>Ga0105047_10000347_pt1 | contig 75540 bp, 69 predicted proteins | sample MAT04_FD_78384 | JGI IMG/M metagenome (GOLD analysis project Ga0105047, IMG submission 78384) | Freshwater microbial communities from Lake Fryxell liftoff mats and glacier meltwater in Antarctica - MAT-04 (megahit assembly) | ecosystem: Environmental > Aquatic > Freshwater > Ice > Liftoff... | reverse complement strand
GGAAGCCGGCATCGGATTCGGCAGATTCTGTCATTTCCAAAAGGGCGCTCATGATGTCGCGCGGAATCATAATGCCGCAGAGGATTGACAGCAACCCGGTCCGGTGGCTTGCTATGAATTATAATTCTTAAAGAACGATAATTCCAAGGAAACACAGGGAGGTCGCCATGGCCATTGGCGCTGCCGGACAATGCACGGCATGACCCGGGCAGGGTCGTATAATGCGGTGAGCTGGCTGCTCGACCGCAATGTCGCCGAAGGGCGCGGCGACAAGCTCGCCTATACGGACACCGTTTCCGAGCTGACCTATCGGGCGCTACAGCGCGAGACCTGCCGTGCCGCCAATCTGCTGCGTCGCCTCGGCGTGCGCCGCGAGGAGCGGGTGGCGATGATCATGCTCGACACGATCGATTTTCCGATCGTGTTTCTCGGCGCGATCCGCGCCGGCGTGGTGCCGGTGCCGCTCAACACCCTGCTGACCGCAGAGCAATACGCCTATGTGCTGGCGGATTGCCGGGCGCGGGTGCTGTTCGTTTCGGAGGCGCTGGTTCCGGTGGTGAAGGACATCATCGCCCGGCTGCCGGAGCTGACCCATGTCGTGGTGTCGGACGGCGATGCGCACGGCCATCTCAAGCTCGCCGACGAACTCGCGCAGGAGAGCGACGCGTTCGAGACCGCCGCGACCCATGCCGAGGAGCCGGCGTTCTGGCTGTATTCCTCGGGCTCGACCGGAATGCCCAAGGGCGTCCGGCATCTCCACGCCAACCTCGCCGCCACCGCCGAGACCTACGCCAGGCAGGTGCTCGGCATCCGCGAGGACGACGTCGTGCTGTCGGCGGCGAAGCTGTTCTTCGCCTATGGGCTCGGCAATTCGCTGACCTTCCCGCTGTCGGTCGGCGCCACCACCGTGCTGAATGCGGAGCGGCCGACCCCCGCGGTCGTCTTCAAGCTGATGCAGCGCAGTCATCCGACGATCTTCTGCGGCGTCCCGACGCTGTTCGCGGCGATGCTCAATGATCCGGCGCTGAAGACCGAAACCGCCGGCAATCGCCTGCGCATCTGCACCTCGGCCGGCGAGGCGTTGCCGGAATCGGTGGGGCTGGCTTGGAAAGCGCGGTTCGGCGCCGACATTCTCGACGGCGTCGGCTCGACCGAGTTGCTGCACATCTTCCTGTCCAATGCGCCCGGCGACATCCAGTACGGCACGTCAGGCCGTCCGGTGCCGGGCTACAAGGTGCGGCTGGTCAATGAAGCGGGCGCCGACGTCGCCGACGGCGAAGTCGGCGAGCTTCTGGTCGACGCGCCGTCCGCCGGCGAGGGCTACTGGAATCAGCGCAGCAAGAGCCGCGCGACGTTCGAGGGCAACTGGACCCGCACCGGCGACAAATACATTCGCGACGCCAATGGTCGCTACACCTTCTGCGGCCGCGCCGACGACATGTTCAAGGTGTCGGGCATCTGGGTATCGCCTTTCGAGGTCGAGAGCGCGCTGATCACTCACCCTGCGGTGCTCGAAGCCGCGGTGGTGCCGGACGCCGATTTCGACGGGCTGCTGAAGCCGCGCGCCTATGTGGTCCTGCGCGACGGCGTCGTCGCCGACGGGCTGTTCGAGCAACTCAAGGATCACGTCAAGCACAAGGTCGGGCCGTGGAAATATCCGCGTTGGATCGAGGTGGTGCCCAGCCTGCCGAAAACCGCCACCGGCAAGATCCAGCGCTTCAAGCTGCGCGACGGCGCCTCAGGATGACGATTCGTTCCAAGCGGTTAGTCAGCGAAAGGGCGTCGTCATGACGTCCCTCTTGTCCACTGGCCATCTCACCATCGCCGATCACCAGCTCGAATATCGCATGATCGGCGCGTCGCCTGCCGACTCGCCGACGCTGGTGTTGTTGCATGAAGGGCTCGGCAGCGTCGGGCTGTGGGGCGATTTTCCGGACAGGCTCGCGGCGGCGACAGGCGCAGGCGTCTTCGTGTATTCGCGTGCCGGCTATGGCGGCTCCAGCCCGGCGAGGCTACCGCGGCCGCTCGACTACATGCATCGCGAAGCGCTCGACGTGCTGCCGCAACTCCTCGACGCGATCAGATTTCGCAGGGGGCTCCTCGTCGGGCATTCGGACGGCGCCTCGATCGCGACGATCTATGCGGGCGGCGTGCCGGATCACCGCATCCGCGGCGTCACGCTGATCGCGCCGCATTTCATCGTCGAGGATGTTTCGGTCGGATCCATCGCCGCTATCAAGACTGCCTATGAGAGCACCGAGCTGCGCGCCAAGCTGGCGCGCTGGCACAGCGATGTCGACAACGCCTTCTACGGCTGGAGCGGCGCCTGGCTCGATCCGGCGTTCCGCGCCTGGGATATCTCCGATCACCTCGCTTACATCCGCGTGCCGGTGCAGATCGTGCAGGGCGCGGACGACCAATACGGCACGTCGAGGCAGATCGAGATCGCCGAGGCCGAGTGTTACTGCCCGGTCGAGCCGCTGATCATCCCCGGCGCCGGACACTCGCCACATCGCGAGGCGGCCGAGGCGACGCTGCGCGCCGTCGCGGATTTCGCCGACCGCATTCTCAACGGGCACGGCGAAGCAGCGCATGGGCAGGCCGCTTGAGTCGGATCGAAAAGCTGCAACAAAATGCAGAATTATAGCCGTACGCGCTGGACGCGTCGGAAATTGTGCATTATATTGCAGATTAACCGATAAAGGATAAGGGGTGAACATGGCCGGGGAGGATCGCGTTCTTGCCAACGGAGCGAGCCGGATCGACTTTCAAACCGATCCGTCGCGCTATCGGCACTGGACCCTCGCGGTCGACGGCGACGTCGCGACGCTCACCATGGACGTCGACGAGAATGGCGGCCTGTTCGAGGGCTATCAGCTCAAGCTGAATTCCTATGACCTCGGCGTCGACATCGAGCTTGCCGACGCGATGCAGCGGCTGCGCTTCGAGCACCCGCAGGTGAAGGTCATCCTGCTGCGCTCCGGCAAGAACCGGGTGTTCTGCGCCGGCGCCAATATCCGGATGCTGGCCGGCGCGACCCACGCCCACAAGGTCAATTTCTGCAAATTCACCAACGAGACCCGCAACGGCTTCGAGGATTCCTCCGAACATTCCGGCCAGCGCACCATCGCGGTGATCAACGGCACCGCGGCCGGCGGCGGCTACGAACTGGCGCTCGCCGCCGATCACATCATCATGGCCGACGACGGCGCTGCCGCGGTGGCGCTGCCGGAAGTGCCGCTGCTCGCCGTGCTGCCGGGCACCGGCGGGCTGACGCGGGTGGTCGACAAGCGCAAGGTGCGGCGCGACCGCGCCGACTTCTTCTGCACCATCGAGGAAGGCATCAAGGGCAAGCGCGCGGTGCAGTGGCGCCTCGTCGACGAGATCGCCCCGAACAGCAAGCTCGAGGCCAGGATCGCCGAGCGCGCGCAGCAATTCGCCGCGTCGTCCTCCCGCAATGGCGGCGGCAAGGGCATCGCGCTGACGCCGCTTCCGCGCAGCTTCGACGAGGCCGGCGTGCGCTATCAATTCGTCAGCGTCGACATCGACCGCGCGGCGCGGATCGCGACGATCTCGATCGCGGGCCCGCAATCCGGTCCTCCTGCCGATATCGACGGTCTGATCGCACAAGGCGCGTCGACCTGGTCACTGCAGGTCGCGCGCGAACTCGACGACGCCATCCTGCATCTGCGGATCAACGAACTCGGCATTGCGATGCTGGTGTTCAAGTCGCACGGCGACAGCGATCTGGTGCTGGCGCACGACGCCTTCCTGGAAGCCAACAAGGCGCATTGGCTGGTCAACGAGATCCGGCACTACTGGAAGCGCGTGTTGAAGCGGATCGACGTCACCTCGCGCACGCTGGTGACGCTGGTCGAGCCGGGCTCGTGCTTCGCCGGCACGCTGGCCGAACTCGTGTTCGCCGCCGACCGCTCCTACATGCTGATCGGGGCGCGGCAGGGCGACAACCGCGCCGCGCCGCAGTTGACGCTGAGCGCGATGAATTTCGGTCCCTATCCGATGAGTCACGGCCTGACGCGGCTGCAGTCGCGCTTCCAGGCGGATGCCGATGAGCTTGTGCAGGCGCAGGCGAAAATCGGCGAGCCGCTGGATGCCGAGGCCGCCGACGAACTCGGCCTCGTCACCTTCGCGCTCGACGACATCGACTGGGACGACGAGGTCCGCGTCTTCGTGGAGGAACGCGCCAGCTTCTCGCCCGACAGCCTCACCGGCATGGAAGCCAATCTGCGCTTCGCCGGCCCTGAGACGATGGAATCCAAGATCTTCTCGCGCCTCACCGCGTGGCAGAACTGGATCTTCCAGCGCCCGAACGCCGTCGGTGAAGACGGTGCGCTGCGCCGCTACGGCACCGGCCAGAAGGCGCAATTCGACATGACGCGGGTGTGAGCCGCACCCGCACCGTCATCCTTCGAGGCGCGTAAGAACGCGCACCCCGGATCAAGTCCGGGGCAAGCTCTCAGGATGACGGCGAATTCAACGACACGAGACCCAACCGGGAGCCACGCCATGAACATCATGAACGTCGACTACTCGACCAAGATTCCGAACAATGTCGATCTTGCGTCCGATCGCCAGGTGCTCAAAGCGCTGGAAGGCTGGCACCCGGGCTATATCGACTGGTGGAACGACATGGGCCCCGAGGGCTTCCAGCAGTCGCTGGTGTATTTGCGCACGGCGTATTCGGTCGATCCGCGCGGCTGGGCCAAGTTCGACTACGTCAAGATGCCGGATTATCGCTGGGGCGTGCTGCTGGCGCCGCAGGAGGAGAACCGCACGATTCCGTTCGGCGAGCATTACGGCGAGCCGGCGTGGCAGGAAGTCCCCGGCGAATATCGCGCGATGCTGCGCCGGCTGATCGTGATCCAGGGCGACACCGAGCCCGCTTCCGTGGAGCAGCAGCGCCATCTCGGCAAGACCGCGCCGTCGCTCTACGACATGCGCAACCTGTTCCAGGTCAATGTCGAGGAAGGCCGCCATCTCTGGGCGATGGTGTATCTGCTGCAGAAATATTTCGGCCGCGACGGCCGCGAGGAGGCCGACGATCTGTTGCGCCGCCGCTCCGGCGACGCCGATTCGCCGCGGATGCTCGGCGCCTTCAACGAAGCGACGCCGGACTGGCTGTCGTTCTTCATGTTCACTTATTTCACCGACCGCGACGGCAAGATGCAGCTGCACTCGTTGGCGCAGTCGGGCTTCGATCCCTTGTCGCGCACCTGCCGCTTCATGCTGACCGAGGAAGCGCACCACATGTTCGTCGGCGAGACCGGCATCAGCCGGATCGTCCAGCGCACCTGCGAGGCGATGCGGGACGCCGGCATTTCGGATCCGACCGACATCGCCAAGGTACGCGCGCTCGGCGTGATTGATCTGCCGACGATCCAGAAGAAGCTCAACCTGCACTACACGCTGTCGCTCGATCTGTTCGGCTCGGAGGTTTCGACCAACGCCGCCAACGCCTTCAACGCCGGCATCAAGGGCCGCTATCACGAGACCCAGATCGAGGATGACCACCGGCTCACCAGCGCCACCTATCCGGTGCTGAAGCTGGTCGACGGCGTCATCAAGCGCGTCGACGAGCCGGCGCTGACTGCGCTCAACATGCGGCTGCGCGACGATTACAGCCAGGACTGCGTCAAGGGCCTGCTGCGCTGGAACAAGGTGATCACGACCGCCGGCTACGACTTCCAGCTGGCGCTGCCGCACGTCGCCTTCCACCGCGCGATCGGCGAATTCAAGGACGTCCACGCCACGCCCGACGGGCTCCTGATCGATGGCGCGACCTGGGCCAGGCGCAAGGACGACTGGCTGCCATCGACCGACGACGGCGACTTCATCGCCAGCCTGATGCAGCCGGTCAGCGACCCCGGCGCCTACGCCCCCTGGATCGCCGCTCCCAAGGTCGGCATCGACAACAAGCCGGGTGATTTCGAGTATGTGAAGATCGAGACCTGAGCGGGCGGGCGGTTACGGAGTCACTGCCCGCGAGCCCCCACCCCAGCCCTCCCCCGCAAGCGGGAGAGGGGGCAGGCCGCGGCCGGGGCAGAAGCCGTGCTCAGTCCTGATGTAGTTGAACGACCCTTCGACGCCGTCAGCGCGCTCCCTCCCCCGCTTGCGGGGGAGGGTTGGGGTGAGGGCGACGCGGATACGTTCCTATCGATTCCGGGTTCGCGCTTCGCGCGCCCCGGAATGACGGATGCTCCCGAAGCTCACGCCCAGCTATCGCCCGTGAAGCCGGGATTGGCGTAGACCACGCCGCCGTCGACCGCGATGGTGGCGCCGACGACGTAGTCGCCGGCGCGCGACGCCAGATAGATCGCGGTGCCCGCCATGTCCTCGTCGGTGCCGATCCGGCCCGAAGGCACCCGCTTCGCCACCGCATCGGCTTCGTCGCGCGCGGCCTTGTTCATGTCGGAGGCAAACGGTCCCGGCGCGATCGCGGTCACCACGATGTGGTCCTTGATCAGCCGCACCGCCATCCGCCGCGTCAGATGGATCAGACCGGCCTTCGAGGCGGCATACGGATAGGTCTCGAGCGGGTTGACGAAGATGCCGTCGATCGAGGCGATGTTGATCACCTTGCCGGGACGCTCGGCCGTGGCCGCGGCGCGCAGCGGTCCGGCCAGCGCCTTGGTCAGGAAGAACGGCGTCTTGACGTTGAGGTCCATCACCTTGTCCCAGCCGTTCTCCGGGAATTCGTCGAAGTCGGCGGCCCAGGCGGCGCCGGCATTGTTGACGAGAATGTCGAGCTTCGGTTCGCGCGTCTTGATCTCGCTCGCCAGCATCTCGATGCCCGCCATGGTCGAGATGTCGATCGGCAGCGCGATGCATTCGCCGGGATGTTGCGCGGTCAATTCAGCCGCGGTGGCCTCGCAGGCGGCGGCCTTGCGGGCGGTGATGTAGACCCGCGCCGCGCCGTAAGCGAGGAAGCCGGACGCGATCATCTTGCCGATGCCGCGCGAGCCGCCGGTCACCAATGCGACCCGCCCTTGCAGCGAAAACAGATCCTTGAACATGCAACCTCCCGTTGTTTGCTGAAATGTTTGCGGTGCCGCCAGGAACGAGTCAAGGCGAGCCGCCGCAGCACGGGTACGGATCGCGAAGCTCAGCGGCGCGCAGACGCATTTCGCGGACGTCCTTCTCCGCACGCGCGGAACGGCGAACGTCGTTCTTCGAAACTGATACGACGCTGATGAGGCGGCTTTCGCCCGGCGTCACGCCGCGTCGACGCGGCGGAATCCGTTCCACATTGCGGTCGCTGCGCCGGATGTCAGCACCGGCAGAATGCGGTCGTCCTGGTAGTTGCCGTTGAGCGAGACCCGCGGCAGTGCGGTGAGGTGATCGGCGACGCCGGAAAACAGCATTCCGGGCCGCGTTGTCACCGCCGTCTTGTAGCCCGCCTGCCGCGCCAGCTCGTATTCACGCGGCCCCGCGGCGGCGCGGTCGCCATACGGATAAGCGAGATGCGCGACCGCGCGCTGCAGATGCGATTCGATTCGGACGCGGCTGATCGACAATTCGTGCGCCGCCAGCGCGTCGCGCTGCTTGGCGAGAATGCAATGGGTGATGCTGTGGGCGCCGATCGTCACCAGCGGATGCCTGGCGAACGGCTGCAACTCGTTCCACGACAGGCAAAGCTCGCGGCATGCGGCGGTTTCGTCGATGCCGTAGCGGGCGCATAGCGCGCTCATCGCGCGCGGCAGATCGTCGCTCTCGGGCAGGTCGCGCAGCAGATCGTGCAGCCGGTCGAACGCATCCTGCTTGGCCTCGGGCGTGCGCGCATCGATCCTGACCGCGACGCCGCCGATCTCGGCTTCGATCGTGTCGTGTCGCGCGATCAGCCGCTCGAGGGTGATCCACCACAGCCGTCCGGTGCCTTGGGCAAAATCGCTGGCGACGAAGACGGTGAACGGGGCCTGGAATTCCTCGAACACCGGCAGCGCGAAATCGCGATTGTCGCGATAGCCGTCGTCGAGCGTGATGCAGGCGAACCGGCGTCCGAAATCCCGCGCCGTCAGCCTGCGGTGCAGTTCGTCCAAAGTAATGATGTCGATGTTCTGGGCGCGCAGATGTCGCAGCGTTGCCCGAAGGAACTCGGGCGTGACCTCGAGATGGCGGTTCGGCCGGAACGCGCCATTCTGCGCGGGCCTCACATTGTGCAGCATGAAGATCGTCCCGATCCCGGAAAAGATCGGACGCAGGACGTGATAGGCGCCGGTAAAATACAGAGCATCGAGCCCGGCACGGATGATGTTGTGACGAAGCTGCTTCATCGGGCTGCGGGCTGGTTCATGTCGGGTTAAAGCTAGCGCCACACGTTTGAAGAAACGGTTATTGCGCACTGCCGTGTTGGTTGATTTTCCCTTTTGCGTTTGACAGCCCTCCAACGGTTTGATTTCTCTCTGCTTCTGATCCACGGGAAGCGGAATGCGCGGACTTTTCAGATCGAGCGGCCAGTGGTGGCGCGGCGCCATCATTCTTATCGCTCTATGGGCGATCGCGGCGTGGACCACCACGCCGGCCGTGGAAGCCGATGTCGCCGAGCGGTCCGCCGCAGCGCTCAAGAGTACGGTGCTGGACAAGACCCGGCTGACGGCAGCCGGTCGCGACATTGCATTCTCTGCCGATGCGTTCTCCGAAGAGGGCCGCCGCAGCGCGGTCGCCGCGGTCGAAAGCGTCCCTGGCGTCCGGCTGGTGGTCGACCAGACCCGGCTGGTTCCGCTGGCGTCGCCATTCGTCTGGTCGGTCGAGCGTGATGTGGTTCGCGTGACGCTCGGCGGCAGCGCTCCACTGCCGGCCAGCAAGGCGAGGCTGGCCGAAGCGGCCCGCAACGAAGTCAGCGGCGTCGAGGTTGTCGATCAGATAAGCCTCGCGCGCGGCGCACCCTCTCGTTTCGACGCCACCGCACTGCTGCTGGTGGATCAGATCGGCAAGCTCAAGGAAGGCAAGATTACGCTGTCCGACACCAAGATCAGCCTGTCCGGCATGGCGCGCGATCTCGGCGGCCGCGAAGCCATCGCCGCGGCGCTGAGGAATCTGCCGGAGGGCTATTCGGTCGCCGAGAACGACATCAAGGCCCCGCCTTACGTGTTCCAGGCCAACAAGGATCCGGTTGCGTCGACGCTGACGCTGACCGGCTACGTTCCCGACAACGCCGTCCATGCCGCGTTGGCGGACACCGCCGGCCAAAAATTCTTCAGCGAGAAGGTGGTCGACAACCTCAAGGCCAGCATCGGCGCGCCGCAGGGCTTCGCAAATGCCGTCAAACCGGCGCTCGGCGCGCTGTCGCGGCTTTCGACCGGGACCCTGATCGTGTCGGATCGGGAGGTGCGTCTGTCCGGCGATGCGCTGTTCGAGGCGGCGGTCAGCCAGATCCGAGCTGAACTGAACAAGGACATGCCGCAAGGATGGACCGTCAAGGCCGACCTCTCGGTCAAGCCGGCGGCGTCCCCGGTCGATGCGACGGTCTGCCAGCAATTGTTCAACGACCTGCTCGGCAAGAGCACCGTGCGCTTCGACTCCGCCAGCGCCAGCATCGACAAGGACTCCGCCGGCCTGCTCGACCGGCTGATCGAGACCGCGATGCGTTGCCCCGGCGCCGCCATCGAGGTGGCGGGACACACCGATAGCGCCGGCGAGGCCGGCTCCAACCAGGCGCTTTCGGAACGTCGGGCGCGGGCGGTGGTCGACTATATGGTGAGGGCCGGCCTGTCGCCGGAGCGTTTCCGGGCTTTCGGCTATGGCAGCAAGATCCCGCTCGAAGGAAACGAGACCGACGCTGGCAAGGCGAAAAATCGCCGCATCGATTTCATGATCAGGTGACGGCATGATGGCGTTGGCAAACTTCTACTGGGGCTGGCTGCTGGGATCGCTGCTGCTGGGATTCGCCGCGGGCTGGATCTCGGTGGTGCAACGCGGCACAGGCCTCTCGAACAACGCCGCAATGGGGATCGGCGGGGTGGCGGCGGTGCTGGTCGGCCTGTCGCTCGCCCGGATCGTTCCCGGTCGCGCCGGTTACTGGCTCGATCTTTTCCTCGTCATGATTGCCGCCTATCTGGTGGGGTGTTCGATCGGGTCCTGGCTGCGCTACTGGGTTGTCGCGCGGCAGATGCAGGGGAGCTGAGCTCCCCGCAACGGCGTCCGGCGCGGTTCGCCTGGCGTGAAACTGCTGCGAATGGTCTCAGGTGATGAAACCTGTTGGCTCGACCCGATTTGAACCGAAGGAGCGGGATTGGCGGTATCGTACGAATTCCATCCAGCCCGGAAACAAGCTACCAAAGCTTTCTGGCCACGGTCCGGTGACGGCTGTCGTGATACCGGTCCCGATGTCCCAGGCAGTGGAGAGGGATTCGAGGTTTAGATGGTGGCCGCAATCGGCAGGGTGATCGCGCATCTGCGCGAGAAGCAAATCCTGCACAAGCTCGGTGTTGCGATCAGCATCGCGGTCATCGCGGCCGCTTGTTACGTTCTCTTCCACCTGCTGCGCGGCATCGATGTCGACAAGGTGCTCGAGGCGATCCGCCAGACCGAACCGCGCCTGATCGCGCTTGCCGCGCTGTTCGTCGCCGCCGGTTACTTTACCCTGACCTTTTACGACCTTTTCGCGTTGCGGACGATCGGCCGCAACGACGTGCCGTATCATATCGCCGCGCTTGCCGCCTTCACCAGCTATTCGATCGGTCACAATGTCGGCGCCAGCGTCTTTACCGGCGGCGCGGTCCGTTACCGGATCTATTCGGCCTGGGGCCTCGACGGCATCGACGTCGCCAAGATCTGCTTTCTCGCCGGCCTGACCTTCTGGCTCGGCAACGCGGCGGTGCTCGGGATGGGCATCGCCTATCATCCGGAAGCCGCGTCCTCGATCGACCAGCTGCCGCCCTGGCTCAACCGGGTGCTGGCGCTGGTCATCCTCGCCGGCCTGATGGTCTATGTGATCTGGATGTCGATCAAGCCGCGCAGCGTCGGCCGCGGCACCTGGACAGTCGAACTGCCGGGCGGGCCGCTGACGATGCTGCAGATCGGGATCGGCATCATCGATCTCGGCTTCTGCGCGCTGGCGATGTACGTGCTGGTGCCCGACGAGCCCAATCTCGGTTTCGTCGTCGTGGCGGTGATCTTCGTGTCGGCGACTCTGCTCGGCTTCGCCAGCCATTCCCCCGGCGGCCTCGGCGTATTCGACGCCGCGATGCTGGTCGGGCTGTGGCAGATGGACAAGGAAGCCCTGCTGGCCGGGATGCTGCTGTTCCGCCTGCTTTATTACATCGTGCCGTTCATGCTCTCGGTGATTATTCTCGCCATCCGCGAAATCGTTCTCGGGGCGCGGTTGAAACGGATGCACCGGCTCGCCGACGCGCTCGACCCGAAGCCGATCCGACAGGATCCCACCCCAGGCTAGCCATGATCGCCCAGGCGCCCGACGAGCAAGCCCGCCACGCCGGACCGCTGGTCCCGTCGACGGACAACACCCCCGCGCCGATCGCCTCGCCATGGGCGGACCGGCTGCGTCATGCCGCGATCATTCTGCTCGCGGCGGCGATCGCGCTGGTCGCACTGGCCGCTTTCGGCGAAATCTCGGGCGCCGCTGCCGGCGCCGTGTTCGTCTGCATCGCGGCGGCGTCGCTGGTGCCATGGCGGCTGCACAGCACCGTCAGCGCGCGTGAGGAAACCCACGGCGTCAGCCCGGTCGAGACGCCGGTGGTGCGCGCGATCGTCGCCGGGATGCCCGATCCCGCGGTGCTGCTCGATCGTGCCGGTCGGGTGCTGCATCTCAACGATGCGGCCGAGCAGATCGCGCCGGCGCTCCGCGTCCGCGAATTGGCGCAGTTCGCGCTGCGCAATCCGGAGATCGTCACCGCGTTGCGCGAGGCGATCGCCACCGCCGAGCCGCGCCGGGTCAGCTATCTCGATCACGCGCCGATCGAGCGCTGGATGGAGTTGATCATCACCCCGGTGCAGGTGCCGACCGCGTTCGATGGCACCGACCAGTGCATGTTGATGACCTTCCACGATCTCACGCCGCTGCGCCGCGTCGAGGAGATGCGCGTCGATTTCGTCGCCAATGCGAGTCACGAGTTGCGCACCCCGCTGGCGGCGTTGTCCGGCTTCATCGACACGCTGCAGGGGCCTGCGCGCGACGACGCCAAGGCCCGCGAGCGGTTCCTCGGCATCATGCAGGCGCAGGCGACGCGGATGGCGCGGCTGATCGACGATCTGCTGTCGCTGTCGCGGGTCGAGCTGAGTGTCCATGTTCGGCCCGACACGCAGATTGATCTCGCGCCGCTGATCAAGCAGGTCGCCGACGGGCTCGAGCCGCTGGCGAAGGAACGCCAGGTGGCGATCGAGATCGAGCTGCCCGAAGCGCCTGCGGTGATCGCCGGCGATCGCGAGGAATTGCTGCGGGTGTTCGAGAACCTGATCGAGAACGCGCTGAAATACGGCGCCTCCGGCGGCCGGGTCGCGGTCTCGGTCGGCTCGGTGCCGTCATCGGATGGCGGTGTGGAATATCGCGTCGCGGTGCGCGATTTCGGTCCCGGCATTTCCCCCGAACACCTGCCGCGACTGACCGAACGGTTCTACCGGGTCGATGTCGGCGACAGCCGTTCCCAAGGCGGTACTGGATTAGGATTATCGCTGGTGAAACATATTGTTAACCGCCATCGCGGCCGGCTTTTGATCGAAAGCGTGATGAAAAACGGGGCGACTTTCACGGTCTGTTTCCCCCCGGAAAAACCCCGGGTCCGCGCCGAAAACTGATTTTAATTCAATGGGTTGACGTAGTCACACGAGTGTCATCAAACCCTCATAAAAGGTCAATCGACCGCCCCTAAAGCGGGCGGGGTAAGCGCGATCGGGCGCGATGAGCGCTTCGCTTACCAACGGAGACCTTTTATGAATTTCATCAAGTCTATCGTCGCAGCCGGATTGGTTGCGGCGTCGACCTCGGCATTCGCTGCCGACATCACCGGCGCCGGCGCCACCTTTCCGTTCCCGCTGTATTCGAAATGGGCGGACGCCTACAAGAAAGAGACCGGCAACGGCCTGAACTACCAGTCGATCGGCTCGGGCGCCGGCATCAAGCAGATCATCGCCAAGACCGTGACGTTCGGCGCAAGCGACATGCCGCTGAAGCCCGAGCAGCTCGAGAAGGAAGGCATGATCCAGTGGCCCCAGGCGATGGGCGCGCTGGTTCCGGTCGTGAATCTCGAAGGCGTCCAGCCCGGCGAGCTGGTGTTCACCGGCGAAGTGCTGGGTGACATCTATCTCGGCAAGATCAAGACCTGGAACGATCCGGCGATCGTCAAGCTCAATCCGAAAGCGAAGTTGTCGGGCGACGCGATCACCGTGGTTCGCCGCTCCGACGGCTCGGGAACGACGTTCCTGTGGACCGACTATCTGACGAAGGTCAACGCCGAGTGGAAGTCGAAGGTTGGCTCCGGCACCGCGGTGGAATGGCCGGTCGGCGTCGGCGCCAAGGGCAATGAAGGCGTTGCCGGCAACGTCAGCCAAACCAAGAATTCGATCGGCTACGTCGAATACGCCTATGCCAAGCAGAACAAGCTGACCTACGCCGGCGTCGTGAACAAGGCCGGGAAGACGGTGCAGCCGACCATCGGCGCGTTCCAGGCTGCGGCCGCCAATGCGGATTGGGCCGGTTCGAAGAACTACTACGTCATCCTGACCGATCAGCCCGGCGAGGCCTCGTGGCCGATCACCGGTGCGACCTTCATCCTGATGCACAAGGATCCGTCCGACAAGGCGGCCTCTTCGGAAGCCATCAAGTTCTTCAAGTGGGCGTTCGAGAAGGGCGACAAGATGGCCGAAGAACTCGACTACATCCCGATGCCGGAGCCGGTGGTCAAGCTGATCGAGAAGACCTGGTCGGCCGACATCAAGAGCTGATCTTCGTCACCAGCAGGCGCGATCCGGCTCTGCCGGGTCGCGCGACGCTCTCGACTTATGACGTTCGAGACAGCTGAGATCCCGCCGTGCGCGGGCCGGGTTTCGGTGCGCCATTGAGCGGCGCAGCGCATCGTGCGGCTCGCATTGCGGTGCAACGCAGCATTCGGTTCAAACAGAAATCTCCAGGCTACGCGGCTCGTTTATCGTAACCTGCATCGGCACAAGGAGACAGGCGTGGCGGACATGGCGGTTGACAGTACAGGGCTTCAAGCGACGGCAGGACCTTATGATCGCGCCCGGGCCCTGAACGCTTTCAGGTTCGGCGACTCCGCATTCTACTGGACCACCCGCGCCTGTGCGATTTCGGTCCTGCTGATCCTCGGCGGCATCATCATCTCGCTGATTGTCGGCGCCTGGCCGGCGCTGCGCGAGTTCGGCCTGTCGTTCCTGACCACCGCTCGCTGGGCGCCCGCCAATGATCCGCCGGTGCTCGGCGCGCTCGGTCCGATCTACGGCACGCTGGTGACGTCGGCGATCGCTATGACGATCGCGATCCCGGTCGGCCTCGGCATCGCGATCTTTCTCACCGAGCTCTGTCCGCTGTGGCTGCGACGGCCGATCGGCCTCGCGGTCGAATTGCTGGCCGGCATTCCGTCGATCATCTACGGCATGTGGGGCTTCTTCGTGCTCGGGCCGTTTCTCGCCAATCATTTCCAGCCGGTGATGATCGCCCTGTTCGACGGCGTTCCGGTGCTGGGCACGATCTTCGCCGGGCCGCCGTCCTATCTCAGCCTGTTCAACGCTTCGCTGATCCTTGCGATCATGGTGCTGCCGTTCATCACCGCGATTTCGGTCGACGTGTTCAAGACCGTGCCGCCGGTGTTGAAGGAAGCCGCCTATGGCGTCGGCTGCACCACCTGGGAAGTCGTTCGCAGCGTGGTCATTCCCTACACCCGCGTCGGCGTGATCGGCGGCGTGATGCTGGCGCTCGGCCGCGCGCTCGGCGAGACCATGGCGGTGACCTTCATCATCGGCAACTCGTTCCGGATCAGCGGCTCGATCTTTGCGCCCGGCACCACGATCTCGGCGGCGATCGCCTCTGAGTTCGCCGAGAGCGACGGCCTGCACCAGTCCGGCCTGATCATGCTCGGCCTGTTGCTGTTCATTCTGACCTTCCTGGTGCTGGCGGCGGCGCGGCTGCTGCTGATGCGGCTCGAAATGAAGGCGGGCAAGTAATCATGTCCTCGATTCAACGCAGTCCGATTTACAATCGCCGTCACCGCGTCGATCTGGTGGTGAAAGTGCTGTGCTCCGCCGCCGCGGTGTTCGGCGTCACCTGGCTGGCGCTGATCCTGTTCACGCTGTTCTACAACGGCCTCGCCGGCGTCAATTGGCAGGTGTTCACCCAGAACACGCCGCCGCCCGGCTCGACCGAAGGCGGCCTGCTCAACGCCATCGTCGGCTCGGTGATCATGACCGTGTTCGGCGTCGGCATCGGAGCGCCGCTCGGCCTGTTCGCCGGCACCTATCTCGCGGAATACGGTAAGCACGACCGGCTCACCTCGGTGATCCGTTTCATCAACGACATCCTGCTCAGTGCGCCGTCGATCATCATCGGCCTGTTCATCTACGGCGCGGTGGTGGTGACGATGGGCCGGTTCTCGGCGCTCGCAGGCTCGCTGGCGCTGGCGGTGATCGTGATCCCGGTGGTGGTCCGCACCACCGAGGACATGCTGCTATTGGTGCCGAGCTCGCTGCGCGAGGCGGCGTCCGCGCTCGGCCTGCCGCGGTCGCTGGTGATCCGCCGAATCGCCTACCGCGCCGCGCGCGCCGGCCTGATCACCGGCATCCTGCTCGCCACCGCGCGCGTCGCCGGCGAGACCGCGCCGCTGCTGTTCACCGCGCTCAGCAACCAGTTCTTCAGCCTCGACATGACCAAGACGATGGCGAACCTGCCGGTGACCATCAACAACTTCGTCCAGAGCCCCTATGCCTACTGGAAGCAGCTTGCCTGGACCGGCGCGTTGCTGATCACCTTGACTGTGCTTGCCCTGAACATTGGTGCGCGCATCATCGGCGCCGAGAGGACCACGAAATGAGCGAGATTTCGATTGCCACCAGCGTTCCGAGCGGACCGGGACCGCTGATCGGCAACCAGCCCGACGGCCCCGCAAAGGTCATCGTGCGCGATCTCAATTTCTACTACGGCCAGAATCACGCGCTGAAGCACATCAATCTCAGCCTCGCCGCCAACCGCGTCACGGCCTTCATCGGTCCGTCGGGTTGCGGCAAGTCGACCCTGCTACGTGTGTTCAACCGGATGTACGATCTCTATCCGGGCCAGCGCGCCGAGGGGCAGGTGATGCTCGACGGCAACAACATTCTCGACCCGAAGCTCGACCTCAATCTGCTGCGGGCGCGGGTCGGGATGGTGTTCCAGAAGCCCACGCCGTTCCCGATGACGATCTACGAGAACATCGCGTTCGGCATCCGGCTGTACGAGAAAATCTCCAAGTCGGAGATGGACGGCCGGGTCGAGAAGGCGCTGCGCAGCGCGGCGCTTTGGAACGAGGTCAAGGACAAGCTCAACGCGTCCGGCCTCAGCCTGTCCGGCGGCCAGCAACAGCGGCTGTGCATCGCACGCACCATCGCGGTGCGGCCGGAAGTGATCCTGTTCGACGAGCCGTGCTCGGCGCTCGACCCGATCTCGACCGCGAAGATCGAAGAGCTGATCGACGAGTTGAAGGAAGACTACACCATCGCCATCGTCACGCATAACATGCAGCAGGCGGCCCGCGTTTCGGAGTCGACCGCCTTCATGTATCTCGGCGAACTGATCGAATTCGGGCCGACCAACAAGATCTTCACCTCGCCGAACGACCGGCGCACCCAGGACTACATCACCGGCCGTTTCGGCTGACGCGCCACGCGCGAGGAGAATGGAAATGGGCTTCGAACATACCAGCAAGGCGTTCGACGGCGACCTGCAGGAACTGACCCGGATGGTCGCCGAGATGGGCGGTCTGGCGGAGCGTCAGATTGTCGACGCGGTCGATGCGCTGGTCCGTCGCGACATCGCGCTCGGCGCACGGGTCGTCGCGGCCGATTCCGAGATCGACCAGATGCAACGCTCGATCGAAGAGCGGGCGGTGCTGACGATCGCGCGGCGGCAGCCGATGGCGGTCGACCTGCGCGACATCGTCGGCGCGATGCGGGTCGCCACCGATCTCGAACGAATCGGCGACCTGTCGAAGAACATCGCCAAGCGGGTCAACGCGATCGACAGCGACTTTCATCCACTGAAGCTGATCCGCGGCCTCGAACACATGACCGATCTGGTGCAGTCGCAAGTCAAGGCGGTGCTCGACGCCTACACCGCGCACGATCTGCCGGCCGCGATGGTGGTGTGGAACGGCGACGAAGAGGTCGACGCGATCTGCACCTCGCTGTTCCGCGAACTGCTGACCTACATGATGGAAGACCCGCGCAATATCTCGTTCTGCATCCACCTGATGTTCTGCGCCAAGAACATCGAGCGGATCGGCGACCACGCGACGAATATCGCCGAAACGGTGTTCTACATGGTCGAGGGCCAGCAGATCCTGGACAAGCGGCCGAAGGGCGACATGACGACGTTCGCGAACGCGACGCCGGGCAACTAACGCGGATCCCGCAAGCCTGCGGCCGCATCAATTGATTGAACACGAGGACGACACATGGGTGCGCGCATTCTGGTAGTTGAAGACGAGGAAGCGCTGACCACGCTGCTGCGTTACAATCTCGAATCCGACGGCTACGACGTCGAAACGGTCGCGCGCGGCGATGACGCCGACACGCGGATGAAAGAGCGGCTTCCTGATCTGGTGGTGCTGGACTGGATGCTGCCGGGGCTGTCGGGGATCGAGCTGTGCCGAAGGCTGCGGGCGCGGTCCGATACCAAGCAGTTGCCGATCATCATGCTGACCGCGCGCGGCGAGGAGAGCGAGCGCGTCCGCGGACTCGCCACCGGCGCCGACGACTACATCGTCAAGCCGTTCTCGGTGCCGGAATTGCTGGCGCGGGTGAAGGGCTTGCTGCGGCGTGCGGCGCCTGAGCGGCTGGCAACCGTGCTGACTTACGGCGATCTCGAACTCGACCGCGACAAGCGCCGCGTCGCGCGCTCCGGCCGGCCGATCGATCTCGGCCCGACTGAATATCGCCTGCTCGAATTCTTCCTCGAGCATCCCGGCCGGGTGTTCAGCCGCGAGCAGTTGCTCGACGGCGTCTGGGGGCGCGATATCTATATCGATGAGCGCACCGTCGACGTTCACATCGGCCGCCTGCGCAAGCTGCTCAATCCGGGCCGCGAGCAGGACCCGATCCGCACCGTCCGCGGCGCCGGCTACGCACTGGATGATCGCTTCGCCAAGGCGGAGTAGGCCCGCAGCGTTTCGTTACAATCAGCCGTCATCCTCCGCGAAAGCGGAGGACCCGGTATTGCAGAGCGTTCGTGATGAGCACGGCCGCCCTGCGATACTGGGTCGCCCGGTCTTCGCCGGGCGATGACGGGGCCTAGAGTCGCGCGCGCTGCGAACTACTTTTTGTCAGCAAATGATCCGACGACGGTCATCCTCCGCTAAGGCGGAGGGGTTGGTATTGCAGTGTGGTTGTGAGAACTAACTGGCGCTCTGGGATACTGGGTCGCCCGCTTTCGCGGGCGATGACAGCCTCGAGCGGTGGCGCAGCCGTGCGCTGCGCGAGCGTCGTTTGCCGCAGCTCTGCGCTGACGGCGCTTACCGCGTCGGCTTCGGCTGCTGGCGGCGGCGATCGCCGACAGGCTGATACGCGATGCGCGAGTGATGCGCGCAATAGGGCAGGCTCGGCAGCGACTTGCCGCCGCAGAAGAAGAATTCCGGATTGCTCGGATCGCCGATCGGCCAATGGCAGGTGGCTTCATTGAGTTCCAGCAGCGACAGCCGCTGGTTCATCGGCACGACGTTGTCATAGGTGACCGGATTGGGCTCGGCCTCGACCTCGAACACATGCGCCAGTGCGGTATTGCCGCGCGCCACCGGCCGTGTCACCCGCATCATGTGCGGGGTCGGACGCGCCTTGCGCGGACGTGGCGCCGCCGAGGAGGGGCTCTTGGCCCGGCCCGACAGGCCGAGGCGGTGAACCTTGCCGATCACGGCGTTGCGCGTCACATTGCCGAGCTCCGCGGCGATTTGACTCGCCGACAGCCCGCCTTCCCATAATTTCTTCAACTGCTCGACGCGCTCGTCGGTCCAGGTCAATGCCGTCATCATGTTAATTCCTTCCTGCCGCGAGGCGCTGGTCCCAGCGGAACCGCGGCTGCGAGGTCGCCAATTTCCTTGCCGTCAGAATCCCTTAGCCCTCGCCGGGCGGCCCTTGCCGCCCGGGCGTTACGCCCCGACCGAGAACTCGAAAAGGAATACAAAACGCGCACGAGATGTCGTACCCGACAGCCAAAACGCTACAATATGGCGTGACTCACGCGCAAGAGTCCGACCTGGTGCGTCCACACCTTCTCGACAAAGTGAGTCTTCATCGACACAGCGGCGACCGCGCGGCAAGTCGGGGGGAACCCTGACCGAAGCCGCTGTTGACAGTGACTTCAGCGCACCTAGAATGACTACACGTGCCGCCTGGAAAGGCGGCACGTTTCGTTTCCGGGGTACGTTGGCCCGCGACCGCAGAGAAAGCGGCCGGCCCGGCTGCCCGTTTTCCGATCGGATCGGCCATGTCGAACGCTGCTGCTACGTCCCATCTCCTGCCGGTATTCGCGAGAGCGGATGTCGCTTTCGAGCGCGGCGAGGGCGTTTGGCTGATCGCGACCGCCGGCGAGCGTTATCTCGACTTCACCAGCGGCGTCGCGGTCAATTCGCTCGGCCATTGCCATCCGCATCTGGTCGAGGCGCTGCAGCAGCAATCGGCGAAGCTGTGGCACACGTCGAACCTGTTCAAGAGCCCGGACGGCGAGCGGCTTGCCGCGCGGCTGTGCGAGCAGAGCTTCGCCGATTATGTGTTCTTCGCCAATTCGGGCGCGGAAGCGATCGAATGCGCGCTCAAGATGACGCGGCACTATCAGTTCTCGAAGGGATCTCCGGAGCGCACCCGGATCATCACCTTCGAAGGCGCGTTCCATGGCCGCACGCTGGCCGCGCTCGCCGCCACCGGCTCGGCAAAGTACCTGGAAGGCTATGGCGACCCGCTCGATGGTTTCGACCAGCTGCCGCTCGGCGATATCGAGGCGGTGAAGAAGGCGATCGGCCCGAATACCGCCGGCATCCTGATCGAGCCGCTGCAGGGTGAGGGCGGCGTCCGTGCGCCGGAGCCGGCCTTCTTCCGGGCGCTGCGTGAGTTGTGCGACGCCAATGGCCTGCTGCTGGTGTTCGACGAAGTGCAGACCGGGATGGGCCGCACCGGCGAATTGTTCGCCTATCAGCGGCTCGGCGTCGCGCCCGACATCATGGCGCTGGCGAAAGCGCTGGGCGGCGGCTTCCCGATCGGCGCCTGCCTCGCCACCGCGGAAGCGGCCAAGGGCATGGCGCCGGGCTCGCACGGCTCGACCTTCGGCGGCAATCCGCTGGCGGTTGCCGCGGCCAATGCGGTGCTCGACGTGATGCTGAAGCCCGGCTTCTTCGATCACGCCAAACGGATGTCGCTGATCCTGAAGCAGAAGCTCGCCGGGATCGTCGATCGTTATCCGCAGGTGCTCAGCGAAGTGCGCGGCGAGGGCCTGCTGATCGGCCTCAAGGCGGTGGTGCCGTCGGGCGATCTGGTCGCCGCGCTGCGCGACCAGAAACTGCTCACCGTCGGCGCCGGCGACAACGTCGTTCGCTTGCTGCCGCCGCTGATCGTCGACGAGGCCGAGATCGAAGAGGCGGTGACGCGGCTCGAGCGCGCCTGCGGCGTGCTGTCCGGCCAGGCCGCGCAGCGGGAGGCGGTGTGATGAGCAACGCCACGACCAAAGCCATGAACAACGCGCCCCGGCACTTCCTCGACCTGTCCGAGCTGCCGACCTCGGAGTTGCGCAACATGCTCGCCGCCGGCGTGGCGATCAAGGCGAAGCGCAAGGCCAATATCGAGGCCGACAAGCCGCTGGCCGGCAAGACGCTGGCGATGATCTTCGAAAAGCCCTCGACCCGCACCCGCGTCTCGTTCGACGTCGGGATGCGCCAGCTCGGCGGCGAGGCGATCATGTTGACCGGCGCCGAGATGCAGCTCGGCCGCGGCGAGACCATCGCCGATACCGCGCGCGTGCTGTCGCGGTTCGTCGACATCATCATGATCCGGATCCTCAATCACGACTCGCTGCTCGAGCTTGCCGCCAACGCCACCGTGCCGGTGATCAACGGCCTGACGCGCAAGTCGCATCCCTGCCAGGTGATGGCCGATGTCATGACCTTCGAGGAGCACCGCGGGTCGATCAAGGGCGCGACCGTGGCCTGGACCGGCGACGACAACAATGTGCTGGCGTCGTGGGCCCATGCGGCGCAGCGCTTCGAGTTCAATCTCAAGATCGCGACCCCGCCGCAGCTCGCGCCGAACAAGGCGATGCGCGACTGGATCAAGGCCAGCGGCGCACAGGTCACGCTCGGCAACGACGCCGAGGAGGCGGTGCGCGGCGCCGATTGCGTCGTCACCGACACCTGGGTGTCGATGGGCGACAAGGACGGCGAGCACCGCCACAACCTGCTCAAGCCCTATCAGGTCAATTCCAAGCTGATGTCGCTCGCCCACAAGGACGCGATCTTCATGCACTGCCTGCCGGCGCATCGCGGCGAGGAGGTCACCGACGAGGTGATCGACGGCCCGCAATCGGTGGTGTTCGACGAAGCCGAAAACCGCCTGCACGCGCAGAAGGGCATCCTGGCCTGGTGCCTCGGCGCGGTGGCGTAGGTCTCTTTCCCTCTCCCCTCGTGGGAGAGGGTGCCTGAGCGCAGCGAAGGCGGGTGAGGGGGGGCCGGCACAGCGCCCGCGTCCACCCCTCATCCGACGCGGACTGCGTCCGCGCCACCTTCTCCCGCAGGGGGAGAAGGAAGAGGCCGCGCTGCATCGCTGCCATTCATCCCCGCGGCCCGGCCCTTCCGATCCGCCAGCCCCGCCCCCAGATAGAGCGCCATGACCTCGCAATCTCAAAATCCCAAGACATCCGATACGCCGCCGGTGCGGGCGCCGTCCGCGGTTCCGGTCGACGACACGGTGCTGCCGTTCGAGGTCGGCCCGCTCGACCTGCGCGGCCGGCTGACGCGGCTCGGCCCGGCGCTCGACGAGCTGCTGGAAAAGCACGCGTATCCGACGCCGGTCGCCAAGCTGCTCGGCGAGGCGATCGTGCTGGCGACGCTGCTCGGCTCGTCTTTGAAATTCGATGGCCGCTTCATCCTGCAGACCCAGACCGATGGCCCGGTATCGTTCCTGATCGTCGATTTCCAGGCGCCCGACCGGCTGCGCGCCTATGCACGGTTCGACGAGAGCCGGCTGACGCCCGGGCTGGATTCCGGCGCGCTGCTCGGCAACGGGCATCTGGCGATGACGATCGACCAGGGCGTGGACATGAGCCGCTATCAGGGGCTCGTCGCGCTGCAGGGCGGCGGCCTCGAGGAAGCGGCGCACGAATATTTCCTGCGCTCCGAGCAGATCCCGACCAGGGTGCGGCTCGCAGTCGGCGAGGAGTTGCGCAGCGGCGAGGGCGGCCGGCATCACTGGCGCGCCGGCGGCATGTTGTTGCAGTTTCTCCCCAAGAGTCCGGAGCGCGCGCGGCAGGCCGATCTGCATCCCGGTGACGCGCCGGAGGGCGCTTCGGTCCACGCCGTGCAGGAAGACGACGCCTGGGTCGAAGGCCAGTCGCTGATCGCGACCGTGGAGGACGTCGAACTGATCGATCCGGACCTGTCCGGCGAGCGGCTGCTGTATCGGCTGTTTCACGAACGCGGCGTAAGGGTGTTCTCGTCGCTGCCGTTGCGCGCGCAATGCTCGTGCTCGCGCGACGCGGTGGCCGGCATGTTGTCCCGCTTCGAGGCCAAGGACCGCGCCGACATGGTCAAGGACGGCAAGGTCGTGGTGACCTGCGAGTTCTGCAGCTCGGTCTACGAATTCACGCCGGACGAGGCGGGGGTGGAGACGGGCGCCGAAGCCACGGGCACACAAGAGACGAACGACTCGGCGACGAACGAGTAGTCCGCCCGTCGTCGAAAAGTAACCCGTGTCCCGGACGCTATGCAGCACGCAGTGCTGCTTCGCAGATCCGGGACCCCGGTTTCTCGGTCTGACACGATTTATTTCGAAGCTGTTCGGATGCCCCAAACCGGGGCCCGGGATCAGCAGCGCACCACGCCGCAAGCGGCGCGCTGCGCTGCGTCCGGGGGACGGAGCTTTAATTCAACGTCCGTTTCCCTTCCGGGCTGTCGAGCGAGAACGCCGGGACGTCGATTTCGAATTTTTCGCCGCTTTCGCTTTCCATCTGGTAGCGGCCGGCCATGAAGCCGGAGGCGGTCGGGAGCGGGACCCCGCTGGTGTATTCGAACCGTTCGCCGGGCGCGAGCACCGGCTGTTCGCCGACCACGCCTTCACCGCGGACTTCCTGGGTGCGGCCGGACGCGTCGGTGATCACCCAATGCCGGGTGCGCAACTGCACGGTCTCGTCGCCCGAATTGGTGATGACCACGGTATAGGACCAGAAAAACTGTCGGTTTTCCGCCGAGGAGCGCTCGGGGAGGTAATTCGGTTCGACAGTCACCTCGATCTGGCGAGTTACGGCGCGGTACATGAGAGTTGTTCCAGCTTGAATCGCAATCATATCGCAGAAATCCTATCTGAAACCAGCCGTTCGGAACGATTTTCAGCTTCTGAGACCATATAGAGCCGTGGTTTCAACATAGTTGGCGCATAGTCTCGCAGGCGACGCAGGGTCGCACCGATGGCGTGGGCGAACCGGCAACGTGCCGGTCGCATTCCGCCGCAACGATCGCGACCTTCGCCGCCGCAATGCGGCCCGACCGCCTGCAAGGCCCGTCCGGCTGAACCCGTTGCAAAATCTTCGCCTGTCGGTGTGCAGGCTGATATATCAGCGCCAAGGCGCGATGTTGCGCCCGCCCGGAGCCCCATGACTCCCGTAGCCTCGTCCGTCGCTGAACCGATCGCCGGAGCGCCGCCCGCGAGCATCCCGCCGCAGGTCGAGACCGTTCCGCCGCCGGCGCCCCCACCGCAGCCGGCGCTGCAAAAGCCTGCGCCGAAGCGCGAATTGCGGCTCGATCTGTTCCGCGGCCTGGCGCTGTGGCTGATCTTCATCGACCATCTGCCGGCCAATATTCTCACCTGGCTGACGATCCGCAACTACGGCTTCAGCGACGCCACCGAGATCTTCATCTTCATCTCCGGCTACACCGCCGCCTTCGTGTATGGCCGCGCGATGCGCGATCAGGGCGTGGTGGTGGCGTCGGCGCGGATCATGAAGCGGGTCTGGCAGATCTACGTCGCCCACGTCTTCCTGTTCACCATCTTCCTGGCCGAAATCTCCTACGTCGCCAACAGCTTCCAGAACCCGCTCTACACCGAGGAAATGGGGATTCTGGATTTCCTCAAGCAGCCCGACGTCACCATCGTGCAGGCGCTGCTGCTGCGGTTCCGTCCGGTCAACATGGACGTGCTGCCGCTTTACATCGTGCTGATGTTCTTCCTGCCGCCGATCCTGTGGATGATGCGGCGCTCGCCCGACGTCGCTCTGGCGCTGTCGACATTCCTGTATGCGGCGACCTGGCAGTTCGACCTGCATCTGACCGCCTATCCGAGCGGCGTCTGGGCGTTCAATCCTTACGCATGGCAATTGCTGTTCGTGTTCGGCGCCTGGTGCGCGATGGGTGGGGCGCAGCGCCTGTCACGGGTGCTGGCGTCGCCGATCACCCTATGGGTGGCGGTCGCCTATCTGCTGGCGGCGTTCTTCGTCACCCTGACCTGGCACATGCCGCAGCTGTTCCATACCCTGCCGAAATGGCTGGAACAGTGGATGTATCCGATCGACAAGCCCAATCTCGACGTGCTGCGGTTCGCGCATTTCCTGGCGCTGGCGGCGATCACCGTCCGATTCCTGCACCGTGACTGGCGCGGCCTGAACTCGATCTGGCTGCGGCCGTTGATCCTGTGCGGGCAGCATTCGCTGGAAATCTTCTGTCTGGGCATCTTCCTTGCATTTGCCGGCTACTTCGTGCTGGCCGAGATCGCCGGCGGAGCGGTCATGCATTTCTTCGTCAGCTTGACCGGGATCATCATCATGTCGGCGTCAGCATGGCTTTTTTCGTGGTACAAGAACGCAGCGGCCAAGGGCGGAAGTCAAAAAACAAGCCCGGATGCCGATCTCGCGGGGGGCGACGCATGATGGCCGGCAGGATGGCCAGCTTTGGATTTGTGCTGGGCATCGCCCTGCTGGCAGCGCTTGGAACGCCGGCTTGCGCCGCGCCCGAGACGTCGCCGCAGAATTGCGACGCGCCGGCCTATCTGCTGTCGACCGACGCCACCCTGGCCAAGGTCGCCACCGCGCTGAAGACCGACCGCAAGCTCGATATTCTGGTGATCGGTAGCCGCTCCTCCAGCATCGGCTCGGCCGAGAGCACGGCCTATCCGGCGCGGTTGCAGACGCAACTCCGCGAAAGGCTGCCCGGCGTCGCCGTCAACGTCACCGTCGAGATGCGGGCGAAGCGCACCGCCGCCGAAGTCGCGCCCGGCCTCGGCCAGCTCGTCGCCGAGCGCAAGCCTGCCTTGCTGATCTGGCAAACCGGCACTTACGACGCGATCCGCTCGGTCGATCCCGACGAATTTCGCAGCGCGCTCGGCGACGGCATCGAAGCGTCGAAGAAGGCCGGCGCCGACGTCATCCTGATGAATCTGCAATACAGCCCCCGCACCGAAACCATGATCAATCCGGCGCCCTATCTCGATAATATGCGGGTGGTGGGACAGGAGCACGATGCGCCGCTGTTCGATCGGTTTGCGCTGATGCGGCATTGGAACGAGACTGGAGAATTCGATCTGTTCAGCCCTTCGCCGGGCATCGACCTGGCGATGCGGGTGCACAATTGCATCGCGCGCGCGCTGTCGAGCTTCGTGATCGATGCGACGAAGATCAATCCATCGGAGTTGAGGACGCTGCGTTAATGAGGAGTCGAAGTTGCGCGAGGTTCGCCGCCGCGATGGTTTCGGCGGCGATATTGTTTGGCGGCACAATGCCGGGTGCGTCCGCGCAAACCGCCCAGGCTGCGCCGGATCCGGCCAGAGCCGACGCGGCGCCGGTCGACCGCGACCCGGCGCAGAAGGGCCTCGCCGGCAAGGCGATCGACAGGATGAAGGATGCCGCCAAGCAGGCCGGCGACGTTCTGACCAGGGTGCCGTGCCTGCCGCCGCGGGGCGGTAGCAAGTCGATGGGCTCGCTGCCCCATGTCGCCCGCAAACTGGTCGACGGCCTGCCGGTGGTGATCGTGGCGTTCGGTTCGTCGTCGACGCAGGGCCATGGCAGCACGTCGCCGGCCTACACCTATCCGACCCGTCTCGCCGAGCGGCTGCGCCGCCATTACCCGACCGCCGACATCACCGTGATCAACAGCGGCAAGGGCGGCGAGGACGCGCCCGAGATGATGCAGCGGCTGAAGACCACGGTGCTCGACGCCAAGCCGGATCTGGTGATCTGGCAGGTCGGCACCAACGCCATCCTGCGCAATCTCGATCCGGCCGACACCGGCCGGCTGGTCGAAGCAGGCATCGCCGCGATCCAGGCCGCGGAGGCCGATGTCGTGCTGGTCGATCCACAATACGCGCCGCGGGTCAATGAGCGCGCCGAGAGTGCCGGCAAGATGATCAAGGCGCTGGACCGGCTCGCCGAGCTGCGCCATGTCGGCATCTTCCCGCGCTTCGAGGTGATGAAAGACTGGCACGAGCAGCAGGCGCTGCCGTTCGAGATTTTCGTCACCGCCGACGGCCTGCACATGAACGATTGGGGCTACGCCTGCTTCGCGCAGCTTCTCGGCGACGACATCATCCGCTCGGTCGGCCAGATCAAGCTCGGCGTCACCGTGCCCTCCGACGTCCACGCCTACCGGCCGATGTGAGGCCGGGACTCGTCTTTCACTTCACCACGACCCGCGCGCCGGTCGGCACGCGCTCGTAAAGATCGAGCACGTCCTGGTTCAACATCCTGATGCAGCCGGACGAGACCGCTTCGCCGATCGTCCCCGGCTCGGTGGTACCGTGGATGCGGAACATCGTGTCCTTGCCGTTGCGGTAGAGATACAGCGCACGCGGTCCGAGCGGATTGTCGACACCTCCGGACATCCCGCCGGCCAGCTTGCCGTAACGCGCCGGTTCGCGCGCGATCATCTTCGCCGTCGGGGCCCAGTTCGGCCATTCCGCCTTGCGCCCGACCTCCGCCGTGCCGGTGAAGGCCAGCCCGGCCTTGCCGACACCGACGCCGTAGCGCAGCGCCTTGCCGCGTTCGGTCACCAGATAGAGAAAGCGGTTGCGCGGTTCGACCACGACGGTGCCCGGCGGCTCGCTGCCCGTGTAGTCGACGACCTGCCGCACATAAGCGGGATTGAGATCGCCCGGATCGACGCCGTCGATCGGAAACTTCTCGGTGTCGATCGCGGCATAGCGCGCCGCCACCGCCGGGCTGACCAGCGACGGCGAGCCGCCGAGCGGAGACTGGGAATTCGTGACACAGCCGCCGAGCGCGAGTGCGGCGGCGAGGATGAGCAGGGTGGGAAATTTCATCGGAACAATCGAGTTCGCTGACTTGGCTTTCTGACGGCCGCGCGTCTGCGCCACCTCACTGTGCTGAGCGCGGCCCGAGGCAGCCCCATGCTGATAGCATCGCCGAGCGCCTGCGCGACGCTTCGCAACTGCGGCATGTCGACGCCTGCGGGTTCCATCGCGTGCTGAAGTTCCGGCAACGACGCGAGCCGGCCGATCGTGTGGCGCATCCAGCAATAACGTCATCACGCGTCACACCCGCGCTCGTCGCGGGCATCCACGTCTCAGGCAGATGATGCGGGGAAGACATCATGGCCGGGAACAAGCCCGGCCATGATGGACGTGATAGCGGAACTACACGGCTTCACAGGCCGACTACGCGACGTGGTCGGCCGTCGGACGCTTGAACTCACACGTGATCGAGCGCGGCGATCAGATCCTCGATCAGATCGTCCTTGTGCTCGAGCCCCGCCGAGTAGCGGATGAAGCCTTCGCTGATGCCGAGTTCGGCGCGGGCTTCCGGCTTCAGCCGCTGATGCGTGGTGGTCGCCGGGTGGGTGACCAGGCTCTTGGCGTCGCCGAGATTGTTGCTGATCTTCACCAGCTTCAGCGCGTTGAGGAAGCGGAACGCCTCGGCCTTGCCGCCCTTGACCTCGAAGCCCACCAGCGTCGAGCCGGCGCCCATCTGCTTCTTGACGGTCGCCGCCTGCGGATGATCGGCGCGGCCGGGATAGATCAGCCGCGCGACCTTGGGATGAATCGCCAGCGCGTCGGCGATCGCGGCCGCGGTATCGGTCTGCTGCCGGACGCGGACCGACAGCGTCTCCAGGCCCTTCAGCAGCACCCAGGCATTGAACGGCGACAGCGACGGGCCGGTCTGGCGCAGATACATCTGGATGTGCTCCTCGATGAACGCCTGCGACGCCAGCACCACGCCGCCGAGACAGCGGCCCTGGCCGTCGATGTGTTTGGTCGCGGAATACACCACGACGTCGGCGCCGAGTTCGAGCGGGCTCTGCCAGATCGGCGTCGCGAACACGTTGTCGACGACGAGGCGCGCCCCGCCGGCATGGGCGATCTGCGCAATCGCGCCGATGTCGAGCACGTCGAGCGTCGGATTGGTCGGGCTTTCCAGAAAGAACGTCTTGGTGTTCGGCCGAACCGCGCGCTGCCATTGGTCGAGATCGAGGCCGTCGACCAGCGTCGATTCAATGCCGTAGCGCGGCAGCAGGTCCTCGACCACGTAGCGGCACGATCCGAACATCGCCTTGGAGGCGACGACGTGATCGCCGGCGCGCAGCGGCGCCAGCATCGCGGCGGTCACCGCGGCCATGCCGGTGGCGGTGGCGCGCGCCGCCTCGGCGCCTTCGAACTCCGCCATCCGTTGCTCGAAGCTGAACACCGTCGGGTTGGAGAATCGCGAATATTGGAAGCCGGGATCGTCGCCGGTGAAGCGCGCTTCGCATTGCTCGGCGCTGTCGTAGACGAAGCCCTGGGTCAGAAACAGCGCCTCGGAGGTCTCGCCATATTGCGAGCGTAGGCTGCCGGAATGCACCAGGCGGGTCTCGCGGCGATAGTGAGCGGTGTCGGGGATGGCGATGGAGGGCTTCGGATCGGGCGATTTGGTCTCGGACATGTGGTCTCCCTCGTGACCACACCGGGCGGTGCGGGCACAAAAAAACCGGCCTGGGGATCAACCCTCGAGCCGGGATCACACTGTCCCCGGCCTGTTTAGCGACTTGTTTAACGTGGCTGCAAGCCGGCCGGCTCAAATCACCACGGGATAAGTCCGGCTCATAATCCTCGGTGCACTTCACGTCAAGCCAGCCATCGGATAACCGATGAAATCGTGTATTTTTTCCGCGTCTGGCGGCCCTGCGGCCGCTGTGAGGATCGCCGCCGTGCCGTTTGCGTTGCCGCCCGATGCCGATGGAATTCTGCCCGACCGCATGATTGCGGCGATGGCCGAGGCCGGGCTGATCCTGCCGGAATACCCGTTCGTCGAAAGCCAGATCCAGCCGGCCAGCCTGGATTTGCGGCTCGGCGCGGTCGCCTACCGGGTGCGCGCGAGCTTCCTGCCGGGGCCGGACTGCACCGTCGCCGAGCGGATCGACGAGCTGAAGCTGCACGAGATCGATCTGTCCGACGGCGCGGTGCTGGAGACCAACTGCGTCTACATCGTGCCGCTGCTGGAAAGCCTGGCGCTGCCGCGCAGCATCGTCGCCGCCGCCAATCCGAAAAGCTCGACCGGGCGACTTGATGTCTTCACCCGCGTGATCGCCGACGGCACCCGCCGCTTCGACATGATCGGCGCCGGCTATCACGGCCCGCTTTATGCGGAGATCAGCCCGAAGACCTTCCCGGTGTTGCTGCGCGAGGGCTCGCGGCTGTCGCAGGTCCGCTTCCGCACCGGCCACGCCACGCTCGACGCCGACGAACTCGACGCGCTGCACGACCTCGAACGGCTGGTCGATGCCGACGACGCCGATCTCAATGGCGGCGTCGCGCTCAGCGTCGATCTGTCGGGCGAAAACTCGAACGGCTTTGTCGGCTACCGCGCCAAGCGTCACACCGGCGTGGTCGATGTCGACCGGCGCGGCGGCTATGCGGTCGGCGAGTTCTGGGAGCCGATCGCGGCGCGGCCGGACGGCACGCTGATCCTCGACCCCGGCGAGTTCTACATCCTCGCCTCGAAGGAAGCCGTCCAGGTGCCGCCGGACTATGCCGCCGAGATGGTGCCGTTCGATCCGCTGGTCGGCGAATTCCGCGTGCACTATGCGGGCTTCTTCGATCCCGGCTTCGGCTATGAGGGCGCCGGCGGGCTCGGCTCGCGCGCGGTGCTGGAAGTGCGCTCGCGCGAGGTGCCGTTCATTCTCGAACACGGCCAGATCGTCGGCCGGCTGATCTACGAAAAAATGCTGTCCCGCCCCGCCTCGCTCTACGGCCAGCGCATCGGCTCGAACTATCAGGGCCAGAGCCTGAAGCTGAGCAAGCATTTCAAGGCGTAGAGCATGATCCCGAAAAGTGGGCACCGGTTTTCGGAGAAGATCATGCTCAAACTAGAACTTGGAGCAGGATGACGATTCGAAGATAAGTCATCCTGCTCCAGCCGCCGCCTCTGTCTGCGGGCGGCGCGGGACGATCGGCGTGCCACTTTCTGCGCGATTACTACCGCAGCGGCACCGCCCGCTTCAGCACGCTGACCATTTCCGGGCTGAGCTGCTTCAGCAGCTCGACATTGCTCGACGCGTGATACGGGACCGGCTTTGCGGCCGTGCTCAGGTCGACGAACTGGATCGAGGGGTCGGTCGCCTTGGGATCGTCGCTTTGCGGCCTCGTCGGGTCCATGCTCGGGACCTGCAGCGTGCCGCGGCCGCCGGCCGTCGCGTAGTTCGGGCTGTTGAAGGTGATGTCGTTCTGAATGATCTGCTGGGTCGCGATGGCGTATTTGCGCGACTGCGCCGCCGGCGTTCCCTCGGCAGCAGCGACGTCGACGTTCACGGCCTCGATCGACACCGTGTAGTCGGCGTTGAGCGTGATCTCGAAGGTCCGGAACTGCTGCGGGAAGTCGCGCAGCGAACAGGTCTCGACCTGCCAGAACCCTTGCTCCGGCCGGTTCGGATCGGCGGAGGGAAACGCCTTGACGACGTTCATGTGGCGATGTCCGGCGATCCACATCAACAGATTCGGCGTCGCCTGCAGCGTCTGCACCAGGCCGGCGAGGTCGACGGCGTTGGCGAAGCCGGGCGCCGCGTTGGCGTCGCCCATCCACCATTCCATCTCGGAGCCGATCGGCGAGACGCCGATCGGAATGTGGTTGGCGATGATCATCAGCTGATTGTCGGCCTGTCCGCGTGCCAGTTCGGCCTTGAGCCATTCCCAGCGCCGCGCGTCGAGAAAGCCGTGGCCGTGAATGTCGCGCGAGCCGTCCTGCTCGGACTGGGTGACGTCGAGCACGATCACCTTCAGCGGCAGGCCGGCTTTCGGCAGGAAACTGTAGCAGGCAAAGCCGTCGACGGCGCTGGTGCGGTCGACCAGATCGAAGCCGTGCCCCTTCGGGCTGGTCGTGGTGTCGCGGAATTCGGCGAGCCATTCGGCGCGGAGCAAAGGACGGCGCAAGGGATCGGCGTCGATCTGCGGCGGCTGGCCGGCGAACGCCGGGTCGTCGGCGCGGCCCGCATGAATGATCGCCCCATAAGGGCTCGCGCCATCGATCACGCCCGGATAGAACGCCGGCTCGGCCTTCAGCTTGCGATAGTCGAACAGCGCCGGGAAGCCGGCGAGGTTCGGTCTCAGCAGATCGCCGACCGCCCAGACCTTGTCGGCGGTGTAGGTCTGCCGCAGGCCCATCGACGGATCGGCGTCGACCGGAAACGATCCGATCATGAAATGATCGTGGTTGCCGAGAACCTGATACCAGGGAAGATCCTTGGCGAGGCCGGCGGCCTGGAATGGCATCTGAAAGTCGATGCTGTCCTTGCCGCGATGCTTGCCGGAGCTCGGCGTGATCGGCTTGCCGTCGAGCACGTCGATGTACCAGCGCAGCTCGTTGTACGAGGTGCTGTTGCAGGCGTCGCCGAGCGCGATGCCGAAATCGAACGGGTCGCGTTGGTGCAGATCGTTGACCGTCTGCACCGCCGCATCCAGCACCTGCGTCGAATACAGCATCACCGGCGAATAGATCGAGGTGTTGCTGGCCGCCGCGGGCTCGGTCTGCTGGAACGCGATCAGCTGGTTCGGCGCTTCCTTGTCGGTGATGTGGACATCGGAGAACGAGAAGAATTTGAGCAGCCGGGTCCTGGCCGCGTTCGCCGGCTTCTGATAGCCGGCGGGCATCAGGTCGGTCCGCTGCACCACCGGCAGGCCGGAGCCGAACGACCATTCGCCGTAGCCCAGCTCCTTGTAGCGCGCGACCTGGTTCAGCTCCGTCTTCTTCAGGCCGGGCGTCCGCGTCGCCGGAAAGGCGATCATCCGCTCTTTCGTGGTCATCGCCGGCGTCTCGATCGGGTAACGCCGCGGCTCGCTTGCCCATGCGGGCCCGCCGAACGGCACGCCGAGGGACACGGCGCCGATGAACGCCGTCGAGGATTGAAGAAACGAGCGCCGGGTTGCAAGCACGCCGCCTGACGGGCCAACTGACAGATCGCGATGATTCATGGGGCAGAGCCTCTATGCGCGGCCGTGCGGCGCGGCGCGATAATGGCGCCGGGTCGTGTCCTGCCATCCAGCGTTCGATCGCACGGATGCCAACGGCCGTTCGAAGAGGGTGTTGTATCAGCGACAGGTTAAGGCGCTGCGAAAACAAACGATCGGGAAATCATCGTTCGTCGGGATATTCGATCGGCAAGTATCAGGTTGTTGGTGCTTCTGGGAGTTAATCGCGAAGACGATGCGCGCGCGGCTGTCGATCGCGTCCTTCGTTATCGCGCCGCCTGCTCCCGCCCCGTCGGCGTGACGCGCCAGATCGAATTGCCGACGTCGTCGGCGACCAGCAGCGCGCCGCGTTTGTCGAGGGCGACGCCGACCGGGCGGCCGAGGGCCTCACCCTTGTCGTTGAGGAAGCCGGAGAGGATATCGCGTGGCGGGCCGGACGGTTTGCCTCCGGCGAACGGCACGTAGATCACCTTATAGCCGGAATGCGGCTTTCGATTCCATGAGCCGTGCTGGCCGATGAAGGCGCCGCCTTTCATCTCGGCGGGGAACAGATCGCCGGTGTTGAAGGCGAGGCCGAGCGAGGCGGTGTGGCTGCCGAGCGCGTAGTCCGGCTTGATCGCCTTCGCGACCAGATCCGGTCGCGGCGGCTTGATGCGCGCGTCGACCGTCTGGCCGTAATAGCTGTAGGGCCAGCCGTAGAAGCCGCCGTCCTGCACCGAGGTCATATAGTCCGGCACGAGGTCGCTGCCGATTTCGTCGCGCTCATTGACGACGACCCATAGCGCGCCGGTCTGCGGCTCCCATGCCGGGCCGTTCGGGTTGCGCAGGCCGGAGGCGAACAGCCGCGTTGCGCCGCTCTGCCGGTCGATTTCGAGCACCGCCGCGCGGTTGACCTCGTTGTTCATGCCGTGTTCGCCGACATTGCTGTTCGAGCCGGAGGTCGCATACAGCTTCGCTCCGTCCGGACTGGCGATCAGATCCTTGGTCCAGTGATGATTGATCGGGCCGGCCGGCAGATCGGCGAGCTTGACGCCGCTGGCGGTGATCCGGGTGTCGCCGGGGGTGTAGGGAAAGCGCACGATTCCGTCGGTGTTGGCGACGTAGAAATCATTGCCGACCAGCGCCATGCCGAACGGCGAATTCAGCCCTTCGAGAAACGTGGTGCGGACCTCGGCCACGCCGTCGCCGTCGGCGTCGCGCAACAGGGTGATGCGGTTGGCGCTCGGAGTCCGCGCGCCGGCGCGGCCCATCACGAATTCTGTCGCTATCCGCCTGAAGCCCTTGTTCTGATCGGGCTGCTCCGGCGCATTGGTCTCGGTCACCAGCACGTCGCCATTCGGCAGCACGTGGAGGGTGCGGGGATGATCGAGCTTGGTGGCGAAAGCGGTCACCGTCATGCCGTCGGCGGGCGTCGGCTTCTCGCCCTCCGCGAAGCCGACCGCCTTGGCGATGTTGACCGTCGGCACCAGCGCCTTGTTCGGCTCCGCGAGCTTCGGAGACGCGCCGAAATCCTCGCCCTGCGTCAGATTGGCCTGATCGCCGCAGGCCGCCAGCGGCAGCGCGACGGCAAGGCACGCGGCGAGGCGGCTGGTGTTGAAAATTCGGCGCATCGAAGGCGTCTCCGCTTGCAGGATCAAAGGATGCCAATGACGGAAGCGGGGTTGTGTTCGGCACGGTGCCATGAAATTCATGTGAACCGGCCCGTCGTAATGTCGCAGCGACGAAAAACACAACAATAGCCAGGGAGCTTGGGGCGCGATGTCCGAACGCGAAACGCAATGGCGCCGCTGGCGCAGCGTCGCCGATCTCTATCACGCCTGCTTCACCGGATTGATCCTGACGCTGGTGAGCCGGCGCGGCACGGCGGACGCCGCCGAATTCGTGTTCCGGGTTTTCCGTCGCCAGCAGCAGCAGCGTTTCGTCGCAGGGCTCGACAAGCTCGGACTGCGACATCTGCCGCCAGCGGTTGCCGCCGCGCAGTATCACTATCTGTCGAACTGGATCGGCGGCGTGCATGTCGAGTACATCTACGAGAACGACCGCAAGGCCTGGATCCGTTATCCGCCGCCGCGCTGGATCTGGCGCGGCACCGCGATCTGCGGCGTGCCGGGCGAGGTGTCGCGGGCGATGCTGCGCGGCTGGCACGCCAATAACGGCGTGGCGCTCGGCCGTCTCGGCCTCGGCTTCGTCTGCACCAAGCAGAGCGTCGACGGCCAGGACGGCCTCGAAGGTTATTACCACGAAGCCGATCACCCGCTCGATCCCGATCAGCGGCTGGTGTTCGCGCGTCATCTCGAAGCGCCGCTGTTCGATCCGGCCAAGGCTCCGGCGCTGCCGGTCGAGAGCTGGCCGCGGCCGCGGCTGGAGAAGGCCTATCGCAACTACGCGATGGAATATGTCCGCACCGCCGCCCCGGTCGCGGTGCAATTGTTCGGGCCGCTCGACGCCGCCTATCTGCTGCACCTGACCGGTAAGCTGATCGGGATGCAGTATTACGACGAACTCGCGCCGGGTCTCGGCGAGACCGGGCGGGACGTCGCCGGCTTTTCGCGGTTGTTGCAGGCGTTGCTCACCGCGCAGGACGACAGCGCCGAGCTGTGCGACACCGGCGACGGCTTCGAGGTCCGGCAGGGCCGTTGGACCTTGATGGACGGGGTCGACGATGCCCACCCGGCCTGCCTGCGGGTGCTGGAAGGGCTGGTCGACGGCCTTGCCGCCGGCTGCGGCCGGCGGATCCACGTCGGGCTGTCGAGCGCGGCCGGCGCGCCGCCGCTGGTGTGGTCGGTGCGCTGAGACGGCGGCCGCGGCCTGGCGCGCCGCCCTGACCTGCCGGGCAATCACCCATGCGTTGCGCGGGCATCGCTTTGCAGCGGATCGGTGATAGGAACGGATCAGGCGCGGCAATCAGATCGGGCCAGGGGGAAACCGATGTCCGACATTGCCGTCGCCGAACTGCCGCCCGTCGAGGACGAGCCGCGGCGTCGGCCGGCAGCCGAGCCGCCGCCGCCGCCGAACAATCCGCTGCTCGACGACGCCATCCTGCCGACGCTGCTGCGGCTGTCCTGGCCCAACATGGTGGCGCTGACCGCCGGCACCTGCGTCGCGGTGGCCGAGACCTCCTATATCGGCCGGCTCGGCACCGAATCGCTGGCGGCGATGGCGCTGGTGTTCCCGTTCGTGATCCTGACGATGACGATGTCCGGCGGCGCGATGGGTGGCGGCGTCGCCTCGGCGATCGCCCGCGCGCTCGGCTCCGGCGACAGCGACCGCGCCGCCACGCTGGCGATGCACGCGCTGCTGATCGGGCTATGTTTCGGCTTCGCTTTCATGCTCGGGATGCTGATCTTCGGCGCCCGCGCGCTGGAGCTGCTCGGCGGCCGTGGCAATGTGCTGACGCAGGCGATCGGCTACGTCCACATCTTCTTTGCCGGCGCAATGGTGCCGTGGCTGATGAACACCTTCGCGGCGATCCTGCGCGGCACCGGCAATATGAAGCTGCCGTCGCTGATGATTCTGAATGCGGCGGTGTTGCAGATCGTGCTCGGCGGCGTGCTCGGCCTCGGCCTCGGTCCGATCCCGAGCTTCGGGATGCAGGGCGTCGCCGCCGGCACGCTGATCGCGTTCTCGATCGGCACCGCGGTGATGGCCTGGTACATCTTCTCCGGACGCGCCCGGGTGACGCCGAAATTCAAGGGGCTGCGGATCCAGCGCGGGATGTTCTTCGACATTCTCAAGGTCGGCGCGGTGGCTTGCTTCTCGCCGCTGCAGTCGGTGCTGACGATCACCATCTTCACCCACATGCTGGCGCATTTCGGCACTGAGGTTCTCGCCGGCTACGGCATCGGCGCGCGGCTCGAATTCATGCTGACCTCGATCGCTTTCGCGATCGGCATCGCGTCGGTGCCGATGATCGGCATGGCGATCGGCGCCCGGCAGGTGAAGCGCGCGCGGCAGATCGCCTGGACCGCCGGGCTGGTGTCGTTCGCCTCGGTCGGCGTGGTCGGCTGCGTGATCGCGTTCTTCCCGGATCTGTGGGTCGATCTGTTCACCAAGGACCCCGCCGTGCGGCTCGCCAGCGAACGCTATCTGCAGGCCGCAGCGCCGATGTACGCCTTCATCGGGCTGTCGATCTCGATGTATTTCTCGTCGCAGGGCGCCGCCAAGGTGCTCGGCCCGGTGCTGGCGCAGACCGGGCGGCTGATCTTCATCGGCATCGGCGGCTGGCTGCTGACGGTGAACCACGGCACGGCCGGAAACTTTTTCACGCTCGCCGCCGCCTCGATGGTGCTGCTCGGCGTCACCTCGGCGCTCAGCGTGCTGCTGACGCGCTGGGAGCCCAAGGTCGTGCCGGTGGTCGATCCGCGGTCATCGTTGTCGTGAGTCGGCCTGGCGCGGTCCGGCGGTGAGCAGCACGTCGAACAGCGAAGGGCCGCGCGTCGTCAGCGCGCCTTCGAGCGACAACAGCCGCCGCCGGGTGATGCCGCCGCCATTGGCGCAGACGCCGGTGGTGTCGCCGGCGACCTGCAGCACGCGGTGGCACGGCACGATCATGGCGAACGGGTTGCTGCGGATCGCGTGGCCGACCGCATGCAGCGCGCCGGACGAGCCGGCCCGTTTGGCGATCTCCGCATAGGTCGCGGTTTCGCCGCGCGGGATCGCCCGCACGATGTCGTAGACGCGGCAGTCGAAGGCCGGGATGCCGCCGAGGTCGAGCACGACGTCCGAAAAATCCCACGGCGCGCCGCGCAGCGCCGTGGCGATGCCTTCGATCGCGCCTTCGACGCCGATCGTCGGCCGGCTTTCGCGGGCGTCGGGACATTGCCGCAAAAGCCTGCGGCGCGTGTCGATCTCGCGGCTTTCGGCGAGTTGGACGGCGAGAATCCCGTCGAGGCCCCAGACGATGCCGCATCGGCCCGCCATCGTGTCGAAGATCGTATAAAATGCCCCCGCCATGGGTTCGACTATACCAACGCTTCGGAACCGCGCATCTGGAATCTTAAAACTTTGTTAAGGCTCTCCCGCCCGTTCCATTCCGCGGCGCAGCAAATGGCCCCGCGCCCCGGTTCGAACGGGTGCGCCAGAGTGCCCCAGGCCAAGACTCCCGACCAAGACTCCCGACCAAGACAGGCGACCAACACTCTTGGCGGAACGCGCGGTCTCGGCTAGACCAAGGCGACCGGTCGCGCGCGTCGCGACCCGGCCCGCGGGCGTAGTTCAATGGTAGAACGGCAGCTTCCCAAGCTGCATACGAGGGTTCGATTCCCTTCGCCCGCTCCAGCCGATTTTCCCCGTGAGATACGGCACTTCCCGCACGATCCGCGTTGCGGATACGCGCGCTTGAGGTGCGATGAGCATTCCAGTCAATACGATCGCTCAGAACACCGCGATGATGAATGGGAATATGTCGGCGAGCGAGAACGCGTCGCGCCACATAGGTGATCGGGCGGGGTCGCTGTGGCGCCGCTTTCATAACGATTATTTGCCGATCGGATGCAGGCGGCGGATCGATACAGGCATGACGCTGATGTCGAGGCAAGGCGCCACCGGGGACCGCTCTGGCGACGGCCGGTGTGCCGTCCGGACGGGGCTGTGCGGTACCGGTCCGGAGGGGGCTAAGACTCGTCGAGTTCAGCCAGCGCTTCCGCGATGGCTTCCTCGAGCATCGTGATCTCCTCGTCGGTCAACTCGGGAAACTGCTCGCGTTTCTTCTTCGAAAGCTTTCCGGCGTTCTGCATGCAAGCGCGGACGAACACCGACGCGCGCCTGTTCGGCATGTCGATCTGGTTCGTCACCGCGGTGTAGGCGCGGTCGAACTTCTCGACGAATTCGACTTCCTCCTTGAGGTCGATGGCGATCGTCTCCGCAAGCTTGTCGTAGACGTATTCGACGAAGCGGGTCGCGTCGAAGTACCGGTAGAGGTGCGCTGTTTCGTTCAGGACCTCGACTTCGTTCCTTGGCGTCATCCTGTACTTGACGTGCGCGAGAAGCGGATCGGAGTAGCTTGCGAGGGCGGTGTCGTACTCCTTGATGTCGCGCAGGATCGCCGCCGAGACCGGAAAGATGATTCCTTTGGGCGTGTAGTTCTGGGACGACAGCACGTGATGGATCAGGAAACGGTGGATGCGGCCGTTTCCGTCCTCGAACGGATGGATGAAGACGAACGTGAAGGCGATCAGCGCCGCCGCGGTGACGGGCTCTGCGTCCTGCTTGAGGCGCGCAGTCATCTTCATCCAGTCCGATATCAGAGGCTTCACGTCCTCCGGTTTCGGGCAGACGAAATGCACCTTCTCCCGGTGCGAGCCGAGAGTTTCGCCCACGAAGTTCTGGAAATCGCGGACGTCCGAGGCGGCGTATCTCTGGTCGACGATCTCGTTCTGAAGCGCGATGAGACCCTTCTCGTCGGTCGGGTCGAACTTCTCGCCCTGCTCGAGCGCGGCGATGAAGCGCCGTTCTTTCTCCGGCGTCGGCCTTTCGTGTTCGATCTCGAAGGAGGATTTCGTTTCCTTCGTGTACAGGTACTGCACGGCCCGCATCAGCGTCTCGGCGGGCACATTCTCCGTGTACGCCTTCGCGACTTCGTCGAGCTTCTCCGCGATGTGCTGCTGGATCTTCGCGGTCCGCCGTACGGTGAGGAAGAGGCCGGGCACTCCGAGGAGATTGTTCGTCACCTTGTGCCTGCGGGATCGCGCGCCGTTCCCGACGATGTGCCGTTCGGGATCCAGGGCGTCGACGTAAGTCACCGCGCCGGCGTCTTCGATGTCGAGCGTGTCGCCGGTCAGCGTCTCATAGAGAAACCATGCCCGTCGCGAGACGGCGCCGGTCGGTTCGGACTTGATCCAGGTCTCGAGGCCCTGCTTCGGCATCGCCTTGAGGGCGGCGGTCAGGACGCCCATGTCCAGCGGTTCGTGACGTAGCGCGAACCTGAGATGTCCGACCGCGTTGTCTTCCGGGACGTACCGGGGAGGAAACTGTTCGATCAGTGCGTCCTGTCCCTCGATGGTCCGACGATTGCCGCGGACCGCCGTCGAGCGCACGTGGGGCTTCGGCACGTCGAGCTCCAGCATCTCATGGAGGCGGAGTTGGCCTAGGCTCTGGTTCTGCAAGTGGAACTCCTGGTTCAAAACCGGCGGCCCGGGCGGAAAATCGTTCAATCGCGCGGCGAAACGTTCAATATCATGATCTTCCGCGGAAAATCGTTCAAGGAAGGTCTCGGCCGGCCAAAAATGCCCTCGAACGCGGGAAACGTTCAGTCTCACGGCGAAACGTTCAAAATTGGAGCCGTTCGCGGGAAAACGTTCAAAGTCCCATATTTGGACCCTCTGGAGTGCATCCGCTGCGGCCCACAGCACTCACCGGCACCTGCCGGACGCGCCGGCGCTGGCTCCGGGGCCGCGAGACGATCAGCCTGACCGTGAGATCTGGACGACTTCGCTGCGTGGGTTGCGGGTCTTGCCGCCCGCGCTGCGCGCGCGCCTGGACGACCGCGCGTGCTCCGGGGCCGTTCGAGCGATCCTTGTCCTTCACAGGCTGCTGTTACTTCCGCGATCGGATCGTCCCGGCTGCGGGTGCGCATTCCTTGGCAGGCGGCGCTTGCGGCAAATCGTCATGGGTTGATCGGCGTCAACGCTGAGGTCTGTGCGCGGCGCGATGCTTCAGCCACTGCATCATCATGCAGGGGGATATGACCATGATGAGCTTTGACATCCTGCTGCTCGCCGCCGCCGCGCTGTCCACCGTTTTGATTCTGTTCGGGGTCGTGCTCGTGGGGGACTACGAGAGCCAGCACCCGCACGCCAAGGCCGGCGTGCCGCAGCAGCCGAGCCATCCGGTCTGACCGTTGCGCATCCGGCTTCGCCAGGCTCGGTGAGCCCCAGCTTGGCTGGCATTGAGTTTGCGTGAGTGAGACCTGGCGTCAACGATGCCGGCGTGAACTACTTGCGGGCGGCCTCGTTGAGGTCGCGCTTGATGGTTTCCAGCAGCGACGCCAGCACATCGGTGCGCTGGGTCTGATGCGCCGCCGGGGCGCCGGGTCCGGTCATGCCACGCGGCACAGCGGCCGGGTTGACCGCCAGCGGTTGCTTGGGCGGCGCCTTCATCATCGGCGGGGCAGCGGGCGGAGCCGGGAACTGCGCCGCTCGGGCGACTGGCTGAGCTTCCCCCATGACGATCGGCTTCGGCGGCGCGGGTGAGTCCGCGGCGGGCTGGGGGTCTGATTCCAGCGTTCGCCTGCATCGCCATCGCAGCAAGATCGATCGTCGACGCCGCAGGTGGCGCGGGGGGCGTGAGCGCAGCTGGCCGCAACGGCGCGACCGACGACGGGCGTGGAGCCTGTGCTGTTGTGGTCGGCGGCGTCGTCGCCGGTTGTGTCGTCGTCGGCGCCGGAAGGGCCGCGCGCGGGCGGCGCGGCAATTCTGGCGGAAAGTCCCGGTGGAGCGGCGCGGACGGTTGAATTGACGAAACTGATTGATTTGAGGTCGTCACGTTCGACGGTGTCACGAACGAGCCGTACAGCACGTCTTCCTGCCGCCCCATCAGCCACAGCGCCGTCCAGTACACGGCGGCGAGAGCAATCACGGCGAGGATGCTGAGTTCAAGCATCGGCGCCTTTCGGTGCGAAGACGGTCGACCGAGGCGCCGACCGAATCCGTCGATCGGCTGTTAGCAGCCGGCGCGCCCGATCAAGTCTGTTAGCAAGAATAACTCGCATATTCAGCCCTCGGAACCGATTGATTCCGCAAGCTGGAACACTGCGCAAGCGGATTCTCGGCCAAAGACGCTGTTGGCTCAAACAAAAGCGCCGGGCCAAGGCCCGGCGCTGATGATCAGTTCACTATCCTGGCAGGCCGGTTCAGCGGCGGAGCAGCACCGGCAGGCCGAGCATCGACGAGAACGGCGTCGGATCGTTGATCAGCTTGGCCGAGCCGTTCTGATTGGCCGCGAGCTGCGAGAACGGCTTCTGGCTGGAAGTGAGCGACGACCAGGGCTTCTGGCTCGAGGCCAGCGACGACATCGGCGCTTGCGAACGCGACAGCAGCGGACCGAACATCGACGACAGGAAGAAGTTCGGGCTGGTCAGCTCCGGGAAGATCCCGCCCAGCGTGGTGCGGGAATCGGTCAGCCGCGGCGCGCCGGTCAGGTTACCCGACGAGCTGAGCGAAGGCCCGCGGGTCTCCACCGACCTGCTCGGACCATGGCGATTGAGAATCGCTTCCGCCTGGCCGCCTTTGCCGAAAGGCGGGTCGACGCTTACCAAGTTACCGTCCTTGCCGTTGGCGACGAGTTCGGCGTTGTCGAACGAGGCTGCCTTGAGTTCGGCAAGTGCCGCCTGGGCCTTTTTCGCGTCATCGTACACTTTAACAATTTGAGTCATGCTTACCTTCCTCGATCGTAATGGGGGGGCTAGTGAATCTCAGTGTTCACCGACAATTCGAGCGCCGCGGCCCGGTTCCCAATCTCGCACATTTTTGCACTGCGACAAGTTAATTCAGGCACTGGCTTACCGGCGACAACGCGTCGCAGAGGACTTAGTACGCGGCCAATGAACGACCGCTTACTAAAGTTCAATTTTTTCGAGCCGCACCGGCAGCTTCCGGATACGTTGACCGGTAGCGTGATACAGGGCGTTGCAGACCGCAGCGTTGGTCCCGACATTGCCGAGCTCGCCCACGCCCTTGATGCCCAGCGGATTGATCTTCTCGTCCTGCTCCGACAGCAGGATGACATCGACGCTCGGCACATCGGCGTTCACCGGGATCAGATAGTCGGCGAGGTTGTCGTTGACGTAGCGTGCGGTGCGCTCGTCGATCTCGGTCGCCTCGTGCAGCGCCGACGATAGTCCCCAGATCAGCCCGCCCAGAAGCTGGCTGCGGGCGGTGCGGGGGTTCATGATGTGACCGGCGGCGAAAGCGCCGACCATTCGCGGCACCCGGATCTCGCCGGTGTATTTGTTGACGCGTAGCTCGACGAACTCCGCGCCGAAGGCATAGGCGATGCCAGCCTTGACCTTTTCGCCGCCGACCATCCGGGTCTGGCCCTTGTACATCGCCCTGAACGAGTCGAGCGGTGCGCCGTCCGGCTTCCACTCGCCGAACTCCTCGATGACGTTGACGCCGAGTCGGTCGAACGCGGCCTCGATGTCGATCGGCCGGTCGCTCTTGGCGGCCTGCTCGGTCGGGGTCTGGCCGAGGCCGACGGTCGACTTCGCCTTGTCGACCAGCGAGTCCGCCGGCATCGTCGCCTTCAGCAGACGCTCGCGGATCTGGTCGCATACCATCGCCACCGCCGAACAGGTCGAGGCGGTCGAGTTCGAGCCGCCCGCCACTGGAGCCGGCGGCAGATTGCTGTCGCCCATCTCGACTGACACCCGCTCGAGCGGCACGCCGAGCCGACGCGCGGCGGCCTGTGCGATCACCGTGTAGGCGCCGGTGCCAATTTCGTGCCCGGCGATCTCGACACGCACCGCGCCGTCGCGATGCAGCCGGACGCGCGCCGCAGCGGGCGCCATCATCGTCGGATAGCAGGTCGCCGCGCAGCCATAGCCGATCAGCCAGTCGCCATCGCTCATCGATTTCGGCTGCGGATTGCGCTTGGCCCAGCCGAACGCCGCCGCGGCTTCGTCGAAACAGGCCATCAGCGAGCGCGACGTGTAGCTCTTGCGGTCGATCGGTTCGACCATGGTGTCGTTGATCCGGCGCAGCTCGACCGGATCGATCTTCAGCGCCACCGCGAGTTCGTCCATCGCGCTTTCCAGCGCGAACAGATATGGCACCTCCGGCGGCGAGCGCATGAAGCCCGGGGTGTTGCGGTCGGCGTGAACGATCGAGACCTTGCTCTCGATATTCGGGCAGGCATACAGCCGGGTCGTCGTCGTGGTGCCGCCGACCAGATAATTGTCCGGCCGCGAGGTCACTTCCCAGCCCTCATGGCGCAGCGCCGTCAGCCTGCCGTCTTGCGACGCGGCGAGGCTGACGCTGTGCCGGGTTTCGGCGCGATAGGTCGCGGTGGTGAAGCCCTGGTCGCGCGGCACCACGAGCTTGACCGCGCGGCCGAGCCTTCGGGCGATCGACGCGATGATCGCCGTCCGGGCATTCATCGAGGCCTTGGAGCCGAACGCGCCGCCGATATAGGGACTGATCACCCGCACCTTGTCGGGCTCGATGCCGAGCTGCTCGGCGACGCCGTTCTTCAGGCCATAGACGAATTGCGAGGGCTCGTAGATCGTCAGCATGTCGCCGTTCCAGACGCAGCTGGTGGCGAACAGCTCGATCGCATTGTGGTGCTGCGTCGGCGTCTCGTAGTCGGCGCTGATCTTCACCGCGGCTTGTTCGAATGCCTTGGCGAAGTCGCCGACCTTCGGGTCCTCGGTGAATTGCGCGCTCTTGCCCTTGGCGGCTTCGGTTTCGGCGCCGGGCGAGTCGAAACTCGCGGTCGGCGTCTCGGCCGTGGTATCAACCTTGACGCGGTAGGCGGCCTCGCGCGCCGCTTCCAGGTTTTCGGCAAGCACCACCGCGATGATCTCGCCATCGTGCGAAATCGTCGGCGAGGTCAGCGGCTGGATCGTCGTCGAGGCGTAGCCGCCGTCGGAAAACAGCTTGGCCGTCTTCAGCTTCTCGGCGTTCTCGTGGGTGATGATTTCGATCACGCCGCGCACATGATTGGCGTCGGCGAGATCGAAGCCGTTGATGCGGCCCTTGGCGATAGCGCTGGTCACCAGCCAGGCATAGGCCGGGCGTGGCAGCTTCTGGTCGGCGCCATAGGTGGCGCGGCCGGTCACCTTGGCGACGGCGTCGTAGCGCGGGGCGGGCTGGCCCATATTGGCCTTCGGATCGGGCGCGGCTGTCGACATTGTCAGATCTCCATTTTCGCGGCCTGCACCAGCGCGCGGGCGACCACCCGCTGACCCAATGCGATTTTGAAGCTGTTATGCGCGCGGCCTTGCGCGCCGCTCAGCGCCGCTTCGCCGGCTTGCTGCGCCAGTTGTTCGTCGAACCGCCGTCCCCTCAGCAGCGCCTCGGCCTCCGTGGCGCGCCACGGCGCGGTGGCGACGCCGCCGAGCGCGATCCGCGCGTCGCGGACGGTGCCGTCGGCGATATCGAGCGCCACCGCGGCGGAGGCGAGCGCGAACTCGTAGGACTGCCGGTCGCGCGCCTTCAGATACACCGAGCGCGGCCAGCGGCCCGGGATCTTGAAGCCGGTGATCAGGTCGCCTTCCGCCAGCGTCGTTTCGATCTGCGGCGTCGACCCCGGCGTCTTGTGCAGTTCGGCGAACGGGATGGTCCGCTCGCCGGCGCGGCCGGCGATGTCGACGCTGGCCTCGAGCGCGATCAGCGCCTGGGCGAAATCGCCCGGATAGGTGGCGATGCACTGATCGCTGGCGCCGAGCACGGCGTGAAGCCGGTTGACGCCGTCCATCGCGGCGCAGCCGGAGCCCGGATTGCGCTTGTTGCAATCCGCGTAGGAGACGTCGCGGAAATAGCTGCAGCGGGTCCGCTGCAGGACATTGCCGCCGAGCGTCGCCATGTTGCGCAGCTGCGCGCTGGCGGCGAGCTTCAGCGTATCGGCGATCACCGGATAGTCGCGCAGCACCGCGCCATGCACGGCGACGTCCGACATCTTCGCCAGCGCGCCGAGCTTGAGCCCGTCGCTGGTCGCGGCAATTCTCGCCCATTGCGGCGCCAGCGCGTTGATGTCGATCACCGTCGCGGGCCGCATCACATCGAGCTTCATCAGGTCGATCAGCGTGGTGCCGCCCGCCAGGAACTGCACCGAGCCGTCGTTGAGCGGCGTCGTTTCGGTTTGATCGGCCGGGGAGTCGGCGAGGTGCTTCGCGATGGCCGACGGATCGGCGACGCGCTGATAGGAGAACGGTCGCATCGGATCAGCCTTTCTGCGCGGGCGAATCTTGTCTGGCAGGCGAATCTTGTCTGGCGGGCAAGTCTTGTTTGGCAGGCATGTCTTGCGCCATCTCGGGCGCCGCCTGCTTGATCGCGGCGACGATGTTCGGATAGGCGGCGCAGCGGCACAGATTGCCGCTCATATATTCGCGGATATCTTCGTCGGTGCCGGCGTGGCCTTCCTGGACGCAGCCGACCGCCGAGATGATCTGGCCGGGCGTGCAGTAGCCGCACTGGAACGCGTCGTGATCGATGAACGCCTGCTGCATCGGATGCAGCTGGTCGCCATGCGACAGCCCCTCGATGGTGAGGATTTCCTGGCCCTGCGCCGACAGCGCCAGCGTCAGGCACGACACCACGCGCCGGCCGCCGATCATCACCGTGCACGCACCACACTGGCCATGGTCGCAGCCCTTCTTGGTTCCGGTGAGCCCGACATGCTCGCGCAGCGCATCCAGCACGGTGGTCCGGACATCGATCTGCAGCGTCTGTGGCTTGCCGTTGATGGTCAAGCGCGCCGTCACCGGCGCCATCGGGGCGGCCGGCTGCGGCGCATCGGCTTCGCCCGCAGCCTTCGCGGACAGCGGCGCCATCGCCGCGCCGGCTGCGGCGCCTGCGATAAAACGTCGTCGATCGAATCCGGTTCCGCCGGCGCGGCGCCCGCGGTCGTCTGGCTTTCCGTCCATCACAGGCTCCGCTTGGGGGTGAGTGGCGCGGCGCACGCTTGCGCCTCGCACCTAACGGCAAGCGCGGGGCTCCGTTCCGGAGCGGATCGCACGCATCCGTGAGCTTCACGGCGCTGACGCATCCTTGTGCAATCAGCTGATGCGCGCGGCCTCGGAACCAGGCCGCCGTCTGGCGCGTCTGTGATCACACGGAGAACACAGCTGATGGACAATGTGGTGAGCCCGTCCTGGTGGGCGGCCGGCGTGCTGTACCAGATCTACCCGCGTTCGTTTCAGGACAGTGACGCCGACGGCATCGGCGATCTGCGCGGAATCATCGACCGGCTCGACTATCTGTCCGATCTCGGCGTCGACGCGATCTGGCTGTCGCCGATCTTCCCATCGCCGATGGCGGATTTCGGCTACGACGTCGCCGACTATGTCGGGATCGATCCGATCTTCGGCAGCATGGCGGATTTCGACGCGCTGATGATCACGGCCCATGCGCGCGGGCTCAAGGTCATTCTCGATCTGGTGCCGAACCATTCGTCCGATCAGCATCCGTGGTTCGTCGAAAGCCGCGCCTCGCGGGACAATCCCAAGCGCGACTGGTATCTGTGGCGCGATCCTGCGCCGGGCGGCGGCCCGCCGACCAACTGGCTGTCGGAATTCGGCGGCAGCGCTTGGGACTACGACGAAGCCACCGGCCAATATTACTATCACGCCTTCCTCGCGCAGCAGCCGGACCTGAATTGGCGCAACCCGCAGGTGGGCGCCGCGATCTACGACGCGATGCGGTTCTGGCTGCGCAAGGGCGTGGACGGTTTCCGCGTCGACGTGATCTGGCATCTGATCAAGGACGACATGTTCCGCGACAACCCGCCCAATCCGGAGTTTTCGCCCGACATGCCGCCGCACGCCGCGCTGCTGCCGGTCTACTCCGTGGACCGGCCCGAGACGCTGGAGATCGTCGCCGAAATGCGCGCGGTGCTCGACGAATTCGACCAGCGCCTGTTGATCGGCGAGATCTATCTGCCGATCGAGCGGCTGGTCGCGTATTACGGCGCGGACACGCAGGGCAGGTTGCAAGGCGCGCAGTTGCCGTTCAACTTCGCGCTGCTGTCGACGCCATGGCGCGCGCCCGCCATCGCCGCGTTGATCGCGCGCTACGAGGCGGCGCTGCCGGAGGGCGCGTGGCCGAACTGGGTGCTCGGCAATCACGACCGGCCGCGGGTCGCCAGCCGGGTCGGCGAGGCGCAGGCGCGGGTCGCGGCGATGCTGCTGCTGACGCTGCGCGGCACGCCGACGCTGTATTATGGCGACGAACTCGGCATGACCCAGGCGGCGATCGCGCCGCAGGATGTGCGGGACCCGTTCGAGAAGAACGTCCCCGGCATCGGCGTCGGCCGCGACGGCTGTCGCACGCCGATGCAGTGGGACGCCTCGGCCAATGCCGGCTTCTCCGACGCCAGGCCGTGGCTGCCGCTGGCGCCGGACGCGACGCAGGACAACGTCGCCAATCTGCGCGCCGACGCGCAGTCGATCCTCAATTTGTATCGCGCGCTGCTGCGGCTGCGCCGCCGGCTGCCGCAACTGGCGCAAGGCGCTTACCAGCCGCTCGCCGCGGAAGGCGATCTATTGCTGTATCGCCGGCATGATCAGGGGCAGTCGGTGCTGGTCGCGCTCAATCTCGGCGCCGATCCGGTGTCGGTCGGCTCCGACGCATTCGGCCTCGACGGCGAGGTGCTGCTCTCGACATTCATGGACCGCGCCGGCGAACGCATCGGCGCCACGCTCGATCTGCGCGGCGATGAGGGCGTGATCGTCGGCCGCGCGCCGGAGCCGGTGGTCTGAAGCCGGGCCGGTTGGTCGCAGCGAAGCCTGCCCACCGTGCCGACGCAAGATCCGATCCGCAATTGATGAGTGCGCGCCGGCGCACGGCGTCATGCGCCTTTGCCGACCTTATGCGTGCTGAATGCTTCGGGAGCACGCAGCACGTCGGGCGGATCAGGTTGCGAAGCACGGTCATCCGCCGGGCAACCGATCGGCGGGTTACGCGCGTCGCGCTGACCCGCCTGACGTGCTAACGTGAGATTTCATGAAAGGTCCCCCAATGAAGAAAACCATGACAATTCCCGAGGAGCTTCCCCCGAAAAAGACCTTTCGGGCCGATCGACCACCCACAAAAGGTTTCGTCACCGTGGTGGATGGACACTTCAAGTCGGAGTTCGATACGGTCGATGCTGCCGAAGCGGCGGGGCGCGAGTTGAAGGCGAAATACCCGATGCTCCAGATCGAACTCTATGATTCCGAACACAGGACGCGGACGTTGTTGAGCTGACGCTCGTCCAACTGTCGGATGAAGTAGCACGTAGCACGTAGGGCGGGTTAGCCGAAGGCGTAACCCGCCGAACAACCGCAGGGCTTGTCTCGGCGCAACGGCGGATTACGCTTCGCTAATCCGCCCTACGCTGCGCGCTGCTGCGCTCGGACCCCGGATCAAGTGCGGGGCAGGCTCTCAGAAGGACGGCCGTGACAGGTCGCGGTGCAAGGCGATTGGTATCAGCTGCTCAGCCGTGCCTTCGCGACCGCCTTCTTGAACAGCGCGTCCATCGCCTCGGCGATGCCCTGGGTCGGACTGACTTCGAAATAGAAGCCCGGCGACGCGCAGCTCTGCATGTTGGCGGCGATCTGGCTGTTGGTCGACGGGCCGTAGGGTCCTGGATTGAACGGCGCGATGTAGGTGTTGTACCACGAGTTGGTCGGCAGCGCGAGATAGGTGGTGTAGAGCACCGCGATCTGGATGCCGCGGCTCTTGATCGCGGTGCATTGCGCGACCGTCAGCGGCTCCTGGCAGCGGCCGCCGCTCACCGTGGGCTTGGTGCAGGTCGAGGGATAGTTGGCGTCGGCGACGCCGTCGGAGACGAAGAACAGCCATTTCTGCGGCTGCGTCGAGATCCCCGAGCCCGGCGACGGGATCGCCGAATTGATCGCCGTCAGCGAGCCGTCGAAATCGGTGCATTGGTCGTTGTTGTAGCCCTGATACGGAATGGTCATCAGATCGATCGTGCCGACCGAGGTCTGCACGCTCGACATGCTGGACGACAGGTTCGCGACCGTCGTCAACCCGATCGCCGTGCAGGAACTGCCGAAGGTGTAGACCCCCATCCGGAACTGGTTTGTCACCGCGCTCATCGCCGTCGCGGTCGTGGTGAGCCGCTGCACCGCCTGCCGGACGACGTCGATCCGCATCGTGACGCCGAGCTTCTTGGCGAGGTTGTAGTAGTTGTTGGAGGTCGACAGATCGTGACAGGCGAAGGCGCACTGGTCCGAGGTGTTGGCGACCATCTTGGCGATGTCGGATGTGGTCGCGGCGACCCCCATCGACGGCGAGTTGTCGAGCAGCAGATAGAAGTCGACATAGACAGGCAGGGACACGGTCGAGGTCGATCGGTTGCCGATCGCCAGCGTCGGGTAGCCGATCATGTCGAGAAAATGGGTCTTGACCGAGGAGGAGAAGCTCGAGACGGCGCTGCGTTTGCCGTCGTTTTCGGAGACGCTGAGATCGATCGTCGCGCTCAAGCCATAGCCGTCGAGGGTGGCGTTGAAGAACTGGACGGCGTCGGCCTGGGCGTCCGCCACGGTCTTGTTGATCGCCGAATTGCTGACGGCGAGCAGCACAGCCGCATCCTGCGCCGATTCCAGCTTGGCGCGGACGCGGCTCGCATTGGTGTAGTCCACCGCCGCGCCGATGAAGCCGAGGATCGGCAGCAAGGCGATGGCGAAGATGACCGCGATATTGCCCGAGCGGTCGCTTGCGAAGCGACCCAGGGAGCCGCGTCCCTCGATGAGATCAGGCAGTTGTCCCATATCCGCCCCCGGCAAATTCCGCGAACTGATCGCGGTGAATGCGTAGTTGCGGCAATGTGACGGGAGGGGAACTAAGTTATTGTAAAGGGATTCGTGGAAACCCGAGGTTATCGGTCATTGTCGCCGCCCGAACGGCGATTCGGGCGATGATCAGTGCATTGTTTGGTTGTATTAGTACATTATTCGAGCATTGAATTCGAACATTCGGAGTGTGCCTGCTGCGACCGAGGGCAGTATCGGGCGAACCCGTCCGGCGTCGAACGTCATCTGATCGCCTCGGGCGCTTTACGAGGATGCGGGCGGGTCGGAGCAAACTGCACGATCCCCGCCCGCGGCTGCATAAGGACAGCTTCAGGTCCGTTCGGATGCCGAACCCGCCGCGGCGTCGTCAGCTCAGCGCGACGCCGTAATAATCGTCGACCTTGCGGGCGCCCCGCCAGTCATATTCATCGTCGCGGCCATATTTCGGCGCGCGCTCGAGCTGGTCGGTGGTGATCATCGTCTGGTAACCGCCGAGGTCGACATTGTATTTCAGCGACGGCCAGGGCAGCGGATAGTGATCGTCGCCGATCCCGAGAAAGCCGCCGAAGCTGAGCACCGCGTAGGACACTTTGCCGCTGACCTTTTCGATCATGACGCGCTCGATGTTGCCGATCTTCTCGCCGTCGGCGCCGTACACCGCGGTTCCCTGAACCTTGTCGCTGCCGATCAGGCTGACGGTCTCGCTTGTTGCCGGGGTCATGGTTGCTTCTCCCTGATGATCAGAGACAACGGACGGACGCCGTGACCGTTCCGCGCGATATCCGCGAATGAGCGTTGCGGGGTCTTTTCAAACTGGAGAATCATTCCTATTCTCTTGTTTCCTGAAACCGAGAAAGGAGGTGATCCAGTGTCTCACTCGAAACGCTGTCACCTCGCTGGGGACGCCCGCTGATCAGGCCTGAATAGGTCCGCTCGGCCAGGGCGCCCCGGCGCCTGGGAACCAGCGAGTTTACGAGGGGCGCGTCGGCGGCAACGTCGGCGCGCCTTGTCGTTTGTCGCCTCGGCATTGCCGAGAGTCTGGCAGGCTGCATTCCCGATCGTCGCGATTCACGACGTATCAAACGCAGCCTTGCGGGTATGATACCAAAAGCACTAACTCTCGACGCTCCTCAGCGTCATCCTCAGTGTCCGGTGCGCCGCGCTCTTGCGCGGCACACCGGACCTCGAAGGATGAGCCACGGTGCCTGTCGCCCGCACCCTTCGAGGCTCGCTGCGCTCGCACCCCGGATCAAGTCCGGGGCAGGCTCTCAGGATGACGACCACGAGAGAAGGTCACGGGGCAGGGGCGTTGGTATTGACCGCTCACCAATTCATTTTGTCAGCAGGGAACCATCGAGTTCCAGAAGCGTCATTGGCACAGATCGCTCGGATCCGTTGAGCAGATCTCGTCGTCGCCAATGATGACCCGTGTTGACGGTCACGTTTCCGCGCCTCGTTCGTTCGGACCGACTCGTCTGCTCATTGTTCAGCTCCCTTCACACTCCGGTGGGCTCGGAAAGCTCTGACCCGGAGGCCTCGAGGACAGTGTTTCCGGAGAACTGGCGGCTCACCGCGCGCGCAACCTCAACTGAAAAAGGACTGCACCATGCGAACAACCATCACATCCCTAGCGACCGCAGCTGTGCTGATCGGGTCGGTGACAATCGGGCCCGCAATGGCGCGAGATCGATCCGACCGTGTGGAATTGACCGCGAGCCAGCTCACCGACCAGGCGGCCGCCCGTGTCGCCCAGCTCAAGGCGGACCTCAGGCTCACGCCGGACCAGGACAAGAACTGGTCGGGTGTCCAGGCCGAACTGGTCAACGTCTGGACGAAGCAGGGCGAGAACCGCCAATCCTGGCGGAATGCACGCGCCAACCAGGCCGGCAGCGTCGATCTGATCGAGCAGATGCGCAAGGATGGCGATGACCGGATCGAACGTGGCAACGATCTGAAGAGGCTCGCCGATGCGGCCCAGCCGCTCTACGCGTCTCTCGACGATCAACAGAAGCGGCGTTTCGGAGAGGCGCTGTTTCAACGGTCGCGTGATCGCCGCTCCGATTAATCGCTGGCCTCCTCGAGAGTAACCTCGCAAGAGCGGGCTTCCCTTCGGGCGGTCCGCTCTTCGTCATTTGGACCAGACCGTTCGATGCGAAAGATGCAGTTACGCAATTGACGACCGCGTTTGCAGGAGCAGTCGGTGGGCGAGCTCCGGTTCGGATTCTCTCAGAACCGGAAAAACTCCAACAGGCTGACGCTGAGGTGGGTGCCTGCCCATGCCGCCAGTGCGACGACGATCAGTCCCGGGATCACTCGAATGGCGAATGCCGACCCGCCGCTGATCGCGGCAAAGATCATCTTGCTGATCGTGTTGGTCGAAAGCCCCGCCAAAATCGGAAGGATCGCATCATCCGGCGTGATTTTCCCCGACGACACCAATGTGGCGATCGAAATCGCCGCGGAATGCGTATCCACGAAGCCGGCGAGAGCTGCTGCGACGAAGGTGCCTTGTTCGCCGAACATATCCTGAAGCGCTGCGGAGGCGACCAGGATGCAGGCCAGGATGGAGGCGAACATCAGCGCGGTCGAGATGCTGAAAGCGCGGCCTTGTTGGGGGACTTCGTCCACCTGTTGCCGCAAGGCGAGGATCGTGAATGCGCTGCCGTATCCGATGGCGGCGAGGCCTGCGCAGAGCAACGGGGCGGCCAGTGATTGCAGCGTGGCCATGCTGGTCGCGGCCAGAACCAACGTCATCTGAACAATCGTCGCGATTGTCGACAACACCGCGCCTGCAACAGCGGCCGGGAGAGCCTCTCTGGACTTGGCGGCCCGCGCTCCCATGGCGCCGATCGTCGCCGTGCTCGAAATGAAGCCGGATGCCAGGCCTGCTATCGGCAATCCGAAACGCGACCCGAGCAGGCGGACGGCGAGATAGCCGGCAGCGCTGATCGCCATGACGAGGACGACGATGACCCAGATGGCGTGCGGGTTGAGCGCACCGTAAGGCCCCATCGCACGGTCCGGCACAAGCGGCAGGACAACAAGCGAAGCTGCGGCAAAAACCAGGGCATCCTCGAGCTCGTCTTCGGTGAGCCAGGTCCGGACGAACCGATGCAGCCATGATTTTGCTGTCAGCAAGATCGCCATGACGACCGCAATGCCGCCGGCAAGTTCCGGCTTCTGCATCGACAGCCCGCCAAGCAGGACGGTCGCAATCAAGGCGAATTCCGTTGTCAGTCCAGGATCGTCCTCGTGCACACGCCAATAGGCGGCCGTCACCAACAGCACGACACCCGCGGTCGCAATGGCAAACAGCATGACGCCGCCGACGATGAAGCTGATCGCGCCGACAATCGAAGCAACGGCAAACGTCCGAATTCCGGCTGGCGAGCGTGACGGCCCAACGCCTTTGCGGCGCTCCCGCTCCGTGCCGATCAACAGACCGATCCCGAGGGCGACAGCCAGATTGAGAATGATGGGATCGATGATGGAAGCTCTCCCGGCGCAATGGTTGCGATACCGGAGGAAACTATCGACATCGAAGCCAGACAAGAAGCGACATCTCGCAACGGCCTGCGATTCGATGGCAAGAGTCGCCGACAGCGCGTGTCAGCGTCCGGTCAGGGCCGTCATGGGATCATCAAGCACCTTCCAACGAGGTTTGCAGCAATGAGTTACACGAATGCGGTCGGGATCGCTTCGCCGCCCGCTGACAGCCGCTACGATTCGTTTACGCAGTCGATCCACTGGCTGACGCTGCTGGCCGTCGCCATTGCGTTCGGGGCCGGCCTCGTCATGGAGGAGATGCCTCGCGGCCCCGAGAAGGCCCAGCTCGTCAATCTGCATACTTCGATTGGCGTGGTGTTGATGGCGTTGACCGCAATCCGGCTGAGCTGGCGCGTGGCGGCGCCGGCGCTGCAGCCGACGCCTGGACCGCAATTGCTGCGCCTCGGCGCCAAGGTGGTGCATGTGGCTCTCTACCTCGTGCTCTTTGCAATACCGATAACAGGCCTGCTGATGATGGCGGCGAAGGGGCGCGCGGTCGAGGTGTTCGGCCTTTTCACCCTGCCGCCGCTGATGCCGACGGATCGCGCGCTCGCGCATTCGCTCGAGGACGTCCACGAAGTCCTGGCCAATCTGTTGTTGTGCTTGGTCGGCGTTCACACCGCCGCGGCTTTGTTGCATCGGTTCGTGTTGCGGGATTCGGTGTTGAGCCGGATGCTTCCGGTCGGCGCCAAGACCGAGGCGGAGCGACGATGATCCCAGACCCGGGATGGTTGTCGTCGTCTAATATCAATGGCCTGGTGCCCTGACCTGCTCTCGCGGTCGTCATCCTGAGAGCCTGCCACGGACGTGATCCGGGTGCGCGCGTCGCGCGCCTCGAAGGGTGACGCTGAGGAGGAAGGGTGACGCTGAGGAGGTGGAGATTGAGGGCCGTTGGTATCAGAGCTTTGGTTCTGGTTCGATCAGAGCCGGAAAAGCGCCAAGCTGACGCGCTGATCGACTAGGCCTCCGGCTTCGTCGTCTTCCCAGCGATCACGCCCTCGCGTTTCTTCACGGCGTGGTAGTAAGCCCACCACAGATGCGCCGCGGCGCCGCGCAGCGGGCGCCAGGGTTCGGCCAGGGGCGCCATCTGCTTGGCGGTCGGCCGCGCCTCGAGGCCGAGCCCGATCCGCATCGCCTCCTGCACCGCGAGATCGCCGGCCGGCCAGGCGTCGCCATGGCCGAGGCAGAACAGCAGATAGATATCCGCGGTCCACGGCCCGATGCCGTGCAGCGCGGTCAGCGTGGCGTGGGCGATATCGGCGTCCTGATTGGCGAGCACATCGAGATTGAGCCGCTCGGCGTGAAGCTCCCTGGCGAGCGCCTTCAGCGTCTTGATCTTCGCCGCCGACAGCCCGAGCCGGCCGAGCCGGTCGGTGCGGGCGCGCTTGATCGCCGCATGATCGAACGGGTCGAACGCCGCGCCGACCCGACCCCAGATCGCCGCCGCGCTCGCCACCGATAATTGCTGGCCGCAGACGATCGCCGCCAGCCCCTTGAAGCCCGGGTCGCGCCGCCGCAGCGCCGGCATCCCGGCGATCTTCAGCACCGGCCGCAGCCGCTTGTCCTGCTTCACCAGCGTGGCGATCGCGGCGTCGAGGTCGGCCTGGGTGTCGAGGTGGATGGTCATCGTGAAGCTGCAACCTTGATGTTCATTATGCCCGGGCTTGACCCGGGCATCCATCCAAGACGTAACACTGTCGCGATGGATGGATTGCCGGGTCAAGCCCGGCAATGACGATCGAGTCGAACAATGCCGCCACCCGTTTTCCGATTCGCCCCGAGCCCGAACGGCTATCTGCATCTCGGCCACGCTTATTCGGCGCTGCTGAATTTCGATCTGGCGCGGGCCAGCGACGGCCGACTGCTGTTGCGGATCGAGGATATCGACAGGGCGCGCTGCCGGCCCGACTACGAGCAGGCGATCTATCAGGACCTGGCCTGGCTCGGGATCGCCTGGGAGCCGGAGGTGCGGCGGCAGTCCGATCATTTCGCGCTGTATCGCGCGGCGGTCGAGCAGCTCGCAGCGCAGGGGCTGGTCTATCCGGCGTTCGAAAGCCGCGCCGAGATCGCGCGCCAAGTTGCGGCCAGGCAGGTCGCTGGGCCGTGGCCGCACGATCCCGACGGCGCGCCGCTTTATCCCGGCGCCGGCAAGCAGCTCGATCCGGACGAACGCGACCGGTTGATCGACTCCGGCGCGCCCTATGCGCTGCGGCTCGACATGACGGCCGCACGCGCGCTCGCGGGCGATCTGTTCTGGCATGAACGCGGTCACGGTCCTGATAGCGAGACCGGCATGGTTTTGGCGCGGCCGGAAGCGTGGGGCGACGTGGTGATCGCGCGCAAGGAGACTCCGACCAGCTATCACCTCTCGGTGGTGATCGACGACGCGCTGCAGGGCGTCACCGAAGTGGTCCGCGGCGCCGACCTGTTCTGGTCGACCAGCGCGCACCGGTTGCTGCAGACGTTGCTTGGTCTGCCGGCGCCGGTGTATCGGCACCATCCGCTGCTCCGCGACGGCGAGGGACGCAAGCTGTCGAAGTCATCCGGCGCGACCGGACTGCGCGCGTTGCGGGCGGCCGGGGTCGGTTCGGAGGATGTCCGAAAGATGATCGGGCTTGCCACACCTGCCTGAAGTTCGCCCCATGCCCGGCGCGAGCGGAGTTGGTTTCCCGGTGACTCTGTTAAGCCCGCCATGGCATGGTGGCCGGCGTTGGGGTCGGGGGAACCATGGCAGTGAAGTCGCGCGCCCTGCGCAGCGGGCGAACGCAGCTCAAGCGGACGCCGGTGAAGCGCGCCCGCAAGAAGGCCGACGCCCCCGGCATGGTCGAGACCGCGCTGGCGGCGTTCGCCCATGAAGTGCGCACGCCGCTTACCGGCATCCTCGCCGTCAGCGATCTGCTGGCGACGTCCGACCTCGGCGAGCGCGAGCGCCGCTGGGTCGACACCATCAAGGCCGGCGCCGAGCATCTATCTGGATTGGCTACGCTTTTCGTCGATGCGGCGCGCCTCGGCTCGGCCGGTCTCGGGGTCCGAAACGAGTTCTTCGATCTGCGGGCGCTGGCGCGCAACGCCGGCGACTCGCTGTCCGGCCGCGCTGCCGCCAAGGGCCTGCACGCGACGGTGACGATCTCGCAGCGGCTGCCGGCCTTCGTGGTCGGCGATGCGGTGCGTCTGCGCGCGGCGCTGGAAAACCTGATCGACAACGCGGTGAAGTTCACCGAGCGCGGCGATGTCGCTCTGAAGGTCTCGTCCGCCCCGGCCGGCAAGGACGCTGCCCGCGTCAGTTTCGCGGTGTCCGACAGCGGCATCGGCCTCACCCTCGCGGAAATCAAGCGACTGTTCAGGCCCTTCTCGCAGGCCAATGTCAGCATCGCATCGCGATTCGGCGGCGCCGGCCTCGGCCTGTCCTCGGTGCGGCAAATCGCGCGCGCGATGCAGGGCGATGTCGCGGTGGCGCAGCGGCCGAAGGGCGGCGCGGTCTTCACGCTGACTGTCACGCTGACGCGCGCCAAGCCGCCGCAGCCTGCGACGCCGGGTCCGCACACGTTGGACCGCGGCCGGCCGCTCCGCCTGCTCAGCGTCGAGGACAATCCGTTCGGCCGCGTTGTGCTCAACGCGATTCTGACCGAACTCGGCCATCACACCGACTTCATCGGCAGCGGCGAGGCCGCTCCGGAGCGGCTCGCGCAAGGCGGTTTCGATGCGGTGCTGATGGACATGGTGCTGCCCGGCATCAGCGGGCTCGAGGCGATCCGGCAGATCCGCGCGCTCGATGCGCCGTTCGGCCTGGTCCCGATCATCGGCGTCTCCGGCCGCGATCACGACGAGGCGGCGGCGCGTGAGGCGGGCGCCGACGGCTTCCTGCTTAAACCGGTTTCTCCTCGCGCGCTCGCAATTGCGCTGCTTGAAGTGTCACGCCGTCCGGCAGCCGCGACTTGATGATCGCGGCGTTGAGTTCGCCGCCATAGACGAAAATCGCGGCGATGAAATACAGAAACACCAGCGCGATGATCACCGAGGCGAGGCCGGCATACATCGTCACGTAGTTATTGGCGAAGCGCGCCAGATAGAAGCCGAAGCCCATGCCGGAGGCCAGCGACGCCACGATGGTGAAGGCGATGCCGGGTGCGATCTGCTTCAGCGTCCGGTGGCCGGCAGGCAGCCGTGCGTGCAGGATTCCCAATGCGAGGATCAGCGCGCCGATGGTGATGCCGTAGCGCGCCACGGTCAGCAGGGTCTGATTGTCCTCGACCAGTAACGGCACATAGTGGCGGGCGGTGGCGAGGATCAGCGGCCCGAGCACGATCAGGAACGCCATCGCCAGCGCAGTGAAGGCCGCGACCAGCGTGTAACCGATCGATTCCAGCCGCAGCAGGTACCACGGCCGCACCTCGATCACCGCGTAGGCGCGGTTCAGGGCCACCCGCAGGCTCTCGACGCCGTTCGAGGCGAAATACAGCGCCAGCACCAGACCGATCGTCAGCGCCCCGCCGCGGGTGGTGGTCAGCACGTCGTGAATCTCGCCCGAGAGCGTGCTGGCGACCTGCGCCGGCCAGATGTCGAGCAACAGCTCGGCAGCCTGATCGGCAAGGTCCTTGGAGCCGAAAAAACCCGCCAGCGACGTCAGCACGATCAGGAACGGGAACAGCGCCATCAGCGAGGACAGCGCAATGTGGCTCGCGATCGCCCACCCGTCATCGGCCAGAAACGTATAGAACGCGTCCATTCCGACCGCATAGACGTAGCGGATCTGCCTCACTGTTCACCTGACTGACGGTTGCTGCTGGCGTCGGACGGAATGTTAGCATCCGCCACCAACCGGCTCAAACCGACTTCGTTGCGCGGCCGGCTATGCCCGGGATAGCGCGCCTCGTTCGCCGGTGTTATGAGACCAGAATGGCAACGTTCCTCAGCTCGTTCCTCCTCCCGGTCGCCCTGTGTGCCGTCGCGCTGATGCTGCTGCTCGGCCTGATCAACATGATGCGGGGCGGATCGCCCAACCGGTCGCAGAATCTGATGCGGTGGCGGGTGATCTTACAATTCGTCGCGATCATCGTGACCATGCTTGCGGTCTGGGCGTTGGGCCGCTAGCCACGGGCGTTCTACTTCCCGCCATGCCGTTTCGGTTGCCGAGGTTCCTTCGCGATGGTCGTTCTCAATCGAATCTACACCCGGACCGGTGACGACGGCTCCACCTCGCTCGGCACCGGCGAGCGACGGCCGAAATACGATCTGCGGATCGCCGCCTATGGCACGGTCGATGAGACCAATGCGGCGCTGGGCGTGGCGCGGGCGCATCTTTCCGGCAATCCGGAGATCGACGCGATGCTGGGACGGATCCAGAACGATCTGTTCGATCTCGGTGCCGACCTCGCGGTTCCGGAGCGCGAGGGCAAGGCCGAGCGGTTGCGGGTTCTGTCGTCCCAGGTCGAGCGGCTGGAACGGGAGATCGATCAGCTCAACGATCGTCTTGCACCATTGACATCGTTCGTTCTTCCCGGCGGCAAACCCGGCGCCGCTTACCTGCATCTGGCCCGGACAATATGTCGCCGTGCAGAACGGGTGATGGTGGAACTCGCAGCTCAGCCGGATGAGACGATCACCAAGGCGGCGGTGCAATACGTGAACAGACTGTCGGACTTCCTGTTTGTCGCCAGCCGTGCGGTAAATGATGCCGGTAGCGGCGACGTCCTCTGGGTTCCCGGCCAGAACCGCTAGAACGGGCAGTTTTTGGCGTTTATCCGCGTTGACCGCCGATAGCGGGGGCTTTAGGTTCCGCCGCCACGATCAAGATAACCCCAGCGCAAAACGAAAGAGGATCGATGAAGGTTCTGGTGCCGGTCAAGCGGGTGGTCGACTACAACGTCAAGATCAGGGTCAAGAGTGACGGATCCGGCGTTGAGCTCACCAACGTCAAGATGTCGATGAATCCGTTCGATGAAATTGCGGTCGAGGAAGCCCTGCGGCTGAAGGAGGCCGGCAAAGCGACCGAGGTCGTGGTGGTCTCGATCGGACCGGCGCAGGCTTCGGAAACGCTGCGCACGGGTCTTGCGATGGGCGCCGACCGCGGCATCCTGGTCAAGGCCGAGGGCACCGTCGAGCCGCTGGCGGTGGCCAAGATCCTCAAGGCGATAGCCGATGAGGAACAGCCCGGACTGATCATTCTCGGCAAGCAGGCGATCGACGACGATAGCAACCAGACCGGCCAGATGCTGGCGGCGCTGCTCGGCTGGGCGCAGGCGACCTTCGCCTCCAAGCTCGAAGTCGAAGGCTCCGACTTCACGGTGTCGCGTGAAGTCGACGGCGGTTCGCAGACCGTGAAGCTGAAGGGGCCGGCGATCGTCACCACCGATCTGCGGCTGAACGAGCCGCGCTACGCCAGCCTGCCCAACATCATGAAGGCGAAGAAGAAGCCGATCGCCGAGAAGACCGCGGACCAGTACGGCGTCGATCTCGCGCCGCGCCTGGAAGTCCTCAAGACCGTCGAACCGAGCGGCCGCAAGGCCGGCGTCAAGGTCAAGGACGTCGCCGAACTGGTCTCCAAACTCAAGAACGAAGCGGGTGTTATCTGATGGCCACGCTGCTGATTGCCGAACACGACCACGCCCAGCTCAAGGACGCCACCAACAAGGCGCTGACCGCGGCCGCCGCTTTGGGCGCCGAAGTCCATGTCCTGGTCGCCGGTGGCGGCGAGGGCACCAAGGCTGCCGCCGAAGCCGCTGCGAAGCTGCAGGGCGTCGCCAAGGTGCTGCTGGCCGAAGCGCCGCTTTATGAGCACGACCTCGCCGAGCCGCTGGCTGCGCTGCTGGTGTCGCTGGCGCCGAACTACGATGCGATCGTCGCGCCCGCGACCTCGCGCTTCAAGAACGTGATGCCGCGCGTCGCAGCATTGCTCGACGTCATGCAGCTGTCGGAGATCATCAAGGTGGTCGCGCCCGACACCTTCGAGCGCCCGATCTACGCCGGCAACGCGATCCAGACCGTGAAGTCGAAGGACGCCAAGAAGGTGATCACCGTCCGCACCTCGACCTTCCAGGCGACCGGTGAGGGCGGAAGCGCCGCGATCGAGGCCGTCGCGGCGGCGGCGGATCCCGCGCTGTCGAGCTTCGTCGGCGAGGAAGTCGCCAAGAGCGATCGTCCGGAACTGGCCTCGGCCAAGATCATCGTCTCCGGCGGCCGTGCGATGCAGAGCCGTGAGAACTTCACCAAGTACATCGAGCCGCTCGCCGACAAGCTCGGCGCCGGTGTCGGCGCCTCGCGCGCCGCGGTCGATGCCGGCTACGCGCCGAACGACTGGCAGGTCGGCCAGACCGGCAAGGTGGTGGCCCCGGAGCTGTATGTCGCAATCGGCATTTCCGGCGCGATCCAGCATCTCGCCGGCATGAAGGACTCCAAGGTGATCGTCGCGATCAACAAGGACGAAGACGCGCCGATCTTCCAGGTCGCCGATTACGGTCTGGTCGCCGACCTCTACCAGGCGGTTCCGGAATTGACCGAAGAACTGGGCAAGCTCGGCAAGTAAACGCCGGATTGCGGACGGATCCGGCTGCGGCCGGGTCCGTTGCCAAAGCTTTAGTTTTTACCGTGTTACGGTCTACCGCGCCGGAGCGACGGACTTCGGCGCAGAAACATGCGAGACTGGACCGGCCGGCGCATCGCGCGGCCGGGCTCCCAACGAGAAGACGAGATGGCGGCAGTAATCAAGAAAGTCGGCGTAATCGGCTCGGGCCAGATGGGCAACGGCATCGCGCATGTCGCGGCGCTGGGCGGATTCGAGGTCGTGCTGAACGACGTCTCCGCCGACCGGCTGAAATCGGCGATGGCCACCATCAATGGCAATCTGTCGCGTCAGATCTCCAAGAAGCTGATCAGCGAGGACGCTCGCAAGAAGGCGCTGGCGCTCATCACCGCCACCGAAAAGCTCGAAGGTCTCGCAGATTGCGATCTGGTGATCGAGACCGCGGTCGAGAAGGAAGAGGTCAAGCGCAAGATCTTCCGCGACCTCTGTTCGACGCTGAAGCCGGAGGCGATCGTCGCCTCGAACACCTCGTCGATCTCGATCACCCGGCTCGCCGCCTCGACCGACCGGCCGGAACGCTTCATCGGCATTCATTTCATGAATCCGGTGCCGGTGATGGAACTGGTGGAGTTGATCCGCGGCATCGCCACCGACGACGCCACTTTCGAGACCTCGAAGGCGTTCGTCACCAAGCTCGGCAAGCAGATCGCAGTGTCCGAGGATTTCCCGGCTTTCATCGTCAACCGCATCCTGCTGCCGATGATCAACGAGGCGATCTACACGCTGTATGAAGGCGTCGGCAACGTCGAAGCGATCGACGCGGCGATGAAGCTCGGCGCGCATCATCCGATGGGCCCGCTGGAACTGGCGGATTTCATCGGCCTCGATACCTGCCTGTCGATCATGCAGGTGCTGCACGAGGGGCTGGCCGATTCCAAATATCGGCCCTGTCCGCTGCTGGTGAAATACGTCGAGGCCGGCTGGCTCGGCCGCAAGACCCAGCGCGGCTTCTACGATTATCGCGGCGACAAGCCGATCCCGACCCGCTGAGCCGGGTCGGCGTCCGGCGGCTGGAAACAATCAGGTTTCATCGATCGAATGCTGCGCGTCACGCGTGCTGATCATTCGGCATATTCAGAATGCGCGTAGCCGCTACGCAATTCGTTAACCGTGGACGCCTAGGATCGCGCCACGGAGTGTATGTTCATGGACATGAGCCTGATCACCGCGGCGCTCGGCCTGCAGGCCAGCCAGACGCAGATGCAGATCGCGACGACGGTCATGAAGTCGAATCTGGATGCGCAGCGCTCGGTTGTCGACGCGCTGCTCGGCACCGGTCAACAGAGCCAGTCGTCGCTCGCCAATGTGGCTGCCGGCGTCGGCGGCAATCTCGACATCACCGCCTGAGCCGCGGCGCGGCGCCTACGCCTTCACCAGCGCTTTGAAGCCGCCGAAGAACATCCGCTTGGCGTCGAACGGCATCGTCTTGGGGTCCATGCCGTCGAGGCGCGGGTCCTGCATCGCCTTCGCCATCACCCGGTCGCGCTGCTTGCGCGATTTGTAGACGATGTAGGAAAACACCACGACCTCGTCCGGCTTCAGTTTCACGCTGCGCGGAAACGACGTCACCTTGCCGGGCTCGACATCGTCGGCAATCCACTCGCGATAATCGAGCGCGCCGTGCTCGCGGAAGACCTTGCCCGCCTTGCGCGCCAGCTTGACGTAGTCCGCGAGCTTGGCTTTCGGGACCGGCAAGACAAACCCGTCGACATAGGACATGCGCTTTCCTCCTGCTCTGTGTGCGGTCGCATTATGTGGCTCCCTGGAGGACGAGCGAAGGCGGAAGCTTCCGACAGCGCGCCGCCGGGTCCATTTGTCGCGGCGCGCGCGTCAGCTCAGCGGGCGAGGCTCGCTTTGACCAAGGCCAGCGCATCCGCGCTGTCCCATTCCGCAGGGCCCGCGATGGTGGCGATCTCGCAGCCCTGGCCGTCGACCAGCACCGAGGTCGGCATTCCGAGCGCGCGGCCGATGCCCTTGAGGTCCTGGAACACCCGGGCCGAGGCGTCGCTGAAGTAGCTCAGTCTGGTCAGCTTCTCGTCTTCGAGAAACTTCTTCGGCTTGGCCGGGTCGCGGGTGTCGATGTTGATCGCCACCACCTCGAAATCCGCCGATCCGAGCTTGGCCTGCAGATTGTCGAGCGCGGGCATCTCTTTGCGGCAGGGCACGCACCAGGTCGCCCACAGGTTCACCAGCAGGGTGCGGCCGCGGAAGTCGGACAGCTTCTTCGGCTGGCCGCTGCCGTTCTCGAAGGCGAGGTCGGGCAGCTTCAGCGGCGACGACGCCATCGTCACCGCCGCCATTTCGCCGCGCGCCAGCGGCTTGAGCTGCTGCGCCAGCGCCAGCGCCGGCCGGCAGGCCGGATCGCCCGATGCATTGCGCTGAAGCCCGGCAATCCCGTATACCCCGGCTGCTCCGGCGACGACGAGCACGGCGATCGCGGCCAGAATGATGGTGCGGCGGCCGGCGCGGCGCGGCGGGACGGGATCGGGCTGGGTCTCGGTCATCAGGCACTCAAAACCGGTAGGCCGCGCAGGCTCGCAGGCGGCTGCTGGTGGGTTCGAAACAATTCGGATGCGGGCATGATCGTGGGCGGCGGACGATGAGCAACAAGATGTGGGGCGGCCGGTTCACGGATCGCCCCGACGCGATCATGGAAGAGATCAACGTCTCGATCGACGTCGATCGGCATCTTTACGCCCAGGACATCGCGGCGTCCAAGGCTCATGCCGCCATGCTCGCCGCGCAGGGCATCATCACCGCAAACGATGCGAAAAATATCGGCAAGGGTCTAGACACGATTCTGTCAGAGATCGGCGCGGGCAAATTCACGTTCAAGCGTGCGCTCGAGGACATTCACATGAATGTCGAGAGCCGGCTCGCCGAGCTGATCGGGCCGGCCGCGGGAAGGTTGCATACCGCACGCTCGCGCAACGACCAGGTCGCGACCGATTTCCGGCTGTATGTCCGCGACGTCCTCGACGAGACCGACGCGGCGCTGGCGAGCTTCCAGCGCGCCTTGGTGGAACGGGCGCTCGAGCACGCCGAGACCGTGATGCCGGGCTTCACCCATCTGCAGACCGCGCAGCCGGTGACTTTCGGCCATCATCTGATGGCTTACGTCGAAATGGCGGCGCGCGATCGCGGCCGATTCCAGGACGCCCGCAAGCGGCTCAATGAAAGCCCGCTCGGCGCCGCGGCGCTGGCTGGCACCTCGTTCCCGATCGACCGCCACGCCACCGCGAAGAAGCTCGGCTTCGATCGTCCGATGGCGAATTCGCTCGACGCGGTGTCGGATCGCGACTTCGTGCTGGAGACGCTTTCGGCGGCGTCGATCTGCGCGGTGCATCTGTCGCGCTTCGCCGAGGAAATCGTGATCTGGACCTCGCCGCTGGTCGGGCTGGTGCGGTTGAGCGACAAGTTCACCACCGGCTCCTCGATCATGCCGCAGAAGCGCAACCCGGACGCCGCCGAGCTGGTCCGCGCCAAGACCGGGCGGGTGATCGGCGCGCTGAACGGCCTGTTGATCGTGATGAAGGGCCTGCCGCTCGCCTATCAAAAGGACATGCAGGAGGACAAGCAGGGCGCGATGGAGGGCTTCGCCGCGCTGTCGCTGGCGATCCGGGCGATGACCGGCATGGTCCGCGACATCGTCCCCGAGCAGGACCGGATGCGAGCCGCGGCCGGCGAAGGCTACGCCACCGCCACCGACCTTGCTGACTGGCTGGTGCGGACGCTGAAGATGCCGTTCCGCGACGCCCATCACGTCACCGGAAAGATCGTCGGCCTCGCCGCCAAGGCCGGCGTCGCGCTGCACGAGCTGCCGCTGAAGGAGATGCAGGCGGTCGAGCCGAAGATCAGCCGCGACGCGCTGGCGGTGCTGAGCGTCGAATCCTCGGTGAAAAGCCGGACCTCCTATGGCGGCACCGCGCCGAAGAACGTCCGGGCCCAGGCCAAGGCCTGGCTCAAACGACTGGAAAAAGAGCAAAAGTTGGGCTGATCCGGGAGGCCGCCGGAGCATTCTGTGCGACCCTGGGTCTCGCCAGAACCAGGCAATCTCTGTATGGTTCGGCCGCAATTGGGGATTTCGACGTGAACCGCACTGCCGGCCCATCGCGATGGGCGCTTGTTGTCATCGCCGCCGCGACGCTGGCTCTTTCGGGCTGCGGCCGCAAGGCCGGGCTCGACCTGCCGCCGGGCGCCGCCGCCACGCCGTCGGTTTCGACCGCCTCCGAACCGGCCGCCAAGGGCGACGTGTTCGACTCGTCGTTCGGCGCCAATGCGCCGCCGGTCGCGGGCAGAGGCCAAAAGAAGCGCATCATTCTCGACCCGCTGCTGGACTGATCCGCAATGCGTCATTTCGACTACCGCGACGGCGTGCTGCACGCCGAGGACGTCAGCCTTGCGTCGATCGCGCAGGCGGTCGGCACGCCGTTTTATTGCTACTCCACCGCGACGCTGGAGCGGCACTACCGGGTCTTCACCGAGGCCCTCAGCGGCGTCGACGCGCTGGTCTGCTACGCGATGAAGGCCAATTCCAATCAGTCGGTGCTGCGCACGCTGGCCAAGCTCGGCGCCGGCGCCGATGTGGTGTCGGGCGGTGAGCTGAAGCGCGCGCTGGCCGCAGGCATCCCGCCGGGCAAGATCGTGTTCTCCGGCGTCGGCAAGACCGAGGCCGAGCTGCGCGCCGCGCTGGCCCACGACATCAAATGCCTCAACGTCGAGTCCGAACCCGAGCTCGAGCTGCTGTCGCGGCTCGCGGTCGAGACCGGCCGCATCGCGCGGATCTCGATCCGGGTCAATCCGGATGTGGATTCAGGCACCCACGCCAAGATCTCGACCGGCAAGTCGGAGAACAAGTTCGGCATTCCGATCCGCCACGCCCGAGACGTCTATGCCCGCGCGGCGAAGCTGCCCGGCATTCAGGTCACCGGCGTCGACGTGCATATAGGCAGTCAGATCATCGATCTTGCGCCGATGGAATCCGCGTTCCGCCTCGTCGCCGAGTTCGTGCACGTGCTGCGCGGCGACGGTCACACGATCAGCCACGTCGATTTCGGCGGCGGCCTCGGCATCCCATACTACGAGGATCGCGCCGCGCCGCCGGAACCGTTCTCCTATGCGGAGATGGTCAAGCGTATCACCCACAATCTCGGCTGCACGCTGATGTTCGAGCCGGGCCGGACGATCGTCGGCAATGCCGGCATCCTGGTCGCGCAAGTGATCTATGTGAAGCACGGCGACGGCAAGACCTTCGTGGTCATCGACGCCGCGATGAACGACCTGATCCGGCCGACGTTGTACGAGGCCTATCACGAGATCCTGCCGGTCGCGGAGCCTGCGCCCGGCGTGAAGATGATCACCGGTGACGTCGTCGGTCCGGTCTGCGAGACCGGCGATTACCTCGCGCTCGACCGCCAGTTGCCGGAGCTGAAATCCGGCGACCTGATCGCGATCATGACCGCCGGCGCCTACGGCGCGGTGCAGGCGTGTACCTACAACACCCGTGCGCTGGTGCCCGAAGTGCTGGTGAAGGACGATCAATACGCCGTGGTGCGCCCGCGCATCGAGGTCGAGCAACTGATCGCGATGGATCAGCCGGCGCCATGGCTATGACGCACGGCTTCGACATCCGCTGATATCAAAGGTGGGGGTGGGACCGCCAGAACGCGGCGGACAAAGCTGGCGGTCCCGATCGCGCGTTGAAATTGTGGTCGGGAATGCGGCTTCGCCGTCCACTGCGCGATACGGTGACCGTAGCGATCCGCCGCGCCGCAGCAATGCAAACCGCCCCTTAACCTAACCGATCAACCTTAACTGCGCTGTGTTGCTCATCGCTCGTAGGCCTCAGGCCTTGTCGAGTTCGGCGAACACGTCGCGGGCGATCCGGAAACTGTCGACGCCGGCGGGAATCCCGGCGTAGCAGGCCACCTGCATGAAGATCTCGCGGATCTCATCCTTGGTGACGCCGTTGGTGAGCGCGCCCTTGATATGCGCCCGCAATTCGTGCGGCCGGTTCAGAATCGCGATCATCGCCAGATTGAGCATGCTGCGGGTCTTGCGCGGCAATTCCTCGCGCCCCCAGATCGCGCCCCAGCAATATTCGGTGACCAGTTCCTGGAACGGCTTGTTGAAGTCGTCGGAGTTCTTCAACGCGTTTTCGACATAGGCTTCGCCCAGCACGGCCTTGCGGATGTCCAGCCCCTTGTCGTGTGTGGTCTTGTCCATCACGGTTCCTTTGGTTGGGATCTGGCGGCGACGTTACGGGCTGACGCCGGTGCCGTCACGCATTCGTGTGACGCGATGGTGGCGCAAGGCCCGGCGGTACGAGGTGCCTCATTGCCGCCGTTGTGCTAGGTTGCTGTGGCGGCAACCCGGAGAGATTGTTGAGCGGACGCAGTCCCGACCCGTCACAGACCCCGCGAGATCCAGACGCGATGGCGCGGCTGCAACTTGCCACGGCTCTGCGACGTGCGACCTTCGCGATCGCCTGGGAGCGGAGCTGGCCGCTTCTCGTCCGGCTGCTCGGCGTCGTCGGGCTGTTTCTGGCTGTGTCGTGGGCCGGTCTGTGGCTTTCGCTGCCGTTCCTTGGCCGCCTTGCCGGCCTTGCGCTGTTTGCGGCGCTGGCGGTGGTCGCGCTGCTTCCCGTGCTCAAGTTCCGCTGGCCGAGCCGCGACGACGCGCTCGCCCGGCTCGATCGCGCCACCGGGCTGAAGCATCGCCCCGCGACCGCGCTGACCGATACGCTGGCCTCCAGCGATCCGGTGGCGCAGGCGCTGTGGCAGGCGCAGCGCGAGCGAACGCTGGCGGCGATCAAAGGCGTCAGCGCCGGATTGCCGGCGCCGCGGCTGCCGAAGCACGACCCATGGGCGCTGCGCGCGCTGGTCGCGGTGCTGCTGGTCGCGACCTTCATCGCCGCCGGTGAAGAGCGCACCGCGCGCGTGGCGGCGGCGTTCGATTGGAACGGAGCGCTGGCTGCGCCGAACGTCCGGGTCGACGCCTGGGTGACGCCGCCGGTCTACACCAACAAGCCGCCGATCGTGCTGTCGGCCGCGAACAGGACTCTCGCCTCCTCGAACGAAGCGGCCCTGCCGGTTCCGGCCGGCTCGACGCTACTGGTGCGCTCCAGCGGCGTCGATCTCGACGTTGCGATCAGCGGCGGCGTCGTCGAGGCGTTGCCGGAGGGCGAAGCGCCGAAGGGCGCCAGCGAGCGGCGCTACAAGATCACCGGCGACGGCACGGCGCATGTTCGTGCGCCGTCCGGTCAGCCGCAATGGTCGTTCAAGGCGACGCCGGATCATCCGCCGTCGATCGCTCTGGCGAAGGAGCCGGAGCGGCAGGCGCGCGGATCGTTGCAACTGTCCTACAAGCTCGAAGACGATTACGGCGTGACCGAAGCCCATGCGCTGTTCGCCGCATCGCCCTCCGCGACCGATCAGAACTCCGATACGCCGCGGCCGCTCTATGAGCCGCCGCAGTTTGCGCTGACGCTGCCGAATGCGCGGACCCGCGCCGGCGTCGGCCAGACCGTCAAGGATATCAGCGACGATCCCTATGCGGGCGCCGAGGTCACGCTGACGCTGACGGCGAAGGACGAGGCCGGCAATGAGGGCCGCAGCGAGCCCACCACGATGCGGCTGCCGGAGCGACTGTTCACCAAGCCGTTGGCGCGGGCGCTGATCGAACAGCGCCGCATTCTCGCGCTCGACGCCAACAAGAACGCGCAGGTCTACGCCGCGCTCGACGCGCTGATGATCGCGCCGGAAGCATTCACGCCGGAGGCCGGCCAGTATCTCGGCCTCTATACCGTCGCCGACCAGCTCGAGCGCGCGCGCACCGACGACGCGCTGCGCGAGGTCGTCGGCAATCTCTGGTCACTCGCGCTCAGCATCGAGGACGGCAATACATCGGACGTCGAAAAGGCGCTGCGCGCCGCGCAGGACGCGCTGAAGCAGGCGCTGGAGCGCGGCGCCTCCGACGAGGAGATCAAGAAGCTCACCGAGAATTTGCGCGCGGCGCTCGACAACTACATGCGCCAGCTCGCCGAGCAGCTCAAAAACAATCCGCAGCAGCTCGCCCGTCCGCTCGATCCCAACGCGCGGGTGATGCGGCAGCAGGACCTCAACAACATGATCGAGCGGATGGAGCGGCTGTCGCGCTCCGGCGACAAGGAAGCCGCCAAGCAGTTGCTCGAACAGCTGGCGCAGATGCTGGAAAACCTGCAGATGGCGCAGCCCGGCCAGGGCGGCGACGCCGACATGCAGCAGGCGATGAACGAACTCGGCGACATGATCCGCAAGCAGCAGCAATTGCGGGACAAGACCTTCAAGCAGGGTCAGGACCAGCGGCGCGACCGGATGCGCGGCCAGAAGGGCGAGCAGAATCTCGGCGATCTGCAGCAGGATCAGCAGAACCTGCAGGACCGGCTGCGCAAGCTGCAGCAGGAGCTCGCCAAGCGCGGTCTCGGCCAGGCCCAGCGCGGCCAGAAAGGCGAGCCGGGGCAGCAAGGCGAACAGGGCGAGCAGGGCGAGCAGAGCGAGGGCGGCCTCGATCAGGCCGAGTCCGCGATGGGCGACGCCGAAGGCCGGCTCGGCGAAGGCAACGCCGACAGCGCGGTCGACTCGCAGGGCCGCGCGCTCGAGGCGTTGCGCAAGGGTGCGCAGAAGCTCGCCGAGGCGATGCAGCAGGGCGACCAGCCGGGCCAGGGCGAAGGGCCGGGCAATCGCCCCGGTCGCCAGCAGAGCAGCGGCAACGACACCGACCCGCTCGGCCGGCCGTTGCATGGCCGCGAATTCGGCGACGATCTGTCGGTAAAAATTCCCGGCGAGATCGATGTTCAGCGCGTCCGCCGCATCCTCGAAGAACTCCGCCGCCGCCTCGGCGATTCAGCGCGACCACAGCTCGAACTCGACTACATCGAGCGGCTGCTGAAAGATTACTGAACTAACAGCTCGCCCCAGGCACAGCGCAACTTCTCCCGCCTGCGGGAGAGGTCGGATCGCGCAGCGATCCGGGTGAGGGCACTCCTATCAACGAACTTCTGAGTCACTGCCCGCGTCGCCCTCGCCCGCTCCCTCTCCCGCAAGCGGGAGAGGGAGCGGGCTGCGATCCGGTGCTGGCACTCAGTCCCGCTTCCGTGCCGCCAGCGCGTTGGCGACGGCGTTGCGGATGTCGACGACCGAGAACGGCTTGGTGATGACGTCGTGGATGATGGCGTCGAGCCCGGAGGCGCGTTCGCGCTGATCGGCGAAGCCGGTCATCAGCAGGATGGTGAGGTCGGGGAAGTCGCGCGCCGCCGCCAGCGCCAGCGCGATGCCATCCATGATCGGCATCTTGATGTCGGTCAGCAACAGATCGAAACGGCCGGCATGCTCGACGAGAATCTCGAGCGCCTCGCTGCCGTCTTCGGCGGTCATGATTTCGTGGCCGTCCATGGCGATGGCGCGCGCCACCAACAGGCGCATCGATTCTTCGTCATCGGCGATCAGGATTCGCGACATCACAAGGTCCCAGGCTGGCGGCCGTCGCTCGGCCGGCCGGCACGCAGATGGATCGGATCGGATTCAGGCGCCACCGGTCATGATATCGCGCCGGTTGAAGAAGCGCACGTCGATCGAGCGGGCTTCTGCCGGCGGCGAGGCCAGCCGGGACCGGAACCAGGCTTGTTCGCCGGGGCGCAGCGCCGTCTGCTCCAGCACCGCGTTCCAGGCATAGATCTCGGTGCCGCGCTCGTCGCGCACAATGAAGCGCAGCCGCGGCAAATCCGCCGGCTTCCGGCCGAGGCCCATGATCACGCCCTCGATCACCAGGACTAGCTTGGATTCCACCGTTTCGCGGCTGATCTTGACGTCCTTGATCGCCAGCGACCGCAGGTTCACCTCGAAACCGGCCAGTTTGTAGAAGGTCGCGGTCTGCGGCAGCAGCCGTACCACGTCGCCGCGCCAGATCAGCAGGCCCAGCGCCAGCGCGCCGAACGCGGCGCAGGCGGTCGAGGCGGTCAACACCGACTTGATCGCCCGCACCGGGTCTTCTTTGAGAGGTTGGAGCATCGCTTTCAGCCCCTTCGGGCGGCGACGTCCGAATGACCGCTGGTCACGTTTGCGGCCTGTGCCCGGTTCCGTTTCGGGCTCGGGCTCGGGCGCCCGGACGAAGGTATCGCGATCCTCGTCTGTTGGAATCTCGGCCGCGATCGGCGGGCTGTCGACGACGGGCGTATCCTGTTCGTCGTCGGTCACGCCCCAGCCGGGATCGGCCGCCAGATCGTCGGTCGGGGGTGGGTCCTCGACCGTCATTGCGGCAACGCGCGCGTCGGTCTGGATCACGTCTTCGGGGCGCGCCAGCCAGACTTCCTTGCAGCGGGAACAGCGCACGGTCCGGCCGGTATCGCCCAGTTTCGCCGGATCGATCGCATAGGATGTCGTACAATGGGGGCAGACGATGTGCATGACGAATCGCTGGCTATGTTCCTTGCGTCATCCTATCCGGCGTCCGTTAACGAACCGGAAACCATAACCGCCTCACAACCGGCCTACGGGCATAAGGCGTGGCGTGCCCTTTTCCGCTGCGCCGATCGCGATCGGAGCTGAATTTGGTCCGCTTCGAAAATGTCGGCCTGCGCTATGGACTCGGTCCAGAGATCCTGCGCGATCTCAATTTCGCGATCCCGGCGCATTCCTTCCAGTTCCTGACCGGGCCGTCCGGCGCGGGCAAGACCTCGCTGCTGCGGCTGTTGTTCTTGTCGCTGCGGCCCACCCGCGGGCTCGTCAATCTGTTCGGTAACGACGTCTCTCTGCTCACCAAGGACGAGGTCTCGGCCTTGCGGCAGCGGATCGGCATCGTGCTGCAGGATTTTCGGCTGCTCGATCACATGACGACCTACGAGAACGTCGCGTTGCCGTTCCGCGTCAGCGGCCGCGACGAGTCGAGCTACCGCAAGGAAGTGATCGATCTGTTGAAATGGGTCGGACTGGGCGAACGCATGGACGCGCTGCCGCCGGTGCTGTCCGGCGGCGAGAAGCAGCGCGCCGCTATCGCGCGCGCGGTGATCGGCCGACCGCAATTGCTGCTTGCCGACGAGCCGACCGGTAACGTCGATCCGACGCTCGGCCGCCGGCTGTTGCGGCTGTTCGTCGAGCTCAACAAGTCCGGAACCGCGGTGGTGATCGCGACCCATGATATCAATCTGATGGATCAGTACGAGGCGAGGCGCATGGTGCTGCATCAGGGACGGCTGCACATCTATGAATAGGCCACCGCGACAGAGCGACCCGCGCGATGTGATGGTCGACCTCGGCGACGAACGCCCGCAGGTGCCGGCGCGGGCGCGCAATCAGTCGCCGATCGTGCCGCGGGCCTCGATCGCCGGCCGCGCGTTGGTCGCGGTGGTCGCGATCATGACTTTCCTCGCCTCGATGACGACCGGCGTGGTGCTGCTGATCAACGCCTCCGCATCGGAATGGCAGTCTGACGTCTCGAGTGAGATCACCGTGCAGGTCCGCGCGGTCCAGGGTCGCAGCCTCGAGCGCGACGTCGCCACCGTGGCCGAGGCTGTGCGCAACCAGCCCGGCATCGTCGAGGTGCGACCGTTCACCAAAGAGGAATCCGCAAGGCTGCTGGAGCCGTGGCTCGGCACCGGGCTGTCGCTCGACGATCTGCCGGTGCCCCGGGTGATCGTGGCTCGGATCGCGCCCGGCACGGCGCTCGATCTCGCCGAGTTGCGCCGCCGGATCGCGCAAGCCGCGCCAGCCGCAACGGTCGACGACCACCGCGCCTGGATCGAACGGATGCGTTCGATGACCGGCGCCACGGTGTTCGCCGGCATCGGCGTGCTGGCGCTGGTGATCATCGCCACCATCATCTCGGTGTCGTTCGCCACCCGCGGCGCGATGGCGGCCAACCGGCCGATCGTCGAGGTGCTGCATTTCGTCGGCGCCAGCGACCGCTTCATCGCCGACCGCTTCTTCCGCCACTTCCTGATGCTCGGCCTGCAGGGCGGCCTGATCGGCGGTGGCGCGGCGGTCTTCGTGTTCGGTTTTTCGGAATCGGTCGCCACCTGGTTTTCCGGCACCCCGGTCGGCGATCAGTTTGCGGCGCTTTTGGGAACCTTCTCGCTGCGTCCGATCGGATATCTGGCGCTCGCCGGCCAGGCGGCGCTGATCGCGGCGATCACCGCGCTGGCGTCGCGGCGAACGCTGTTCGCCACCTTGGCGGCGATCGAATGAGAGGCGAGGGGCTGTCGGGGCGGCCCAATCTGGGCGCGCGCCGGACTCCCTCCGCCAGAAAACGAACGCGAGTCGGTTTCATCGTCGACGAATCAGAGTCTCGTTTTCTTCTGTTTGCGCATGACCTTATCCGAAAACCGGTGTCCACTTTTCGGGATCATGCGATAGACTCCCGTTGTCGCTTGGACGAGGTTCGCCGAAAGAACCGCTTTGGCAACACGCAATCGAGGTATACCGGCATCCAATGGAGCTGCCGACTGATCAGCAACCGACACGAACCGCGCCCGGCAAGCCTGCGCGGCGGCCGGGACGGTTACGCGCGGTGATCGTCGCGACGTTGGCCCTCGGCTTCGTCGCCACGGCCGCGGGATTTGTCGCGTTCCTGGCGCAGTTGCGCGGCGCCGAGCTGAAGCCGAACCGCACGGCCGACGGCATCGTCGTGCTGACCGGCGGCTCGTCCCGGGTGTCGGATGCGGTCGAGCTGCTCGCCTCCGGCTATGGCAAGCGACTGTTGATCTCCGGCGTGCACCGGACCAATGGCGCCAGCGACATCTCGCGCTCGGTGCCGGACAGCAAGGACTGGCTGGATTGCTGCGTCGATCTCGATCGCTCGGCGGTCAACACCCGCAGCAACGCCGCCGAAACCCGGCGCTGGGCGCACGAGCGTGGCTTTCATTCGCTGATCGTCGTCACCTCGAATTACCACATGCCGCGCGCGATCGTCGAAATGTCGCACGCGATGCCCGACGTCGAGCTGATCCCATTCGCGGTGATCGGGGACAAGTGGCGCGACGAACCCTGGTGGACCAGTGGCGCGACGCTGCGGCTGCTGCTATCGGAATACGCCAAATACGTCGCCGTCGAAGCGAGGGTGCGGCTGGCGCGACTGGGCATCGAACTGGCGCCCGAGGCCTCGGAGCTGGCGCCCGAGCCGGCGGCCCGCAAGCCGACGACGGCGCTCGCGAACTGACCGGATTTGTTCGATGACATCGATTTTCGTGCGTTCGTTGATCTACAATGTTCTGTTCTATCTGCTGCTGACGTTCTGGATCCTGGTGGCGGTGCCGACATTCGTGCTGCCGCGCCGCGCGCTGATGAGAGTCGCCAAGCTGTGGGGCCAGAGCAGCATCTGGCTGATGCGTGTCGTCTGCAACACCAAGGTGGAGTTCCGCGGCGTCGAAAAGATTCCGCAAGGTCCGTTGATCGTCGCGCCCAAGCACCAGTCGATGTGGGAGACCTTCGCGCTGCTGCAGTTCTTCGACGCACCGGTGTACATCCTGAAGCGTGAGCTGACCTGGATTCCGTTCTTCGGCTGGCTTCTGATGAAAGCCGACATGATCGCGATCAACCGCCAGAAGCGCGGCCGGATCCTGATGGAAATGTCGCGGCGCGCCCGCGAGGAAGTTCATCGCGGCCGGCAGTTGATCATTTTCCCGGAAGGCACACGGACGGCAGTCGGCGCGCCGCCAAACTACAAGGCCGGCGTCGGCCAGATCTATGCCGACTGTGGTGCGCCATGCCTGCCGGTGGCGCTCAATTCCGGCCTGTTCTGGCCGCGGCGGCAGTTCATGCGCTACCCCGGGACGCTCGTGGTCGAATTCCTCGATCCGCTGCCGGCGGGCCTTGATCGACGCACGTTCATCGAGCAGGTCAGCAAACTGGTCGAGACGGCGAGCAACCGGCTGATCGAGGCCGGCCGCAAGGAGCAGGCGGAGCTGTTCGGCCGGGTCCCGAGTACGAACGTCCAGACTGCCGCACCGAAGGTGGCGGATCGCGACCTCGGTCATCGGTAGCCGCGCGCGAGTCGCAGCCTGCTGCCTCTCCCGCTTGCGAGGCCTCTGCAAAACCTGACTGTTCTATCCAGATGTGATTCACTTGCGCGTAGGCGGAGGTGAACGGGATGGCGCAGGACAGTTTCATTGAGGCTTTGCTGCCGGCGG
>Ga0105047_10000346_pt1 | contig 75540 bp, 85 predicted proteins | sample MAT04_FD_78384 | JGI IMG/M metagenome (GOLD analysis project Ga0105047, IMG submission 78384) | Freshwater microbial communities from Lake Fryxell liftoff mats and glacier meltwater in Antarctica - MAT-04 (megahit assembly) | ecosystem: Environmental > Aquatic > Freshwater > Ice > Liftoff... | reverse complement strand
GTCAGGCAGCGCCTTACAGCGTCACACAGCGCACAGACGGCTGAGGTCGCGGCCGCCAGCATGCCGCCGTGCCGCCCTGCGCACGCCCATCGCGGACCCCTGCCGCAGGCCACGATGTCCGAAACGCGCGACGAGCACCACTTCACCGCCCAGGCCGCCTGGCAGCTGGCCCGCGGCGTCGGCACGGCCTGGCTGGCCGACGGCGTGCTCAGCATGGGCGCGGCGCTGGCCTACTACACGCTGTTTTCGCTGGCGCCCTTGCTGTTGATCGTGGTCTCGGTCGCCGGGCTGGTGTTCGGCGGCGACGCCGCACGCGGCGAGATCCAGGCCCAGCTCAGCGCGCTGATGGGTGTACGCGGCGCCGGCGCCGTGCAGGACCTGCTGGCCAGCCTGGACCAACCCGCCGAAGGCCGCGCCGCGGCCGCGTTGGGCGTGCTGCTGCTGCTGGTGGGTGCCACCACCGTGTTCGCCGAACTGCAGGACGCGCTGGACCGCATCTGGCGCGTGCCGGCACGCCCCGGCGCCAGTGGCTGGGTGGCGCTGCTGCGCCAGCGCCTGCTGTCCTTCGGCCTCATCCTGGCCATCGGCTTCCTGCTCACCGTCTCGCTGGTGCTGAGCGCGGGCCTGGCGACGCTGCAGCGCTGGTGGAACCCGATGTTCGGCCCCTGGCTCGACAGCGCCGCGCTGGTCAATGCCGTGGTCGGCTTTGCGCTGGTGGCCGCGCTCTTCGCGGGCATCTACAAGGTGATGCCGCGTGCGCCGGTGGCCTGGCGCGACGTCTGGACCGGCGCGCTCTTCACCGCCGTGCTGTTCACGCTGGGCAAGATGGCCATCGGCTGGTATGTCGGCCGCAGCGGGGCGGTGTCGGGCTTCGGCGCCGCGGGCTCGCTGGTGGTGGTGCTGCTGTGGGTCTACTGGTCGGCGCAGATCTTCCTGCTGGGCGCCGAGTTCACCTGGGTGTACGCGAACCTGTTCGGCTCGCGGCGGCCGCGCACCACTCTGCCAGCTGGGCCAGCACCTGGCGTGTAGCGGCCTGGGCCGCACGCACGCCGCCGGCGCTGTCGGCCGTGGCAGCGGGCACGGTGGCGCTGAAGTCGCGGCTGCCCAGCACCTGGCGCGCGGCGCCGTCGACCAGCGTGGCGCGCAGGGTCAGCGTCACCGTGCTGGCGCCGCCTTCGAAGTCCTGCCGCAGGCGCAGCAGCCCGGTGTCCAGCCGCAGCGTGCTGGCCGCCGCACTCGGTGCCGAGACCACCGCGGCGTAGGCGCCGCTGCGCTGCAGCGCGGCCACCAGCAGCGGCGCCAGCAAACGCGCCGGCGTGTCGACCCAGACGCTCTGCGCATAGGCCTCCAGCTGCTGCGGCTGACGCATATAAACGATGCGAGCGCTGTCGTAGCCGGCGGCGGCCTGCAGCGCACTGACGGCCAGCGTCGGCGCCGAGGCCGCGGCCGCGGCGGGCTGCGCGCCGGCCTCGGTGCCGGCTTCCAGTGTGTAGGTGATGGGCGGTGCGGCGGGCTTGGGCAGCAGGTTGCCGCAGCCGGCCAGCAGCATGGCCAGCAGGGTGGTGGCCAGCAACGCGGCCGTGGTGCCGGTGCGCAGGCCGCGTGGCAGCAGACCTCGAGGCAGCAGACGGCGGGCGCTCATCGCGCCACCACCGCGGTCTCGCCGGGTGCCGCGGCGGCCGGGGATCCTCGACCCACCTCGCCTGGCCCGGCCGGCGTTTCGCCGCGGCCGAGCAGCAGGCTGCTCGGGCTGCGTTCGGTCTGCTCGCTCAGGCGCCGCAGCGACACCGACAGCGTGCTCATCTCGCCCATCAGCCGCTGCAGTTCGGGCAGGGCCTCGGCGCTGAAGCGCTGCAGGTCGGCGCCCACGGCCACCACCGTCTGGCCGGCGCGCTGGCTGGCCAGCGTGGTCTCCTTGCCCATCGTTTCCAGCGCGTCGGCGCCGCGGCCGACACGTTCGACTACGGGGCCGGCCTGCGTGGCCACACGCGCGGCCTGGTCGAAGGCCCGCGCGGCGCTGACGAGGCCGCGGTCCATCGTGTCCTTGCGCGCGGCCAGCGTGTGCGTGACGGCGGCAATGTCGGCCAGCGCGCTGCTGAAGGCGGCGCGGTTGGCCTCGCTGAGCACGGCGTCGATGGTGCCCGAGGTGCGGTCGAGCTTGGCCAGCACGCCGGTGAGCACGTTCTCCAGGCGCGCGCTCAACGAAGGTTTGGTGGTGATCACCGGATAGGCCTCGCCGGGTGTCGGCCCCAGCGGCGCCGCGTCCTGCGCGCCGCCGCTGAGTTCGACATAGGCGATGCCCGTCAGCCCCTGCGTCTTCAGCATCGCCAGCGTGTCGGTCTTGATCGGCGTGTCGCGCTCGATGGCGAAGAGCAGCCGCACACGTTCGGGGTTGGTGGCGTCGAGCTGGATGTCGCGCACCTGGCCGACGTCGACGCCATTGAACTTCACCGGCGCGTTGATGTTCAGCCCGGCCACCGACTCGTCGACGATGGCGAGGTAGAGCGCCACCTTCTTCTGCCACGCGCCGCCCGAGGCCAGCCACAGCGCGCCGGCGATCAACGCGGCGCCGAGGGTCAGCACGAAGGCGCCGACGAGGGCGTAGTTCACCTTGGTTTCCATGCGGGGGCTTCCTGGGGTCTGCGTTGGGCGGCGGCGTCGACCACGCCGGCCTGCTGGCGTGCCGCGCGCGAACGCGGGCCGTCGAAATAGGCGCGCACGGTGGGGTTCGCCTGCTGCGCCAGCTCGGCCATCGGCGCGCAGGCCTGCACGCGGCCTTCGGCCAGCACGGCCACGCGGTCGCTCACCTGCCACAGCGTGTCGAGGTCGTGCGTGACCATCACCACCGTGAGGCCGAAACCGTCGCGCAGCCGGCGCACGAGCTGGTCGACGCCGTCGGCGCTGACCGGGTCGAGCCCGGCCGTGGGTTCGTCGAGGAAAAGCAGCTCGGGGTCGAGTGCCAGCGCCCGCGCCAGCGAGGCACGCTTGAGCATGCCGCCACTCAGTTCGGCGGGCATCAGCGCGCCGACCTCGGGCGCCAGCCCGGCGAGCGCCAGCTTGGCGGCGGCGATCTCGTCGATCAGCGCGTCGTCCAGCGGCGTGTGCTCGCGCAGCGGCAGGCCGATGTTCTGCAGCACCGTCAGCGCCGCGAACAGCCCGCCGTGCTGGAACATCACGCCCCAGCGCTGGCGCAGGGCCAGCGCGGCGGCGTCGTCCGTTGTCATGAGGTCAACATCCAGCACACTGATGCGGCCGGCGTCGGGCTTGTGCAGCAGGATCATCTCGCGCAGCAGCGTCGACTTGCCCGAACCGCTGCCGCCCACGAGCGCAAAGATCTCGGCGCGCCGCACCTGCAGGCTGAGGCCTTCGTGCACGACGTGGGCGCCGAAACGTGTGTGCACGTCCTGCAGCTCGATGACGGTTTCATCGCTCACAGGTCGAGCAGGCTGAAGACGACCGAGAACGCGGCGTCGGCGACGATCACCAGGAAGATCGCCTGTACGACGCTGCGCGTGGTGTGCAGGCCCACGCTGTCGGCGCCGCCGCGGGTGCGCAGGCCCTGGAAGCAGCCCACCAGCGCGATGATGCCGGCGAACACCGGCGCCTTGGCCAGGCCCACCAGGTAGCTGCTCAGGCTGACCGCCTTCTCGAAACGTTCGATGAACTCGACGGGACTCACACCCAGCTGCATCTGCGCCATCATCATGCCGCCCAGCACGCCCAGCACGTCGGCGAACACCGTCAGCAGCGGCAGCGCGATGACGAGTGCGATCACCTTCGGCAGCACCAGCAGTTCGAGCGGCGCCACGCCCAGCGTGCGCAGCGCGTCGATCTCTTCGGTGACGGCCATGGTGCCGATCTGCGCCGCGTAAGCGCTGCCCGAGCGCCCGGCGACGATGATGGCGGTGATCAGCGGCGCGAACTCGCGCAGCATCGACACGCCCACCAGGTCGGCGACGAAGATGTTGGCGCCGTAGCGCCGCAGCTGCTCGGCGCCCTGGTAGGCGACGACGATGCCGAGCAGGAAGGACAGCAGGCCGACGATGGGCAGCGCGTCCAGGCCCGCGCTGCGCACGTTGAACAGCACCGGGCGCCAGCGCAGGCGGCTGGGCTGCACCAGCGCGCGGCCGAAAGTCAACGCCGTCTCGCCGACGAAGCTGAGCAGCGCCCAGCCTTCCTCGGCGACGGCGGCGCTGCGGCGACCCAGGCCTTCGAGGACTGTCGGCGGTGGCTTGGGCGGGAACTTTGGCGACCCGGGTGGCGCGACGGGCGGCAGCACCGTCAGCGCCAGCAGGCCTTCGAACGCGGGCTGCAGGCCTTGGAGCGTGACACTGCAGCCGGCGTCGGTCAGGCGCCGCAGCAGTTTCTGCAGCAGCCAGGCGCCGCCGGTGTCGAGCGCCGTCAGCGCCGCCGCGTCGGCCACCACGGGCCCCGCGGGGGGTGTCTGCAGGCTGGCGATCTGCGCCGGCAGGCCGCCCAGGCCCTGCGCGTTCCAGCGGCCGGCCAGGCGCAGCCCGCCGGGCGTCGGGGCCAGGCTGGCAAGCGCGTCGGGGCCGGAGGCGGGGTCGGGCAACATGAGGGTCGGTCGATGCTGTCGGCGCGGCGGGCGCCCGTCTGTGCGCTGCATGACATTCGGGGCGCGTGCCCTTTGCTTGTGCGGTACGCACCGCCGCAGCGCGGCTGTGCCCCCGCGTGATGCCGGCCCCGGCACCCCACAGGGGCGTCGCGGGCGCGGACCCGCGTGCACCGAAGTTGCGAACGCCCGCTGCAACGAGACCCGCCGCCCCCTGCGCCGCCGGGCCAGCACGCGCGCAGCCTGGAGCCCGGCACGGGCCGCCCCCGCGCAACCCGATGATCAACGCCGGTGCCATCGCCACCGCGGGCCTGGTGGGCGGCGCCACGCCGGCGGCGCGGTTGAAACGCGTGCTGTCGGCGTTGTCGGCCCACGCCTTCCGGGCGCTGGAAGTCGAGCGACCGGCGCTGATGATCCGCCTGCTGCACGACCTGCTGCTGGGCCTGGGCCAGACGGCCGTGCGGCTGACGGCCGAAGTGGCGGCGCTGGAGACCTGAAGGGCGCCGCCGCTGCGGTATGTTCGCTGCCGTACCGTCGGCGTCATCCGCAGCGCGTATAAGGTGAGGGATGATCGAGTCCATCTTGCTCACCACGGCGCGTGTTTCCACCTTCGACGGTGACCGTGCGCTCACTGGCGCCAGCGGGTTTTTCTTCGAACGCGACGAACGCCTGTTCCTGGTGACGAGCCGGCATGTCGTGATCGACAAGCCGACCAAACATTACCCGAGCCGGCTCGAGGTGGAACTGCACACCGACGGGGCCAACCTCACGCGCTCCATCGGCCTGTCGGTGCTGCTGTACCGTGACGGCAAGAGCATCTGGCGCCAGGGCCGCGACGAGGGCGGCGACATCGACGTGGCGGTGATCGAGCTCGAACGCGAGGCGCTGCCGCCGCAGGTGGCGCTGCGCTGCTTCACGCCGGCGCACCTGCAGGGCACGCTGGAAGACGTGGAGGTCGGCACGCCCTTGCTCGTGGTGGGCTTTCCGCTCGGCTTCCACGACGCGCTGCACCACCTGCCGGTAGTGCGCCAGGCGGCCATCGCCTCGTCCTTCGGGCTGCGCTTCCAGGGCCAGGGTTTTTTCCTCACCGACGCGCGCACCCACCGCGGCACCAGCGGCGCACCGGTCGTGATGCGGGCGCCCGAGATCGAGGGGCCGCTGCCATGGAAGCTGCTGGGCGTGCATTCGTCGCGCATGGATATGGGCAGCCGCGACCTCAAGCAGGACGAGTCGCTGGGCCTGAACTGCGCCTGGTATGCCGACATCCTGATGACGCTGACCAGCCCTGGGGCGACGATGGCCGTACCGACGGCCGTGGCGGTGGCGGTCGCCGACAATGAAGACGCAGACGCAGACGCAGACGCGGCGCAGGGCTGAGCGGCGGTCTGGCCAGCGCGGCGCCATCCCTAAAATCAGTTCTTTCCAGAACCCGAGCAGGCCCCCGACCCCATGCAAGAGACCCATCACGCCCACATCGTCGCCATCCGGACCGGCGGCGTCGTTCACGGCCACCAGCTGCGCATCGACGGCGGCGGTACCGGTCTGTCCAAGTTCTTCGGCAGCGGCCGCTATGGCAGCCCCGAGAAGGCGCGCCGCGCCGCCGAGCGCGAGGCCCGCGCCCTGGGCCTGCCCAAGGCGCGCGAGCGCGGCGGCAGCGAACAGGGCCGCGTGCTGCGCACCAGCACGACCAAGGCCGCCGGCATCCGCTTCGTCTGGACGCCGGCCACGACGCTGCCGGTGCTGCGGGTCGTGGCCAGCTGGACCGACCGCCGTGGCGAGGCCCGCAACACCTCGTACTCGGTCGAGCGCAACGGCCTCGAAGGTGCGCTGGACAAGGCGCTCAAGGCTCGCACCTCCTGCGGTGCATCGATGCCCGACCGCAGCGCGCTGCTGCGTCTGTTGCGGCGTGCCTTCCGCACGGGCCCTGGTGCGGCAGGCTGAGGGCCTGCGCGGCGGGCCTCCCGTCCTTGAACCTGCGCGCGCCGCGGGTTTAGCTGGGCTTGGCGCCGCGCTCGGCCCAGAATGCGCCCGGGGGTCGACAGACCGGGCAGTCATCGCGGGCAAGGCCCGCGCCGTGACGACGACCGGCGAGCACCCGAAACCGACGGGAGATGTACTGCCATGGTGTCGATGATTCGCGCGCCGGCCGACGGCGACCCCGGAGGACGGCGCGACGGCTTGCGCAACGGCGCCCGGGTGCCGCTGCTCGCGCTTTGCGCGGAACTCGACGCGCAGCACATCGAACGCCTGGAGGCGCTGTGCGCCGAACTGCGCCCGGTGAACCGCGGCGCCGCGCTGTTCCGCCAGGGCGACCCGATGACCGCCCTGTTCGAGGTGCACGCCGGCTGTTTCAAGACCGGCGTCACCGACGTGCAGGGGCGCACGCAAGTGACGGGCTTTCACCTGCCGGGCGATCTGCTGGGGCTGGACGCCATCGGCGGCGACCACCACAGCGCCGACGCCGTGGCGCTGGAGGACGGCATGGTCTGCGTCATCCCCTTCGAACCGCTGAACCTGCTGCTGCGCGAGTTTGCGCCGCTGCAGCACGAGTTCCACAAGCTGATGAGCCGCGAGATCACGCGCGACCAGGCCATGATGCTGGTGCTGGGCACGCTCAGCGCCGAAGGCCGCATCGCCGCCTTCCTGCTCGACCTGACGCGGCGCCTGCACGCGCGTGGCTTCTCGGCCACCTCGCTGCTGCTGCGCATGACGCGCGAAGAGATCGGCAGCTACCTCGGGCTGCAGCTCGAGACCGTGAGCCGCACCTTCTCGAAGCTGGCGCAAGGCGGCGTGCTGGAGATCCACAACCGCGACCTGCACGTGCGCGATGTCGCGGCGCTGGAGCGCCTGGTGCAGGGCGGCGCACGCTGAGGGTGCGAGGGTCTTTCTTCATCCCCGCTCGCCAAGCCCAAAGACGCCCGCTCGTCGTTGCAAATGCGCGCCACAGCCCGAGCTATGGCTGTGCTTTGCGCCGAGATCGAAAGCCTTTGGACGTACCGCTCGGGCACGCCCGAAAAACTCTCACACCCTGAGGGTGGCGGCCGCCGACGGCGCTTCAGCCGGCGGCCTTGAAGGCGGGACGGTAGGCCACGGTGCCGGCGGGCAGCGTGTCGGCCGTGCCCGGCATGGCCAGCGCCATGAAGTGGCCGGCCGGCACGCCCGGCAGCAACGAGCCCGGCTGCGGTGCGAAACCGAAGCGGCCAAAGTAGGCCGGGTCGCCCAGCACCACGCAGCCGGCCGCGCCGCGTTCGGCCAGGCGGCGCAGCCCGCTGCGCACCAGCGCGCTGCCGACACCGCGCCGCTGCCAGCGCGGTGCCACCGACAGGGGCCCGAGCCCCAGCCAGCCGCCTATGCGGCCGTCGAAGCCGACTGGCGGGAAGGCGGCGTGGATGATCGGCGCGCCGTCCTGGCTTGCCACCAGCGACAGGCTCAGCGCGTCGGCCGCGCGCCGGCGGCGCACGATCAGGTGCTCGGTCTGCTGGCCGAAGGGATGGTCGGCGACGGCCGCGCGGGTGAGGGCGTCAATGGCCTCGACGTCGGCGGCGTCTTCGTCGCGCAGGCTGAAGATCAGCTCGGGGCTCATGGTGGGAGGGTGGGTTTTGTGGGCGACGGGGCGGCGGTGGCAGGGGCGCCAGCGCGCCCGGGAGATCGATGCTGCCGGCGCCGTAATTGCGTCTTTCGATGAAGGTATGGTTTCCGTCGAGTCAGTGTGCAGCGCGGCGGCGAAGTTCGCCTGTGGTGGCCGTCGAGGCCCCGCGTACGACGCGGCGCTAGCCTTCATGCACCCGGTCGACGCGCTGCTGACCTGACGCATCTTCGCCGGGCGTGTCGGCCGGCGTTCGTATTGCATCCGGTCTCGACCAGCGCTGCTGCAGCGGCGCCGAGCCGGACTCGATGAACAGCCGCTTGATCATGGGAAACCGCGCGCGCACCTGCCGCTCGACATCGGCGATCGCCAGTGCCGCGTCGGCTGCGGCGGTGCCTTCATCGAAGTCGAGGTCCATCGTCACCAGCGCATCGTCCGGGCCCACGTACATCGACAAGACACGCCCGACGTCGCGCACCCGGGGCACGGTCAGTGCCATGCTGCGGATGGCGCGGGCGGTCTCCGGACGGATGCCTTCGCCGATGAGCAGATCGCGCGATTGCCAGGTGAGGAAGGTCGCCACCACCGCCAGCAGGACCCCGATGAGCAGCGAGGCTGCGCCATCCAGTGCCGGCATGTCGAAGCGATGGCTGAGCCAGATGCCGAGCGCGGCGATCGCCAGGCCTACGAGGGCCGCCGAGTCCTCGGCCAGCACGGTGTAAGTGGTCGGGTCCTTGCTCCGGTGTATCGCCTGCCAGAACGGGTCGACACCGGCTTGTTTCAGGAACTGGCGCAGCGCGATGCCGAAGCTGATGCCTTCGAACACCGCCGCAGCGCCGAGCACCACGTAATTCCAGGTCGGATCGTGCAAGGGCTGCGGATGGCGAATGTGCTGCACCCCTTCGTAGAACGAGACACCGCCGCCAAGACCGAAGATCAGCACCGCGACGATCAGGCTCCAGAAGTACAGTTCCTTGCCGTGCCCGAAGGGGTGCTCCGGCGTGGCCGGTCGCTGGCTGAGGCGGATGCCGACGAGCAGCAGCATGCCGTTGAAGGTGTCGACCGACGAATGAATGCCCTCCGAGAGCATGGCCGAACTGCCGGTGATGCCGGCTACGCCGAGTTTGGTCGCCGCGATGGCAATGTTGGCCGCGATCGCACCATAGATCGCGAGTTTCGAGCCCGTCACGACGAAGGGCCGGGTGCAACGTGCAGGGGGGGCACCCCATTGGCCGCTAGACCCATCCGGCCCGCCGCAATCGGCGATAGACCAGGACACAACCCAGCGCGGTCGCGGCGACGGCCATGGGATAGCCGGCCTGCCACTTCAACTCCGGCATCCATTCGAAGTTCATGCCGTACAGGCTGAAGATGACGGTGGGTATGGCCAGGATCGCGCCCCAGCCCGCCAGGCGCTTGACGACCTCGTTCTGGTTGTTCGCCACCAGCGCCAGATTCACCTGCATGGCCGTGGTCAGCATGTCGCGCATGCCGTCGATGAGACCCGCCAGCCGCGAGACGTGATCCTGGATGTCCCGGAAGTAGGCGCGCAACTCCTTCGGGATCAGGTCCTCGTGCAGGCGCATCAGTTCGGAGCTGATCTCCGCCAGCGGCAGCGCGGCATTGCGCAACTCGAGCAGATTGCGCTTCAGGGCGTAAAGCCGCTCGATCACGAGCCTGTCGAAGTGGTCCTTGAAGATGTCGGTCTCGATGGCATCGAAGTCCTTCTCGAACTGGGCCACGACAGGCTGGTAGTTGTCGGCCACGAAGTCGAGCACCGCATACAGGGCGAATCCCGGCCCCTTGTGCAGGCCCTTGGTGCCGTCCTCGCAGCGCTGCAGCACCTGCGCGTAGCTCGCCGAGGCGCCGTGACGCACCGACACCAGGAAGTTCGTACCGACGAAGAGGTGGGTCTCGCCGTAGACCACATGGCCGGCGTCCAGCTGGGCCGTCTTCAGCACGATGAAGAGCGAGTTGCTGTAGGCCTCGATCTTGGGCCGCTGGTGGGCGTGATGGGCGTCCTCGATGGCCAGTTCGTGCAGGCCGAACTGTTGCTGGACCCTGCGCAGTTGCGTGTCGTCCGGCTCGTGCATGCCGAGCCACGCGAAGGTGCCGGCCTGCTTGATGGCTTCGCTGATGTCGTCGATGGCGATGTCGCCCATGCGCTTGCCATCGCGATAGACCACGCTGTCTACGATGGATGTCATCGCCTTGGCCCCTCGTGAGTTCCTGCGCCTGTCGACTGCACTTTCGATTGGCTCACCAGGATCGCCCTCGGTCGGTGCGATGGCGAACCGTGTGTGGCTCGTCATGGAAGGCCGCGTGGCCGACGCGGCCGGCATTGGCGGGCGTGGCGCGGGCGGCTGTTTCCAGGCCGATGATGCCGCCGGTGCCGGACCCGGACCACGCGTACCGGATTGCACGGGCAGCCCTGGGGCCGCACCCCGCTTCAGTAGGACTTCGGCAGTCCGAGGATGTGTTCGGCGACGTAGCTGAAGATCATGTTGGTCGAGATCGGCGCGACCTGGTACAGGCGCGTCTCGCGGAACTTGCGCTCGATGTCGTATTCGCAGGCGAAGCCGAAGCCACCGTGGGTCTGCAGGCAGACATTGGCCGCTTCCCAGCTGGCCTTGGCGGCCAGGTGTTTGGCCATGTTGGCGGCCGCGCCCGCGTTCTGGTGCGCATCGATCTTCTCGCAGGCCTTCCAGCGCATCAGGTTCGCCGCCTCAAGCTCGATGTAGGCTTCAGCGATCGGGAATTGAACGCCCTGGTTCTGGCCGATCTTGCGGTTGAAGACAATGCGCTCGTTGGCGTACCTGGTTGCCCGATCGATGAACCAGTAGCCGTCGCCGATGCATTCGGCAGCGATCAGCGTGCGCTCGGCATTGAGTCCGTCCAGCAGCACCTTGAAGCCCTTGCCCTCAGGCCCGAGCAGGTTCTCCTCGGGGATCTCGAGCTTGTCGAAGAACAGCTCGTTGGTCTCGTGGTTGACCATGTTGAGGATAGGCTGGACCGTCAGTCCGTTGCCAATGGCCTGCTTGAGGTCGACCAGGAAGCAGCTCAGACCCTCCGAACGCTTCTGAACCTCGGCCAGCGGCGTGGTGCGCGCAAGCAGGATCATCATGTCGCTGTGCTGGATGCGCGAGATCCAGACCTTCTGGCCGTTGACGACCCAGCGGCCGTCCTTCCTCACCGCCATGGTCTTGAGCCGGGTCGTATCGCTGCCGGTGGTCGGCTCGGTCACGGCCATCGACTGGATGCGCAATGCACCGGCGGCGATGGCTGGCAGGTACTTCTGCCGCTGCGCTTCGGTGCCGCTGCGAACGATGGCGTTCATCACATACATCTGGCCATGGCAGGCGCCGGCGTTGCCGCCGCAGCGGTTGATCTCTTCCATGATCACGGAGGCCTCGGCCATCGACAGGCCCGAGCCGCCGTAATCGGCAGGGATCAGCGCGGCCATCCAGCCGGCCTGGGTCAGCGCGTCGACGAATTCTTCCGGATAGGCGCGCTGCCCGTCGACCCTGCGGAAGTATTCGTCCGGGAACTGCTTGCACAGCTGTCGCACGGCGTCGCGGATCTCCGGGTACGGGTCGGGTTCGTTGAGCATGTTCAGTTCCCGGAAGCTCTTACAGGGGATGCGTTCGAATGACTCGATTTGTCGCGCCCCGAAATCACGCCGACGCATTTGCCGTGGTCAACACAGGGCATGAAACCACAAGAGATTCTGGACCACCTCGATCGTTGTGAACCGTGGCCCGCCGGTGCCGGCGCAGCCGAACTCGATTTCGATCGCGCACTGACGCTGTGCCAGGCGCTGCAGCAGGGCGCGGCGGCATGACAGACCATCAGGCAACGCTGCTGTCGCCGGCCATCCGCGGCCTCGGCACGGCGCTCGGCTGCATCGATCAGGTTGTCGCCGCGCTGGACTTCGTGCGCGCGTCGCAGCCGTGCCAACCCATTCTCTCGGAAAGTCTGCCATGACGATGCGCTACCTGAACGAAGTCGGCATGAGCAACCGACAGCCGCGGTTGCTGGTGGTGGATGACCAGCCTGCCAACATCCAGGCGCTGTACCAGGCCTTCAGCGCCGACCACCAGGTGCTGATGGCTACCAGCGGTGAACAGGCGCTGAAGATCGCCATGGCCAAGCAGCCCGACCTGGTGCTGCTGGACGTGATGATGCCCGGCATGGATGGCCACGAGGTCTGTCACCGCCTGAAGGCCGAAGAGAGCACGCGCGACATTCCAGTGATCTTCGTCACCGCGCACGACGACGAAGCCTCGGAAACGCTGGGGCTCGAACTGGGTGCGGTGGACATCATCAGCAAGCCCATCAACCCGAAGATCGTGCGGGCGCGGGTGAAGACCCAGCTGACGTTGAAAGCGCAGTCGGACCTGCTGCGCCAATGGGTCTACATCGATGGGCTGACGGGCGTGTACAACCGGCGCCACTTCGACGAGCGGCTGGCCAGCGAGTGGGCCCGCTCGGTGCGCAGCGGCACCGAACTCGGCATCGTGTTGCTCGATGTCGACTTCTTCAAGCGCTACAACGACCAATACGGCCACCGGGCCGGCGACGACTGTCTGCGCCGTCTGGCCGCATGCCTGAGGGACAGCCTGAAGCGCCCGGCCGATCTCGTGGCGCGCTATGGCGGCGAGGAATTCGTTCGGCTGCTGCCCGAAACGCCGCTGGCCGGTGCGCTGGCGCTGGTGTCAACAGCTGGCGGAACACCTTCGCGACAACGTCGCGGCACTGGCCCTCGAGCACGCCGACTCAGCGGCGGCCAGGGTGGCGACGGTGAGCCTGGGCGTCTGCTGCAAACCGGGGGACGCCGTGGGCAGCGCGGCCAGCGTGCTGCGCGGCGCGGACGCGCAGCTCTACCAGGCCAAGGCGCTGGGCCGAGCGCGGGCTTGCGGCGCCATGCTGGAACCCTGCTGAGCCTGCGTCGAATCCGGCGGCAGCCCGCCTCAGCCTGGGCTCTTCCAGACGTCGACCGGCGTCGAAGCGGCCGACCCGGCCAACGGTGTCGCGGCCAGCAGTGCAAGGCCCAGCCAGCGGCGTCGATTCAGGCGCCGGCCGACGTGGGCCCCGCGTGGCCTCGGCAGTCGGTGCGCCGGCTTCTTCGTGGCGCCCTTGTCGGTGGCGGAGGCAGCCGCCGACGCAGCGTGAAGAAGGCAAACGTGAGGGACTTCGTGGTGATCTCCGCAGCGAATGTGCAACGGCGACTGCCGTTGCAACACGAAGCAGACTGATCGGGGCCCGTGCGCGGGCTGCGACAAGCCGCGTTGCGCGGCAGGGGCAGGGCGGCGGAGGAGTTTGCGCTGGCCGAACATGGCGTTCTTTGATTGCGAACGGGCAGCAGGCTGCCGAGCGATACGGGCACGGCTCGGCATGCCATTGACGCGTATCGACGCCGCGATCGATGCGCGACCACAGCCGCAGGTCGAGTCCTCGGACCATGCAGCGGGGTGCCAACGCTGCTACCCTGTCGGTCGACTCACACCGAGACCAGGGCTTGGCCACCAACAACAGCGCGCTGCAGCCGTCCGATCCGAAGGAGCGACACAGGGCTCTGTTCAGGCCACTGTTCTTCGGCCTGACAGCCGGCCTGCTGCTGCTGGCCTTCGCGCTGCTGGGTGGGGAGGTCCTCGAGGGCGAAACCCGTTCTTTCGACACCTACCTGTTGCGCGAAGCTCAGTCGTTGAGAGCACGGCATCCGGGGGTCGCCGATGTGATGCGCGACTTGAGTGGCCTGGGAAGCACCGTGGTGCTCACCCTGTTCACAGTCATCACCGTCGGATACCTGGTGGTGGTTTCGGCGCGGGTCACCGCACTCGTCGCTGCCGTATCGGTCGTTTCTGGCTCGGTCCTGGTCGGCGTGTTCAAGTCATCTTTCGGTCGGCTGCGTCCCGATGCTGCCTACAGCGACATCGCTGCCTCCGGTCTGAGCTTTCCTAGCGGCCACGCGACCATGTCGGCCGCGGTGTTCCTGACCATCGGGACGCTCATCGCCAGCAGGCGCACGGCGTGGAACGAGCGCGTCTACATCCTGCTCGCGGCCGCGACCTTGACCGTGCTCGTGGGCGTCAGTCGCGTCGTGCTCGGGGTCCACTGGTCCACCGACGTCGCGGGCGGCTGGGCGTTCGGCAGCGGCTGGGCCATCGTGTGGTTGCTGGTGGCGCGCCACGCTGCGCGCCGAGACCCGACGCGATAGCCAGACGACGGGGCAGACGCCTCTTGCGAACCGCGTGCACGTGCCTCGACCTTGGCGCGGCCCGTGCGTCCTGCCGCAGGCGCCCCGTGGAGCGTGGGGCTCAGGTCGAGAGCATGATGCAGCACAGGATGCCGCCAGCGCCGTCCAGGTGAAGGCGGCCCGCACGGGCATCAGGCCAGTGCGTATCTGCTGACGCAGCGAGCGGCGCTCAGCGAACTTCTGTGCGCTCGCGCTTCCACAGCCACCACGCCCCGGCCCCTGCAAGCGCCAGGTAGTTCAGGACCATGAACCAGGGCGTGGTCCAGGCAATACCGTCGAATCCGCGCTCGGTGAACGGATAGAGCACCGGCACGGCGTAGTAATCCGCCGAGTGCGTGAAGACATCGATCACGATGTGCGACCACCAGCCCAGCAGCGGAATCCAGAACGCACGCCGCGCTGCCCACACGACGCCTGTGACGAGACCGGCCACCGGTGCGCTGTGCATCACGCAATGCAGGTGGTGAGACCAGAACTGGATGGACGGTGGAAGCCCCGGCTCCTGGCCCGGCACGGCGATGGCATATCCGCGCAAGGCAGCGAAGTTCCCGTCGGCGAACAGCCACCAAGCAGCAATGGGCAACAGGTGCAGCAGGTCAGGCAAGGCCGCCAGACTCAGTGTTGCCACCACCGTGCGGCGCGACAGCGGCCGGCGGCGATGCAGGAGCGCCGCACCGGCCGCTGCCCACAGCGTGTGCGCGACGATGTCCACCGGCGCGGCCCCGCCTCAGTGCTGCCGCAGGGCCGCGTTGCGCAGGCGCAGCGCGTTGGTGATCACCGAGGCCGAACTCAGGCTCATGGCCAGCGCCGCGATCATCGGCGAGAGCAGCCAGCCGGTGAACGGGAACAGCACGCCAGCGGCCAAGGGCACGCCGAGCGCGTTGTAGACGAAAGCAAAAGCCAGGTTCTGCTTCATGTTGGCCACCGTCGCAACCGACAGCGCCCGCGCTGTCGCGATGCCGCGCAGGTCACCCTTGACGAGTGTGAGCTGCGCGCTGTTCATCGCCACGTCGGTGCCGGTGCCCATCGCGATGCCGACATCGGCCCGCGCGAGTGCCGGGGCGTCGTTGATGCCGTCGCCCGCCATGGCGACCTTGCGGCCTTCGGCCTGCAGCGTCTCGACCAGCTTGAGCTTGTCGGCGGGTTTCACTTCGCCGTGCACTTCGGTGATGCCCAGGCGCTGGCCGACGGCGCGGGCGGTGGTCAGGCCGTCGCCGGTGGCCATCACCACGCGCAGACCGGCGGCGCGCAACGCGGCCAGGGCGTCTGCGGTCGTCGCCTTGATCGGGTCCGAGACGGCAAGCAGGCCGGCGAGTTTGGCGTCGACGGCCAGATGCATGACGCTCGCGCCCTGCGCGCGCAGTGTCTCGGCCTCGGAGGCCAGTGACGACACGTCGACGCCGAGTTGTTCCATCAGCGCCGTGTTGCCCAGTGCGAGCGACTGGCCGCCCACCGTGCCGCGCACGCCGATGCCGGACTCGGAGTCGAACTGCTCGGGCTTGTCCAGGTTCAGCTTGCGTTCGCGCGCCGCGGCGACGATGGCAGCCGCCAAGGGGTGCTCGCTGCCCTGGTCCAGGCTGGCGGCCAGCCGCAGCACCTCGTCTTCGGTGTGCCCCGTCGTGCCGATGGCACGCTCGAAGGTCGGGCGTCCCTCGGTCAGCGTGCCAGTCTTGTCGACGATCAGGGTGTCGATGTTGCGCAGGTTCTCGATCGCAGCGGCGTCGCGGAACAGCACCCCGTTCGTCGCACCGCGGCCGGTGGCGACCATGATCGACATCGGCGTGGCCAGCCCCAGCGCACAAGGGCAGGCGATGATGAGGACGGCGACCGCGTTGATCAGCCCGTAGACCCAGCTGGGCTGGGGGCCGAACAAGCCCCAGCCGAAGAAGGTGAGCAGCGCCACGCTGACCACGGCCAGGACAAACCAGCCGGCCACCTGGTCGGCCATGCGCTGCATCGGCGCGCGTGAACGCTGCGCCAAGGCCACCATCTGCACGATCTGCGCGAGCACGGTAGCCGAGCCGACATGCTCCGAGCGCATGACGAGGGCGCCGCTGGTGTTCATGGTCGCGCCGATGAGCTTGTCGCCCGCGCGCTTCGTCACGGGCAGCGGCTCGCCCGTGAGCATCGACTCGTCGAGTGCGCTGCTGCCCTCGGTCACCACGCCGTCGACCGGCACCTTCTCGCCCGGCCGCACGCGCAGCAGGTCGCCGACGTGGACGTGGGTCAGCGGGACATCGGCCTCGCTGCCGTCGGCGGCGATGCGGCGTGCAGTCTTCGGGGCCAGGCCGAGCAGCGACTTGATCGCCGCCGAGGTCTGCGAACGCGCCTTCAGCTCCAGGATCTGGCCCAGCAGCGTCAAAGAGATGATGACGGCGGCCGCTTCGAAGTACACGGCAACACGCCCCATCGACACGAACGAGTCCGGGAAGACCTGCGGCGCGACGGTGGCGACGACGCTGTACACAAAGGCCGCGCCGGTGCCCAGGCCGATCAGCGTCCACATGTTCGGGCTGCGGTGGATGATCGACTGCGCTCCGCGGACGAAAAAGGGCGCACCTGCCCACAGCACGATGGGCAGCGTGAGCGCCAGTTCGATCCAGCTCTGGCGCGCCATGTCGAACCAGCCGAGGCGGTGCCCGAACATCGCCAGCACGGTGACGATCACCGTCAATGGCAACGTCCACCAGAACCGCCGCTTGAAGTCGACCAGTTCAGGGTTTTCGGCGTCGTCGAGCTCCGGCAGCAGCGGCTCCAGAGTCATGCCGCACTTGGGGCAGTTGCCGGGATGGTCCTGGCGGATCTCGGGGTGCATCGGGCAGGTATAGATCACGCCCGCCGCCGTCTCGTTGGCCGGCGGCGCCGAGGGCGCGGCGGACTCAGCAGGCTTTGGCTGCGTGTACCTGGCGGGCTCGGCGGTGAACTTGGTCAGGCAATTCGCACTGCAGAAGTAGAACGGCAGGCCCTCGTGCTCGGCATGGTGCGGCGACTGCGTGGTGACGGTCATGCCGCACACAGGATCCTTCAGGGCTGTGGTGTCCACCGGCGCTGCGGACGGCGGAGAGCCATGTCCGTGGTTGTGCGCGGGGTGGACCACTGAGGCCGTCGCGGTCGGGTGGGGTTGTTCGTTGGCCATGGCGGGCTCCCAGGATGATCCGATCCGTTCGCGTTGGCGGTGTACCAGCGAACACAGGCCCGAAGATGGACCTTCCCATCAGGTGAAGGTGAAGCGCTTTCGGGCCGGGGCCCAGGAGCGCGAGGGGGGTACGGGCTGAGCGCAGAGGCTCAGGGCGCAGCCTGGACGTCGGTAACGACAAAGCCGCCGGCATCCTTCAGGACGATGAAGCGGATCTTGTCGCCCGCCTTCACACGGTCGAGCACGGCGCTGTCCTTGACCTGGAAGACCATCGTCATCGGCGGCATGTCGAGGTTCTTGATCTCGCCATGCTTGATGGTGAGCTTCTTCGCCGCCTTGTCGACCTTGCGGACCTCGCCTTCGGTCAAGTCCGCGGTCGATGCGGCTGCTGTGGGGTGGTGGGCGGCATGGTCTTCGGCCTTGGTCTGCGAAAGGGCAGGCAGGGCCAACGCGGCAAGCAGTGCGGCGGTGATGATCGTCTTCACGGTGGTGATCCTTCTCAAGGCGTTTGCGGATTCGGGGGGGGGAATGCCAGATGCGTCGGCTTACCTGGCGGAGACCGTGACCTTGCCGACCATGCCGGCCTGATAGTGGCCGGCGATCAGGCAGGCGAAATCGAAGTCGCCGACGCGGTTGAAGGTCCAGACGATCTGGGCCGTCTTGCCCGGGGGCACATGCGCCATGTAGGGCTCGTCGTGTTCCATTCCCGGGAACTTCACCATCAGCGCGGCGTGTTCCTCGAGTTCCTTCCGGGTGCCCAGCACGAACTCATGCAGTTGTTTGCCTTCGTTGCGGAAGACGAACTTCACGGTCTCGCCGCGCCGAACGGTGATGGCGTCGGGCGTGAAGCGCATCGTGTCGCTCATGCTGACTTCGATGATGCGCTTGGCCGACCGGGCATCGCCGGCGATGCCCCAGGCCTTCTGTTCCTTCCTGACCGGGCCGGGTTTGCCGGCGTGGCCGGAGGCTTCATGGGCCAGGGCGGGGCCCACGCAGGCGAGGACGGCCAGCAGGGCCCAGGTCTTGATCGTCTTCATGGTGTTCCTTGTGTCGGTTTGCGCGATGCGATGGCGGCGCGCTCAGTGGCCACTGTGGCCACCGGCGGGCTTGCGCACCGTGACCTCGATGTCGGTGGAGGGCTTGCCGACCGCGCGCATGGCGCCGGCCCCCTCGGCCCGGCGGCGTTCGGGCTCGGCCAGCGTGCCCGTCCATTCATAGGCCACGGTGCCCGCTGGGTGCTTGAACCAGCCGGGGTCGCTGTAGTCGCCGCGCTTCTGGTCCTTGCGCACCTTCAGCATGCTGAACATGCCGCCCATGCCGACGGAACCGAAGGGGCCGGCGCCCGTCATCATGGCGGCGGTGTTGTCGGGCAGCGGCATCTCCATCTCGGTCATGTCGTGCATGCCGCGCTCGCCCATCACCATGTAGTCGGGCACCAACTGCGTGATCTGCCGCACCACGCTGCGGTGGTCGACGCCGATCATCGTCGGCACGTTGTGCCCCATCGCGTTCATCGTGTGGTGGCTCTTGTGGCAGTGAAAGGCCCAATCGCCTTCTTCGTCGGCCAGGAACTCGACCTGGCGCATCTGCCCCACCGCGATGTCGGTCGTCACCTCGGGCCAGCGCGAGCCCTTGGGCGTCGGGCCGCCGTCGGTGCCGGTGACCGTGAACTCGTGGCCGTGCAGGTGGATCGGGTGGTTGGTCATCGTCAGGTTGCCGATGCGCAGGCGCACCCTGTCGTTGTGGCGCACCACCAGCGGGTCGATGCCGGGGAAGATGCGGCTGTTCCAGCTCCACAGGTTGAAGTCGAGCATGGTCATGATCTTCGGCGTCGCGCTGCCCGGTTCGATGTCGTAGGCGTTGAGCAGGAACACGAAGTCGCGATCGACCTCGTCGATCAGCGGGTGCTTGCCGTTCTTGTCGAGCTTCGGGTGCGTGATCCAGAAGCCCATCATCCCCATCGCCATCTGCACCATCTCGTCGGCGTGCGGGTGGTACATGAAGGTGCCGGGGCGGCGCGCGACGAACTCGTAGACGAAGGTCTTGCCCGGTTCGATGGCCGGTTGGTTCAGACCGGAGACGCCGTCCATGCCGTTGGGCAGACGCTGGCCATGCCAGTGCACGCTGGTCACCTCGGGCAGCCTGTTGGTGACGAAGATGCGCACGCGGTCGCCCTCGACGACCTCGATCGTGGGCCCCGGGCTCTGGCCGTTGTAGCCCCACAGGTGGGCCTTGAAGCCGGGCGTCATCTCGCGCACCACGGGTTCGGCGACAAGATGGAATTCCTTGACGCCGTTGTTCATGCGCCAGGGCAGCGTCCAGCCGTTGAGCGTGACCACCGGGTGGTAGGGCCGGCCGGTGCCGGGCACCAGTGGCGGCATGGTGTCGGGCTTGGTCTGGATGACGGGTTCGGGCAGCGCCGCCATCGCGACCCTGCTCACGGATGCGGCCGTCACGGCCGCGACAGCCGCCGTGGCGGCACCTGCGCCGCCGATGAAGTTGCGTCGGGAAACCATGTTGTGTTCCTTGGGTTCAGTGCGCGGCACCGCCGCCGGCTTCGGCGGCAGCAGCGGGCATGGCCGCGGGGGTGAGGCCGGGCTTGCCGATGAGCGCCATGTCGAGGTCGGCTTCGGCCAGCCAGAAGTCGCGCCGGGCCTCGATGGCGGCGTTGACGCTGGCGATCTGCAGGCGTGCATCGGCCAGCAGTTCGAACACGCCGATCAGCATGCCGTTGTAGCGAAGCACGTTCTCCTCGGCGATCTGCCGGCGCAGCGGCACGATCTCGTCCTGGTGGTGGCGGGCGATGTCGTAGGCCGAGCGCCACGCCGTGTAGGCCTCGCGCACCTCCGAGCGTGCATTGATCGCGGTTTCCGCGGCGCGGTGCACGGCCTGCATGTAGACCGCTTCGGCGCGGGCCACGCGGGCGCCGCCGCCATCGAACAGTGGCAGTTCGACGCCGATCTCCCAGCCGCGCTGGGTCGGTGCCTCGTTGGAGCTGTTGCGCACCACGCCCAGCTCGAGCACGTTGATGAAACGCGTGCTGCGCGTCAACCCGAGGTTGCGGGCGGTCTGCTCGGCAGCCTGCTTCGCCCCCTGCACGTCCAGGCGCTGGGCCAGGGCCACGCGCTCGATATCGGGCCGGTCGGCCAGTTCCTTCGGCAGATCGGGCAGACGCTCGGGCAGCCGGAACTGCGTCTGCCCGCCCCACAAGCCCAGCAGCCGCGTCAGCCGCTCGCGCGCGGCGCGCTGGGCCTGCTCGGCCCGCGCCAGGTTCAGGGTCGCGTCGGCATGAAAGCTCTGCTCGCGCGCGCGTTGCAGCTTGCTGAAGTTGCCGACCTGTTCCATGCGGCGCGCCAGCTCGGCGCTGGCCTCGGCGGCCTGCTTCACCTGCCGCGTGTAGCGCACCGACTCTTCGGCCGCCAGCGCGCTGACCCAGGCCTTGCGCACGTCGGCGGCCAGCGAAAGCATGTTCATCGCCACCATCGCCTGGGTGCGCTCGAAGCGGCGCGACTCGGCCGCGCTGATCATCGGCAGCGCGATCAGCCGGGCCAGGTTGAAGTGCAGGCCGCGCTCCAGTTCTACCTCGTCGCCACGCTTGAAGCGGCCGAAACTGAAGCCGGGGTTCGGCAGGCGACCTGCCTGGACGACTTCCGCTTCGGTGATGCCCAGTTCCTGGAAGCCGGCCTGCAAGCCGCGGTTGTTCAGCAGCGCGATCTGGACCGCGTCGTCGGCCGAGATCGGCTTGGCCAGCAGCTCGCTGACGCGCTGGTCGATGCCATCCTGGTCGGAGGCCGTGCGGGACCAGCGCAGTTCCTTGCCGAGGCGGTCGCGTGCGGCTTGCTCGACCACGCTGAAACCACCGTCGGGACTGAAGGAGGCACAGCCGCCCAGCAGTGCAGCGCCGGTGAGCAGGGCCACGAGACGGGCCCGTCGAGGGCGTGCCGGGCGGCTTGGCGATGCGGGGGGAAGGGTGGTGGTTCTCATGGCATCTTGTGGCCGCCATGACCCTGAGGCATGGGCATGGCCTTGCGCTCGGGCTGGGGCGTCGGTGCAGGTGGGGGTACGGATGCGGGTGCAGACGAAGCTGCAGATTCAGCCTGCTGCGCTTCACGCGCATACGAACGCCAGCCGCCGATACGGGCTGCGGTGTCGTTGGCCTCACGCCAGGCGATGGGCTGCCCGTCGGCGTTGCGGCGATAGCGGCTGAAGGCGGATTCGTAGGCGACGCCGGGCACCGCGGCCTGGGCGTCGAGGGGGTCGGCCTTGCGGCTGGCGGGCGCGACGGGCTGGGCCGTGGCCGTGAGTGCCACGGCGCAAAGTCCCAGCGACACAAGCCTCAAAGGCCCGTGAAATCGGAAATGTTGCATGACGATCTCGAGTCGGAGTCAGGAGGCTCCTGCGGCTTGCGCAGGAGAAACCGGAACTGGCCGCCGGCGTATCAAGGCACGCCGCGCAATAGCCAGTCTCTAGACGCGAGACGTGCGGGGAGGTCGGTCAGGTCCGCCGGACGCAAGCGCGTCGACGCTGACCACTGTTTCAGTGAAGACCGCCGGCGACGACGGGATCACCGGGATTCGAGGCATCACGCTGGGCAGCGCCGACCCCGCGCAGCACGCGGCACACGAACTGCACTTGTACTTGGCGAGTTCGATGGGATCGGCCTGCGCGTTGATCTTGGCGGACGCGCCGTCGAGCCCTGCGGATGCCGCACTGGCCGCCTCGCCGTGCGGGTGGGGCAGGCCTGCCGCATGCGCCGAGTGGGGGTGGCCTGTCTCGGCCTGCGCCTTCTGCGTGCGTTCGTGGCTTGGACCGCAATGCGCCATGGTCACCGCCGCCATCCCTTGCACGGGAAGCGCGAACGCGATGAACCAGACGATCAGTACCCTGAGCCAGACCTGCATGAATGCACTCTAGCCGATTCGACCCGCGCCCATGCTGAACACTTTGGGTTCCAGGTCATCATTGGACGCCGAAGCCGTGTCGCGCCCGAGTTCGGGCAGGGGACGCCTCTTCGACGGAGCCCTGGGCTGCCAGGTTCTCCAGGATCGGGCACTCAGGGCGTTCGTCGCCATGGCAGCAGTGCACCAGGTGCTCCAACGTGGCCTTCATGGCCAGAAGTTCCTTCGTCTTCCGTTCGAGCTCGACGATGTGCGCCCGTGCCAGCGCCTTGACCTGGCGGCTGGACCGCCTGCGGTTCTGCCACAGGCCCACCAGTTCGCCAATGGCGTGGATCGAGAAGCCCAGGTCGCGGGCATGCCGGATGAAGCACAAGGTATGCACTTCGCTGTCGGCATACTGCCGGTAGCCGGCCTCGGTGCGGCGCGGCGCAGCCAGCAGCCCGGCCTCTTCGTAGTGGCGAATCATCTTTGCCGAGACGCCGGATGCCTTTGCGGCACCGCCGATGTTCATGAGTTCCACGATGCGGTCCTGGTGTTGCAGCGGTCCATTGGCGGTTTTCCGAAGGGATACGCGAAACAGGCCATTGGGGAGCCAGCTTAAACCTTGCCATTGTGGGAAGGTCAAGGCGATGCGCAATCACCATCGTCACACCATGGCTTGCCGCGCATGCGCTTGACCTTACCATCGTGGGAAGGTCGACAGTCCGAGCCTCACCACCTTTATCGAGGACCGAACCATGCTTGCCTTCAAAGTCGACGACATGACCTGCGGCCACTGCGTCAGCACGATCCGCAAGGCGATCGAGGCTGTGGATCCGGGCGCACAGGTGCAAGTCGACCTGCCGGCCCATCGCGTACACGTTGAAACCGCCTTCGGCAATGTTGCGAGCCTGGCCGCGGCCATCACTGCCGCGGGTTACAGCGCTGTGGAAGTCACCGCAGCAATGGCGCATCCGGCGAAGGGCGATACGAAGCAGCGATCGGGTTGTTGCTGCGGTTAGCGCGCGAGTTGCAGACCTGGCCATTCGCCGGCCACGGTGCCGTGTGAACATGTCGGCTGCCATGCATCGTGGGGCTGCGCGTCCGTCAGGCGGTAGGCATCGTGCGCACGGAGCCAGAACGTGTCGCCGTGATTGCCAGTACTTGAGGGCTTGAACAGCATGCGCTGACTCTCCAGTGTGCATCAGCCGTGTGCACCACCAAAGCTCGCGTGAGCTGTTGCCCGGCCTGAAAGTTTGTCTAGTCAAGCGCTTGGATCTGGTTGGTGGAGATGAGGAGGATCGAACTCCTGACCTTCGCATTGCGAACGCGACGCTCTCCCAGCTGAGCTACACCCCCAACACAGCGCGAGAGTCTAGCACCGCGGAAATTGCGCCGGTTCGGGCAGCTAACATCCGCCGCCTCGCACACCGGGAGTTCAGCATGCGCCAACGTTCAGACCCCGCCTGGCTCGAGGCCCAGTACAACAACCGTGTTCGCGTGCCCGGCTACGCGCAGCACTTCGAGCGCTGGGCCGCGGCGTCGCAGCTGGCGCGGGCCAGCGGCGCGGCCCACCTCGATATCGCCTATGGCGATGGCGTCGGCGAGACGCTCGACGTCTTCCCGGCCGCCACGCCGGGCGCGCCGGTGCTGATTTTCATCCACGGCGGTTACTGGCGTTCGCTGGACAAGTCCGACTTCTCGTTCATCGCTCCGGCCCTCAACGCCGCCGGCGCGACGGTGGTGGTGCCCAACTACGCGCTGTGCCCCGCGGTGGGCATCGAACACATCGCGCTGCAGCTGACGCAGGCGGTGGCCTGGGTCTGCCGCCACGGTGCGGCTTACGGCGCCGACGCGTCGCGGCTGGGCGTGGTGGGACATTCGGCCGGCGGTCACCTGGCGACGATGCTGCTGTCCTGCCGCTGGAAGGATGTGGCCGACGATCTGCCGGCGCAGCCGCTGGCCGGCGCGCTGTCGATTTCGGGCCTCTACGACCTGGAACCGCTGCGCCACGTGCCTTCGCTGATCGCCGACCTGCAACTCACGCCGGCGGCGGTGAAACGCCTCAGCCCGGCCTTCTTCTCGCGGCCCAAGGGAGGCAAGCTCTACACCACCGTGGGGCTGGATGAGAGCGACGAGTTCCTGCGCCAGAACGCGCTGATCCGCGACGTCTGGGGCCCGACCGCGGTGCCGGTTTGCGAAACGCTGCCCGGTGTCGACCACTTCTCGATCCTCGAGGGCCTGGTCGAGCCGCGTGGCCGCCTGCACGAACTGGCGCTGCGCCTGGTCGGCCTGCGCTGAGTACCGGCTTCGGGGAAACCCGCTGCTATGGGGTCCATTGATCTGATGCATTGGCACTGTGCCGCGCTTGGCGCTAAGGTTCCCCTTCGGTCACGCCTGCACGGGCGCCCGACAGACCGTTAGCAGACAAGGAGCAATTTATGGGCTTGAAAGGTTCGAAGACCGAGCAAAACCTGAAGGACGCCTTCGCGGGCGAATCGCAGGCCAACCGCCGCTACCTGTACTTCGCGAACAAGGCGGACGTGGAAGGCCAGAACGACGTCGCGATGCTGTTTCGCAGCACGGCCGAAGGCGAAACCGGCCACGCGCACGGCCACCTCGAGTTCCTCGAGAACGGCTCGGGCGACCCCGCCACCGGCCTGCCCATCGGCAACAGCCGTCAGAACCTGATGGCCGCAGTCGCTGGCGAGACCCACGAGTACACCGACATGTACCCGGGCATGGCCAAGACGGCGCGCGACGAGGGTTACGACGAAATCGCCGACTGGTTCGAGACGCTGGCCAAGGCCGAGCGTTCGCACGCCAACCGCTACCAGAAGGCCCTCGACGCGCTCGTCGACTGAAGGGCGTTCGACGCTGTTGAACAAGGGGCCTCGTGCCCCTTGTTCGTTCCTGACCATACTGATCTCACGGCGAACACCATGCGCGAAGGCAATCTCGAAGCCCCGACCCGGCACGCGATCGACTGGAAGAACCCCGACTTCTACGACGAGAAGAAGGCCGTCGCCGAGATGGAGCGGGTGTTCGACATCTGCCATGGCTGCCGCCGCTGTGTCAGCCTGTGCCAGAGCTTTCCCAACCTCTTCGGCCTGGTGGACGCCACCGAAGACGGCGAGGTGCACGGCGTCAGGAAGGAAGCCTATTGGCAGGTCGTCGACCAGTGTTACCTGTGCGACCTCTGCTACATGACGAAGTGCCCCTACACGCCGCCGCACGCGTGGAACCTGGACTTCCCGCACCTGATGCTGCGTGCCAAGGCCATCAAGTTCGCCAAGGGCGAGGTCGGGGTGAAAGAGAAGCTGCTGGCCAGCACGGACATGCATGGCAGCTTCGCCGGCATCCCGATCGTGGTGGACGTCGTCAACGCCATCAACAAGACGAAGTTCGCGCGCCAGCAGATGGACAGCCAGTTGGGTGTGCACCCCGACGCCTGGATGCCGGCCTTCGCGCCGCAGCGTTTTCGCTGGGGACGCGCGATGAACAACACGCGCTTCGTCGCGGTGAACGGCGAGCGCACGCCGGGCAAGGTGGCGATCTTCGCCACCTGCTACGTCAACTACAACGAACCCGGCATCGGCGCCGACCTCATCAAGCTGCTCGACCACAACCAGATCCCCTACGAGATCGTCGAGAAAGAGCAGTGCTGCGGCATGCCCAAGCTCGAACTCGGCGACCTGCCTTCGGTGGAAAGGGCCTGGAAGGCCAACATGCCGGTGCTGGCGAAGTACGCCAAGGAAGGCTGGGCCATCGTCACCGCGGTGCCCAGCTGCACGCTGATGTTCAAGCAGGAACTGCCGCTGATGTTCCCCGACGACGCCGACACGCAGCGCGTCAAGGAAGCGATGTTCGACCCCTTCGAGTACTTCATGGCGCGCCACAAGGACGGTCTGCTGAAGACCGACTTCAAGGCCGCACTGGGCAAGGTGAGTTACCACATCCCTTGCCACGGCCGCGTGCAGAACATCGGCAAGAAGACGGAAGAGATGTTCAAGCTGATCGGCCAGACGGTGGAGGTGAAGCTCAACACCGTCGAGCGTTGCAGCGGGCATGCCGGCACCTACGGCGTGAAGACGCCGACGCACAAGATCGCGATGAAGATCGGCAAGACGGTCTTCAAGAACATGGCCAGGGACGAGCCCGACACCATCAGCAGCGACTGCCCGATGGCCGGCCACCACATCGCACAGGGCATGGCCGAAGCGGGCACGCCGGCCAAGGCGCTGCAGCATCCACTGTCGCTGGTCCGTATCGCCTACGGGCTGGCCTGAGTCACCGGAGTTGTACCCATGACGACCCTGAATTCCCACATCACGCGCGAGAGCCTGCTGACGCTGGAGGCCTACGCCAGGATCCGCAAGAGCAGCAAGATGGAAGCCATCGCTCACCGCCGCCTGCGCAGCGTGCGCCTTGGCGAGCACATGACGCTGCAGTTCGAGGACGAGACCTCGATCCGGCGCCAGATCCAGGAGATGCTGCACATCGAGAAGATCTTCGACGAAGACGGCATACAGGGCGAGATCGACGCCTACGCGCCGCTGGTGCCCGACGGCAGCAACTGGAAGGCGACCCTGCTCATCGAGTACCCCGACGCGCACGAGCGCAAGCGTGAACTGGGGCGGCTGATCGGGGTCGAGGACCGCATGTTCGTCGAGGTTGAGGGCCACAAGCGCATCTACGCCATTGCCGACGAGGACCTGGAGCGCGAGAACGACGAGAAGACGAGCGCGGTGCACTTCGTGCGCTTCGAGTTCAGCCCGGCGCAGCGCGATGCGGTGCGTGCCGGCGCAGCGGTGAAGATCGGCTGCGACCACACCCACTACCCGGTGCATGTCGCGGTGACGCCCGAGCCGCTGGCCAGCCTGGCCGGCGACCTGAAGCCGTGAGCGGCCTGCCCCCGGAGCGTGCGCCGCCCGTGAGCGCCGCATGAACTTCTCGCTCATCGCTGCCGGCGTCTGGCGCGCCCCCGAGTGGGGCCTGGACGCCGGCGGCCTGGCGGGCTGGATGTCGCAGGCACTCGACCTCGGCATCACCACCTTCGACCACGCCGACATCTACGGCGGCTACACCGTCGAGGCGATGTTCGGCGCCGCCTTCGCGCACGCGCCCGGGCTGCGCGAGCGGCTGCAGATCGTCAGCAAGTGCGGCATCAAGCTGGTGGGCGCGCAGCGGCCGGGCCATGCCATCAAGAGCTACGACAGCTCACGCGCCCATGTGCTGGCCAGTGTCGACGCTTCGCTGCAGGCGCTGCGCACCGACCGCATCGACCTGCTGCTGCTGCACCGGCCCGACCTGCTGATGGATCCCGAGGAACTCGGCGAGACCTTCCGCCACCTGCTGGCCGCCGGCAAGGTGCGGCACTTCGGTGTCAGCAACCACACGCCGGGGCAGCTGGCGATGCTGCGCCGGCGGCACCCGCTGCTGACGAACCAGGTCGAGTTCAGCCCGCTGCAGATGCGGGCGCTGGCCGACGGCACGCTGGAGCAGTGCCTGGACCTCGGGCTGCGCCCCATGCTGTGGTCGCCGCTGGCCGGCGGTCGGCTGCTCGGTGGCAGCGACGAACAGGCGCAGCGCGTGCGCGCCGTGCTGCGGGCGCTGGGCGATGCCCAAGGGGCGTCGGTGGCGACCATGGCCTACGCCTGGCTGATGCGCCACCCTTCACGGCCGGTGCCCATCACGGGTACGGGGCGCATCGAGGCCTTGCGCGAGGCCGTCGCGGCCGCGGCGGTCAGGATGTCGTCCGAAGACTGGTACCGCGTCTGGCAGGCCAGCATCGGGCATGAAGTGCCCTGATCACGGCACCAAGCACAATCACACCATGAAATACCTGCACACCATGGTCCGCGTGACCGACATCGAAGCCTCGCTGCGTTTCTTCCGCGACGCGCTGGGGCTCGACATGCTCTCGCGCCGCGACAACGAGGCCGGCCGCTACACGCTGGTCTTCCTGGCCGCGCCGGGCGACCACGGCGCGCAAGTCGAGCTGACCTACAACTGGCCGGCGGCCGACGGCGCGGCGGAAACCTACACTGGCGGCCGCAACTTCGGCCACCTGGCCTTCGCGGTGGACGACATCTACGCCACCTGCCAGCGCCTGGCCGACCAGGGTGTGCTGGTCAGCCGCCCGCCGCGTGACGGCCGCATGGCCTTCGTTCGTTCGCCCGACGGCATCTCGGTCGAACTGCTGCAGACCGGCGCCGCACTGCCGCCGGCCCAGCCCTGGGCTTCGATGCCCAGCACCGGCGCCTGGTAAGCCGCGCCCGACGCCGCCCGTCATGTACCTGCCCAAGCACTTCGAGCAGACCGATGCGGAGGCCTTGCTGGGGCTGATGCGGGAACACCCGCTGGCCGCGTTGGTCAGCGTGCAGGACGGCGCACCGACGGCAGACCACCTGCCGCTGGAATTCGACGCCGCAACGCAGACGCTGCGCGGCCATGTCGCGCGCGCCAACCCGCTGTGGCGCGTGGCGGCGGAGCAGCCGGTGCTGGCCGTGTTCACGGGCCCGCAGGCCTACGTCACGCCCTCGTGGTACCCGAGCAAGGCCGCCACGCACAAGGTGGTGCCGACCTGGAACTACACCGTGGTGCATGCCCACGGCGTGCTGCGCGTGGTGGAAGACGCCCCCTGGTTGCATGCCCTCGTCAGCGGGCTGACCGCGCATCACGAGGCGCCCCGCGCCGTGCCGTGGGCCGTCGCTGATGCGCCGGACGATTTCGTGCAGCAACTGCTGCGTGCCATCGTCGGCATCGAGATTCCCGTGCAGCGGCTGGTAGGCAAGTGGAAAATCAGCCAGAACCGCAGCGAGCCCGACCGTCTGGGGGTGGCCGCGGGGCTCGCTCAGGGCCCCGAAGAGGCCCGCGTGATGGCCCGGCTGATGCGTACCGATCCCTCTTGAAGGAGCCCGCGATGAAGCAGCTTGCCGCCACCCTTGCCCTCGCCGCGCTTGCACCCTTGTGGGCGCTGCCCGCCGCGGCGCAGAAGCTGGTACCCGGCCTGTGGGAGCACAGCGTGACGATGAAGACCGACAGCGGCCGCATGGAAGCCGGCATGGCCCGCATGCAGCAGCAGCTGGCGGCGATGCCGCCCGAGAAGCGCAAGCAGTTCGAGGCGATGATGGCGGGGCAGGGCATGGGCATGGGCATGGCAGCGCCGGGCGCCGGCCAGCCGATGGTGGTGAAGGTCTGCCTGACGCCCGATCAGGCGGCACGCGACGAGATGCCGCAAAGCGACGGCCAGTGCAAGCAGCTCAGCCAGGAGCGCAGCGGCAAGACCTTGCGCTTCAAGTTCGCCTGCAGCGGCGAGCGTGCTGCCACGGGCGAAGGCGAGTACACGCTGGACAGCGACAAGGCCCACCACGGCCGCACCGTCATCAGCACCGCGGCCCAGGGCAAGCCCGAGCGCATGGAGATGGAGCACCGCGCACGCTGGCTGGCTGCCGACTGCGGCGCCGTCAAGCCGCGGCCTTCGAAGTAGCGTTGCGAGCCGCGAGCCGCGAGCCGGGCGCTTGCGGCGCCTACACCGGCACGGTGTAGTTCAGCGTCATGCGCCCGCCGTCGACGACGACGATCTCGCCCGTCATGTAGCTGGCCGCGTCGCTGAGCAGGAAGGCCACCACGTCGGCGATCTCGCCCGGCTCGCCCAGGCGCTTCATCGGCGTGCGGCTCATGATGCGGGCCTTGGCCTCGTCGCTGGTCAGCACCGCGCTTCTCGCCAGTTCGGTGGCAATGGTGCCGGGCGCCACCGCGTTGACACGCACACCTTGGTCGGCGAAGGACAGTGCCATCACGCGCGTGAGCTGGTTGATGGCGCCCTTGCTGGCGTTGTAGCTGGCGATGCTGGGAATCGTCAGCGTGCCGTTGACCGAGCTCATGTTGACGATGGCGCCGCGCTGCTGCTTCACCATCTCGCGCGCCACCGCCTGGCCGACGAGGAAGCTGCCCTTCAGGTTGACGGCGATGACGGCGTCCCAGTCGGCCTCGGTGATCTCGAGGAAAGGCGCGGCCTTGAAGATGCCGGCGTTGTTGACGAGCCCGTCGACCTGGCCGAAGCGCGCCAGCGTGGCGGCCAGGGCGGCGTCGACTTCGGCCTTGTCGGCGACGTTGCAGTGGAGGTAGAGCGCCTGGCCGCCGGCGGCATTCAGCGAGTCGGTAAGTTGCCGGCCGGCATCGTCAGCCAGATCCCACAGCGCCACCGCGGCGCCGTCCTGCACCAGCCGGCGGGCACAAGCCTCGCCGATGCCTTGCGCGCCGCCGGTGATGACGACGACGCGGCCCTGCAGCCCGAAATGAACGTCCGTCTTCTGCATGCCGGTGACTCCCTGTGCTGGCGCGTGCTCCGCGCGGGGCGCAGTCTAGCGCGGGGGTGGCCAGCCTCAACCGGCGTGCCGGTCGAGCCAGATCGCCATGCCCTGGGCGTTGAGCTCGAGGTCGAGCGCGAGCAGCGCCTCGATGTCGTCGCGGCTCTGGGTGCAGCCGTTGGCGGCCAGACTGGCGGTGAAGATCGCCAGCTGCCCCGCCTTCAGCGCGTCGTGACGGTCCGGCGCCGCGCGCAGCGCCTCGCCCAGCGCCACCAACTGCTGCAGCAGGTCCAGCAGCAGGGCGCCCAGGCGCGGCACCTCGCCGACGCGGCCGAAATGCGTGAGGTAAATGCAGGCCGGGTCAGCGGCCAGCAGGCGGTGGATCGAGCGCTGCAGCAGTTCCGGTTCGAACTGCACCGGCGTGCAGGTCGGGAAGATCCAGGCGCCTTGCGGGCCGTCGAATTCGCGGTAGCTGATGCCGAAGGTGTCGCCGGTGAACCAGCCGCGCGTGGTGGCGTCCCACACGCAGTGGTGGTGGCGCGCGTGGCCGGGGGTATCGGCAAAGCGCAGCGGGCGGCCGGCCAGTTCGATGGTCTGCCCATCGTGCGTGAGGTCCAGACGCTCGGCCGGCACCGGCACGATGTGGCCGTAGGAGCGTGCCATCTCGGCTTCGCCGTAGACCGCGGTGGCGCCGGCCCACAGTTTCGACGGGTCGACGAGGTGGCGGGCGCCGCGTTCGTGCACCAGCACGCGTGCCCGGGGCAGCTGACTCAGCAGCCCGCCGACGCCGCCGGCATGGTCGAGATGCACGTGCGTGGGGATGACCCAGTCGACGGCGTCGACGCCCAGCCCCAGCGCCTGCAGCGCGGCCAGCAGGCGCGGCACCGCGAGCTGCGTGCCGGTGTCGACGAAGGCGGCGCGGCCGTCCTGCACCAGCAGGTAGGCGGCGTCGAAGCAGTCACGCTGGAAGGCCGTGTCGATGGCGTAGACGCCACCCGGCAGGGCCTTCAGAAAAGTTGGCAACGTCGCCAGGGGCGGCTCAGTTTCCGTTGCCCAGAACCAGCCAGAGGCGGGCGATGTCGGCAACGCCGTCGCTGCCCTTGACGCCGCGCAACGTCTGCACGCCGGCGCTCTTGGTCTTGGGCGACTGCAGCTGGGCCAGGCCGAGGCGCAGCTTGGCATCTTCGGCGCGCTTCAGGTTGCCCTTGGTGATGCCCTGCTGGATGAGACCGATGCCCTTGTCGGCTTGACCCAGCGAGACGTAGGCCACGCCCACCTTCACCAGGCCGTCGCCTTCCTTGAAGCCGGCCGCCTCGGTGGCCTGGCCCTCGAGCTTGGAACGGACCTCGGACTCTTCCTTCACCGCCAGGTCGCGCAGACGCTGGTGGCGCGCAGCCTCCGGGCCCGTGCCCAGCACGCCGGCCTTGAACCCCTGATCGGCGACGCGGTGGGCTTCCGTCGGCAGGCCCTGCTGCATCAGCAACTGGGCCAGTTCCATGTAGTCTTCGGCCTTGCTCAGCGTGCCGCTGGCCAGGCGCAGCTGCAGCACGTCGAGCAGGAAGCGGTCAGCGAAACCGGCCTTGCGCGGCAGGCGGCTGAGGTAGGCGTTCCAGTACTCCTTCTTCGGGTAATAGGACAGCAGCTTCTCAAGCGTGTTGCCGTAGCCGTTCAGGTTGTTGGTGCGCTGCTGTGCATCGGCCAGGCGCAGCAGTTCGCCTTCGTCGGGACGGCGGCCGGCCTGTTCGGCGGCCGCCACGGAAGCACCGGCGTCGCGCGCGATCGCCGCGAAGTCGCCGCTGACGGACTGCAGGTAGCTCTGCAGTTGCTTGACCGAGGCGCTGTTGTTTCCCGCGGCCACGGCCTTGTTCAGCCACTCGACGGACTTGCCGTTGTTGCGCTGCTGGGCGTAGGCCGAGGCCAACTGCTCGGCATACTGGCCCAGCTGCGTGCCGCTGGCCCGGCCGGCCAGCGATTCCAGCGCCTGGATCGCGGTGGCCGTGTCGCCGGCGCGCTGTGCGGCGGCGGCCTTCATCGCGTCGATGGTCTGGCGCTCGGCCGCGGTGATGCCCGAGACCCCTTCGGCTTCGCGCACCTTGGCCAGCGCCTCCCTGGCCTTGCCGGCCTTCAGGTGTTCGCCGGCCTGCTGCAGCGGCTTGCCGACTTCGGCGCGCAGGCCCTGGGCCGATGCCGCATGCAACCCGCCAGCAAGGGCCAGGGCGAGGGTGAAGGCGCGCAAGTGCTTCATGGGTCTCAGTGGATTCAAAGGAACTGTTCGTTGCCGACGATGCCGATCTTGGTCACGCCCAGGCGCTGCGCCGTGGCCATGATCATCGCCACGTGCTTGTAGAGCACGAGCTTGTTCGGGCGCAGGTGCACTTCGGGCTGGTCGGCCAGCGCCGCGATGGCCTGCAGACGCGTCTCGATGGCGGCACGGTCGCCAGCTTCGATGACCTCACCGTTCCAGCCGATGGTGCCGTCGAAGTCGACGTCGATGCGGATGATCTCCGGCGGCTTCGGCGGCGGTGCCGCGTTGTTCGGCACCGGCATGTTCATCTTGACGGCGTGCGTCTGGATGGGGATGGTGATGATGAACATGATCAGCAGCACCAGCATCACGTCGATCAGGGGCGTGGTGTTGATGTCCATCATGACATCGCCGTCTTCGTCGCCGCCCGGGGCGCCCACGTTCATGGACATGTCGTCTACTCCTAGTTCAACCGGGCGCCGCCGCTGGCGGGCGGTTCGGTGATGAAACCGACCTTGAAGATGCCGGCCCGCTGGCAGGCCACGACGACGCGACCGACGGACTCGTAGCGCACTTCGGAATCGCCGCGGATGTGCACCTCGGGCTGCGGCTCCTTCACCGACTCGATCTTCAGCCGGTTCACCAGGGCCTCGTTGTCGGCCATGCGCTCCAGGCCCCAGTAGACCTCGCCATCGCGGTTGACGGCGATGACGATGTTCTCGGGCTTGGTCTGCGTCGGCAGATTGCGTTCCTTGGGCAGCTCGAGCTTGATCGTCTGCGTGACCACCGGGATGGTGATCAGGAAGATGATCAGCAGCACCAGCATCACGTCCACCAGGGGCGTGGTGTTGATGGTGTTGTTGAGCTGGTCTTCGCCGCTGTCGTCGGCGGGACCTACGTTCATGGACATGGGCACTCTCCAGTTCTCGGCACGCCTGAAGTGCCGCCGGGGCGGATCCGAAATCGGGACGGGTCGCACCCGGCCCGATTTCGCTCCCCTCGGGGGGCGACGCCGCCAAAGGCGGCGTCTTGGGGTCGACAGTTAACGCTTGCCGGCCAGCAGCACGTTGTGCAGGTCACCCGCGAAAGCGCGGGTCTGGTCGAGCACGGCCTTGTTGCGGCGCAGCAGCCAGTTGTAGCCCATCACCGCGGGCACGGCCACGGCCAGGCCGATGGCGGTCATGATCAGCGACTCACCGACAGGACCGGCCACCTTGTCGATGGACGCCTGGCCGCTGATGCCGATCTTCACGAGTGCGTTGTAGATGCCCCAGACGGTGCCGAACAGGCCGACGAAAGGCGCCGTCGAGCCCACGGTGGCCAGCACGGCCATGCCATCGCCCAGACGGTTCTGCACGCTGCCCACGGCACGGTCGACCGACATGCTGATCCAGGTGTGCTTGTCGATGGTCTCGACCATCGTGCCTTCATGGTGCTCGCTGGCGTTGATGCCCTGCTGCGCGATGTAGTGGAAGGCGGTGCCCTCGACCAGGGCGGCGGCGCCGGCCTTCACCGAACTGGCCTTCCAGAAGGAATCGGCCGACTCGCGAGCGCTCTTGAGCATGGTGCGCTGCTCGAACAGCTTCGTGAAGATCACGTACCAGCTGCCCATCGACATGATGACCAGGATCACCAGCGTGCCCTTGGCGACGTAGTCGCCCTGGCCCCACAGCGCTTTCAGGCCGTACGGGTTATCGACCGCTTCCTCGGTAACGACGGGGGCCATCGGCGCCGGCGCGGCAGCCGGCGCGGGCGCGACGGCAGGGGCCGCGGTGGCAGCCGGCTCGGAGGCCGCCTGCGCGAGGGCGAGCGTTGGCAAGCTGCAGGCCAGAACGAGGCCGGCGAGCAGCGTGGCCCCGGTCTTGGCCGCCCACGAGCGGGCGGTGGTGGTGTGGTGCATGGTCATGTGGACTCCAAAGGAACGGTCTCGCGCGGCGCTGCAGCCGCGTTCTTGGGTGGAAAAGGAAATCAGTCGAGCTTCCAGACGTACTCAACATCGAACGACGCGCCGACCGCCTTGCCGTTCTCGTCGGCGCCGGCCTTGAACTTGCACTCGCTCAGCTTCGTCATCGCCAGCCGGTCGAGCATCTTGTGTTCACGCGTCGAACCGGCCGACTTGACGATTTCGGAACTGGCCAGCTTGCCGTCGGGGCCGACCGCGAAGCGCACGCGTGTTGTGCCGGTGGCTTCCGAGCGGCGCGCGGGCGCAGGGTAGTCGTCGGGTGTCGGCGCGCACGCGGCGGCGTTGGCGATGGCCGGCGACGCGGCACGCCGCGGTGGCGCCGGCGGTGCGGGCGGGGCGATCGGCGCGATCTGCGTCGGGGTCACCGTCACCGTCGTCGGCGGCGGCGCCACCTGTGTCGTGGTGATCGACGGCGCAGGCGTCGGCGGCGGGTTCACGTTCACCTCGGGCGGCGGCACGAAGGAAGGCGGCGGCGGCGCGAACTTCGGCGGCGGCGGCAGGTTCTCGGGCGGCGGCGGCGGCGGCGGTTTGACCTCCTCGATGATCTTGGTCTCGATCGGCGCCTTGATCACTTCCACGAGCCGCTGCGCCAGGCCGTTCATCAGCGCCCAGCCAAGGATGAGGTGCAGCACCACCACGATGGCGAAGCCCACCGCATGTTTGCCTGGGTTGCGTTGTTGTTCGGCGAAATCCACTCAGTCCTCCAGACGACCGCGCACAGCTTTGATGCACGCGGCCCTGTGTAATCAAACTACATCCGTTTGACCCGCCCCAAGCTGATGCGGGTAAGGCGCGGGACTATATCGCGAAGCGCCTGCCCGCCCACCCGGGCGTCACCCTAGACAGGGGGACAAGACGCTTGCCGACAGGCAGCCCCGGGTCAGGTTTGCAAGAACGAGGCCACCTCGCCGTGGGTGTGCCCTGGCCCTGGAATGTAGTGGGGCTTCGCCCGTGCGCTATGTGCGGCAGCACACCTTCACCTCAGCGCGTGGCCAGTTCCTGCAGGGTGCGCAGCGCCAGCGCCAGGGCCTCGGGGGCGTCGCAGGGCACGCTGTGCCGCGGCGTCGTCGAGCGCAGCCAGGTCAGCTGCCGCTTGGCCAGCTGGCGTGTAGCGGCGATGCCGGCCTCGCGCAGCCCGTCGAGCCGGCCGCTGTCCAGCGCCGCCCAGGCCTGGCGGTAGCCGACGCAGCGCATCGCCGGCAGCGCGGCGTGCAGGTCCCCACGTTGGCGCAGCGTGTGCACCTCTTTGAGCAGCCCGGCCGCCAGCATGGCGTCGAAGCGCTGCGCGATGCGTTCATGCAGCCACGCGCGCGACGCCGGCTCCAACGTCACCAGCGGCAGCGCGGCGGTCTGGTCGCCCTGGGCAACGGCGCCGCCGCGCCGCTGCCAGTCCGACAGCGGCCGGCCGCTGAGACGGAACACCTCCAGCGCGCGCTGCACACGCTGAGCGTCGGCCGGTGCCAGGCGGGCGGCGGTGACGGGATCGACGCGCGCCAGTTCGGCGTGCAGCGCGGGCCAGCCGCGCTCGGCCGCCTCGGCGTCGAGCACGTGGCGCAGCGCCGGGTCGGCCGCCGGCATGTCGTCCAGGCCCTCGCGCAGGGCCTTGAAATAGAGCATGGTGCCGCCGACCAGCAGCGGCAGCCGGCCGCGGGCCGTGATCTCGTCGATCAGGCGGCGCGCGTCGGCGACAAAACGCGCCGCGCTGTAGGCGTCGGTGGGCTCGAGGATGTCGATCAGGTGGTGCGGCACCGCGGCGCGCTCGGCCGCGCTGGGCTTGGCGGTGCCGATGTCCATGCCGCGGTAGACCAGTGCCGAGTCGACGCTGACGATCTCCAGCGGCAGCCGCTCGGCCAGCGCCAGCGCCACCGCGGTCTTGCCCGAAGCCGTGGGCCCGGCCAGGCACAGCGCGCGCGGCTTCACTGCGCGGCCCGCCGCGGCGGCGCCGCTGTCGGCAGCGGGCCGATGGGGCGATGGGCGCGGCAGCGCCAAGCAAGGGCGGCGGGTGACGTGGGCATGTGGGGCATGCGGGACGAGGTTAGCAGGCCGCGATTTCTCGCCCTTCGGTGGCCTGCCTGTCGCCCGCGTGTCGCCAGCCTGTCGCCCGTCCACCGGCCCTTCGCGCCCCGATCCCGGCAAGCCGTCGCAGCACAGGGCGCCAGCGCGCCACGCCGGGGCATCATCCGGGCCCCTGCCACCCGACCGCCGCGCCATGAACCTCCTGCGTCCTACCCTGGCCCTGTTGGCCGCCTGCCTGACCGCCGCTTCGGCCCACGCACAGTTGTTCAAGGAGCCGGCGCTGCAGGCCCTCTACGACGCCGAGCGCCACGACGAACTGCAGCGTGTGGCCTTGCGGCGCGCCACGGCTCAGCCCGACGACGCCCAGGCCGTGCTGGGTCTGGCGATGGCGGCACTGGCGCGCAACGAGGCGCCGGCGCGACAGGCCGCCATCGAGCGCGCCGAGGCCTGCATCGAAAGGCAGCCGCGCGCCGCACCCTGCCACTATGCGTTGGGTACGGTGCTGGGCGTCCAGGCCATGAGCGAAGGCCTGTTCAAGGCGGCGCGCAGTGCCGGCACGGTGCGCAGCGCGCTGAGCTCGGCCCTGGAGCTTGAACCCGAAGGCTACCCGGCGCGCGCCGCGCTGGTCGAGTTCTACCTGCTGGCACCGGGCGTGATGGGTGGCAGCGCCGAGAAGGCCGCCGAGCTGTCGCGCGCTGCGCCCACGCCCGAGCAGGCGCGCGCGCTGCAGGCGCGCATCGCCCTGGGTGAGCGCAGGTTCGAGCAGGGCCTGCAACTGCTGACGGCCCTGCCCGCCACGCTGGCGCCGGAACTGGCCGAGGACATGCGCGCCTGGGCCGTGCAGTGTGCGCTGGGCATGGCGAGCACCGGCCAGTCGGCGAAGGCCCAGCCGGCGATGGAAAAGCTGCGGCGCGAGCACAGCGCCCACGCGGGTCCGGTTTACGCGCTGGCGCGCCTGCGTGGCGAGCAGGGGGCGCACGAAGAGGCGCTGAAGCTCTATGAACAAGCAGCGTCGCTGCGGGGCGCCGGCCTCTACCCGGTGTCCTACCGCATCGGCGTCGTGCAGCAGGAACTGGGTCGACCCGAGGCGGCGAAGGGTGCGCTGCAGCGTTACGTGGCCGCGGGGCGGGGGCAGAAGGCGTCGCTGGAAGATGCGCGCAAGCGCCTGGCGCAACTGGGCGGCTGACATCCGCCGCCCGGCGCAGCCACGGCCGCGGCGCGTGCAGCGGCGCTGCTAGAAACGTTCGTCGTCACGCAGGTAGCGCCACTGGCCCGCAGGCAACGGGCCCAGCGCGACGCTGCCGATGCGCACCCGCTTCAGCCCCAGCACCTGCAGCCCGACCAGCTCGCACATGCGGCGGATCTGCCGCTTGCGGCCCTCGCGCAGCACGAAGCGCAGCTGGTCCTCGTTCTGCCAGCTCACGCGCGCCGGGCGCAGCTGCACGTCGTCGAGCACCAGGCCGTGGCGCAGGCGTTCGAGCGCCGATTCGGGCAGCGCGCTGGTGCCGCCCGGGTAGGCCACGCGCACCAGGTACTCCTTCTCGACACGCGTTTCGTCGCCGATCAGGCGCTTGGCGATGCGGCCGTCCTGCGTCAGCACCAGCAGACCGGTGCTGTCGATGTCGAGCCGGCCGGCGGGCGCCAGATGGCGCAGGTGGCCGCCCTGGAGCTCGATGCCCGAGCTGTCGCCTTCCCAGCGATTGGCGCGGGTCACCAGCACGATGGCGGGCTCGTAGCCGTCTTCGGCCTGGCCGCTGACATAGCCCACCGGTTTGTTCAGCAGCACCGTCACGCGGCGCGCCTGCTCGGCGCGGGCGCGCGGGTCGATCTCGATCACGGCGTCGGCGTGGGCGCGCTGGCCCAGCACCGCCATGCGGCCGTTGACACGCACCCAGCCGACTTCGATCCACTCGTCGGCCTCGCGGCGCGAGGCCAGGCCGCGGTCGGTCATCAGCTTGGCCACGCGCAGGCCGTCGGCGTGCGGCGCCGCAGCAGCGGGACCACGCGGCGCTGCGGCCGTTGGCGCAGGTGGGCGCAGTGGCGCTGGCCGGGGCTGGGCCGTACGTGGTGTGGCGGGTCGGGGAGTGGCGGGTAGGGGTGCGGCGGGCCGGGGCGGCGGGGCGCGCTCGGCGTCGGCTGGCGGCCGGTCGCGTGGCGGGCGTGGCCGGGCGGGCGGCGAGGGTCGCGGGCCGGCGGCGTTGAGCGCAGGCGGCACGGCAGGTGTTTCGCCCGGCGGGGATGTCGGTTCGCCGCGCCGGGCCGGCGGGCGCGGCCCGGCAAACCCGCGCACCGGAGGACGGCGCGGGTCGCGCGCCGGGGCGCGTGGCTTGACGGTGAGCTTGGGGCGGTCGGTCATCTGGCCATTGGATCACGCGCCACACCGGCGCACGCCGGCTGTCAGGTTTCGCTATCGTCTTCGACTGCACTCTCATGGAGACCCCGATGCCGATCGCCCGCCGCCTGCGACCCTGGCTGCTGCTGTGCGCACTGTGCAGCGTGCTGGCCCAGGCCGCGCCCGCGCTCACGCCCGCGCTCACGCCCGCATTGACGCCGGCGCTGCAGGCCGAACTCGACCGCGCAGTGCACACCTACGAGGCCGGTCGGGTGGCCCCGGCGCGTGCCGCCTTCGAATCGCTGGCGCGCCGCGGCGTGCCAGCGGCGGCCTACAACCTGGCCGTGATGCACCTGCGCGGCGAACTGCCGCAGCCCGATCTGGCACAGGCACGCCGCCTGCTCGAGCGCGCTGCCGCGGGCGGTTTCGTCACGGCGCAGTTCACGCTGGCGCTGGCGCTGGAGAACGGCGATCTCGGCCCGCGCGACCTGGCCACGGCGCACCGCTGGTACGCGCTGGCCGCCGCCGGCGGCAGTGTCGACGCCCAGGTGGCGATGGGCACCGCGCATTACCTCGGCCGTGGCGCCGTCAAGGACCCGGCGCGCGCCGTGCACTGGTTCCGCGAGGCGGCCAAGGGCGGCGACGTCGGCGCGATGTACCTGCTGGCGTCGATGTACGAGCAGGGTGACGGCGTCGAGCGCGACCTGCGCCTGGCGCGCTACTGGTACGCGGCGGCGGCGCGCAGCGGCGACGAGGCGGCGCCCGACAAGCTCAGGCAGCTCGATGCGCTGCTGGCCGGCGTGCCCGGGTGAGGCGCGCCGAGCGCAGGCCGCTGTGCCCTACAGCACCACCTTCACCATCGGGTGCGTGCTCAGCGTGCGGTAGAGCTCGTCGAGCTGCTCGCGGCTGGTGGCGGTGACGGTGAGCGTCAGCCCGAGGTAGTTGCCGGCCTTGCTCGGGCGACGCTCGACGGTGCCGGCGTCGAAGCCGGCGTCGAATTGCCGCGCGATGGCCACCATCGCGGCCTCGAAGCCCGCCACCTGCGCGCCCATCACCTTGATCGGGAAGGCGCTGGGGTAGGGGATCAGGCTCTCTTCGGGCGGGATCTCGCGCATGGCAGGCCTCTGGCTCAGAGTGTGAGAGTTTCCCGGACGTGTCCGAGCAGCGCGTCAGAAAGGCGCCCGATCCTGGCGCGAAGCGCAGCCATAGCTCGGGCCATAGCGAGCTTTTGCAAGGATGAGCGGGTGTCTTTGGGCGCGATGAGCGGGCATCGGCGAGAGACTTCACACTCAGATCGACATCGTGCGCTTGGCCTGCTGGTAAGCCTCGAAGAGGCGCCCGTAGACCGGGCCGGGCTTGCCGCGCAACGCGCCGTGGCCCACTGGCTCGCCGTCGATCTTCGTCACCGCCAGCACTTCCTTGGTGGCCGAGCTCAGCAGCACCTCGTCAGCGGCGTGCACGTCGGCTTCGGGGATCGGGCGCAGGTTGTAGGCGATGCCGCACTCGTCGCACAGTTCACGCAGCAGTTCGACGCGGATGCCTTCGAGCACGTGGTCGCTCTTCGGCGGGCCGAGCAGCGCGCCCTCGTGCACCACCCACACGTTGCTGGCGGCGGCCTCGGTGAGGAAGCCGTCGCGGAACATGATGGTCTCGGTGGCGCCGTGGTCGGCCGACATCTGCCGCGCCAGCACATTGCCGAGCAGGCTGGTGCTCTTGATGTCACCGCGCTCCCAGCGGAAGTCGCGCGCCGTGGTGCAGGCCACGCCGGCGTGCCGTTGCTCGGGGCTGGCCGGCTTCATCGGGTTGCACATCATGAACACGGTGGGCGTGACACCCTGCGGCATGACGTGGTCGCGCGGCGCCACGCCGCGCGTGACCTGGATGTAGACCACCTGGTCGTCGCTGCCGGTGGCCTCGGCGCTGGCGGCCACCAGGCGGCGGCAACGCTCCAGCCATTCGTCGCGGCCGGCCGGGCTGGGGATGCGCACCTTGGCCAGCGAACGGTTCAGCCGCGCCAGGTGTTCATCGAAGCGGAAGAGGCGGCGGCCGTAGACCGGCACCACCTCGTAGATGCCGTCGCCGAAGATGAAACCGCGGTCGAGCACCGGCACGCGGGCCTCGGCCAGGGGCTGGTACTCGCCGTTGAGGAAACACAGGGGGGATGCGTTCATGGGCTGGACCGGTCAGTGCGGCGAGGCGAGGGACAAGGCTTCACTTTAGGCCGAAAGGCGGCCTTGCGGCCAGCACGCAATGCGTCTTACTTGATCCAGAGCCGGATGGCGTCCCAGGCACGGCCGAACAGGCCGGCCAGCGGCACCGGGTCGATGACCACCAGCGGCATCGTGGCCACCGGCGTGCCGGCGGCGGTGCTGATCTTGATCGTGCCCACGCCCTGGCCGGCAGTGAGCGGCGCCACCAGCGGGTCGATGCGCTGCAGCGTGGTCTTGAGCTTGTCACCCTCGCCCTTGGGCACGGTGACGAAGAGCGCGCCCGGCGCGCCCAGGCGGGCCTCGGCCTTTTCGCCCTTCCACACAGGCACCGTGGCCATGGCCTGGCCGGCCGCGAACAGGCGCACCGTATCCCACGCCTGCCAGCCCCAGTTCAGCAGCTTCTGGCTCTCGGACGCGCGCGCCTGCATCGACGCCGTGCCCAGCACCACGCTGAGCAGCCGGCGCTTGCCGGCCGGTGTGTCGTGCACCGCGCTGGCCACCAGGCAGTAGCCGGCGGCTTCGGTGTAGCCGGTTTTCATGCCGTCGACACTGGGATCGCGTGCCAGCAGCAGGTTGCGGTTGTCCTGGCGGATGCGGTTGTAGGTGTACTCGCGCTCGCTGTACATCGTGTAGTGCAGCGGGTGTTCGCTGATGATGTGCGCGGCCATGGTGGCGACGTCGCGCGCGCTCGTGAAGTGGCCCGGCTCGGTCAGCCCCTCGGGGTTCTTGAACTGGGTGTTTTTCATGCCCCAGGCCTGCGCCTGGCGGTTCATCGCGGCGACGAAGTTCTCGACCGAGCCCGACACCCCTTCGGCCAGCGCGATCGCGGCGTCGTTGCCGCTCTGCACGATCAGGCCCCGCAGCAGCTCGCTGACCTTGGGTGTCATCGTGGTGTCGATGAACATCAGCGAGCCGCCACCCTTGCGCTGCGCCCAGGCGCGCAGCGAGACGGGCAGGGTCTGCTCGAGCGTGAGCTTGCCGTCCTTGATGGCGTTGAAGACGAGGTAGGCCGTCATCAGCTTGGTGAGCGAGGCCGGTTCGGCTTGTGCGTCGGCGTCGCGTTCGGCCAGCACCTGCTTGCTGTTGAGGTCGATCAACAGGTACTGGCGTGCCGCGAGCTCGGGGGGCTGCGGCAGCTGCGCCCGTGCCGGGCCGGCGGCCAGGAAGAGGGCGAACGTGCAGACGAGCGGGGAGAGGAGCCTGAGGAGGGATTTCATCGGGATGCAGTTTCGGCACGTGCGGCGGATGCGCCACAGGCGGCCAGGACGATCTGTTTGAGCACGGACAGCTGTCCGTGGAAGAAGTGGCCGGCGCCGGGCAGCACCGTCACGGGCAGGCTTTGCGGCCGCGCCCAGTCGAACACCGCGGCCAGTGGCACGACGTCGTCGAGTTCACCGTGTACGACCAGCGTGTCGGCCGGCACTGGCGCGAGCGGAAAGCGCGAGGCCGCGGGCCCCACCAGCACCAGGCGTTCGGCGGCGGCATCCGGCGCCAGACGCATGGCGGCCTGGCTGGCGACGTAGCCGCCGAAGGAGAAGCCGGCAAGCAGCAGCGGCCGGCCCGCAGCGCGCAGCGCCTGCACCACGGCCAGCGCGTCGTCGACCTCGCCGCGGCCTTCGTCCCACTTGCCCTGCGAAGAGCCGACACCGCGGAAGTTGAAGCGCACGCTGCTGTAGCCGAGCGCCACGAAGGCACGCGCCAGCGTCATCACCACCTTGTTGTCCATGGTGCCGCCGTGCTGCGGGTGCGGGTGGCAGACCACGGCCACGCCACGTGGCGGCCCACCCGCGGCGGGCGCGTCGACGGCGCAGGCGATGTCGCCGGCCGGGCCGGCCACTGTCACGCGCTGCGTGGCTGCATTCATCGGCCGACGTCGGGCGCCAGCAGCAGCCGTTCGACCACGCGGCCGTGTTTCAGGTGCTGCTCGACGATCTCCTCGATGTCGGTGTTGTCGACGAAGGTGTACCAGGTGCCTTCGGGGTAGACCACGGCCACCGGGCCGCCGGCGCAGCGGTCCAGGCAGCCCGCCTTGTTGACACGCACGCCACCCGGGCCGGCCAGACCCTCGGCCTTGACGCGCGACTTGCAGTGGTCGAAGGCGGACTGGGGGTCGTGGTTGGCGCAGCAGGCCTCGCCACCACTGCGCTGGTTCAGGCAGAAGAAGATGTGGTGCTTGTAGTAGCTCATGTTCGGGATTGTAGGCAGCGCCCTTTCTGGCGTCAGGGCCAGCCCGTGCCGCTGCGGCCACCCAGGCGCGACAGCAGCCAGCCGATCGCGGCATAGGGCCACAGCCAGCCGACCCATTGCGCCAGGCCGTGGAAGCGCACAAAGCGGCCCTGCTCCCAGGCCTGAAGGCTCTGCGCGAAGTAGGGGTCGGCGGGGGCCTGCGCCACCCCCACCACCAGCCCCGTCAGCGCCACCAGCCCGAGGCCGCTGGCCACGCGCGGCGGCACCGGCGCCAGCAGCAGCGCGGCCAGCAGGCCCAGGCCGAGGCCGGGCAGGGCGGTCGGGCCCAGCCAGGCCATGGCGTTGACGGGGCCGAAGTTCAGCAGGGTCGCCAGCGTCATGCCGGCCACGGCCAGCACCAGAGCGCCGCAGGCCACCGCGACACGGCGCCAGCCGGCACGCATCACGCTGTAGGCCACGAGGCAGGGCGACAGCAGTCCCAGCCCGATGATCAGCGTCTCGGTCAGCGGCCGCAGCGTGGTCGCGGCGGGCGGCGGCGTGGCCAGCAGCGTGTACACCGCGTCGGCCCAGGGCACGTTCTGCAGCCAGCTGGCCAGGCCCTCGCGCAGGCGCTCGCCGACCTGGCCCAGGCCCAGCGGCAACGGTGCCGGGAACAGCAGGCCCACCGGCCACAGCGCCAGCAGCGCCAGAGCACCGGCGCTTTCGCGTGCGAACCAGCGTTCGCGCAAGGCATGCCAGCGCCCCACCATGCCCAGCGCGTGCGCCGCCAGTGCGAGCAGCGCACCGGCAAGTGCGCCGCCGGTGTTGAGCAGGAAGTCCTCGCGCGCCGGCACGCGGCGTGGCAGAAACTGCTGCAGCAGTTCGGTGCCGTAGGACAGCACGGCGCCCAGCGTCACCGCCAGCAGCAGCGCGGGCAGCGCCCGCAAGCCGCTGCGCCGCGCCGCGATGCACAGCAGCGCCCCCAGCGGCAGGTAGCCCAGCAGGTTGCTGGTGAGGTCGAAACCCTCCTGCCAGCGTGTTTTTGGCAGCACGGCCAACGCCATCAAGTCCTGCCCCGGCGGCCAGCGCCAGCCGGCGAAGGGGTAGAGGCTGGCGTAGAGCACCAGTGCGGCGTACGCCAGCGCCAGCGGTGTGGCCGAGCTGCGGTGGCGCGCCAGGGGCATGGGGGCCGGTCTAGAAGGGCTTCACGACGACCAGCACCACCGTGGTCGCGAACAGCAGAACCGACACCTCGTTGAAGACGCGGAACCACTTGTGGCTGCGCTTGTTGGTGAACTGCTCGAAGCCGCGCAGCAGCGTGCGGCAGACGTGGTGGTAGCCGATCACGCCCACCACCAGCAGCAGCTTGGCGTGCATCCAGCCCTGGCCCTTTCCGACGCCCAGGCCCAGCCAGAGCCAGAAGCCCAGCGCCAGCGCCGGCACCATGAGCACGCTGGAAAAGCGGTAGAGCTTGCGTGCCATCAGCAGCAGCCGCTCACGTTCGGCATGGCTGTCGGCCGGCACCATGGCCAGGTTGACGAACAGGCGCGGCAGGTAGAAGAGGCCAGCGAACCAGCTGGCCACGAACACGATGTGGAAGGCCTTGACCCAGAGATAACTGCTCATCGGCCGATTATGGGCAGACAAAAAAAAGCCCCGGTCCTCAAGACCGGGGCGGGTAAGCCTTATCGCTGTCATCACGCTAAGGCACCTGCTCAGGGAGGAAAAGCAGGGAATGACAGCCTCGCAGCTATCATTCAATTGTCACTTTAGCAGAACGAAATTCGCGGCGCTACGCCCTTTCTGTACGCAGAAACCGCAGGGTCCGCGAACCCGGAGCCGCCTTTGATCACGCCCCCGCCCTTCCCATCCAGCCGCCCGCGCCGCCTGCGCCGTGACGCCGCCATTCGCGCCCTGGTGCGTGAAAACCGACTCGCGCCGGAGGACTTCATCCTGCCGGTGTTCATGTTCGACGGCAGCGGCCCGCCCCAGGACGTGACCAGCATGCCCGGCGTGCAGCGCCGCAGCATCGACGGCCTGATGGCGGTGGCCGAGGACTGCGTCAAGCTGGGCGTGCCGGTGATGGCGCTGTTCCCGGTGATCGATAGCGCGCTGAAGACGCCCGATGGCATCGAAGCCAGCAACCCCGACGGCCTGGTGCCGCGCGCGGTGCGCGCGCTGAAGCAGAACTTCCCCGGCCTGGCGGTGCTGACCGACGTCGCACTCGACCCCTACACCAGCCACGGCCAGGACGGGCTGCTGGACGACACCGGCTACATCCTCAACGACGTCACCGTGGCCATGCTGACGAAGCAGGCGCTGGTGCATGCCGCCGCGGGCGTCGACATCGTGGCGCCCAGCGACATGATGGACGGCAGGATCGGAGCGATTCGCGCAGCGCTCGAATCGAGCGGCGCCGTCCATACGAAGATCATGGCCTACAGCGCCAAATACGCGAGCGCCTTCTACGGCCCCTTCCGCGACGCCGTGGGCTCGGCCGGCAACCTGGGCAAGGCCGACAAGAAGGTCTACCAGATGGACCCGGGCAACAGCGACGAGGCGTTGCGCGAAGTGGCGCTGGACATTGCCGAGGGCGCCGACATGGTGATGGTCAAGCCCGGCATGCCCTACCTCGACATCGTGCGCCGCGTGAAGGACGAGTTCCACGTGCCCACCTTCGCCTACCAGGTGAGCGGCGAGTACGCGATGTTGAAGGCTGCCGCCGCCAATGGCTGGCTCGACCACGACGCCGTGATGATGGAAAGCCTGCTGGCCTTCAAGCGCGCGGGTGCCGACGGCGTGCTGACCTACTTCGCGCTCGACGCCGCCAGGCTGCTGGCGCGGCGCTAGCGGCTGGCGCTGGGGCGGCTCGATGCGCATCTTCCATCTCAGCGCCGACACCTTCACCGAGCTCGAAGGGTTGCCCGAAACGCTGCCGGCGCTGGGCTTCCTGTGGGTGGGCAGCGCGCGGCGCGAATTCGAGGTGCATGCACCCGAGGTGCAGTCCACCTTGCAGCGCTGGACGGGCGGCCAGCTCGTCGACCTGCATGTGTCCGACCTGCTGAACAACCAGCTGCCCAGCCACTTCGACTACACCTCGTGGTACGACCTGCTGGTCTTCCGCCGGCTGGCCGCGGGCGCCGGCAGCGCGGCGATGTTCATCGACGACGAACGCGGCACTGCCAGCACTGCGCGCCAGGCGCTGGCCGCCATCGACACCAGCCCGGTGGGTTTTGCGCTCTTCGACCGCGTGCTCATCACGGTGCATCCCACCGACTGCGCCGTGCGCGACTACTTCGCCCAGCGCCTGGCCGCCGCGGCCGGCGCCGGCGAAACCCGCGGCGCGGGCCGGCTGCCGAGCGATCCGGCCGACCTCATGCTGCGCATGGTCAACCACATGGTCGACAGCTACCTCGACTTGCGGCGGCTGCTGACGCGCCAGCTCGGCACGCTGCAGGCCCAGCTTCTCGACCCGCGCAGCCGCTTCGCGGACTGGCAGATCCTGCTCGAGTCGCGCAACGCGCTGCACATGCTGGAAGACACCTGCGAGGACCAGCGCAGCGCGATCCAGGAATGGATAGACGCGCTCGACGAATGGCCCGACGAGCCCGACCCGCAGGCCCGCCGCGAACGTGAGCTGCTGCGCGTGCGCTCGCGCGACGTGCTCGAGCACATCGAGCGTGTGCTCGGCCACGTGCGGCGGCTCGAGCAGAGCGCCGAGACCGCGGTGCAGATGCACTTCAGCGCCCTGGGCCACCGCACCAACGACATCATGCGAACGCTGACGGTGCTGACCGCGATCTTCATGCCGCTGAATCTCATCACGGGCTTCTTCGGCATGAACTTCGACGCGCTGCCGCTGATCCATTCGGCCACCGGCTTCTGGGTTGCCTTCGGACTGATGACGGCAGTGGGCCTGGGGCTCGTGCTGTTCTTCCGTCGAAAGCGCTACCTGGGCAGCAGCGGCGCCGAATGAAATGGGGCCCCCGAGCTCGCTGGCGCTCGCTACCCTCCGAGGGGGGCGAGTCGGACGAGGAACAGTCCCTGCGGACTGTTCCTCCCCTGCGAGCGCCAGCGGCGTCCTCGCGGCTGGCCGTCCGCCAACGGCATGGCGGAGCCGGTTCCGTGGCGGGAAGCTTGATGGCGGCGTCGTGCGTCATGCGTCGTGGGTGACGTGTGGCGCCATGGGCAACTGAGCCTGCCGCGCGGCGCGCCGCGGGCGCGCAGGCCCTACAGCTGGCGCTGCCGCGCCAGCGGCGGGTTGCGCGCGAAGTAGCGCTGGATGCCGACGGCCAGCGCCTCGACGAGTTGCGCGCGGTAGGCGGCGCTGCGCAGCTGCGCCTCTTCCTCGGGGTTCGAGATGAAGGCCGTCTCGACCAGGATGCTCGGGATGTCGGGCGCCTTCAGCACCGCGAAGCCGGCCTGCTCGACCTGTGGCTTGTGCAGGCGGCCGACACGGCCGATGTGGGTCAGCACCTCGCGGCCCAGCTTCAGGCTGTCCTTGATTTGCGCCGTGGTGCTCATGTCGAGCATGGCGCTGAGCACCTGTGCGTCGCGCACCTGCGCGACGTTGACGCCGCCCACCTGGTCGGACGCGTTTTCGCGCTGCGCCATCCAGCGCGCCGCACTGCTGGTGGCGCCGCGCGTCGACAGCGCAAAGACGCTGGCGCCGCGCGCCTCGGGGCGCATGAAGGCGTCGGCGTGGATGCTGACGAAGAGGTCGGCCTGCACCCGCCGCGCCTTGCGCACGCGTTCGTGCAGCGGCACGAAAAAGTCGCCGTCGCGCGTCAGCATCACGCGCATGCCGGGCGCGGCGTTGAGCTTCTCGCGCAGCGCCAGCGCCACGGCCAGCACGACGTCCTTTTCGCGCAGCCCGGTGGGGCCGATGGCGCCGGGGTCCTCGCCGCCGTGGCCGGGGTCGAGCGCGACGATGATCAGGCGGTCGACACGCAGGCGTTCGTTGGCCGTGGGCGGCGCGGCCTGGCGCGCTGCGGCCGAAGCGGCGGCGTCGGGCGCCGCTGCGCGCTGGCCCGCGGCGGCGCTGGCGGCTGTGGTGCCGCCCAGCGCCTCGATCGCGGCCGACCCGGCCGGGCCCGGCCTTTCGATGCGCGCGATGAGCTCGCCCAGCGCGTCCTGCACCGTCTGCGCGGCGCGCTGGCCGGCACCTTCGCGCTCGCGCACCAGCGCCAGCAGCGGGTCGATCTCCTGCACCGGGAAGAGGTCGAAGACCAGCCGCTGCTGGTAGGCCGCCACCGGCTCCAGCGCAAACTGCTGCGGCCGCACCGGCTGCTTGAGGTCGAACACCAGCCGCACCACACGCGGCTGGAACTGGCCGACACGCACGCCGGCGATGTAGGGGTCGTCGGGTCGCACCTGGCCGACCAGTTCACGCAGTGCGGGGTTGAGCTCCAGGCCGTCGATGTCGACCACCAGGCGGTCGGGCGTGGGCACGAGCTGGTGCGTGGCCACCAGCGGCTGGTCGGATTCGATGGTCACGCGTGTGTAGTCGCGTGCCGGCCACACGCGCACGGCGACGATGGCCGCACCCCAGGCCAGTTGCGGCGCGCCCAGCAGCAGCACCAGCTGACCCAGGCGCTGCAGTGCCTGGCGCCGGGCCGGAGTTGGGGGCGTCAGCTGTTCGGGCTTCACAGCAGTTCCAGGCCGCGTGGGGTGCCGGCTTCGGCACGCACCATGCGGCTGTCGTCGGGCTGGGGTTCGATGAAGAGGCGCAGGTCGGCCACCGGCAGCACGCCGGCTGCGTGCTCGGGCCACTCGGCGAGCTTGAGGCCCGGGCTCGCGAACAGGTCACGGAAGCCGGCGTCGGCCCATTCACGCGGGTCGGTGAAGCGGTAGAAGTCGAAGTGGGAGATGGCCAAGGTGTCCAAGGTGGCCAAGGTGGCCGAGCCGGGCAGCCCGTAGGACTCGAGCACGGCGTAGGTGGGGCTCTTGACACGGCCCGTCACGCCCAAAGCGCGCAGCAGGTGGCGCACGAAGGTGGTCTTGCCGGCGCCCAGCGGGCCGTGCAGCTCGACATAGGCCTCGGCGAGGGCAGGGTGGGCCGCCAGCGTGGCGGCATAAGCGGCGCACGCGGCCTCGTCGTCCCAGCGCAGGAGGCGGCTTCCTAGAATCGGGGCATGGATGTCGGCGGGCAGGTCGGACAAGGCGTGCATCACTTCGAAGGGCCGGTGCTGGTGCAGCGGCTGCGGGAGTGGGCGCGAGCGCTCGGATTCTCCCAGATCGGCATCGCCGACATCGATCTGGCCGCCGAGGAGCCCGGCCTGCAGGCCTGGCTGGAGGCGGGCTTTCACGGCAGCATGGCCTACATGGCGCGGCATGGCCCCAAGCGTGCGCGGCCCGCGGCGCTGGTACCGGGCACGCTGCGAGTAATCAGCGCCCGCATGGACTATCTGCCGCGCGCCACCCCGACCACCTGGGTGGCCGACGAAACAGCGGCGCTGCGCGACCCGCAGCATGCGGTGGTCTCGGTCTACGCCCGCGGCCGCGACTACCACAAGGTGATGCGCCAGCGCCTGCAGCAGTTGGCCGACCGGCTGGCCGCAGAGGTGGGGCCGCTGGGCCACCGTGTGTTCACCGATTCGGCACCGGTGCTGGAAGTGGCATTGGCCACGCGCGCCGGCCTGGGCTGGCGCGGCAAGCACACGCTGGCGTTGTCGCGCGACGCGGGCTCGATGTTTTTCCTGGGCGAGATCTTCGTCGACCTGCCGCTGCCGGTGGACGCCGCCAGCAGCGCGCACTGCGGCAGCTGCACCGCCTGCATCGACGTCTGCCCGACGCAGGCCATCGTCGCGCCGGGGCGGCTGGACGCGCGACGCTGCATCAGCTATCTGACGATCGAACATGCCGGCACCATCGATGTCGAACTGCGGCCGCTGATCGGCAACCGCATCTATGGCTGTGACGACTGCCAGCTGGTGTGCCCGTGGAACCGCTACGCGCAGCGCAGCACGCTGCCCGATTTCGACACGCGCGAACCGCTGGGCCGGGCCACGCTGCTGCAACTGTGGGCCTGGGACGAGGCCGAGTTCCTGCGCCGCACCGAGGGCAGCGCGATCCGCCGCATCGGCCACGTGCGCTGGCAGCGCAACCTGGCGGTGGCCAGCGGCAACGCCTTGCGCGCGTGGCCCGACGCGGCTGATCACCAGGCGCTGCGGGCCGCGCTGGCCGGCGCGCGCGATGGCGCCTGCGCGCTGGTGCGCGAGCACATCGATTGGGCGCTGGCGGCACCGGCGGCAGGCGCAGGCCCTGACCCCCGCTGAGCGGGTGGCCGCAAGGCTGCGCCGGCTGGCCGCCGCGCGCGGGCCACACCCGGCTGGGCCGTGGCCGTTCCGATGGTGGGGTTGTCGGCGAACGGCTAACTTCCGGGCCCACGGGCGAGCCACAAGCCCGCCGACAGGAGACACATGGACGCCGTCACCCCCTACGACCTCAGGCCCTGGATCGGCGTTTACGGCAGCCACATCAAGGCCGAGCTGCCGAAGCCACCGCAGGCCAGCGTGGCCGCGATGGCGCATGCCGCCGCCACACGCTTCGCGTCGCACACCGCGTTCACCACCGTGATGCCCAACGGCATGTACGGTTCGCTGAGCTACCGCCAGGTCGACGAACACAGCGACCACTTCGCGCGCTACCTGCGCAAGGTGCTGGGCCTGGCCGCCGGCGACCGGGTGGCAATCCAGATGCCGAATTGCCTGAGCTACCCGGTGGTGCTGCTGGGTGTGCTGAAGGCCGGTTGCGTGGCAGTGAACACCAACCCGATGTACACCGCCAGCGAGATGGCGCACCAGTTCAAGGACAGCGGCGCCAAGGTCGTCGTCGTCGTGGACATGTTTGCCGACAAGCTCGAAGAGGCACTGCCCCACACGGACGTCGAGCACGTCGTCATCACCCAGGTGCCCGAGTTCTTCCCGCCCGTGGTGGGCGGCATCGTGCATGCGGTGATGAAGTACTGGAACCAGCAGATTCCCAGGCACGGCGTGGCTGCGACGATGCTGCGCGAGGCGCTGGCCCAGGGCGCGGCCGCGGGCGGCGATGCGCGCGCCTGGTGGGGTGAACTCGACCACGAGAGCCTGGCGCTGCTGCAGTACACCGGCGGCACCACCGGCGTGGCCAAGGGCGCGATGCTGACCCACGGCAACCTGCTGTGGAACCTGTCGCAGATGCGTGCGATGTGCGCCAGCCACATCGAGGACGGCAAGGAAGTGGTGCTGACCGCGCTGCCGCTGTATCACATCTTCGCCTTCACGGTGAACTTCCTCTGCATGTTCGGCGCCGGCGCGCGCAACATCCTCGTGCCCAGCCCGCGCCCGATCCAGAACCTGCAGCGGGCGATCGAAAACTACCGCATCACCTGGCTGACCGGCGTCAACACGCTGTACAACGCGCTGCTCTGCGAAGAGTGGTTCACGGCTTTCCCGCCCAAGCACATCAAGGCGGCGGGCGGGGGCGGCGCGGCGATGCACCACGCGGTGGTCGAGCGCTTCGAGCACGTGACCGGCGCACCGCTGGTCGAGGGTTATGGCCTGACCGAGAGTTCGCCGGTCGTGTGCTTCCAGCCGCTGAACGGCCAGCGCCAGAAGGACACCATCGGCATCCCCGTGCCGATGACCGAGGTGCGCCTCGTCAACGACATCGGCGAGCCGGTCGCGCTGGGTCAGCCCGGTGAGTTGATCGTGCGTGGCCCGCAAGTCATGCGCGGCTACTGGCAGCGTCCCGAGGCCACGGCCGAGGTCATCAAGGACGGCTGGCTCTACACCGGCGACGTGGCCGTGATGGACGAGCAGGGCACCTTCAAGATCGTGGACCGCAAGAAGGACCTCATCCTGGTCAGCGGCTTCAACGTGTATCCGAACGAGATCGAGGATGCGCTGACGCGCCACGATGGCGTGCTCGAGGCCGCCGTCATCGGCGTGCCCGACGACAAGACGGGCGAGGGCGTGCGCGCCTACGTCGTCAGGCGCGACGAGACACTCACCGCCGAGGCGCTGATGGCGCACTGCCGCAAGCTGCTGACCGGCTACAAGATACCCGCGCGCATCGAGTTCCGCGACGAGCTGCCCAAGACCGCTGTCGGCAAGATCCTGCGGCGCGCCTTGCGCACCGAGGTGCTGGCCACGACGAACCCCAACAAGGGCTGAACCACCATGCTGTCGGAAACCGAAACCAAGCTGCTGGGCGTGATGATGATGGTCATCATGCTCGGCATGGGCGCCAGCCTGACCTTCAAGGACTTCGCGATCGCCTTGCGCAAGCCGCTGGGCCTCGTGATCGGCATCCTCTGCCAGTACGGGATCATGCCGCTGCTGGCCTATCTGCTGGCCACCGCGCTGGCGTTGCCGCCGGCGTATGCCATCGGCCTCATCCTGATGGGCTGCATGCCGGGCGGCACTACCAGCAACATCTTCACCTACTTCAGCAAGGGCACGCTGAGCCTGTCGATACTGATGACGATGAGTTCGACGCTGGTGGCCATCGCGATGGTGCCGCTGACGCTGGCTTTCTACTCGCAGGGCATCGAAGGCCAGTGGCAGATCCCGCGGGGCAACGTGATCCAGGTGCTGTTCGTGCTGCTGGTGCCCACCGTGTTCGGGATCGCGCTGCGCAAGTGGAACGCCAACGTCGGCGCGGTGATCGAGCTGATCGGCGGCTTGCTCGGTGTGCTTGTGATCCTGTTCCTGATCGTCAGCTGGGTGCCGCGCAACTGGGCGTTGCTGCTGGCCACCGGTTTCCCGGTGTACGCGGCGTCCATCGGACTGGGGCTCGCGGGCTTCGTGCTCGGTTACGGGCTCTCGCGGCTGCTCAAGCAGGACAGCCGGCGCGCGCGCACCATCGCGCTGGAAACCGGCATCCAGAACGGGCCGCTGGCGGTGTTGATCGTGCTGCTGACCTTCACCGGTACGCAGCAGCAAGAGGTGCTGCTGATCCCGGTGCTGTACTCGCTGTTCATCGTGCTGAGCTCCAGTGCGGTGACGGTCTGGTTCCGCCGCATCACCACGCGCGAGGAACTGTCGCGCGACGCAGCCAAGATCGGCGCGCTGGCGCGCGCCTGAGGCCGCTGCCGCTTCAGCGTCCGAACGTCCGCCGCTTCAGCGTCGGAACGGCTGCCGTTGCGCAGCCGAGTGGTTCGAGCGCGCAGGGGCAGGTGCATGCCGGCGATCCATGCCGCCATCTCGGCGGTCGTCTCAACGCCTTCGGCGGTGAATCGTTCACCGGCCCGGCCCGGCCCGATGCGTTGGCGACCCCCGCGGCGGCTGCTCCTACGCCACTTGCCTGAGCACCCACAGCGCCAGAGGCAGCCCGGCCATGCCGACCAGTGTGCTCACCGTCACCAGCCCGGCCACGTAAGCACCGTGCCCGCCCATGCGCACCGCCAGCACGTAGGCGCTGGACGCGGTGGGCATGGCCGCAAAGGCCACCACGATGGCCTGCTGCGCCGGCGGCAACTGCAGCGCCAGCACGAGCGCGATGGCCACCGCAGGCAGCAGCAGATGACGGATGGACAGCAGCGCCGCCGCCAGCCGCGGCCCTTCGCGCAGCGCGCCGAACTGCAGCCCGGCGCCCACCGCCATCAGGCCGATGGGCAGCGCCGCCGAGCCGATGCGGCCGAGCGTGAGGGTGGCCAGTTCGGGCAGGCGCAGCCCGAGCAGATTGAACAGCAGCCCCGAGCCGGTGGCCAGGATCAAGGGGTTGCGCAGCAGTTCGCGGGCATAACCGTGGCCACCGTGGCGCGCCAGCGGCCACACTGCGGCCACGTTGCACAGCGGCACGGCCAGCGACATGATCAGCGCCATCCAGGCCACGCCCTGCGTGCCGCCCAGGCGTTCCGCCAGCGCCAGCGCAACGTAGGAATTGAAGCGAAAGGCGGTCTGTGCACCCGAGGCGTGCAGGCGCGCGTCGACCCCCGGCCAGCGACCCAGTGCCAGTGCGGCGGCGATGCCTGCCAGCACCACCGCCAGCGCGCTGCCGGCCAGCGGCAGCAGGGCGCCCGGCGACAGCGGGTTGCGCAGGATGGCGGTGAACAGCAGCGCCGGAAACAGCACGAAGTACACGAGCCGCTCGGCGCCGTCCCACACGCTGCGCCCGAGTGGCGTGTAGCGGCAAATCACGAAGCCGCAGAGTATGAGCAGGAAGTCGGGCAGCAGCAGCAGGGCGTCGGACATCGGCCGGGAGTATCCGCGATGGCCGTGCCGCCGGTCCGCGCCGCGGGCGGGTGCGGCGTTGTGACACCATCGGACACGTTCACCTTCCAGCGCCCGCCTGACCCGATGCCCCTGACCCGCCGCAGCCTGCTCGCCGTGCTTCTGTCGACGCCGGCGCTGACCTGGGCGCAAGGCGACGCCGTCGTCGTCGAAGGCAAGGCCTTCGCGAGGCGCGTGGAGGTTGCCGGCGCCGAGCTGCTGCTCAACGGCACCGGCGTGCGCGCCGTGGCCTGGTTCAAGGGCTACGCCGCCGGGCTCTACCTGCGCAGCCGCGCCAGTACCGCGGCGCAGGTCGTGGTGCTGCCGGGCCCCAAGCGCCTGCAACTGGTGATGCTGCAGAAGGTGCCGGCCGAGGAATTCGTCAAGGCCTTCCGCAAGGGGCTGAAGCGCAACACGCCAGACGCCGAACTGCCGCAGCTCGCCGAGCGCATGGCGCAGTTCGAGGCCCTGGTGGCGGCGATAGGCACGGTGCAGAAGGGCGACGTCGTGAACCTCGACTTCGAGCCCGGCCGTGGAATGGCCTTCAGCCTGAATGGCACACTTCGAGGCGAGGCCATCGCCGGCGAAGAGTTCTACGCGGCGCTGCTTCGAAGTTTCGTGGGCGACCGGCCCTACGACCGCGAACTCAGGGCGGGGCTGCTCGGGCAGCGCAACTGAGAGGACGGCGCAGGGCAGCGGGTCCGATCCTCACTTTCTTGGAGACCTGGAATGCAACGCATAACAATGAACCGCCTGTTGGGCATCACGACTCTTGCCGCTGTGCTGCCCGTGGCGGCGCTGGCGCAGGGCTATCCCGTCAAGCCGGTACGGCTGATCGTGCCCTTCGCGCCCGGCGGCACCACGGACATCGTCGCGCGGGTCGTGTCCGAGAAGGCCAACCTGGCGCTGGGCCAGACGCTGGTGGTCGAGAACAAGAGCGGCGGTGGCGGCTCGATCGGCGCGCTGGAAGTCATCCGCGCCGCCGCCGACGGCTACGTGCTCGGCATGGCCACGGTGTCGACCACGGCGTCCAACCCGGCCATCAACAAGAAGATCGGTTATGACCCGACTGCCGACTTCACGCCCATCATCAACATCGCGGCCACGCCCAACGTGATTGCCGTGCACCCCAGCTTCCCGGCGCGCGACTACAAGGGTTTCCTGGCCGAGGTGAAAAAGAACCCGGGCAAGTACAGCTTCGCCAGTTCGGGCACGGCCGCCATCGGCCACATGCAGATGGAACTGTTCAAGAGTCTGTCCGGCACCTTCATCACGCACATCCCGTACCGCGGCGCCGGCCCGGCGCTCAACGACACGGTGGCCGGCCAGGTGCCCATCATCTTCGACAACATGCCCTCGGCACTGCCCTTCATCAAGGACGGCCGCCTCATCGCCATCGTCGTCGCCGCGCCCCAGCGCCTGGCGCAGCTGCCCAACGTGCCGACGTTCAAGGAAGTGGGCCTGGAGCCGGTGAACCGGATGGCCTACTACGGCATCGTCGGCCCCAAGGGCCTGCCGAAGGATGTCGTCGACAAGGTGGCCGCCGCCATCAAGCGCACCGCCGAACTGCCCGAGGTGCGCAAGCGCATCGAGGACACGGGCTCGCTGCTGGTCCTGAACACGCCGGAGCAGTTCGCGCAGCAGATCCGCGCCGAGTTCGAGGTCTACAAGGACGTGGTCGTCAAGCAGAAGCTTTCGCTGGAGTGAGTGCAGGGCCGGGCGTCGATGCGGCGGCGGAAATCGACCGTTTCATCGACGCGCTGTGGATCGAGGACGGTCTGGCGCCGCTGACGCTGGCCGCCTACCGCCGCGATCTGTGGCTCTACGCCGCGTGGCTGGGCAAGGCGCCCGGCGCCAGCAGAGAGTCCGACCTGCTCGGCTACATGGCCGAGCGCCACGCCGCCACCAAGGCCACCACAGCGAACCGGCGGCTGACAGTCTTCCGGCGCTACTTTCGCTGGGCCGTGCGCGAGCACCTCGTCGCCGCCGACCCCACGCTGCGCCTGCTGGCCGCGCGCCAGCCGCTGCGTGTGCCAAAGACGCTGAGCGAGGCTCAGGTCGAGGCGCTGCTGGCGGCGCCCGACGTGGCCACGCCGCTGGGCCTGCGCGACCGCGCCATGCTCGAGCTGATGTACGCCAGCGGCCTGCGCGTGAGCGAACTGGTGCAGATGAAGTCCGTGCAGCTGGGCATGAACGACGCCGTGTTGCGTGTGCTGGGCAAGGGCAGCCGCGAACGCCTGGTGCCATTCGGCGACGAGGCGCGCGCCTGGCTGCAGCGTTATCTGGTCGAGGCGCGTGCAGGCATCCTCGGCGGCCAGGTCGCCGAGGCGCTGTTCGTGACGCGGCTGGGTGACGGCATGACACGCCAGATGTTCTGGAAGATCGTCAAGCGCTACGCCGTGCAGGCCGGTGTGACCGCGCCGCTGTCGCCACACACGCTGCGCCACGCCTTCGCCACCCACCTGCTGAACCACGGCGCCGACCTGCGCGCGGTGCAGATGCTGCTGGGCCACGCGGACATCGGCACGACGACGATCTACACCCACGTGGCGCGCGAACGGCTGCGGCAACTGCATGCGCAGCACCATCCTCGGGGCTGAGCCCGGCCCCCGCGACGTGGCGCGGACAAAGAAAAAGGCCGGTCTCTCGACCGGCCTGGCTGTCTGGGCGCGGGGCCCGGACGATCAGAAGTTGTGGCGCACGCCCAGGGCCAGCGAACTGGCCTTCATGGCGTTGCCGTTGGCGGCGGTTGCGCCGAAGTAGGACAGGGCGGCGCCGTTGTCGACCACAGTGTAGAAGCCGTAGACCTTGGTGCGCTTCGACAGGTTGTAGTTGTAGCCGACCGTGTACTGCGTGGCGTCGCTGTTGCCCAGCTTGCTCCAGTCGTCAGCGATACCCACGTTGACGTGGAATTCCGACGCGCCGGCGGTGTACATCGCCGAGACCCGGTAGGCGTCACGCTTGCCCAGGCTGCCGACGCCCTTGTCTTCGCTGCGCTGGTAGTAGGCACCCAGCAGCAGGGCGCCGATCTCGTAGTTGGCGCGGATAGCGAACTGGTTGTCCTTGTCGCCGTCGTTCTTCTCGTAGCCGAAACCCAGACCGAGGGCGCCGATTGCGCCATTGACCGCCAGACCCATGACCTTGTTGTTCTTCGAGCTGCCTTCGGCAGCCGAGATCGAACCTTCCACCGTGAAGCCACCCAGGCTGGGCGTCGTGTACGCAATGGTGTTGGCGTTCTGGCCCAGGTAGGTGTACAGCTTGTCTTCCGACGTGCCGGTGTCGTGGTTGTGGTTGCTGATGTAATCGGCAGTCGCGTAGTACGCGGCGCTGGTCAGGCGACCGAGCTTGATCGAGCCGAAACCACCCGACAGGCCAACGTAGGCGTCGCCAGCCCAGAACGCGCTGCCAGTCTGCGTTCCGGTGTCGGAGTTGAAGCGGTGCTCAAGGAAGAAGTCTGCCTTCAAGCCACCGCCGAGATCTTCGGTGCCCTTGAAACCGAGGCGCGACGCGTTGTTCTGCATCACGCTACGGCTGCCGTTCACGGTGATGTTCTTCTGCTCTTCCAGGCTCGTATTCAGCCGGCCATAGACGGTGACGCTGCTCTGGGCAAAGGCGCCCGTGGCAGCCAGGGCCGACACGGCGGCGACGATCAGGGACTTGTTCATGGGTTTCCTCACTAGAATTGGTGGCTGCGACGGTGGCAAAGACTTCCGACCGACGACAGTCACAGTTTAGTGGGCCCGTACGGGCTTACCCTCGGGGCAGGGCAATTTGCCCGCAGAAACCCTGCCCGGACGCAGCATCCGCGCAACACTCGCCGGCCGCGTTAGCGGCCGCGCAGATGAGCCGGGGCTTCCAGGCGCCGCGCCAGCAGCGACAGCGTCAGCGTCAGCACCAGATAGACCGCCGAGATCAGCAAGTAGGGTTCCCAGTAGCGCGAATAGGCACCCGCGACGGTACGCGCGGCCAGCGCAAGTTCGGCCAGGCCGATGGCCGAGACCAGCGAGCTGTCCTTGATCAGCGTGACGCCTTCGTTGACCAGCGCCGGCACCATGCGGCGGAAGGCCTGCGGCAAGACGACGAAGCGCATCGACTGGGTGTGCGTGAGCCCCATGCTGTAGGCGGCCTGGGTCTGGCCGCGGTGGATGCTCTGGATGCCGGCGCGGAAGATCTCGCTGATGTAGGCGCCGGCGTTCAGGCTCAGCGCCACGCAACCCGAGAAGAAGGCGCCGTGCTCCTGGCGGAACACCTTGGCCAGTTCACCCGAGAACAGCAGGCCGTGGTCGGGATGCACCAGCGCCGGCATCAGCGCGAAGTGCACGAGCAGGATCTGCACGAACAGCGGCGTGCCGCGGAAGAAGGTGACGTAGGCCACCGTGATGGCGCGCGCCAGCAGCAGCAGCGCGCGCGCCGGCCAGCTGCGTGGCGCAGGCGCGTCGGCCGAGGTGCTGATCAGGCCGAAGCCGATGCCCAGCACCAGGCCGGCGCCGATGGCCACCAGCGTGAGCTTGATGGTCATCCACAGACCGCTGACGAACAGCGGCATGTAACCGGCGAGGATCTCCCAGCGAAGATCCATCGGCCGGCTCCAGACCTACTTCGAAGCCGCAGTGGCCGGGGCGGCGGCGGCGGGCGCTGCACCGAAGTACTTGGCGAAGATCTTGTCGTAGCTGCCGTCGGCCTTGATGTCGGCCAGGCCCTTGTTGATCTTCTCCAGCAGCTCGGTGTTGCCCTTCTTGAGCGCGATGCCGTACTGCTCGGGCACGAAGTCCTTGTCTGCGACGGTCCTGAACTTGCCGCCCGGGTTGTTGGCCACGTAATGGATGACCACGCCGTTGTCGGCCACCACGGCGTCGACACCGCCCGACTCGAGTTCCTTCAGCGCCAGCGGCGTGCTCTCGAAGCGCTTGATGTTGGTGCTGGCCTTGCCCAGCAGCTTGGTCACGGCTTCGTCGCCGGTGGTGCCGGTCTGTACGCCCACCTTGAGCTTCTTCAGGTCGGCGAACTTCGCGACCTTGCTCTTCTCCGCGACCGCAATGAGCTGCTGCGCGTCGAAGTAGGGCGCGCTGAAGTCCATCGTCTGCTTTCGCTCATCGGTGATCGTCACCGCCGAAACGACCATGTCGCGGTCGCCCTGGCCCAGCGCGTTGAAGATGCCTTCCCAGGGGGTGTTGACGAACTTCACCTGGATGCCGGCCTTGGCGGCGACGGCCTGCACGACCTCGATGTCGAAGCCGACGATCTCGCCCTTCTCGTTCTGGCTCTCGAAGGGCGCGTAGGCGGCGTCGGTGCCGACCACATAGACCTTGGCGGGTGCCGGGGCCGAGGCCACGGGGGCCGGCGCGAGTGGGGGCGGGGTCTCCTTCTTGCCGCAGGCGGCGAGCAGGATGCCGGCGACGGCAAGGCCGGCGATCTGGAGGAAACGGCGGGTCGAGATCGGCTTCATGGGCGTGCAGGGGGTGGAAGTTGAAGCCGCGAAGTGTAATGCGACCGGTCGCATTTCACGCTCGGCCCAGCGCTTCGATTTCGGCCTCTGTGAAGCCCGCGGCGCTGCGTGCGGCGAGGTTGAAGGGGCCGCGCAGCCGGGGCGCGTGGTGAAGCTCGGCCAGCACTGCGTAGTGCGCGACCGGGTCCAGGCCTTCGCGCTCGCACAGCCAGCGGTACCAGCGGTTGCCGACGGCGACATGGCCGATCTCGTCGCGCAGGATGATGTCGAGGATGGCGACCGCGCGTTCGTCGCCGGCCTGTCGCAGCCGCGCCTGCATCGGCGGCGTCGCGTCGAGTCCGCGCGCTTCCAGCGTGCGCGGCACCAGCGCCATGCGCGCCGTCAGGTCGCCGGCGGTGCGCTCGGTCATCGTCCACAGGCCGTCATGGGCGGCGAAGTCGCCGTAAGCGTGGCCCAGCGTCTCCAGGTGCTCGTTGAGCAGCGTGAAGTGCAGCGCTTCCTCGGCGGCGACACGCAGCCAGTCGCGGTAGTAGTCGGCCGGCATGCCGGCAAAGCGCCAGACGGCGTCGAGGGCCAGGTTGATGGCGTTGAGCTCGATGTGCGTCACCGCGTGCAGCAGCGCGGCGCGGCCTTCGGTGGTGAAAGGCGAACGGCGCGGCACTTCGCCCGGTGCCACCAGCGGCGGGCGCGCCGTGCGGCCGGGCAGCGTGCCCTCGGGCTGCAGATGGGCGGCGGTGTCGAGCGTGGCAAAGCGCGCGGGGTGCAGGGCCCGCGCCGCGGCTGCCTTGGCCGCCGGGTCGGCGAGCTGCAGGGCCTTCAGCGCGGCGGCTCGGAGTTCCATCTCTAGAATTATCGGCTTTGCCTTCCGGCAGCCCGACACCAGGAGCCCGCGTGGCCATCTACCAACTCGGCGACGATGCGCCGCGCATCGCGCCCACCGCCTGGGTCGCCGACAGCGCCCAGCTCATCGGCCGCGTGCAGCTCGACGAAGACGCCAGCGTCTGGTACGGCGCCGTACTGCGCGGCGACAACGAATGGATCACCATCGGTGCGCGCAGCAACGTGCAGGACGGCAGCGTGCTGCACACCGATATGGGCTCGCCGCTGACACTGGGTGCGGACGTCACCGTCGGTCACCAGGTCATGCTGCACGGCTGCACGGTGGGCGACGGTTCGCTCATCGGCATCCAGGCCGTGGTGCTGAACGGCGCGAAGATCGGCCGCAACTGCCTGGTGGGCGCTGGCGCACTGGTTACCGAAGGCAAGGAATTCCCCGACAACAGCCTCATTCTGGGCAGCCCGGCGCATGTCGTGCGCGAGATCTCTGCCGAGCAGCTGGCGGGGCTGCGCCGCAGCGCCGCGGGCTACGTCACCAACGCGGGCCGGCACCGTACCCAGCTCAGGAAGATCGGCTGATGAGCGCGCTGACGAAGTTCCTGTTCGAGGGCCTCCCGGTGCGCGGCATGCTGGTGCGTCTGACCGACGGCTGGCAGGAAGTGCTGCGCCGCCGTCAGACCGTCGGCGAGCAGGCACCCGAGGTGCGTGTGCTGCTGGGCGAGATGGCCGCGGCCGCCGTGCTGATGCAGGCCAACATCAAGTTCAACGGCGCGTTGGTGCTGCAGATCTACGGCGACGGCCCGGTCAAGCTGGCGGTGGCCGAGGTGCAGCCCGACCTGGCCTTCCGCGCCACCGCCAAGGTGGTGGGCGAGGTGCCCGCCGGCGCGCAGCTCGAAGCGCTGCTGAACGTGCACGGCCAGGGCCGTTGTGCGATCACCCTCGACCCCAAGGACCGCCTGCCCGGCCAGCAGCCCTACCAGGGTGTGGTGCCGCTGCACGGTGACCAACGGGAACCGCTGCAGCAGGTGCAGCAGGTGCTGGAGCACTACATGCTGCAAAGCGAGCAGCTCGACACGCGCCTGGTGCTGGCCGCCAACGACGAGGTCGCTGCCGGCCTGCTGATCCAGCGCATGCCGCTCGAAGGCGAAGGCAACCTCGGCCGGCGCAAAGAGGACGACATCGGCCTGTCAGAACACTTCAACCGCATCGCGCTGCTGGCTGCCACGCTGACGCGCGAAGAGCTGCTGACGCTGCCCATTGAACGCATCCTGCACCGCCTGTTCTGGGAAGAGTCGCTGCGTGTCTTCGAACCCGCGACACCACGTTTTGCCTGCACATGCAGCCGCGAACGTGTGCGCAACATGCTGCGCGGGCTGGGTCGCGAAGAGAGCGACAGCCTGATCGCCGAACGCGGCGAGGTCGAGGTGGGCTGCGAGTTCTGCGGGCTGCAGTACCGATTCGACGCCGTCGACGTGGGCGAGATGTTCACCCCCGGGCGCGACCAGCCGCCGGCGCGTGCAGGGGTGCAGTGATGCTCTACCTGCTGCTGAAGGCGGTGCACGTGCTGGCGGTGATGCTGTGGGTGGGCGGCATGGCCTTTGCCCACTTCTTCCTGCGCCCGTCGTTGGCCACGCTGGCGCCGCCACAGCGCCTGGCGCTGATGCGCGACGTGCTGCGGCGCTTCTTCGGCGCCGTGCTGGTAGCGACCGGGCTCGTCGTCGCCAGCGGGCTTTGGATGATCGGCAGGGTGGCCCGGCAGGTCGTGCAGGCCGGTGGCAGCTTCGACTGGCCGCTGGACTGGCTGGTGATGGCGGCGGTGGGGCTGCTGATGGTGGCCATCTTCGGCCACATCCGCTTCCGCTCTTACCCGCGGCTGAGCCGGGCCGTCGATGCGTCGGACTGGCCTGCCGCGGGTGCCGTGCTGGCGCAGATCCGCCGCTGGGTGGGTGTCAACCTGGCGCTGGGCGTGGCGCTGATCGGCTTTGTCTACCTGGTCTGATCAGCGCTGCCGGCGCAGCGCACGCTCGTACTCGGGCACGCAGCATTCACAGGCCCAGCGGCCGTGGCCCGCGGCCGCGCCGGGGCGTCCCAGGCGCGTGAACAGGCCGGGGCTGCGGCCGCGCTCGTCGTCGGGAGCGGCGCCCTGGCGCAGGTACGGCGCCACCGCGGCCAGCGCGTTGTCGACGCGCGCCGTCCCCGTGCCGCCGATCACCGCAAAGCCGATGCCGTGGGTGCCCATCAGTTCACGCAGCGCCTGGTCGACGGGCTCGCGCACCTGCGGGCCGTCGCGCTGGTGGCCATCGGCGACCCAGGGCAAGTCGAGCGCGGTGAGCAGGGTGACCGTCATGCCGCGGTGCAAGGCCACGGCGCGCTCGTCGAGCGAGCAGTCGCCGAAGACGAGGCGGCTGTAGACGGCGGTCATCAGCGCCGTGGTGTCGCAGACGACGGTGTCGTGCATCTCGGCCGCGGCCTGCAGGCGTTCGTGCTGAGCGCGCAGGATGCTGGCCTGCTCGTGCGCCAGCGGCGTGCGGCCGGTGTGGGCGCACCACTCGCGCAGCAGCTCGGGCACCCAGGCCACGCGGCGGCTGCGGTCCAGCGCCAGGCGCTCGGCCAGCGCGGCGGCCAGCGTCGTCTTGCCGGTGCTCTCGGCGCCGACGATGGCGATGCGCAGCGGCTCAGCCATGCTGCGTCGCCAGCCGCTGCCAGGCACGCCAGCCAATGACGGCCAGCAGCGCAAAGACCCCGTAGAGCAGTACCGTCAGCCACAGGCCCTTGTAGGCGAACAGGCCCACGCTGACGGCGTTGACCGCCACCCACACCGGCCAGTTCTCGACGAACTTGCGCCCGAGCAGCACCTGCCCGGTGATGCTGGCCACCGTGGGCAGGGCATCGAAGTAGGGCACGTCGCTGTCGGTGACTCGCGCCAGCAGCAGGCCCAGCAGGGGCCATGCCGCCAGCGTGGCGGCCGCGGCCAGCCAACGCTGGCGCGCGGGCAGCGTGCGTACGCGCAGCGCAGCGCCGTCGACGGCCGTGCCACGCAACCATTGCCACCAGCCCCAGCACGCGATGACGACGAAGAACAGCTGCAGCGTGGCCTCGCCGTAGAGCCGGCTGTCGGCAAAGAGCAGCGCGTAGAGCAGCGAACTGGCGATGGCCAGCGGCCAGCCGACGACGTTCACGCGCAGGTTGGCCAGCACCATGGCCACGGCAAGCACGAAGGCGACGATCTCCAGCCACGTCACCGGGCTGCCCCACAACGTGAACGCCGCGGCCAGCAGGGGCCGCGCAGCCAGCAGCAGCGCTTCCAGCACCGGCGGGCTACTGGCGCTGCGTGACCTGGACGAGGATTTCGTCCGGTTTGACCATGCCGAGCTCGGCGCGTGCCTTCTCTTCCACCATCTCGAGGCCTTCGCGCAGGTCGACCACCTCGGCGGCCACGCGCTGGTTGCGCTCACGCGCCTGCAGGTTGGCGTTGCGCTGTTCGGCGAGCTGCTTGCGCAGGCCCATCACGTAAGGCATGTTGCCCTTGCCGAACCACAGGTCGCCCTGCACCACCACGAGCAGGGCGGCGAGCACAAACGTGGTCCAGCGCATGGCGTGTGCCTACCGCCGGGCCGCCCCAAGGGAGGCGTACGCCCCCTTGGGGGGCTGCGAGCGCAGCAAGCTGGGGGGCACGGTTCTCTACCTGAGGTTGTAGAAAGCGCTGCGGCCCGGGTAGCTGGCGACGTCGCCGAGGTCTTCCTCGATGCGCAGCAGCTGGTTGTACTTGGCCATGCGGTCGCTGCGGCTGAGTGAGCCGGTCTTGATCTGGCCGGCGTTGCTGCCCACGGCGATGTCGGCGATGGTGCTGTCTTCGGTCTCGCCGCTGCGGTGGCTGATGACGTTGGTCCAGCCGGCACGCTTGGCCATCTCGATGGCGGCGAAGGTCTCGGTCAGCGTGCCGATCTGGTTGATCTTGATGAGGATGGAGTTGGCCACGCCCTCGCGGATGCCGCGCTCGAGTATCTTGGTGTTGGTGACGAAGAGGTCGTCGCCCACCAGCTGCACCTTCTTGCCCAGGCGGTCGTTGAGCGTCTTCCAGCCCTCCCAGTCGCCTTCGTGCATGCCGTCTTCGATGCTGATGATCGGGTACTTGTCGACCCAGGTCGCCAGGATGTCGGTCCACTCGGGGGCGCTCAGCTGCAGGCCTTCGCCCTCCAGGTGGTAGACCTTCGAACCGTCGGGGCCATCCTTGTAGAACTCGCTGGCCGCGCAGTCCAGGCCGATGGCGATCTGTTCGCCCGCGTGATACCCGGCCTTGTCGATGGCTTCCAGGATCAGCTGGATGGCCGCCTCGTGGCTGGCCACGTTGGGCGCGAAGCCGCCTTCGTCGCCGACGCTCGTGGGCATGCCCTTGCTGTCGATGATCTTCTTCAGCGCGTGGAAGACCTCGGCGCCGTAGCGCAGGGCCTCGCGGAAGGTGGGTGCGCCCACCGGGATGATCATGAACTCCTGCAGGTCGAGGTTGTTGTTGGCGTGCGCGCCGCCGTTGATGACGTTCATCATCGGCACCGGCAGGCTCATGCGGCCCATGCCGCCAAAGTAGCGGTAGAGGGGCAGGCCCGACTCTTCGGCCGCGGCGCGCGCCACGGCCATGCTCACGGCCAGCATCGAATTGGCACCGAGGCGGCTCTTGTTGTCGGTGCCGTCGAGGTCGATCAGCGTCTTGTCGAGGAAGGCCTGCTCGGAAGCATCCAGCCCGAGTACCGATTCACTGATCTCGGTGTTGATGTGCTCGACCGCGCGCAGCACGCCCTTGCCGCCGTAGCGCGCCTTGTCGCCGTCGCGCAGTTCGATGGCCTCGCGGCTGCCGGTGGACGCGCCCGAAGGCACGGCCGCGCGGCCCATGGTGCCGCTTTCCAGCAGCACGTCGCATTCGACGGTGGGGTTGCCGCGGCTGTCGAGGATTTCTCGGCCGACGATATCGACGATGGCGCTCACAGGGATCCTTTCAATGTGTCGTTAGTTGCCAAGCTTCCCGCCGCGGATCCGGCGTTGCCGGGCCGCTGGCGGACGGCCCCCTCGGGGGGTGGCGAGCGCAAGCGAGCTTGGGGGCTTCATTTCAGCAGCTGAAGTCGTTTTCCAGCAGCGGCTGCTGCTTGACCACGCGGTCCAGCGCCAGCAGTTGCTCCAGCAGCGCCTTCATGTGCTTCAGGGGCACTGCGTTGGGGCCGTCGCTCAGGGCGTTCGCGGGGTCGGGGTGGGTCTCCATGAACACACCGGCCACGCCCACCGCGATGGCGGCGCGGGCCAGCACGGGCACGAACTCGCGCTGGCCGCCGGAACTCGTGCCCTGGCCGCCGGGCAACTGCACGCTGTGCGTGGCGTCGAAGACCACCGGCGCGTTCGTCTCGCGCATGATGGCCAGGCTGCGCATGTCGGACACGAGGTTGTTGTAGCCGAAGCTCACGCCACGTTCGCAGGCCATGAAGCGGTCTTCCGACAGGCCGGCTTCGCGCGCGGCGGCGCGGGCCTTGTCGATGACGTTTTTCATGTCGTGCGGGGCCAGGAACTGCCCCTTCTTGATGTTCACCGGCTTGCCGCTCTGTGCCACGGCGCGGATGAAGTCGGTCTGGCGGCTCAGGAAGGCCGGTGTCTGCAGCACGTCGACGACGGCCGCCACCTGGGCGATCTGCGACGCATCGTGCACGTCGGTCAGGATGGGCACGTTCAGCTCGCGCTTGACCTTGGCAAGGATCTCCAGGCCGCGCTCCATGCCCGGGCCCCGGAAGCTGGCGCCGCTGCTCCGGTTGGCCTTGTCGTAGCTGCTCTTGAAGATGAACGGAATGCCCAGCGCCGAGGTGATTTCCTTCAGCTGCCCGGCCACGTCCATCTGCAGCTGTTCGCTTTCGACGACGCAGGGGCCGCTGATCAGGAAAAACGGCCGCTCGAGGCCGACGTCGAAACCGCAGAGCTTCATGCCGCCGCCTTCTCGGGCGTGGCCTGCCGCGCGTGGTGTTCGAGCGCAGCCTTCACATAACTCGTGAACAGCGGGTGCCCGCCCCAGGGCGTGCTCTTGAACTCGGGGTGGAACTGCACGCCGACGAACCAGGGGTGCACGCTCTGCGGCAGCTCGACGATCTCGGTGAGCTTTTCGGTCTGCGTCAGCGCGCTGATCACAAGGCCGGCGGCCTGCAGGCGCTCGAGGTAGTTGACGTTGGCTTCGTAGCGGTGGCGGTGGCGTTCGGTGACCACCGGGCCATAGATCTGGTGCGCCAGCGTGCCGGCCTTGACGTCGCTGCTCTGCGCGCCCAGGCGCATCGTGCCGCCGAGGTCGCTGCTGGCGCTGCGCTTCTGGATGCTGCCGTCGCGGTCCTGCCACTCCTCGATGAGGGCGATGACGGGGTGCGGGCTGGCAGGGTCGAACTCGGTGCTGTTCGCACCTTCGAGGCCCGCCACGTGGCGCGCGTATTCGATCGTGGCCACCTGCATGCCCAGGCAGATGCCCAGGTAGGGCACGCCGTGCTCACGCGCAAACTGCGCCGCGACGATCTTGCCCTCGATGCCCCGTTTGCCGAAGCCGCCCGGCACCAGGATGGCGTCGAACTTGGTCAGCTGCGCGACGGTCTGCGCGGTGAGCGATTCGGCGTCGACGTAGTCGATCTCGACCTTGGCGTGGTTGTGGATGCCGGCGTGGCGCAGCGCTTCGTTCAGGCTCTTGTAGCTGTCGGACAGGTCGGTGTACTTGCCGCACATGCCGATCTTCACCGTGGTCTGCGGGTGCTCGACCTCGTGCACCAGCGAGTCCCAGCGCTTCAGATCGGCCGGCCGCGTGAGCAGCTGCAGCTTCATGCAGATCATCTCGTCCAGCCCCTGCTCGTGCAGCATGCGCGGCACCTTGTAGATGGTGTCGACGTCCCACATGCTGATCACGCCGTGCGGCTGCACGTTCGTGAAGAGGCTGATCTTCTCGCGCTCCTCGTCGGGGATGGCACGGTCGGCGCGGCACAGCAGCACGTCGGGCTGGATGCCGATCTCGCGCATCTTCTGCACCGTGTGCTGCGTCGGCTTGGTCTTCAGCTCGCCGGCGGCGGCGATCCAGGGCACGTAGGTCAGGTGCACGAAGGCGCTGTGGGTCGGCCCGAGCTTCAGGCTCATCTGCCGTACAGCTTCGAGGAAGGGCAGGCTCTCGATGTCGCCCACCGTGCCGCCGATCTCGACGATGGCCACATCGACGTCGACCGCGCCGCGCTTGACGAATTCCTGGATCTCGTTGGTAACGTGCGGGATCACCTGCACCGTCTTGCCGAGGTAGTCGCCGCGGCGTTCCTTCTCGAGCACGGTCTTGTAGATCTGACCGGCAGTGAAGTTGTTCGTGCGCTTCATCCGCGTGGTGATGAAGCGCTCGTAGTGGCCGAGGTCGAGATCGGTTTCGGCGCCGTCGTCGGTGACGAAGACCTCACCGTGCTGGAAGGGGCTCATGGTCCCCGGGTCGACGTTGAGGTAGGGGTCCAGCTTGATCAGGGTGACCTTGAGGCCACGCGATTCGAGAATGGCCGCCAGAGACGCCGCCGCGATGCCCTTGCCGAGAGAGGACACCACACCGCCGGTGACGAAGACGAACTTGGTCATTGCATGCAGCACGCCGTCTTGCGCGGATGCTGTGGTGGGAAATCGTGAGTATATCGGCCGGGGTCGCACGGCCGCGGCTGGCGACGCGGCCTTGACATCCGTCCGGGCTGCGCAGGCGGCCTGCGCTAGCATCGCCGTGCTTGCACCAGGTGCCTGCCGTCCATGTTGAAGGGCGGTGGGTTCAACGGGAAGCCGGTGAGCGTGTTCGAAGAGAGCACGCGATTCCGGCGCTGCCCCCGCAACGGTCAGCGAGGAGCGTGCTGCATCACGAGCCACTGGTTCCCGTCACGGGAACTGGGAAGGCGCAGCAGGCCTCCGGCACGGGTTCACCCCCGCCGCCGGCACTCGCGAGCCCGGATACCGGCCTGATGCATGGGGAGCCGGCGTTGCGGTGGGCGGCGCGTGGGTGGGTGCGGGCTGCGTCAGCAGCCGGCATCGCGCCCGCGTGCACCTGCAGCAGGGCCGGCGTCATGAACGCTGGCCGCACGGGGCGTGCGGCCTGGAGGTCCGATGTCCACTCGTATTCCCTTTCGCGGCCACGCGCTGGCCGCCGCATGTTCCTTCCTGCTCATCGGCGCTGCGGCGTCGGCCCAGACCACGGTCGTGGTCACCGGCACACGCGAGCCTCTGGCGCCCGACAGGCTGGCCGCCGACGTGGCCGTGATCGACGCCGAAACGCTGCGCAGCAGCACCGCCGATTCGCTGGCCGACCTGCTGCGGCGTGAAGCCGGTGTCCAGCTTTCGCGCAGCGGCGGGCCCGGCCAGAGCACCGGGCTCTTCCTGCGCGGTGCGGCATCGCAGCAGAGCGTGCTGCTGGTCGACGGCGTGCGCATCGGTTCGGCGACGTTGGGTTACGCCGCCGCCGAGGTGCTCGGCCTGCAACAGGCCGAGCGCGTGGAGGTGCTGCGCGGGCCGGGCAGCAGCCTCTACGGCGCCGACGCTGTGGGCGGCGTGGTGCAGGTCTTCACCCGCAGCGGCAGCGCCGGCACGCAGGTCGAAGGCCGCGCCGCCGTCGGCGGCTACGGCAGCCGCGAGCTTGCAGGCAGCCTGCGTGGCGCGCAGGGCGGTTTCGACTACGCCGTCGGCCTGGCTCGCGAAAGCAGCGAGGGTGTCTCTGCGCTGCGTGCGGGTGACGCCTTCGGCAACTACAACCCCGACCGCGACGGGTACAGCCTGGACAGCGCGCAAGTGCGCCTGGGTTTCAGGCCAGTGGCTGGACACCGCATCGGCCTGCTGGTGCTGCGTTCGAAGTTGAACTCGCAGTACGACGCCAGCGAATACCTGCCGCCGACCTTCGCGCCCGACAACCGTGCCGACTTCCGCACCCGGGTCGACACCGAGGTCACGGCGCTGGACTGGCGCGGCACGCTGGCAACGGGCTGGGCGGGCAGCGCGCGCGCCTCGCGCAGCGTCGACGACGCACACAACGGCGGCACCGAGACCGACGCCTTCCGCACCACGCGCCAGCACGTGGCGGCGCAGCTGGCCTGGCAGACGGGGCGCATCGGCCAGCTCGTGCTGGCACTCGAGCACGACGAGGACCGCGCCGAGTCCAGCAGCTACGGCGCGCCGGTGTCGCGGCGCAACAGCGCGGTGGTGGCCGAACTCACCGGCAGCGCGGATGCGTGGTCGTGGCAGGTCGACCTGCGGCGCGACGACAGCAGCGACTTCGGCGGCGTCGGCACCGGCCGCATCGGCGGCGCTTATGCGCTGGCGCCCGGCTGGCGGCTGCGGGCGCTGGCCGGCACCACCTTCCGCGCGCCGAGCTTCAACGACCTCTACTTCCCCGGCTACGGCGTGGCCACGCTGCAGCCCGAACGTGGGCGCAGCGTCGAACTCGGGCTCGACTGGCGCGCCGCCGCGGCGTCGGCCAGCGCCACGCTGTGGCGCAACCGCGTGCGTGAACTGGTCGGCTACGAGAGCGACGCCACCCGCTGCCCGGTCGGCTACAGCTTCGGCTGTGCCGCGAACATCAATCGGGCCCGGCTCGAGGGCCTGACGCTGAACGGTCGCCAGCGCCTGGGCGCCTGGGCGCTGAAGGCGCAGGTCGACTTCCTGGAAGCGCGCGACGCGGCCAGCGGCGCACGCCTGCCGCGCCGCGCCGCGCACCAGGCCACGCTGGGCGCCGATTGGACACAGGGCGACTGGACCGCCGGCGCCAGCCTGCTGCGCGTGGGCGAACGCCCCGACGGCGGCAAGCGCCTGGCGGCCGAGACCACGCTTGACCTGGCCGCCACCTGGCGTTTCGACGCCGTCTGGCAGTTGCAGGCCAAGCTGCTGAACGCCACCGACGTGCACACCGAGCCGGTGCGCGACTACCAGGGCCTGGGCCGGCAGGCCTGGCTGGTGCTGCGCTATGCAATGAAATGAGGCCCCCAAGCTCGCTTGCGCTCCACGCAACGCCAGAGGCGTTGCTTGCTCAGCCGTCCAAGTCCGCGCAGGCGGACTTGGAGCCGCGGCCTTCGTCCCCCCCGAGGGGGCCGTCCGCCTGCGGCCCCGCGAAGCCGGTTCCGCGGCGGGAAGCTTGGTTGGGTTCGCGCGCTGGCGCTGAGTGCGGCGGAGCGACTCGAGTGAAGCTCTTGCCTGCCAGTCCGGCGCTGGACGGCCTCATGCATCGCGCGTGGTACGCGGCGCGCTGGAGCCACCGCCTGTGGCTGGCATTCGTGTTCGCTGCCGTGTTCGGCAGCGGCACGGCGATTGCGCAGTCACCGGTCACCGTCACCGACGACCGCGGCCAGCAGGTCACGCTGCCGCGGCCGCCGCAGCGCATCGTCTCGCTGCTGCCGTCGCTGACCGAGACCGTGTGCGCTCTGGGCGCCTGCACGCGGCTGGCGGGCGTCGACCGCTACGCCAACTGGCCGGCGTCGGTGCAGGCGCTGCCCAAGCTGGGCGGGCTGGAGGACACGCAGGTCGAGCGCCTGGTGGCGCTGAAGCCCGACCTGGTGCTGGCGGCGGTGTCGTCGCGCGCGGTCGACCGGCTGCAGGCGCTGGGCGTGACCGTGCTGGCGCTGGAGCCGCAGCATTGGGCCGGGACGCAGCGCGCCATCCTCACGCTGGCGCAGGCGCTGGGCGACGCGCCAGCCGGCCCGGCATTGGTGGCGCGCATCGAGCTGCGTGTGGCCGCCGCGGCGGTGCGTGTGCCGGCAGGGTTGCGCGGGCAGCCGGTGTACTTCGAGGTCGCGAGTTCACCCTATGCCGCGGGCGAGGCGTCTTTCCTCGGCGAGCTGCTGGCGCGCCTGGGCCTGGCGAACAGCGTGCCGGCGGCGATGGGCCCCTTTCCCAAGCTCAACCCCGAATTTGTCATCCGCGCGCAGCCGGCGGTGGTGATGGCCAGTGCCGCGGCACTGGCCGAGATGCCCGGCCGCCCGGGCTGGAAGGCGCTGCGCGCGCTGCAGCGCGGTCAGGTCTGCGGCTTTGGCGCCGTGGCCATGGACGCGCTGGTGCGCCCCGGCCCGCGCGTGGGCGAGGCTGCCGAGGCGGTTGCCGACTGCCTGGCCGCGCTGGGCACAATCCGGCCATGAACGAGGCGCCGCCCACCGCCGCCAAACTGCGCAGCCCACTGGCGCCGACCACGCGGCCTGCACGTTCGGTGCGCCGCGTGGCGCTGGGCCTCGGCCTGGCAGCCCTGGTGGTGGTGGTGCTGGGCCTGGCAGCCGGGGCCGAGGGCTGGTCACTGGCGTGGGGCGCCGACGCCGACCTCATCACTGCCATCCGCGCCCCGCGCACGCTGGGGGCCCTGCTCGCGGGTGCGCTGCTGGGCCTGGCGGGCGCGCTGGCGCAGGGCCTGTTCCGCAACCCACTGGCCGACCCCTACCTGCTGGGCAGCGCCGCGGGTGCCGGGCTGGGCGTGGTGCTGGTGCTGGCTGCCGGCGGCCTGCTCGGCGCCAGCATGGGCCTGGCGGCCGCCGGTGCGCTGCTGCGCCTGGGGCTGGTGGGCGCGGCCTTTGCCGGTGCGCTGCTGGGCATGACGCTGACGCTGCTGCTGGCGCGCGGCGCCGGGCGTCCGGTGGTGCTGCTGCTGGCCGGCGTCGTGGTGGGTGTGCTGCTGACGGCGCTGTCGGACCTGATCATCCTGCTCAGCCCCGAGGCGCTGCGCGGCAAGCAGGTCTTCCTGCTCGGCACCACCAGCTTCTTCGGCTGGGCCAGCGTGGGCACGCTGGCCGCCGCGCTGGCCGTGGTGCTGCCGCTGTCGCTGCTGCTGGCGCGTGCGCTCGACGCGCTGGTGCTGGGCGAGGCCAGTGCCGCCAGCCTGGGCCTGCCGCTGCCGCGCCTGCGCCTGGCGCTGGTGGCGCTGATGGCGCTGGCCACCGGCACCGCAGTGGCGCAGGCCGGGCTCATCGCTTTTGTCGGGCTGGTCTCGCCGCACCTGGTGCGCCGCCTGGTGGTGGTGCGCCATGGGCCGCTGCTGGCGCTTTCGGCGCTGGCCGGCGGTGTGCTGCTGGGGGCCGCCGACGTGGCCGCGCGCAGCGTTGTCGCGCCGATGGAACTGCCGGTGGGTGTGCTCACCGCGGTTTTTGGCGGCGGCTACCTGCTGTTGCTGCTGCGGCAGCGCTGGGCGCAATGACGGTGGCCACGCCGCCGCTGCAAGCCGAGGGCCTGAGCCTGCGCCTGGGCGGCCGTCGTGTCGTGGACGGCGTGTCGCTGGCGCTGCACGGGGGCCAGTGGGCGGCCATCGTCGGCCCCAACGGTGCCGGCAAGAGCACCTTGCTGCAGCTGCTGGCGGGGCTGCGCGCGATGGAGTCCGGCAGCGTGCAGCTGCAGGGCCGTGCGCTGGCCGACTGGCCGGCGCGTGAACGGGCCTGCCGCCTGGCCTGGCTGTCGCAGCAAGGCGAGGCCGACGGCGACATCGCGGTGCGCGACGTCGTGCGCCTGGGCCGCCTGCCGCGACACGGCCTGCTCGGCACGCCAGACGCCGCCGACGAGGCGGCGGTGGGCCGCGCCATGGCCGAGACCGAAACCTCGGCGCTGGCCGCGCGGCGGCTGGGCGAACTCTCGGGCGGCGAACGCCAGCGTGTGCTGCTGGCACGTGCGCTGGCCGTCGAGGCGCCGGTGCTGCTGCTGGACGAGCCCACCACGCACCTCGACGCGCCGCACCAGCGTGCGCTGCTGCGCAGCCTGGCCGCACGCGCCCGCGACGGCGTGGCCGTGGCGGCGGTGCTGCACGACGTGACGCTGGCGCTGGCCGCCGACCGCGTGCTCGTGATGCAGCAGGGCATGCTGGTGGCCGACGGTGCGCCGGACGACGCTGCGCTGCGTGCTGCGCTGGTGGCGGTGTTCGACGCCGCCTTCAGCATCGAGGCCGTGGCCACCGCCGCCGGCCGGCGCTGGGTTGCGTTGCCGGCGCTGTAGCACGGGGTTCGCATGGGCCCGCAACGCATCGTCTGCCTGACCGAAGAGACCACCGAGTGGCTCTACCTGCTGGGCGAAGATGCGCGCATCGTCGGCATCAGCGGTTACACCGTGCGGCCGCGCCGCGCGCGCCAGGAGAAGCCGCGGGTCAGTGCCTTCCTCGACGGCAGGATCGACCAGATCGTCGCGCTGGAGCCCGACCTCGTCATCGGCTTCAGCGACATGCAGGCGGCGCTGGCCGACAAGCTCATCCGCGCCGGGCTCAACGTGCTGGTCACCAACCAGCGCAGCGTGGCGCAGATCTTCGACACGTTGCGCCTGGTGGCGGGCCTCATCGGTGCGCAAGCACGCGCCGAGGCCTGGATCGCCGACTGCCTGGCCGAGCACACACGCACGGCTGCGGTGGCCGCCGCCTGGCCACGCCGGCCCCGCGTCTATTTCGAGGAATGGGACACGCCGATGATCAGCGCCATCCAGTGGGTGTCGCAGCTGGTGGCGGTGGCCGGCGGCGACGACGTCTTCCCCGAACTGGCCGTGCAGGGAATGGGCCGCAACCGTGTTGTCGCCGATGCGCTGGAACCCGCGCGGCGCGCGCCAGACATCATCGTCGGCAGCTGGTGCGGCAAGAAGTTCCGCCCCGAGAAGCTGGCCGCGCGCGAAGGCTGGGCCGCAGTGCCGGCGGTTCGCGACGCGCAGCTGTTCGAGATCAAGAGCTGCGACATCCTGCAGCCCGGGCCTGCCGCGCTGACCGACGGCCTGGTGCAGCTGCACCGCCGTTTTGCCGCCTGGGCGGCGGCGCGCGCCGGCGGCTGATCCGCAGCAGCGGCGCTTCAGCGGGTGTCGTGCGCGCTTCGTCGCAAGGGCCTCGCGCGGCGGGCGCGGCGCGACGACATTGGAGTCATCGCAGTACGGTCCAGCAAGGAGCCCACCATGTCACCCAGCCTCTTCCAGCGCGCCCTGTCCCTGGCCCTGTCGGTGGTGTTCACCGTGGCCACGCTGGGCAGCATCCACCACCTCAGCCAGCCCGAGGCGCCAGCCGAGCAGTGGGCGGCGCACACATCGGTGCAGGCATGAAGGCCCTGATCTTCTTCGTCGGCTGGTGCCTGCTCTTCGTGCTGAGCTGGCCGGTTGCACTGCTGGCGCTGGTCCTGGCGCCTTTGGTGTGGCTGCTGTCGCTGCCGTTGCAGCTGATCGGCATCACGGTTGGCGCGGTGTTCGCGCTGCTGGGTGCAGTGCTGATGCTGCCCGCGCGCTTGCTCGGCTGGCGCCGCTGAGAGCCCCGAGCGGGGGCCGCCCGGCGGCACGAGACGCCGGGTATCGGCCCGATGCGGACGTTCACGAGCTGTCGCGTTGGCTCGACCGTGGGGGCGTGCGGCGTAACGCAGGCGGGGAATTCGGCCCCGCGGCCGACCTTCTTTCTTTGCTGG
>Ga0105047_10000344_pt1 | contig 75621 bp, 55 predicted proteins | sample MAT04_FD_78384 | JGI IMG/M metagenome (GOLD analysis project Ga0105047, IMG submission 78384) | Freshwater microbial communities from Lake Fryxell liftoff mats and glacier meltwater in Antarctica - MAT-04 (megahit assembly) | ecosystem: Environmental > Aquatic > Freshwater > Ice > Liftoff... | reverse complement strand
GGCACGGAGGGATTCTCTGTGTCCTCGGATTGATCCCTCTGTGCCCTCTGTGACTGCAGCCTGATTCATTGTATGGGATTCGCGCCCATTCGCGGTTAAAAAATCCGGACGGTACTTTGCCGCCCGCGCCGCCGCTTCAATCGCGGCCCGCATCGCCTCCACGTTCCGGATCACGCTGTCGTTGTCGCCAAGGTTTCTCGGGTCGCGGAAGACCTCGAGCGGGCCCGCGAGCGCCGGCGACAACTGGCCGCCATTGTGCTCCCGCAACCAGCTCAGCTTTTCAAATTCCTCGATGCCCTCGCGCAGCATCTCCCAGTGCACGCCTCTGCGCGGACCCGGGTAGAGCAGAAACTCGTCACCCGGCGGCAGGTCGCGCCGCCACGGGTGGCAGGAGTAAAGCGTCTCCACTAGCGGGTTCTCCGGCCACGTCGAGAGCGCCCAGCGCGTCATGCCGCTGTAGTGGTTCACGCTCGCATAATACCCCACCCACACGGCCTCAGCCGGCGGGCTCGTCACAAAGCTGTTCGGACGCTTGGGGTCGAGGCAGATGTAGAAGGTCGTGACCTTGCCCTCGCTCCGCCGCTGCGCGATGTCGCGCATCAGGTCGTCACCGGCCTTGTCGAGGATGATGGTGAAGTCCGCCAGATCGAGGCCGGTGTAATGCGACGAGGTCTGGTTGCCGGCCAGCGCGGCCTTCAGCCCCGGGGCGTTGGCGTGCAAGACCTCGACCATCGCCTCCATCATCGCCGCCGGCGCCTCATCCACGGCGATCCGCGTGCGCTCCAGCCAGCCTTTCGCCGCGAGGTGCTGGGTGAAGTCCTTGAGGAATGGCCCCCAGTAATCCGCGTAACTCGCCGTGCCCGGCTCGCACATCGCCATCCGCAGGTCACCCGTCGCGGCGTCGGTGTATTCCAGGTTACCCGACCAGGTCAGCATCGAGTAGCAATTGATCTGCTGCGAGATGCCGCAGCTGATCGCGAACTCCACGTAGCGGTCGAACACGTCGTAATCGAATTTCCACGAGCCGTCCGGCAGTTTTAGGTGCGTCACCATCGTGCCGTAGTCGTCGTAATCTCGCCTGCCCCACGGCCGCGTCGTGATCGTCGTCGTGATGACCTTTTGGCCGGCGTGCGCGAGCTCGAGCATGTACGGGCGCATCACCCGGAAATGCTCGTCGCTCCACGGCTTCACGCCGTGCATTCGCGCGATCGACCACGGGTGCTGGAAGATATCCAGGTGATACTTCCAATCCGCCGGCGTCGGCAGCGTCGCGGGCAGAATCTCCAGCGAGAGCGGAAACACCTTCGGCTCCGTCCCATCCGCCCGCGCCGTCAGCGTGCCGGTGTAAGTGCCCGGCGCCGCGTCCCGCGGCGTCTCAACCGTCAGCCACGCCGCCCGGTATGACCCCGCCGGCATGTCCACCCGCTCCACCTCGTCCAGCACATCGCCCACCAGCTTACCCTCGGCGAGCACGTTGCGGACAAAGCGCGCGGTGACGGCGGACGCAGGCAGTTCGTGCCCGTTCGCATCGCGGAGCGCCGACACGGCCAGCCGCAATCCCGCGCGCTCCGCCGTGGTCCACAGGACAAACTGCCCGTGCACGCGTTCGTCGCGCCACGCCGTCGCACGCCAGTCCTTCGCCCCACCCGCGAGTGGCACATTGCTCGCATCGTATTGATGGTCGAGGTCGCCGACGGCGCCGGAGAGCAGACGTCCGGTGGGTTCCGCATAGGCCGAAAGCTTCGTGATCATCGGGCCCTCGCCGGCCTTCGAGCTGGCCGTGACCGTGATTCGGACCGTTTTCAGGCGCACCGGCGCCGGCAGCACGATCTCGAGTCCGTCAGCGGGAATCAGAGCCGTGCCCGTGCGCTGGTCATGGAGCACTTGCCAGTTCGTCCCATCTCGGGAGCCCTCGATGACAAAATTGAATACGCGCGTGTTGGGCGCGCGGAGGTGGAGGTTGAACTGCGCGATCTCGCGCACCGTGGGCAGCTCAAACTTAAGCCACGACGGCAGCACTTTTGACGTCCAAAACATCACCGTGTCGTCGTGCAACTCGTGGTTCAGCACCAGGTCCGGTCGCTGTTCGTCATCGAAAGCTGACGCCGTGACTGTCGCATCCGCCAAAAGGTCGCCCGCCTCCGCGCCCGCCAGCAGTGGCTGACGTGGCTCATACGGGAAATGCCGCGGGACAAACGCCGTGGTGACCGGCTCCGCCGCGACGACCGCGGTCGCCACCAGCCCACTGAGGCACGCAAGACGCACCGCCAGCTTGATCGTCATGCCGCCGAAACTGAATGCCGCGCTTCCCATCTTCAACACGTTTTAATCACGAAACACGCCAATATGACACGAAACCCAACCGCCGGAAAGTTTGACCACGGATAGCAAGCAGAAGCACGGATCAATCTTTCAACCGTTCGGAAGCGCCGGAATGGATTTGAAATCCGGGTCACAGGCTTTGGTTCCGGTGTCTGATCCGTGTGGATCGCGTGCTATCCGTGGTAAAATTCTCGGGGTTCCGATATTCCCCTCCATTCGCGGTGAAAGTCTCCGGTTCCGAGCCCCACTTCGCGTTCGCCAAATCCCCTGGCTCCCCCAGCCTCCTCTCCAACCCCATCGCCCAATGCCGCCCCCGCATTCCGAACCCTACCTCAGCGCCAACGACCGCCATCCCGAGCGTTCCCTGCAGTTTGATTTCGTGCGCGCGACCGAAAACGCGGCGCTCAGCGCCGTCGACTGGCTCGGCCGCGGCGACAAGGAGTCGGCGGACGCCGCCGCGAGCGACGCCATCCGCGGCACGCTCGAACAGGCCGATTTCTGCGGCGAGGTCGTGATCGGCGAGGGCATCAAGGACAACGCCCCGGGCATATTTCTCGGGGAGAAGATCGGCTCGTGGAAATTCCCCTCCCCGCGCTTCAACATCGCCGTGGATCCCATTGACGGCACCACGAACATCTCGAAGGGCCTGCCCAACTCCATCTCGGTCATGGCCGCCGCCCACGTGCCGCACGGCGCCAAGGCCGCAATGCTCAACATCCCGACGTTTTACTCCGAGAAACTCGCCTATGGCCCTGACGTCGTCGCTGCAATGACCCGCGACCCCGCTCTCCGCTTCGACCTCGACACGCCCGTGGCGTCAATCCTCGAGCGTGTCGCCACCGCGCTCGGGAAAAACATCCACCAGGTTTACGTGGTCGTGCTCGATCGGCCGCGGCATGCGAAACTCATCACCGACATCCGTGCGGCGGGCGCGGCCCTCCGGCTCATTTCAGACGGCGATGTGACCGCTGCCGTCTCACCCTCGCTACACGACACCGGCATTGACCTTTACGTCGGCACGGGAGGTTCACCCGAGGGGGTGCTGACAGCGGCCGGGGTGCTGGCCCTGGGTGGCGACCAGCAGTTGCGCATGTGGCCGCGCGACGCGGTCGAACTCGCGGAGATCAAGGCCACGTCCGCGGCGGCGGACCTCGGCCGGATTTTTTACGCGAAGGACCTCATCACGAGCCCCAGCGCGATCTTCTGCGCCACCGGCATCAGCGACAGCGCCCTGTTGCCAGGAGTGCGGCTCATCGGCCGTAAAGTCATCACCCACTCGATCCTGATGCGCTCCCAGAGTCGCACCGTGCGCTACATCAAGACAGTGCACGACCTCGACTTCAAAACCATCCGCCGCTCGCCCGACCGGAAGGATCATTACGTCTAGCGCGGCGCGCTAGACGGGTCATGGGGTTAGAGGTGATGGGTGATGGGAAAGCAGCTGCAGGCCCGGGCCGATGGAGCAACCCATAAATACCCGTCAACCGGTGATTTACGGTCCGTAGGCCAGTCCGAGTCGTCCCAATCGCCCATCACCCATGACCCATAACCTGCCGGGTCGCCGCTTGCCTTTTGGGCGACCCGGCCCATGTTCCGCCTCCCTGTTCTTTGACTGGTCGCACACACCAGTCGTTTCAGATCTCCCTTTTGGGGGTGTTCCGGATTCGACCCTTGGTTGGAGTGCGCCGCTGCCCTGTCGAGAGTCGGAGGTCTCTCGTAAAATCCCCTTCGAAAAACATAAATGGCAACAACGAAGAAATGCTAATGGCTGCCTAATTCGGCTCCCACGTTTGCCCGGCGACACCTGCTAGCCGGAGCGAACGACGACAGCAGGAATAGTGTGCGGAGCCGTCCGCGGTGCGCACACCGTATCTTCAATCCGGGGACTAGCTGAGGCTCTAGCGCGCGTGATCGCTTGGCCCTGGCGAAATCAAACTCACGCTACACAGGGTAGACGCGGTGCGCAAAAGTCAGGGGCACGTGGGTTCAACTCCCACCACCTCCACTTTTTTCCACAGAAAAAAGAGTCCTCCGAAGCTCGCAGAGCGAAGGGGGGCCCAAAAAAGCCGGTTCCCCACGAACCGGCTTTTTTCACGCCCGCATCCCACAGACCCCACCCCTCTGCCAGGCCCTGACCGGCTCAGGTGGACCGTACGCTCCGCGCGCGGTGGTTTGATCTGCGAGCGCACCGCCGCCTGCCCGAGCCCCTGCCGCCGAAAACCACCACAGACCACATTCGCTGACCCACCTGCCTCGACCCCACCCGGCCTACCGTCTACAGCCGGGAGCCCGTCCATCGCCCCCATGGCCCACCCCCGGCTGGCTCCCGTTCGTGAACTGCTTTCCATGAGAAACCTCTTCTCAGTCGGCGGGCTTTCGCCTTAAGTGCCCGAGTTGAGCAGGTCGGATCGTTACTCGTTCCCTGTCATGGATCCGCCCTATCCCCTTCTTCGAAATCCCCTGCATGTCCGCAATCGAAGCGAGCGCGGCGTCGAGCAATCGATCCCTTTATATCCATGAACCGAAAGAGCCTCTTCGTTTGCGTGATCTTGCTGGGATGGGCGGAGCCGCAGAAGGCGGGGGCCACGGACACACTCAGAATCACCGTTGGTCCGGAATTCCTAATTGACGACGGCGGCGGGCAGACGCGGCAGTTTCCGTTTCTGGAGTACCTTGACGGCACGCTCTTCGCGACCTTCAGCCAGCATCACGATTCCTACGTGGATCATCCGGTGGATGGCATGCGGATTTCCGAGGATGGTGGGGCGACCTGGCCCACCCATCTCGAAAAACCCGATTTTTATCTGACGAGCATCGTCAAGCTGCTGGACGGGCGATTGCTCGGCATGAGCTACGTCACCTACTGGGTCGATGAACGCCACCAGTCCTGCCACTACTGGATCTCGTCGGACCGCGGCAGGAGTTGGGCCCATCAGACGGGCGCCATGACGATGCCGCGGGACATGGCGAAAGTGCACAAAAACTGGGGAGGAATGCTGTTTCATCGAGGCCTGCTCGTCATGCCGGATGGGTCGCTGCAGGGAACGATGTACGGCAAGTATGCGGGTGACGCCAAATACCGGGTGATTTGGGTGAAGTCAGTCGACGCGGGGGCGAGTTGGAGGGTCGTGTCGACCGTCGCCTACAATCCGCAGGCCGATGGTTCCGAGGCTTTCTGCGAGCCGGGCTCGATCCGGGCCGCCGATGGCAGCCTGCTCGTGGTGATGCGGGTGCAATCCGGATTTCCCCTGTATCAATGCCGTTCCACCGATGGAGGGCTGACCTGGAGCACGCCGACGACGCTGCCGGGCGTGGCGGCGGAGGACACCCAGAGCGTCGATCCGGAAATGACGCTGATGGCCAATGGCACCCTGGTGCTCAGTTACGGCCGGCTCCAGACCCGGATGCTGTTTTCCTTGGACGGAAGCGGCTATGCTTGGAGCAATCTCACCGACACCTTTGCCACAGGCAGCGGTTACACCGGCGTGCGGGAGGTGTCACCCAACCGCCTGCTGTTGATCACGGAGAACAGCACCCACCAGAAAGTGAAGGAACTTTACTATAACTTGAACAGCGCCCCGCCCAAGATTCTCGGGAAATATATCGACGTGGTGAGGAGCGCCCCGCGAACGGATGACCCGTTGCCATAGCTGAACCCTTCGCTCGCCCAAGCCGGTTTTCCACCCCACTCCGCGTCACTCCCTCGAACCCCACGTCCCTCACCCACCTCGCTATGTCCTATCGCACCCTCCTGCTGGCGGCCCTTTCACTGGCCGCGTTTGAACCGCTCTGGGCCGACCCCGGCGTATTTCCCGGGCGCAAGGTCCGCGATCTAGTGATCTACAGCGACCCGCTGTTCCACTGCGCCTTCCCGTCGGTCATCCAGCGGCCCGACGGAGAGCTGCTGGTAGCATTCCGTCGCGCCCCCAACCGCCTCGCGCTCGGGGAAAAGACGAATTACCACGTCGATGCCAACAGCTACCTCGTCGGCGTGCGTTCCGGCGATCACGGCGCGACGTGGTCCGCCACCCCCGAGCTGCTGTTCGCTCATCCCTTCGGCGGCTCCCAGGACCCGTGCCTGCTGCAGCTGCGCGACGGCACGCTGCTCTGCACGAGCTACGGTTGGAGCTTCATTCGCCCCGACGGCATGCCCAATCTGAAAACCCCTTACTTCCGGAACATTCCTGGCGTGGTCTTCTTCGGTGGTTACTACCTGCGCTCCGTCGACGGGGGCAAAAGCTGGGCCGGGCCCTTCACGCCGCCGACGGTCGAATCGGAAGTTTTCCACGCCCCGCATGGCCAGCGTCTGCCCGCCTTCAATCGGGGCGCGCTGTGCGAGGGTCGGGATGGCCGGATCTTCTGGGTGGTGGCTGCCTTCGATCGGGAGAAGCCGATTCGCGCGTCGACGCACCTGCTGATTTCCTCCGATCACGGCCAGACATGGAATTACTCCTGCCCGGTCGCCAGCGGCGCCCCTGACACCAAGGTGTGGTTCGACGAGACCTCGGTGTATGAAACACCAAAAGGCGACCTCGTCGCCTTCCTGCGCTCGGAGGACTACGACGACCAGGCCTGCATCGCTCGTTCGACTGATGGGGGGAAAAGTTTCCAGCCCTGGCAGGGCATGGGGTTTCAAGGGCATCCTCTGCAGGCTCTGCGTTTGCCGGATCAACGCGTGCTTTTGGTCTACGGTTACCGGCATGCGCCCTATGGCATCCGCGCCCGGATGCTCAACGCCGAGTGCACCGACTTCGCCACCGCGCCCGAAATTGTGCTGCGCGATGACGGCGGTGCCCCCGATCTCGGCTACCCGTGGTCGGTGCAGATCGACGCCACACATGTGCTCGTCACCTATTACTTCAATGTCGCCGGCGGCATGCAGCACATCGCCGGCACGATTCTTGAGATCCCGTAAGGGTGCAATCGGTGAGGGTTTCACGGCCTGGCGCATGGCTCGCCGCCCCATCGTCCGATGCAAGCGAGAGTCCATCCTTGGCGGTCGCTCTCCTTCACGCTCAAGCGATGCAGCTCAGTAAGCCGACCCCTCTTGGCGTCCGGTCTCCCACCTTTCCGCGCCCACCGGCCTCAATCTCGGGGAAAATACTTAGTGCGGCGCCAATTTGGAACTATCCGCTGCATCGCGGAACCATCCCCACTTAATCCTTGAGCAATTGTCTCCCCGCCAAATGCTTCCCCGCCGTCCCCGCAAGCATCCCGGCCTCATGCTGCATTGGTTTGCTGTTGTGCTAACCCCTTCATCGATGACCACTTTGCTTACTCACCGGCTTGGGCCGCGCCGGGCAGGCGTGCTCTTTGGACTCTGCCTTCTCAGCGGCCCCCTGGCGGCTCAGCCCACCGTCGCTTCGAACTCCGCGTTAGAGCTCAAGCAGCTGAGTTTGGAGCAACTGCTGGATATCGAGGTCACCTCCGTTTCGAAACGCCCCGAAAAACTGCTCGAGGCCGCGGCGGCCGTCTAGGTTATCACCGGCGATGACATCCGCCGGTCCGGCGCCACCAGCATTCCCGAGGCGCTGCGGCTGGCGGACAACCTGAACATCGCGCAAATCAACTCCCGGGAGTGGGCCATCAGCGCGCGCGGCTTCAACGCCAACCTCGCCAACAAGCTCCTCGTCCTCATTGACGGGCGCGCCGTTTATACGCCGCTGTACGGCGGCGTGCTGTGGAATGTGCAGGATACCTTGCTCGAGGACGTGGACCGCATCGAGGTGGTGAGCGGTCCGGGTGGAACCCTCTGGGGCGCCAACGCCGTCAACGGTGTTATCAACCTCACGACCAAAGGCGCCCGCGCCACCCAGGGACTTTACGTGGAAGGCGGCGGGGGTTCCTCCCTGCGGAATTTCGCCGGCCTGCGCTACGGGGGCGCGCTCTCGCCGAATGTCTTTTACCGGATCTATGGGAATTATTCCGACCGCGACAGCGAGGTGTTCAGCGATGGCAGCGACGCCGGGGACGACTGGCGGATGCGCCGCGGGGGCTTCCGCCTCGACGCCGAGCCGTCGGCGGAAAACACGCTGACTCTCCAAGGGGGTATTTACCGCAGCGACACGGATATGGGTGCGGTGGGCACTGCGAACTTCAGCGGGGGCAACGTCTTGGGCCGGTGGTCTCACTCCCTCGCGAACGGCTCGGACCTGGACCTCCAAGTCTACTACGATCACACCCACCTATCCCAGCCGTATGCGGCGGTCCCGGCGGCGCCGCCATTTGTAATGGGGTTTCCGGCCTCCGCCCTGGTTGACGATCTGGATACCTACGATGTGGATTTTCAACACCGCCTCCGTTTGGACGGCCACAAGCTGGTCTGGGGCCTGGGCTATCGTTTCACCCATGAGAAGGATACCAACGAGGGCATCGTGCGGTTCCTGCCGTCCGAGCTGGACCAGGACCTGTTCAGCGCATTTCTGCAGGACGAGATTGCCCTGCGGGAAAATTGGCAGCTCACGGTGGGCACGAAACTCGAACACACCGGCCACACCGGCCTGGAAGTGAAGCCGAGCATCCGGCTGCAGTGGACGCCCGCCGCCAAGCATATGCTTTGGACCGCAGTTTCGCGCGCCGTGCGCACGCCCGCACGCTATGACCGCGACCTGAATGTCGCGACCGGCCTCGTCAACGCCCCGACGCCCTTTGTGTTCCCCAGGGACTTCCTGAATGGCAGCGATGATTTCGTGTCCGAAAAGGTGGTGGCCTACGAAGCGGGCTACCGCGCCCAGCTGGGGGCCCGGACCACGGTCGCGCTTTCAATTTTCTACAACGACTACACGGATTTGCGCAGCACGGCTGCGCCCCCCACCACCCCTTTCGACCCGGTCCCCTATCCCGTTGTTTTCGGCAACAACCTGGAAGGCGAAACCCACGGCTTTGAGCTCACGGCCAACCAGCAGCTAGCCAGCTGGTGGCGCGTCCACGCCGGCTATACCCTTCTGCGGGAACACATCCGGCCCGTCGCCGGCTTTGTGGATGCCACCGCTGCGACGAATGAAACGGCGGATCCCCGCCAGCAGTGGTCGTTCCGTTCGGCCATGAATCTCCTGCGAAACCTCGAATTCGACGGTGCGCTGCGTTGGGTGGATTCGCTGACCATCAACCAGAGCCCCACTTCCGGGCCGGTTACCGGCACCGTTCCGGGTTATTATGAGTTGGGCCTCCGGCTCGCGTGGCATCCCAGTCGCGGGCTGGAACTGGCGGTCGTCGGTCAGAACCTGTTGCACGACCAGCACGTCGAGTATGGCTTCCCTTCTGCGGCGCGGGAGGAAATCCAGCGCCGGATTTACGGCAAGATCAGCTGGCATTTCTGATCCGGCAGTCCGTTCCGCCGGATTCTGACCTTTGTCACAGAAGTCACCGAGGCTGCATGGAGGACACGGAGGGCAAAGCAGAAGTGAGCAATCCTCTGTGCCCTCGAGGACTCTCTCGGTGTCCTCTGGGTCGAAAAATCTGACCAAACCCCGGAGTTCACGCCCACAGCGCCTTCAGCGTATCGTCGAGCGATTGCATCCGGATCGGCTTCGTGAGGTGCGCCACAAACCCCGCCTCTCCGCTGCGGATGAGGTCGTTCTCCATGCCGTAGCCGGTCAGTGCGATCCCCTTCAGGCCGAACCGGCTTTTCAAGTCGGCCATCAGCTCAAATCCCGTCCCGTCCGGCAGGCCGATATCGGAAATCACCACATCGATTGCTTCCTTCTCCGCCACCGCACGCGCTTCCGCCACCGTATCGGCTACCCGCACGTCATAGTTCCGGCGCTTGAGCAGCGACTCCAAGGCTACCCGCGTCGGCACGTGATCTTCCACCAGCAGGATGGTGCGGCGGATCGCCGGCGCGGTCACAGGCTGGGCGACCGGGGAAACAGGTGCAGGCAGTTCCAGCGGGTGGCCACTGTCGCTTCGCTCCGCGCCGGGCTTCAAACCCGGCAGCTCAATCGTGAAACTACTTCCCTGGTCGCGTCCGGGGCTGGTCGCGGTGATGTGACCGTGGTGCAGCTCTACGATCCGGCGCGAGATCGCGAGGCCCAGACCCAAGCCGCCAAAGCGGTGCGCCTCCTCGCCCGCATGGTTTCCCTGCGCGAAGGCGTCGAACACGCGCTCGATCTCTTCGGGCGTCATGCCGATCCCCGTGTCGATGATCCGGATGCGCTGGGTGAGGCTTTCGGGCAGCCATTCGCTGGACACGGTGATGCGGCCCCCTTCCGGGGTGAACTTTACGGCGTTCTTCAACACATTCCACAGCACTTGCTGTAACCGCACCGGATCCGCGCGGATCTGGGTCGGCACCGGGGGCAACTCCAGCACGAGCGTGATCCGCTTGGCTTCGACCTCCCGGGCCACCGTCGCCACCGTGTCCTGGAGAATCGGCTGGACGTCCACCATGCGCTTTTCGAGCACGAGTTTGCCGCGGGTGATGCGCGTGAGATCCAGCAGGTCGTCAATCAGCCGGGCTTCCAGCTCCACGTTCTTCCGGATCGTCTCGAAGTCGGCGCGGATCGCGGAAGGCAGGGCCGGATTGGTCGCCGCGTCACTTGCTAGCAGCAGCACGGGATTCAGGGGGGTGCGCAGTTCATGGGACAGGGCCGCGAGGAAGTCGTCCTTGGCGCGTGAAGCCGCCACGGCCTTGTCGCGGGCGCGCGACAGTTCCTGCTCGGCCTTGCTCCGCTCGGTGATGTCGGTGAGCACGGACACGATGCCCACCACTTCCCCGTGCGCATCGCGCTCAGGTTCATAGATGTAATGCACCACCCGCTTGCCCAGCTGCGCGTAGGGCACCTCAACTTCGAATTCCTCCCGCTTTCCGCTGAGCGCCGACTCGAGGCGCGCCAAGGCCGTCTCGTAGGGCCCCCGTCCGACGATTTCCGCGATGTGTCGGCCGATCAGATCCTTGGGCTCCTTGCCGTAACGCTCGGCATAACTGCGGTTCGCAAACTTGAAACGATGCTCGCGGTCCACCTGGCAGATGAACACCGCGGCGTGGTCCGTCACCAGCCGCATCTGCAGTTCGCTCGACCGGATCACGGCCTCGGCCTCCTTGCCCTCGGTAATGTCCACGCAGGACCCGATGTAGCCGACAAACGCATCGCCTTGGTGGCGGGGTGCACCGTGATCCAGCAGCCAGCGGTAGACCCCGTCATGGCGCCGCAGGCGGTATTCCATGCGGAACGGCTCCTGCGCACCAAAGGACGTATCAAAGATGCTGAGGCAGCGTTCCCGGTCTTCCGGGTGGAGGTGGTTCCGCCAGACACCGCTGATGTCAGTGCCCCCGGGCAGCCCCACGAATTCGAGCCAGTGCCGGTTGACCCACGTGCACAGCTTGTCGGGCCCGGCGAGCCAGATCAGCACGGGGGCGTTGTCGGCGACTGCGCGGAACCGCTCCTCGCTCTCTCCCAGCACCGCGTGATTCAGCTCAATCTGCTCCAACATGGCATTAAACGCGTCCGTCACGAAGCCCAGTTCATCGCCGCTGCCCTTCTCCGCGCGCACGGAGTAATCCTTCCGCTCGGTCACGGTCTTCGCCGTCTCGGCGAGGCTCAGGATCGGCTGGGAGATCTGGCGCTGGAGGAAATGGGAGAGGAAGAACGCGAGCACGCCCGCCGCCATCAGCACCCCGAGCAGGATGAGGCCGTAGACGCGCAGCCGCGCAGCCCTGGCCGTGAGATCGCTCTGGATGAAAAGCGTGCCGACGCGCGCGTTGCCTTGGTTCACCGGGCGGAAGAGGGTCAATTCATCCTGCCTCACATGGATTCCATCCGCCTCGGGATGCAGGGGAATGGCCCGTTGCCCGCGTGCGACCTGATAGGCGGCAAACACCTTCCCGTCCTTGTCGTAGAGCGCGGAAGCCACGACATCCGGCTCGGCGGAGAGGGCCTGCAGCAGCTCATTGGCAAAGGGCTGGTCGTCGTAGATCAGGGCGGCGGTGCTGCTCGCGGCGATGATCTCCCCCACGGTCGAAAGATTCGAGCGGGTCGACTGATAGGAGCTGCGCGACTCATAGACGAGCAGGGGCAGGTAACTCAGCAGCAGCACCGAGAGGCTGGTCAGCAGGATGAACCCGACCAGTTTTCTTTGGAGCGGAAGGTGGCGCAAGGGCATGGTTAGTTTTCTGCCGGGAAGACGGTTTCCGCCAGGCTCAGCAACTTGCCGCTGACGGTCAGTCCGCAGTCGCGTGCCGCGCCGGGGTTGAAGCGCAAGCGGATCTTGCCCTCGGAATTCTGATAAAGGCGCACCATTCCCCCGGCCTTGGCGAAGCCCTCGAAATCCCCCACGGTCAGGATCGGCCGTCCCGCCAGCTCACGCAAAATCCGCGGGAAATTCGGCTGCTCGTTCGCGCTGACGAAAAGGATGTGGCAGTCGCGCACCGCTTCGATCGTCCGGAAGCGCACGACTTGGATTTTATGCCCCCCATACGACTCAGTGCGCACCACCTCATCCAGGTTTTTGCCGTAGGGATCCTGGCCCAGGATGCCGATGACCAGCGGGGCGTCCGGGGACGCGAAGGCGGTGGCGGGCCATTCGACGAACCGCGTGAGGTTGAACAACAGCACGGCTTTTAAATCATACTCCCGGGCAGCTTCCGCGCGGGCGGCAGAGGCGAATTCCAACCCGGCAGCTAGCAGCCACACCGCCGCAAGGATACGAAGGGAGGCCTTCTTCCTGCGGGGGGAAGGGAGTGAGGAGGTGTCAGATGCGAATGGAGTTCCCACGACAAGAAAGCTGCGCGATGCCCGATACTGCCGCTGACGGCTGACCCTTTCTTAACCCAAGCCAAGCCGAACACTAGCCCCTTCACTGAACCAACCTGAAAAGACTGACCTTCGATCCGGGCGAGCAAAATTTGAAATCGGCAATGACGGACAGTTTGGCAACAAGAAATCAAACAGCCAGCCGCGGAACGGGTTGCGTTAATTTGGAAACGGCAATTTTCAATTTCGTCCGGGGCTCTTCGGAGATTGCAAAACGCACGTTTCAACAATTGCGAATTGCATTATGCATTTTAATGGACCTGTCTCCAGCGACCCATAAATCCTATATAGTGCTCACTCCAAACGAATAGCGTGATTTACCAAAGTTAGGAACGATCTACGCTGAGCAACCGCTGAACAGGACCGGGCACTTTCAGGCCGGGCCCACGATCGAAACTAACCCTCTTAACCCATTCCCCCCGTGAAAAACCTGCCCGTCATCGCCTCCGTCAACTCCCGCCTCCACGCCGACGTCACCTTGATCCGCCTGCGTCACGCCCACATCAACGTCCGCGACATTTCCGTTCTGTTTCCCGCTCATTCGATGCCAAACGCCGTCGGCTGCTGGTTGCCCGTCGCCGATAAGTCCGGCCTGCGCGTCGGTCAGGAAAATATCGCCTGCGCCGGTCAGTTTCGGAAGCAGTTAAACGCCACGCAGGAAGCCCACGACGATGGTCGCGAGGTGTCCGATCTCCTGATGAATGCCGGCATCGACGCCATGGGCGCGCATATCCTGGCCGAAAAGTTGGGTCAGGGTCATATTTTGCTCTGCGTCCATGCTGACACTGAAGCTGAAACTTCGGCCGCCTACCGCGTTTTTCGGAAGTCAGCCGCCGACACCATCATCGTCGGCGCACCGCCGCGCGCCCGCTCCGCCAAGCCCCGCCGCGAAATCCCGCTCATCGCCCCGTGGCTGTCATTCGCGGGTGCTTGAGGCTCCCTCTCTCCCCACCAGGGGCAAACTCGATCCTTCTCAATCTTTCTTATCTCCCCTCCCCATGATCGGCCGATCCCCGTGCTCCGCTCTGCCGGGGCATGGTGATTGCGTTCCCTCATGGGGCCGGTCCATTTCCTGTCGTTCCACCTCCCACCACCCTAAAGACCCGTCATGTTGCCCAAATCCCCCCGGACGCCACGACTGCTGATAGTGGACGACCAGCAGACCAACTTGAAGATCATCGGGGATATCCTCGAGAAATTCGGCTTCGACATCATCCTCGCATCCGACGGCGACGAGGCGCTGCTGTTGTTGGGCCGGGCACCCGTTGACCTCGTCCTGCTCGACGTCCTCATGCCCGGACGGGACGGCTTTGAGGTCTGCCGCCAAATCCGCACCCATCCGCAATGGTCGGACATCCCCGTGATCTTCCTCTCCGCCGCGGACGACAAGAACCTGATCGTTCGCGCCCTCGAGGTCGGAGGCGTGGACTATGTCACCAAGCCCTTCAACAAGGCCGAGCTGATCTCCCGGGTCCGCACGCACATTGCGCTGAAAATGGCCCGCGACAGCATGAAGCAATTGGCCGAGGACAAGGACGAGCTGCTCGGCATCCTCGCCCACGACCTGAAAAACCATCTCGGCGGCATGAAAATGAGCGCCGAGCTCATGCATGAGCGCTCAAAAAAGCAGGCGGACCCGCGCCTGGAGCAGATGGCCGGCAACATCCGCACCTCCACCCACCAGATGCTCGCCTTTGTGCAGGAATTTCTCGCGAACTCCGCCGCCGACCGGGACATCAAACTGAATGTCGAACCCATCTGGCTCCACCAGGTCACTGCCACGGCGGTGCAGAACTACACGGAGGCGGCCCGCCGCAAGGGCATCGTGCTCGAGCATGAGGGCGTCGTCGACGGACCCGTGGCCGGTGATCGCAAGGCCCTCGACCAAGTCCTCGACAACCTCCTCTCCAACGCCATCAAATTTTCCCCGCCGGGAAAAGTCATTCGCGTTACCGTGACGCCGGGCCGCTTCGGCGGCGCGATCTGCCGGGTGCGGGACCAAGGCCCGGGGTTCACCGACGAGGACAAGCTCCACCTGTTTAGCCGCTACAAACGTCTCAGTGCCCGCCCCACCGCCGGCGAACCGTCCACGGGCCTCGGGCTCAGCATCGTCAAAAAGCTCGTGGAGGACATGGGCGGACAGATCCAGTGCGAAAGCATCCCCGGCGCCGGTGCAACTTTCACCATCACCCTGCCGGCGCTGCCCGACGCCGTCCCGGTCCAGAAATAGCCCCATGGACTTTCTGATCATCGACGACGACCGCATCTTCCGGGAGGCCACGTGCCTCCTGATCGAGGACGAGGGTCACTATGCGGAAGGCGCGGCCAACCCGGAGGTGGGGCTGGAGGCGTTGAAGCTGGGGAAATTCGACGCCGTCTTTCTCGATGTGAACCTCGGCGCGCAGAACGGGCTGATGTTCCTCCCCGTGATCCTCAAGCTGCGTCCGACCCAGTCCGTCGTGATGTTCTCCGCCCAAGGCACGATCAAGAACGCCGTGCAGGCCATCCAGCACGGCGCGGTCGACTTCCTTGAAAAACCCTTCACCCGCGAGCAGTTCCTCGCGGTGCTCGCCCGCTTGCGGCGCTTCAACGAACTGGGGAAAAAGATCGAGAAACTGGAGGATGAGGTGAAGCAGACCCGGGCCGAGAAGCCCGACACCCTCGTGGATTTTGAAACTCCGGCCATGAAGCAGGTCATGGAGGTGCTGCAGCGCGCGGCCAAGAGTCCCGCGTCCGTCCTCATCCTCGGCGAAAGCGGCACCGGCAAGAGCGTCGCCGCGCGCGCCCTGCACGATCACAGCCATCTCGCCGACAAGCCCTTTGTCACCGTCAGCTGCCCTTCCCTCACCAAGGAGCTGCTGGAAAGCACCCTCTTCGGCCATGTCCGCGGCGCGTTCACGGGCGCGATGAAGGACCACTGGGGCAAGGTAAAGGCCGCCGACGGCGGCACGCTCTTCCTCGACGAAATCGGCGACCTGCCCCTCGAGATCCAGCCCAAGCTTCTCCGGCTCCTGCAGGAGCGCGAGTATGAGCGCGTGGGCGAAACCGCCATCCAGCACGCCGAGGTGCGGATCGTGGCGGCCACGAACCGCGACCTGAAAAAGCGCGTCGAGGAAGGACACTTCCGCGAAGACCTCTATTACCGACTCAATGTCATCACCGTGAACATGCCGCCGTTGCGCGAGCGTCCGCGCGACATGCTGCGGTTCGCGGAGCACTACCTGAAACACTGCTCCGAGCAGTGCGCCAGCGCGGTCAAGGGCTTCACCCCCGCGGCTGAGGAATTGCTGCGCCGTTATCCGTGGCCCGGTAACCTCCGCGAACTTCACAACACCATCGAACGGGCGGTCATCCTGGCCCCCGGGTCGAGGATCGACGTCACGGATCTCCCCCACGAACTCCGCCATAAACCCGCGGGCGGCGAGGATGCCGGCCAGGAGCTGCACGCCGGTTCGATGGTCACGCTCCAGCGCCTCGAGGATCAACATATCCGCCGAATCATTGAAAGCTGCCCCAACTTAAACGAGGCCGCCGACGTCCTCGGGATCGACCAGGCCACCCTCTATCGCAAGCGCGTTAAAATGGGCCTCAAGAGCAAACCCGGAGAAGACAAGTCCTCCGCCCCCGCGGAGAGCGCCTCAAAGTAGTTTTTTCCGCCCCACCTCCACCCCGGATCATGACGGCGCACATTTCCTCGATCCGCATCGTGGGCCATGGAGGGGATTCCGCCCGGATCGCCACCAGCGCCGCGCGGCGGGATTTTCCCCAGGCCGTCGTCACGCGCACCGGGGAACTTTCGGAGATCGGGGTGCAGGAATTTACAGCAGGGACGGAATTGCTCGTCCTGCTCGCCCCGTCGAACGGGGATTTGGAACGGATCGCGAATACCCTCGATCCGCGGGGCTGGCCGCGCTGGGCCGCCATTGCCCAAAGCGCCGCCGAGGCTCCCGCTGATTCCCATGTCATTACCCTCCCACCCGAGGACTGGAGTGAAGCCGTGCTCATGTTGGGATATCGCGCCGCGGTCCGGCTCCAAAAGCTGAAGTCTAGCAACGCCCAGTTCGCCGGCGATATCCGCACCGTCACCCGCCGGATGGGCCACGACATGCGCAGCCCGCTGAATTCCATTCTCACGTCCAGCGAGGCCATGCTCGATCCCGACGAGGATCCCACCTCGCCGCGCGCCGTCTTTGCGCAGTCCATCGCGACGTCCGTGAGCGAGGTGATGCAGTTGTTCGAGCGCATGAGTTTTGTCCTCCGCGCGACCACCAACCCGCTCCCGCGCCAGACTGTGATCATGGAGGAGGTCGTCTGGGGCGCCCTGCAGCGTCTCGAATCCCGCATGCTCCACGCCGGGATCACGGTTTCCCAGCCCCCGAAGTGGCCGGTGGTCGAGGGCGTGCCCACGTGGCTCGATGCCATCTGGTCAAGTTTGCTGATCAACAGCCTCGAGCATGGGGGATCCAACAAGAAGATCGAGCTGGGCTGGGAGCAGCTGCCCAAGGATTATCGCTTCTGGGTCACCAACCAGGGACCGGGGACGCCCGGCAAGCAGGAAACCCAGTTGTTCTATCCGTTCGACCGCATGAGCGAACTCAACGCTCCACGCGGACTCGGCCTCCCGTCCGTCCGCCGGCTCGTCGAGCTGCAGGGCGGACGCTACGGGTACGATCGCGACGACGGCGGCAGCTGGTCGTTTTATTTCACGCTGCCGGTCGCGGCGGGTTGAACGTGGGTCGGGGTTTATCCCCGACAGACATTACCAGAACGTCGGGGCTAAACCCCAACCCGCGACAACCCGCGCGGAACCAAACCGCTCCAACGCGAACCATGTTGGCGTGAAGCAAGCGCTCCAACTGCTCTTTAGCGCCGCCAAGTCCTGGCAGGCCGACAACGCTTTCAAGCACTCCGCGGCGGTCAGTTTCTACACCCTCTTCTCCCTCGCGCCGATCACGATCATCGCGATCAAGATCATGGGCTTGTTCCTCGGCGAGGAAATCGCCACGCGCCAGTTTTCCGCGCAGGTCACGAGCCTCGTCGGACCCGCCAGTGCGGAAATGATTAATGCCGCCGCCAAGGCGAGCCAGACCTCAGTCACCAGTGGCTTCTCAGCCGCCCTCGGCATTGTCCTCGTGCTCGTCGGCGCCACCACGGTGTTCGCCCAGCTGCAGGATTCGCTGAATGACATCTGGGCGGTGAAGGCCAAGCCCCGCGGCCACGGGTTTGTGCTGCTGATCATCCGCCGCCTGCTTTCCTTCGCGATGGTGCTCACGGTCGGGTTCCTGCTGCTGGTCTCCCTGGTGCTGACCACCGTGCTCGCCGCGGCGTTCGCCCTGATCCACGGCCGGATCGGCACGAATCTCATTTTCTCCCAATCCATTGATTTCGTAACCTTGTTCGTCGTCATCACCTTCCTGTTCGCCCTGATGTTCAAGGTCCTGCCGGACGTGAAGCTGCGGTGGCGCGACGTCTGGCTCGGCGCGTTCGTGACTTCGGGACTTTTTGGTCTCGGGCGTTACGTGATTGCCCTCTACCTCAAGCACTCGACGGTCGCCTCCATCTATGGCACCGCCGGCTCCCTCGTCGCCTTGCTCATCTGGATCTACTATTCCTGCGCCATTTTCTTTTATGGCGTGGAATTCACCCGCGCCCACCACTTGGCCCGCCGCACCGCGATCGAGCCCAAGTCACACGTCGTGCATATCCGCCGGCAGGCCGGCACCGAGACCCGCAAACCCTCGCGGACGAAGCAGAGCTGAGGGGTTATCCCCCGGGTCTGGCACCGTCGTGACATAATAAATTCCCCGCGGAACATTCGCGTGGTTGGGAGTCTGTGGGACGGCGCTTCATTCTGCCGCATCCCATGCCTGCACCGACGACCTCCTCCCCCGCCTCCAAGTCCCGCCGCCCGCGCTCCCCGCTCCCGGGCCCGGATCTCGCGCTCGGCGCGACCATCCTGCCGAAGGACGCTGGCGTGGCTTTCCGCGTCTGGGCGCCGAATGCCGACGCCGTCAACGTGGTCGGGACATTTAATGATTGGAAGGATTCCACCCACCCACTCACGCGCGAGGCCGAGGGCGGCATTTGGTCGGCCACCGTCCCGCAAGCCACGGCCGGGCAGGAATACCGCTACGCTCTGCGCCGCGGCGAGACGACGTTCACGCGCGTCGACCCCCGCGCGCTCAAGGTCACCAACTCCATCGGGAACGGCGTGATCTGGACGGCTCCACCGGGCCGCGACGCCCAACCCTCCTTTCAAGCCCCCACGCTGGACCGGCTCGTGATTTACGAGCTGCACATCGGCACGTTCAATGCCATCAAGGATCACGGCCCGGGAAATTTTACGTCGGCGATCGAGAAACTGCCTTATCTCCGGGACCTCGGCGTCAACGCCGTGGAGGTCATGCCCGTGGCGGAATTCGCCGGGGATTTCTCGTGGGGCTACAACCCCGCCCATCCGTGGGCGGTCGAGTCGATCTATGGCGGGCCGGAGGCATTCAAGGCATTCGTCGACGCCGCCCATGCCCACGGCATCGCGGTCATCCTCGACGTGGTGTTCAACCACTTCGGCCCTGGCGACCTCGGCCTGTGGCAGTTCGACGGTTGGAATGAGAACGGGATGGGCGGCATTTATTTTTATAACGACTGGCGCGCGTCGACACCGTGGGGCGATACCCGGCCCGATTACGGCCGCGACGAGGTGCGCAGCTATATCCGCGACAACGCCCTGATGTGGCTCCGCACTTTCGGCGTGGATGGCCTGCGCTGGGATGCGACGTTGTATGTCCGCACCTATCGCGGACAGGCGCATGATCCGGGCGATGATCTCAAGGAAGGCTGGAGCCTGTGCCAGTGGATCAACGACGAGCTCCGCCGCGCCCAGCCCGGTTTCATCACCATCGCCGAGGATTTTCGCGACAACCCTTGGCTGGTAAAGGGCACCGGCGCCGGTGGCGCGGGCTTCAGCGCCCAGTGGGATGCCGCCTTCGTGCACCCGGTCCGCTCCACGCTGATCGCCACCCAGGATGAACACCGCAGCCTCGAGTCCGTGATTTCGGCGCTGCGCAATCATTACGATGGTGACGTTTTCCGTCGCGTGGTGTTCTCGGAATCCCACGACGAGGTCGCCAACGGCCGGGCCCGGTTGCCGAGCGAAATCGACGGCGGGGCGACCGACAGCTATCCCGCCCGCAAACGCTCCACGCTCGGCGCCGTGCTCACCCTCACCGCCCCGGGCGTGCCCATGCTTTTCCAAGGCCAGGAGTTTCTCGAGGACGGCTGGTTCCGGGACGAGGTTCCGCTCGACTGGGGCAAGTTGGCGGCGCACGGCGGCGTCTGCGCGCTTTACCGCGACCTCGTGCACCTGCGCCTCAACCACGCGAACCACACCGCGGGACTCTGCGGCCAATTCCTCGAAATCAATCATGTGAATCACGACCATAAAATCCTCGGCTATCGCCGCTGGCGGGAAGCCGCGGGCGGGCCCGGTGACGACGTGATGGTCCTGGTCAACCTTTCAGGCCAGCCCGTGGCCAGTTACGATGTCGGCGTGCCAGCCCCCGGGATCTGGCAAGTGCGTCTCAACACCGATAGCAAACTCTACTCCGGCGATTTCGCCGATCACGGCCCCGTCGCGGCCGAGGCCCGGACCGAACCCTGTGACGGCTACGCCCACCGCATCACCGTGGGCATCGCCGCCTACTCCGCCCTGATTCTCTCCCAGGAGCGCAGCTGAGCTGAGTTCGCCCCGCCTTTCGATTGATCCGTGTCTGCTCGTGTAATCGGTGGTCCGAATTCCGTGGATCGGCCCTGGGACTCTTCTCTGCCTCATGGTGTCGCGGTGATCAAACGAACCGCCCTCCCGTCCACGGGTCAAAGTCCCCTGCCAGTGGCTGCGATGAACACGACCTCCTACTGGATCGATTCGGGACCACTCCCGCGGTTTTCTCCGCCGCGCTCTGAGGTAAACGTGGATGTGGTGGTAGTCGGCGGCGGGCTCACCGGAATCACCGCGGCCTATTTGCTCAAACAGGCAGGGCTCACCGTTGCGCTTGTGGAACGCGGCCGCTGCGCCCGCATCGACACCGGCAACACCACGGCGCACCTGACCAACGTCACCGACCAGCGCCTGCACCATCTCATCCGAACCTTCGGGCCCAAGAGCGCCCGCGCCGTCTGGGATGCCGGCGGCGCGGCGATCGACCAGATCGTCAACTTGATCCGCGCCGAGGACATCGCGTGTGATTTCCGGTGGGCGCCGGGATATCTCCATGTCCCGGCCAGCGATGCCAAACCTGGGGCCGTCGAGGAGCTGCAGCAGGAAGCCGCGGCCGCGGCGCAGTTGGGAATCCGCGCGAAATTTCTCCCGGCTACACCCTTGTTCGAGGTGCCCGGCATTGAATTTCCCCACCAAGCCATCTTTCATCCGAGAAAGTATCTCGCGGCCCTCTTGCGCCGGATTCCAGGCCGCGGCAGCCACGTGTTGGAAAACGCCCCGGTGGAGGAAGTCCTTCAACGTCCGCTGGCGGTCAAGGTTGGCGGGGTCCGTGTGCGGGGAAAATACCTCGTTCTCGCCACCCACACCCCGCTGCAAGGCAACACCGCGCTGGCACCGGCCTTGCTGCTGCAGACGCGGCTCTCGCTCTACACCAGCTACGCCCTCGGCGCCCGGCTGCCGGCCAACAGTCTGCCCGTGGGGGCGTGGTGGGATGCCGGCGACCCCTATTTTTACCTGCGCGTGGAGCGCCGGCGGGGCTTTGACTATGCCATTTTCGGGGGCGAGGACCACAAGACCGGCCAGGAAAAGGATACCACCGCGGCCTATGCCCGGCTGGAAAAGAAGTTCCTCTCCTTCGCCCCGCGCGCGAAGATCGACCATCGCTGGTCGGGTCAGGTCATCCTCACCAACGACGGGCTGCCGCTCATCGGCGAAACCGCGGCGCATCAGTTCGCCGCCACCGGCTTCGCGGGCAACGGCATGACTTTCGGTACGCTGGGAGCGATGATGGCCGTGGACGCGGTGCTGAAGCGAAAAAACCCCTGGCAGGAACTGTTCGATGTTCACCGCAAGAAATTCCTCGGCGGGACGTGGGACTACCTCACCGAAAACAAGGACTACCCCTATTACATGGTGCGCAGCCGGCTGGCCAAACCCCAGGGCCGCACCCTCGGCCACCTCCGCCGCGGGGAAGGCCGCATCCTGGAACTCGACGGCCAAAAGGTTGCCGCCCACCGCAGCCCCGCCGGGAAAGTTTCCCTCTGCTCGCCGGTTTGCACCCACCTGCAGTGCATCGTGGGTTGGAACCAGGCGGAGCAAACCTGGGATTGTCCGTGCCACGGCTCGCGCTTCAAACCCTCCGGCGAGGTCATTTCCGGCCCGGCGGAAACGCCCTTGGAAAAAATCCCGCTGCCTGCGGGAAAAACCTCCGCAGACGCGTGAACCCTCCCGCCTCGGCGCCCACTAAGATTGCTCACGCCGGTACTGCCGGAAACCCTCAACCTCCACCGTGCGAAGCTCCCGCCAGCCAGCGCAACCACCCCATGCCTCAAGGCGATAAAACCAGCTACACCACCAAGCAGAAACGTCAGGCCGCCCATATCGAGAAGAGTTACGAGAAGAAGGGCGTGAGCGAAAGGACCGCCGAAAAACGCGCCTGGGCCACCGTCAACAAGCAGGACGGCGGCGGGAAAAAGAAGTAAGGGTCGGTTAAACCGTCCGTTCCTCCTTCCTGCCATGCCCGACGTCCGGATTGGAATCTCCGGCTGGACGTATGCTCCATGGCGGGGGACATTTTTTCCCTCCGGCTTGGTGCAACGGGAGGAACTCCACTATGCCAGCCGCCAGGTTTCATCCATCGAGATCAACGGCACGTTCTATTCGCTGCAACGGCCGACAAGCTACGCGTCATGGGCCGGCCAGACCCCGGCGGGTTTTCTCTTCTCCGTCAAGGGCCCGAGGTTCATCACCCATCTCCGCCGCCTGAAGGAGCCTGCCACGCCCTTGGCCAACTTTTTCGCCTCCGGCGTGCTGCGTCTCAGGGACAAACTCGGTCCCTTTCTCTGGCAGCTCCCGCCCAGCCTGCCTTATCAGCGAGAGCGGCTGGAGGAATTTTTTCGTCTCCTGCCCCGCGACTCCGCGGCGGCCCTCGCGCTGGCCCGTCAGCACGACGACAAGGTGAAGCAGCCGTGGTTTGAAAACGGCCCCGCCGGACCGCTCCGCCACGCCTTGGAAGTCCGGCATGCCTCCTTCCAAAACCCGGACTTCATTCGCCTGCTGCGCAAGTGGAACGTGGCGCTGGTGGTCGCCGATACGGCCGGCAAATGGCCGTTCATGGAGGATCTGACCGCCGATTTTGTCTATGCGCGCCTCCATGGTGAGAAGCGTCTCTACGTGAGCGGCTACACCCCGGCCGCGCTGAAGGGATGGGCCCGCAAGATCCGCACATGGCGCAAAGGCGGGAATCCCACCGGAACCCGGCTGACCGCACCGGCCGCTCCGCCGCGCGCCCGCGGACGCGACGTCTACTTCTATTTCGACAATGATGTGAAGACACGGGCGCCGTATGACGCCATGAACCTGGCGCATCTGCTCGGAGTTGGAACCCAACCGCCGACCGCTCCGCCCATTGCCGCCATCGCGGAGGAACCCCGCACGGCTTGGCCCGCCTTCGCCAGCTCGCGGGCCCGCGCGAAGTTAAAACCCGGCGCCAAGGTTCCGAAATCCAAGCCCGAAAAAATGCGAAAATCCCCATCCCCGCCACGAACCAAGCGACGTGGTCCGAGTCAATGACGCCATGCGCGCCATCTGGAAAGGATCCATCAGCTTCGGACTCGTGAGCATCCCCGTCGCGCTGCAGAACGCCAGCCGGACCGAGGAACTCAAGTTCCGGTTGCTCCGCGGCAAGGACCTCAGCCCGGTCAATTACAAGCGAGTGGCGGAGGTGGATGGCAAGGAAGTGCCATGGGGCGAAATCGTAAAGGGTTACGAATATGAGAAGGGGAAGTATGTCGTGCTAAAGGAGGAAGATTTTAAACGCGTGGACCTCGAGGCGACGGACACAATCGACATCGTGGACTTCGTCGACCTCGCGGAGATCAACCCGATCTATTTCCACCGGCCGTATTATCTCGAACCACAAAAAGGCGGCGCCCCCGCGTACAATCTCTTGCGCAGCGTACTCGCGGACACCAACAAGGCGGGGATTTCAAAGGTTATCATCCGCACCCGCCAGCACCTCGCCGCCGTAAAGGCCAATGGCAAACTGCTCGTGCTGGAGTTGATGCGCTTTGAAGACGAACTCGTGGCGCCAGGCGCCATCAAGATTCCGGCCGAAAAAACCCTGGGCGCGCGCGAGCTGGGAATGGCGAAGACGCTGGTCAACCAGATGAGCGAAGACTGGGATCCGAGCCGCTACACCGACGATTATCGCTCGGCCTTGATGAAGCTCATCGATCGCAAGGTGAAGAGCGGTGGCAAGGAATTGCCCGCTGGCGGCAGCGCACCCAAACGGACCACCAACGTCATCGACCTTGCCGCCGTCCTCCAGCAAAGCCTCAAGGACGCCACGGGCCCCAAAACCAAGCCGGCGAAGAAATCCAAGGGCCGCGCCAAGGCGGCCTGAGGGCCAAGCCGCGGCCGTTTCCCGCCATGGCCCGCGCCCCTGCCCGCGAAGTAAAATTCTCCAACTTGGAGAAGGTTTTCTTCCCCAAGACGGGTTTTACCAAGGGACAGATGATCCAGTACTACCTGGATGTCGCGCCCTACCTCCTGCCGCATCTGCACGATCGGCCGGTTACGCTGATTCGCTTTCCCGACGGGATCTCCGGCGAGAAATTCTACGAGAAAAACGCGCCCAAATTTGCGCCGGACTGGATCAAGACCCACGGCGTGGCCCGCCGCCACGAAGCCGGTGAGGTCAATTATATCGTGATCAACGACGCGCCGACGCTGGCGTGGTGCGCCAATATTGCCGGGCTGGAGCTCCATCCCTTTCTCCACCGGATTCCCCATCTCGACCAGCCCACCCACGTGGTGTTCGACCTCGATCCCGGCGAGGGAGTTGATCTGCGGGCCTGCGCCCGGGTCGCGTTCCTGGTGAAGGATATCATGGATACCCTCGGCCTGAAGGCCTTTCCCAAAGTGTCAGGTTCGAAGGGCCTCCAAATCTACGTGCCGCTCAATACGAAAACGAACTACGCCGCCACCGCCAGTTTCGCAAAGGCCGTGGCCGAGCTGCTCGAACAGGGTCACCCGAAGCTGGTCGTCAGCCAGATGAGCAAGGTGCAGCGACGCGGCCGCGTGATGATTGATTGGAGCCAGAACAACGTCTCCAAGACAACCGTCGCCGTCTACTCGATGCGGGGAAAACGCGACACGCCCACCATTTCCATGCCCGTCACCTGGCCGGAACTGCAGAAGCTGAAAAAGATCTCCACCCTCTCATTTTCCCCCGCCGCGGCGCTTAAACGCCTGAAAAAACTCGGCGATCTGTTCGCGCCTGTTTTGAAGCTGAAACAGAAACTGCCGAAGGCCTTCAGCCCGTCCGCAGTCCCCGCCGCTGCGCCCGAGCTCAAAGTCTATGAAGCCAAGCGCGATTTCTCGCGGACGAAGGAGCCGGGTCCCGTGCTGGGCAAGCGTTCCGCCAAGCAAGGTGGCCGCTTCGTCATCCAAAAACACGAGGCCACCCGGCTGCACTACGACCTCCGCCTGGAAATGGACGGCACGCTCAAGTCCTGGGCCGTGCCCAAGGGCGTGGCGACGGAACCGGGCACCAAGCGCGCCGCCTTCGCCGTGGAGGATCATCCCATCGGCTACCTGAAATTCGAAGGGACGATTCCCAAGGGCCAATATGGCGGCGGCACCGTCATGGTCTGGGACATCGGCACCTACGAACTGCTCGGCGGCAGCTACGAAAAGGGCGACCTGAAACTCCAGCTCTCCGGCAAAAAGCTCAAGGGCGAGTGGCACTTGTTCAAAATCCGCAGCGAGGACGGCAAGGACGTCTGGCTCATCGCCAAGTCGGGCGCGGCCGCCAAGCCCATCTCGGCCCGGCAGGACGATAGCTCGGCGCTCACGCGGCGTTCGATGGCGCGGATTGCGAAAGACAACGACGCTCAGTGGCAAAGTAAGGCGCGTTGAAAGTAGCGCAGGCGTTCCCGCCTGTCAGGGGTGGGCGGGCACGTCCCGTGCCCGCATTCGCCTACCCTCGGCCCCGCCGCACCCATGCGCGCACAGGGACGTGCGCGCCCACCCTAACCAACCGGACTCGCCTCGCGCCGCACCATTTTCGCGGCCTTGTCTTTCCGCAGACCCAGAAACACCGGCTGCCGCAGGACCGCATCCTGCGTCCATTCGGCGAATTTGATCTGGGCGACGAGTTCCGGCCGGAGCCAAGTCACCTTCTTCATTTCGCTCACCGTCATGCCCGTGCCAAAACGCGACCTCCGCTCCATCGGCAGGTTCGCAAACGGACACTCCGCCCGCCGGCGTTTCATGAAGGCGGCATGCAGCGACTCGAGCATCCGGCGGTCAAAGCCCGTCCCCACCTTGCCGGCATAGAGCAGTTTCCCGCGTTGGTAATAGCCGATGAGGATCGCCCCAAAAAATTCCCGGCTGTTCTGCGGTTCCGTGAAACCGCCGATCACGAACTCCTGCTCGCCGTGCACCTTGCACTTCAGCCACGCCCCGCTGCGGCGGTCGGATTCATAAACCGACCCGGGCCGTTTCGCGATGATGCCCTCCAGCCCCTGGCTCCGGGCGGCTTGCATGAGTTTCTCCGGATCGATGTCGAACCACGGTGACAGCTGCAGCGGAGGTTTGGGTTTCTTGAGCAGCGCCGAGAGGATTTTCTGGCGATCCTCGAGCGGCAGCACCGTGAGGTCTTTTCCATCGAGATGCATGATATCGAAAATGTAATAGACGATGGCCGGACGCTCGCCGAGGTCGCGCCCCTGGAGGAGCTGGAACCGGGACCGGCCCGCCGCATCCAAGGCCACGATCTCGCCATCCAGCACCGCGTTGCGACATTTCAACTGGGCCAGCGGGGCCACGATCTCCGGGTAAGCGGCGTCCAACGGCTTGTGGTTGCGCGACCATAATTCCACGCACCCGGCATTCAGGACCGTGACCGCCCGATAGCCGTCGAACTTGATTTCGCACCGCCAGTGGCCGGCCGGCAACTGCTCCGATCCCAGCGCCTTCATGGGCGTAAGATAAGCGGCTGCACGGGCGGAATTCCGGGCCGAACGAACGGGAGACGTGCGCTTCATTTGAACGTACAACGTCCGCCGTTTTGCTCCCGGGTTCCGGCGCAATTCATGTTCCCTTCCTGCGTTTTCCCAAGGTCCGGCTCACCGCCTTTGCCGCGCGCAGTCCACGGCTCAAGGCGCCCGTGCACGGTCCCCACCTCCGCCCCGTCCGCCAGGGCTTCGCCCGCCAGGAAAATCGTCTCTTGTACCGGGACCCTTAACTTTGCCGCCGTGCCGTCCTCCCCGGCGGCGGTAAAACTGTAGGCGCCCCGGCTGAACGGATCGTGCGTCCAAGCGTGATCCTGCCAGTCCACCACCGCGGCACGGATCGCCGCCAGTGGGACCTGCAGAACCTCGGCCAGAGATTGCAATGCCCGGTGGCGCCGCGTGGCCGGCGGGAGTTTCAAGAGCCGCGCCGCGTCAGGTCCTCCCGCCCATCCGACGAGCACCGGTTGCTCCGACAGCGACCACCAAACGGGCAGACCCGGCACGAGCGAGTGGATGAACCCCAGCCCACCCTTCGCGGGAGGCGCCGACAACCCAGCCGAGAAACGCCGCCATGCCCGCGGCCGGAAACGGACCGTCAGCCTTACGACCTGCCCGACTTCCATGCGGGCGATCCACTTTTCCTGCCGGCGAAGTGGCGGGGAAAACCGGACCGCCCCCGCCCCGCTGCGCGCCTGCAGCACCGCCAGCGGCAAGGCCACAATGACCGCCCGCGCGACATAGCGCGCCTTCGCTCCGTTCCGCCGCGTTTCCCGCGTCGTGATTTCCACGCGACCGCGACGCCATTTCACCCGCTCAACCGCTGCGCCCGTTTGGAACCCTACGCTCCCATCCAAGCCGTCCGCCACCAGTGCGTTAATCACGCCCTCGTAACCGCCCGGCAGCAGGTATCGGTGGCGTTCGTCCATGGTTTCGCCCGCCAGCGAGCGGGCACTGATCCGATCCATCGGCGCCGCTTCGAATCCTTCGACGAAACTGCGGGCCAGCTTCCAGTCATCCGGGGGAACCCGCGCGGGATGCCGGCGAAAATAGGCGCCGAACGATAGGCTGCCGGCCCGCCGCGGTTGGATGAGCCGCGTGACGCAACCCAGCCGCTCGTCGAGGTCGGCGACTTTCCTGATCCCGTTTTGATCGCTCAGCCAATGCCGGTTGGGCAACCGCCAGGTTTTCAACCCCGCTTCCCGGATCACGCGCCACAAGTCCGCGTTTCCCACGTGGATGAACTGCGCACCAAGTTCCACCGGCATCGCCCATCCCGCGGGCCGCCGCGTGTAAATCCGTCCACCCAGCCGCGGTCGCGCCTCCAGCACGATCACCCGGATTTTATCGCGTACCAGTTGCCGGGCGGCCGCTAGCCCCGCCACTCCTCCGCCCACGATGATCACATCGGTTTCCTCGGGCCCGTTTTCCATCCTTTCAAGACCCCGAAACGGACCCGCGGTGCGCCCGCTGCCGCATTTCAACCCGGCCCCAGTCCATGGTGATTGGCGCGGAACCGACGGAGGTGGCGAGTGACAGTTCTCTCCATGACCTCCGCCAATCCCGAATCAATCAAGGGCCGGATCGCCTTGGTCACGGGCGCCGGCTCCGGCATCGGGCAGGCGGCGGCCCTCCGACTGGCCGCGGCGGGCGCCAAAGTGGCCGCCTTGGATCAGACGCGGAAGGATCTCCAGCGAACCTGCGAACTGATTACGCAGGGCGGCGGCGAAGTGCTGCCGCTGGTGGCGGATGTGTCCCGCACCGCCCCGATGCTCCGCGCCTTCGATCGCATTCGCCGCCAGTGGGGCCGGCTCGATATCGTCTTCGCCAACGCCGGCATCAACGGCGTGTGGGCCGGCTTGCACAAACTCCGGCCCGAGGATTGGGACCAGACCATCGCCGTGAATCTGCGCGGTACTTTTCTCACGGTAAAATATTCCGTGCCGCTGATGCGCCGCCGCGGCGGCGCGATCATCCTCACGTCCTCCGTGCAAGGCACCCGAATTTTCAGCAATTCCGGCGCTTCGGCCTATGCGACGTCGAAGGCGGGCCAGGTCGCATTCGCCCGCATGTGCGCACTCGAGCTGGCGGCCCATCACATCCGGGTGAACACCATCTGCCCCGGTGCCGTCCGGACGCACATCAGCGCGCGGACCACCGTGCGGGATTCGGCCCAGCAACTCCACTTGCCGGTGAAATTCCCTCGCGGCACCGTCCCGTTGACGACCGGCCAGCCGGCAGCACCGGATCAGATTGCGGACCTGGTCCTCTTTCTGGCGTCAGACCACGCGAGCCACATCACAGGTACCGAGGTCTTTATTGACGGGGCGGAATCACTCCTACTGGGCTGACCAGCGATACTTACGCCGGCCTAAAAATTGCGGATGCGACGTCCGGAATGGGCACTTCTCAGTGTCATGCGGGACTATGAGAGGTCCCCTTCAACCTATGCTCCTTAACCTATTGCCGACCCGGTTTCTCGTGACGCGCGCCGCGCGGGCCTATGGCTTTCTCGACCCGGTTAATCTCCTGTCGAGCCTGCGCAGCTTCGCGCAGCCGTCCGAGGTCGGCGAACCCATTGAGCTCCTTCGCGCTGGGATGCTGTTTCACGCCCGGGGCCTGGTGAACACGAAGGCAATCCAGAACAACCTCGACTGGGTCTGGCCATATTGGGTCGAACGGCAGTTCAACCCCGCTGATGAATCGTTCATCCCGCGCGCCTTTTCCTTCAGCCACATCAATCTCACCCATCGCAACTGGACCGCGGTCGGGTTGCCCGACGTGGCGTATTATCCGATCGTGGATCCGCGCGGCTTGGTGACGCCGCTGTTTGATGGCTGGTCGCTGGATTTCTGGTTCCTGCCGGAGGCGGGTCCGCCCCTGCTGTCGTCGCGGCTGACTGATTTTCCGCAGACCCTGGCCACGGGCGCGAATCTCACCGTGACATCCACGGCGGCGTGGCCGGACCTGTCGGCGGAGACGACCGTGAGCCTGTGCCTCGAGTCCGGCGAACCGCATTGTTGCATCCAGGTAAGAGTCTCGGGCTCCGCCAGAGGCTCGGTCGTGGTCGCCCTCCGGCCGTATAACCCGGAGGGAGTCAGTTTCATCAACGACATCGCCGTGCTGCCCGATGGCCGCGGCTGGAGGGTGGATGGGATCCATCCCGTGACGTTCGATCGCGCGCCGGAACGCAACCTCCTCTCGGTGTACAAGGAGGGCGACGTCGCGCAAAAACTCCGGCGCGACCGAGGCCCAGCCGAGGTCAATTGTCCCGTCGGCATGGCCACCGCAGCCGCGCTCTTCCCGGTGGAAGAGCTGCTCCGCCAGCCGCTGGACATTCGCGTGCCGATTTACGACGAACTCGGACCCAAGAAGCGTCCGGTCTTCCACGGCACCCCCTCGTGGACCGAGGCGCTGGCCCCGATGGCGACCCTGCAGGTGGGCGACGCGCGCATCCAGGGCTTGTTCGACCGGGCCATCGCCAACCTCGTTTTGCATTCACCGGGCGAAGTGTACCCCGGGCCTTACACGTACAAGCGGTTCTGGTTTCGTGACGCCGCCTTCATCTTGAACGCAATCCTGACCCTGGGCGGGGTTGAGCGCACGCGGCGGGCACTGGGCGAATTTGCCCCCCGCCAGCGTCGCGACGGCTACTTCCTTTCACAGGAGGGCGAATGGGACTCCAACGGCGAAGCCATCTGGATGTACCACCGCTTCCAAGCCCTCATCGGCGAGGCGCTACCGGAGCGCTGGACGGAGGCGGTGCGCAAGGGAGCCCGGTGGATTACCCGGAAGCGGCTGCCGCTCGATTCCGGTCGCCCCGAGGCCGGGCTGTTGCCCGCGGGTTTCAGCGCCGAGCATCTCGGCCCGAACGACTTTTATTACTGGGACGATTTCTGGGCCGTGGCCGGCTTGCGCTGCGCGGCGGAACTGCTCAGCGCGGACTATCCCGACCTCGCCGCGCGCTGCGGCCGCGAGGCGGGGGAATTTCTCGGGGTGATCGAGCGCTCGATCCCGGCGGGATCGGAACGGCGGTTCCCGGGTGCGATTCCCGCGTCACCCAAGCGGCGGATGGATTCGGGCGCCGTGGGGTCGCTCGTGGCCGACTATCCCCTGCAGCTCTTCGCCGCGGGCGACGAGCGCATGCTCAAGACCGCGGATTATTTGCAGGCCCACAGCAGCTACGGCGGCGGTTTTTTCCAGCACATGATCCACTCGGGCATCAATCCCTACCTGACCCTGCACCTGGCGCAGGTGCGGCTGCGCGCCGGCCAGGTGGCGGAGGCGTGGCGGTTGATGGACTGCGTCGCGTCGCTGGCCTCGCCCACCGGCCAGTGGCCCGAAGCGATCCATCCCCGCACGGGCGGCGGTTGCATGGGCGACGGCCAGCACATCTGGGCCGCCGCCGAATGGGCGCTGTTCGTTCGCGCGTGTTTCGTCCGCGAGGAAGCCGGGCGGCTGATCATCGGCTCCGGCGTGCGCCCGGAATGGTGGCGCCACGGCCCGGCCCGGCTGGGCCCGACCCTCACGAGCTTTGGGTCGGTGACCGTGACCATTTCGCCCGCGGCCACCGGCGCCTCGGTCGCGGTGCGCGGCACCTGGCGGCAGGCGGCCCCGCCCTTTGACCTCCAACTCCCGGGATTTTCCCGCGACCCCTTCCGCACCGACGCGGACCCGGAGGTTTTCCCGCTTTTACCTTCCTCATGAATATCTGCATGTTGACCAACACCTACCTGCCCCATGTGGGCGGCGTCGCGCGCTCGGTGAGCACATTCGCGGACGATTATCGCAGACTGAACCATCAGGTGCTGGTGGTGGCCCCCAACTTCGATGGGCCGCCCCTGTCGCGCCATCAGGCAGCGATCGTCGAGCGCGTGCCGGCGATCCAGAAGTTCAACGGCAGCGATTTTTCCGTCAGTCTCCCGCTGGGCGGCGGCTTGTCCGACCGGCTCGACCGTTTCAAGGCCGACATCGTGCACGCCCATCATCCGTTTCTCCTCGGCGACACCGCGCTGCGGATCGGCGCCAAGAAGAACGTGCCGGTCATCTTCACCCACCACACGCGGTACGAGGACTACACGCACTACATGCCCTTCGATTCCCCGGCGCTCAAGGAAATGGCCATCAATCTTTCCACGGAATTCGCCAACCTGTGCGACGGAGTCATTGCGCCCAGCGAAAGCATCGCACAGCTGATCCGCCGGCGCGGCGTGAAGACCCCGATCGCCGTCGTCCCGACCGGCATCGACATCCCCGCCTTGTCGTCCGGCGTGCGGGCCCGCTTTCGCCGCCAACATCAGATCCCCCCTTCCGCCTTCGTCGTCGGCCATGTCGGGCGGCTGGCGCCCGAGAAAAACCTGGCGTATCTCACCAAGGCCGTGGCGCTGTTCTTGCGCGGCCGCCCGGCCGCGCGCTTCCTGGTGGTCGGCGGCGGCCCGGCCGAAGCGCTGATGCAACGCCTCTGCGCCGCAACGGGGGTGGAGTCCCAGCTAATCCTCGCGGGGAAGCAGACCGGCCAGGCGCTGCACGATGCCTATGCGGCGATGGATGTCTTCGCGTTCGCGTCGCGCAGCGAAACCCAGGGCCTGGTGGTCGCCGAAGCCATGGCGGCCGGCCTGCCCGCCGTCGCCTTGAACGCCCCGGGTGTACGCGAAGTCGTGCGCAACGACAAGAATGGGTATCTCCTGCCCTCCCGGACCACCGCCAAAAAGTTCGCCCAACACCTCGCGCGCCTGGCCGAAAAGCCGCAACTGCGGCGGCGGCTGGTGCGCGGAGCCCGCGCCACGGCGCGCATGTTTTCCCGCGACCGGAGCGCGAAGGCGGCGCTGGCGTTTTACGAGGAAGTGCGGCGCGCCACCCGCCGCCGCCGCCTGGCCACGGGCCTGAGCAGCTGGAAGGCCTTTGTGCAGCGGGTCGGCGTCGAGTGGGACCTGCTCGCGGAAAAAGCCGACACGGTGATTTCCGCCCTGAGCAGCGATTCAAAAAAACGCGCGTCGTAAACCATGTTTGCCTCCATTGAATCCTTTTTTCACCGGATTCGCCGGCGGCTCAGCCGGAGTGAGTGGGCGGTCCATTATCTCGGGCTGAAGGTGTCGGAAGGCACCAGCGAGGAGCCGGGTCTGCTGCTGGTGCAGATTGACGGCTTCAGCCGTGCGCAGCTCGAGCACGCCATCGCGCACGGCCGGATGCGCTTCCTGCGCGGGCTGCGGCAGCGCAACCACTACCAGCTGCACACGTTTTACCCGGGCCTGCCCACCACCACGGCGGCCGTCCAAGCCGAGCTCTACTACGGTTTGCGGAGCGCGGTGCCGGCGTTCGCCTTCTTCAACCGGGAAAAAAAGGAGCTGGGCCGGATGCTGTACCCGACGTGGGCGAGGGATTTCGAAGCCAGCTACGCCGCCCAAGCCGAGGGGTTGCTCAAGGGCGGCAGCAGCTGGTCCAACATCTACACGGGCGGCGCGGCGCAGGAGGAAAGCCACTTCTGCGCGGCCAGCAATGGATTCGGCGACATGTGGCGGACGGGCAAGATCACCAATATATTCGTCTTCATGGTGATGCACCTGCCCTCCACGCTGCACATCGCGGGGCTGATCCTCTTCGAGGGCCTGATCTCGCTGTGGGACGCATTCCGCGGGATCCTTCGCGGCCAGGCCGTGCGGCATGAGCTGTTTGTCGCGATGTCCCGCGTGTTCGTCAGCATCGGACTCCGGGAACTGATCACCATCGGAGCCAAGGTGGACGTCTCCCGCGGCTTGCCGATCGTGCACGTCAATTTCCTGGGCTACGACGAACAGTCGCACGCCCGCGGGCCCAGCTCGTTGTTCGCCCACTGGTCCCTCCGCGGCATCGACCGTTCCATCAAGTCGCTCTACCGGGCCGCCCACCGGTCCCACCGCCGCGACTACGCCGTGTGGATTTTTTCGGATCACGGCCAGGAGCGCACCCGCTCGTTCGCGACCGAGGTGCCCGGCGGCATCGAGGCCGTGGTGCGCGACTGCTACGATCAAGCGCGCGCCCGGGACCAGGCCTGGCGTCCGCGCGCGCAACGGCGCGACCTGTTTTTTTGGGGTTCCCAAACCCGGTTTGCACGCGGACGACTGCAGCGACTCCAGGCGGCGGACGCGCTGACCGAGGAGGAGAAAGCCACCCTCACGGTCGTAGCGGTGGGGCCGATCGGACATGTCTATTTTTCGACCCCCGTGGATGATGAACAGCGCCTTTCGCTCGCCCGTCGGTTGGTGAAGGAGGGCAAGGTGCCGGGCGTGTTGCTGCGCACGAAAGCGGAGGGCGTGAAGTGGATTCATGCCGGCGGAGAAACGTCCGTACCCGCGGAAGTCCCCGCCCTGCTCCCCCACCCGGAAAGCCTGCGGGAGGAAATTGCGCGGGATATGGTGACGCTGGTGGACCAGCCCCACAGCGGCGATCTCGTGCTCTCGGGCTGGAGCCCGGGAGAGCGGCCATGGACGTTCGCGGAGGAACGCGGCGCGCATGGCGGTTTTGGCCCGGAGGAAGCACAAGGATTCACTCTCCTGCCCGCGCGGACCTGGCTCCCACCGGGCACCCAGGACTTTATCCGGCCGGCCGCGCTGCGTTCCGCCGCGCTCCACTTGCTGGGTCGGGAGCCACAGTCCATCGCCCGGCCCATCGCCGCGGAGCAAGCCGGCTTCCGGCTCATGACGTACAATGTCCATGGCTGCGGCGGCATGGACGGCCGCGTGTCACCCCGCCGGGTCGCCCGGGTCATCGGCACCTACTCGCCAGACATCGTCGCCGTGCAGGAAATGGACTTGGGCCGCCGGCGCTCGCGCGCGGAAAACCAAATGGAGCTCATCGCCAGGGCCCTCGACATGCAGTATGAGTTTTGTCCCACCGTCACCGTCGGCGAGGAGCACTATGGCCATGCCTTGTTCAGCATCTACCCGATGGAAGTCGTCAAACGCGCGCGGCTCCCCGCCGATCCGCACCGCGCCACGCGGGAGCCGCGGGCCGCACTGTGGGTGCGGCTCAGCGTCAACGGCCAGCGCGTAAACGTGATCACCACCCATCTCGGCCTGGGGATCGCCGAGCGCCGCGCGCAGATGCAGGCCCTGGCCGGGGACGAATGGGTAGGCGGCATCCCCGCGGACGAACCCGTCCTGCTCTGCGGTGACTGCAACATGCTGCCGGGCAGCGTCCCCTACCGCTTGATCAAGGACCGGCTGCGCGACGTCCAGCTGGCGATCGCCGGCCGGACCGCGTTCTCTACCTTCAGCACCACACGGCCGCTTGCGCGGCTCGACTACATTTTCGCGTCACCGCACATCACGGTGAAGGAATTCCAGGTCCCCCGCACGGACCTCACGCGGGTGACTTCCGACCATTTCCCGCTCGTGGCCGACCTGCTAACTGGCCCTGCAGCCGCCGATACGACCACCACGAAGCCGCCAGGAGGACCAGCCCGTAAAGCGCCAGCCCCGCTATCCGCCACGGAGTGAGCTGGTCACTCTGGTCCCCGAGGATTACCGTCATCGTGGCGCGCACGAGGTGGAGCGGAAAGGCCCAGCGCAGGCAGGTGCGAAAGGGCACGCCCATCAGGGCCAGCGCATAGTTCTGGGCGAAGTAGGGCGCGCCGGGGATCAGCAGCGTGAACACCGTGACTGCCTCGTGGGCATTGGGCGGGACCTGGCGGCGCAGCGACTTGAACTTGCCCCGGAAAAATTTCTTCTGCCAGCGCACCAGCCCGTAAAACGCCAGCAGCTGGAGCGGGATGGACACGGCGACCAGCGCCAACCCCAGCGCGATGCCGAACTTTACGCCCATGGCAAAGTGGAGCAGCGCGATGGGTACTCCGCCTAGCGGGAGCAGGATGAGCAGCACGAAGGCCAGCCCGCCGTTCAAGCGCGACGCGTGCTCGTGGATGGTATGCATGTCCACGCCGCGGGCCGCGAGCGACCAGCCGCCGGCGATCAGGGCCACGAGGGCCAGAACCTTCCACCAGCGCCGAAACGAAAAAATTTTGGCACGCACAGGAGGGGTGAGGCGGACCGCGTCCGCGTTCAGAACTGGGAACGGAACAGGCCCGAAAAATGATCCGCCACTTTGAGCCATAGCGGGCGGTTTTCGAGTTCCTCCAGCGTCAACGGCTTCGAGTTTTTCACATCGTCATTGTACCCGACCAGGAACGCGCGGGCGACGCCGGCGTCCAGCACGTTGACGTTCACCTCGTCGTTGAGGCTGAAGGAGCGGTTGTCGAAATTCACGGAGCCAAGGGTCACAAACAGGTCGTCCACAACCATCAGTTTGCAGTGATACAGCGCGGGCTGGTACTGGTAAAATCTGACGCCCTCGGCCAGCAGCTCACCCCAGCGGGAGCGGGCGGCGGCGCGGCCCATTTTGGAGTCGTTCTTGGCCGGCACGACCACCTCGACCTCCACCCCGCGCTTCCGCGCCGCGATGAGCATCTCAATCGCCAGGTCATCCGGCACAAAATAGGCGTGCGACAGCTTGATGGACTTCCGGGCCGAGGCGATCGCCAGGAGATAGGCCAGCCGCGAATTCTCCGGACCGTCGTCCGGCCCGCTCATGAAGCAATGGGCCACCACGCCGCCGGCGTTGGGGACCTCGGGAAAATAGTCCGGCCCCAGCAGCACCTTCGATGTGGTCGTTAGCCAGTTGGCGGCGAACACCGCCTGCATCTGGCGGACAACCGGGCCCTCGATGCGCGCCTGCGTGTCCCGCCAGTGGCCCTCCTGGTCCGCGTCCCCGAGCCAGGTGTCATCAATGCACACGCCGCCGGTGAACCCCACCTTGCCATCGATGATGAGCAGTTTGCGGTGACTGCGATGGTTGATGTCCGTTTTCAACGAGTACCAACGCATATGCTTGTAGATGACGAATTCGACGCCCGCCGCCTTCATCCGGTCGATGTCCTCGAATTCAAGCTTCAGGTTCCCCATGCCATCCACGAGGGCATGGATCTTGACCCCACGCTGGGCCCGCTCGATCAGCGCCGCGCAGAACTGGTCGCTGACGATGCCGGACGACCAGATATAGGACTCCAGGGTGATCGACTTTTCCGCCTTGCGGATTGCGGCCAGCATCGCCGGGAAAATCTCCTTCCCGTTGATCAGTGGCTGGATGGTGTTGCCCCCGACAAACTCAGCGCCCAGGAGTGGGCCGACCGAAGCGGCGAAAAGAGGACCTCCCACGTCGAGGGTGCTCACGATCGGTTCCTTCACCATTCGGGCAGTGGAAAAATATGCGATCACCGCTCCCGCCACGATCAGCAAGCCGAGACTGATCAGGATCCAACGCTTGAGCGGCGACATCTTGGAGGTGCGACGCGGCGCGGCCGGGCGGCGCGCGGCGCGCCGGAAAAAAGGGAATCGTTTTTGAAGGGACCACATGGCAGCAGGGGCAAGGCGGCCCGGCGGCAAATTCCCTCGGGCCGGGGTCACTGACCCAGTCCTCCCCCGCCAGTTCCGCATCGCTCCGAACCATCGCGGCTTGCGGGGGTCAACCCTTGCGGCATCCCGTTCTAACCGATGAAATTTACCCGCAAGCGCGTCCTTCGCCTCATCCTCGCGGCCACCCTCGTGGCGGCCGTCGCAATGCTGCTGGGCACGGAAACGGTGGATCTGGGGGCGGTCCGCCAGTGGATGCAGGAATTGAATCCGGCCCTCCTCATCCTGCTGATGGCCCTCCTGCCGCTCGTGGGGTTTTCCATCAGCGTGGTCTACCTGATTGCCGGGGCGGTGTTTGGCGGATTGGCCGGATTCACCGTGGTGACCGCGGTGACCGCAGTGCATTTGCTCGGCAGTCATTGGCTGGGCACGACGTTTCTTCGCGGGCCAATGGCCCGTTTCCTCACGTCCCGCAAGGTGCACGTACCCGGGATCCCGGCTGGCGAGGAACGCTCGCTGTCGCTGCTCGCAGTGCTGACTCCCGGGCCTCCGTATTTTCTCCGCAACTACGTCCTCGCGCTTTCCGGCATTCCCCTGCGCATCTATTTTTGGATCGCGTGGCCGGTGTATGTCCTGCGGTCCAGCATCGTGATCTTCCTGGGCGACATCGGCGCGGACATGGATGCGCACAAGGTCATGATCCTGGCGGGGGTTTTCCTACTCAAGCTCAGCATCTGCGCGTACATCGTCTATCGCATCCGCCGCCGCTACCGGGCGACTCACCCGCGCGGTGCCCGCACCTTGGCACCCGCGACCGCGCACAAGTGAACCTGCGGGACAGAGATGGGGGGCATGTTCCGTGCCCGCATTTGCCCAAATCGTTTGACCACGGGTGACACAGGCGGACATGGATCAACCCCAATTACCTTTGGATTTCTGATCCGTGTCCGTGCGTCATCCGTGGTCAAATTTGCGAGAGGGAGACGGCGGAACCAAACCGCGCGGCAACACCACGGAAGCGTGATGACTGCCTGAACGTGATGGCCGCCCAAGGCAGGTCGGGCTTTACGCCCGACATCCTGCGTGGCGCGGGTGTCCCACCCGCGATTTCGGCGTAGCGCATGCGGGTCATCCGCGGTCAAAATTCTGAACCTCCCCTTACCGCCCCGCGCCCCGCGGCAAAGGCCGGTCAAAACGGAACAGGTGCAGGTCCCGCGAGGGCCGGTCTTGGCAGAGGCGCGTCAGGAGGGTCGCAGCAATCTGGCTGAAGGTGATCCCGTTGCCGCCATAGCCCAGGGCATAGAGGATGCGCGGCGACCCCGGCTTCGCCCCAATGTAGGGCAATCCATCCGGGCTTTCCCCGAAGGTGCCGGTCCACGCGAAATCCACCTCAAAGGGAATCGCGGGAAAAATCTGCCGAAACCGGCGGAGCAATTTCCGGGTCTTGGCGGCGATTTTCGCATCGCGGCGCGCGGGGTCGGCGAAGGGCTCGTCCTCGCCACCAATCAGGATCCGGCGATCCTCCGTCGTGCGCAGGTAAAAATAGGGACGGGCCGTCTCCCAGATCAGGCAGTTGTCCTTCCAGAGTCCCGGGGCCGGCTGTGGCTGGCTCGCAATCACGTAACTGGAGTGGAGTTTGACGAGGCCGGACTCCAGGAATGGCGCGGCTTCGTAGCCCGTGGCGACGACCACATACCGGGCCCGCAGCGTGCGGTGATTGGCCGTTTGCAGCCTGACACCCTCCGCGTAAGACCGGATCCGGATAACCTTCGTGCCCTGAAAAACCCGCAATTCCCGCCGCCGGACATGATGGCCGAGCAAAGCCTGGGTCAGGGCCATGGCATCCACCTGGCCGCTGCCCGGCGCGTAAATCGCGCCCGGAAACTGCAGCCCGAATTGTTTTTTGACCTCCCTACGGTCCAGCAAATCAGCCGGCAACCCCGCCGCGCGCCGTAACCGGCATTCCTCCTTGATTTGGGTCAGACCGGCCCGGTCGCTGGCGACATACAAAGTCTTTTTCGGGCGAAAATGACTGTCCGGGGCGAAAGTCTGCGCGATCCGCCCGATCTCGCGCACGGCCTGCCGGCCCAGCTGATATGCCCGCGCGGCACTTTTCATCCCGTGAAAACCGGCGAGCTCCGCCATCGGCGTATCGGTCTCGTAAAGCAGCAGCGCCGTGCTCGCACTAGTGCTTCCCGCGCCCGGGGGCCGCTTGTCCAGGATCACCACTTTCAACCCGGCTTGGATCAGCTGATGACTCACCAGGGCCCCGGTGATGCCCGCGCCAATGACCACGACATCACAGCGTACATCCTGCTTCAACCGCGGATAGCGCGGCGGCGGTTGGTTGGCGGCGGTCCAGTAGGTGGTTCCTGCGGTGAGTTTCATGGTGGTGGTTGAACGTGACACGGCTGGCCGACGGTGACTCTGCGCCACGGTGAGTCTCTGCTAGCCGCGTTCCTCTAAAAAAAGAAAACTTGCAACCTGACGGCCCCCCGGAGCCTCAGATTGCAAGTTTCGTGTTTTAACTCTGCGTCGTAGTTGGGTCAGGTCATGACTTCGTGCGCCGTGGAGTAAATCTTTCGGTCCTCAGTTGCGGACCGTCATGTTGTTGTCGACCGAATCAACCCCACGGACGCTCTTGGCGAACTTGGTGACGAGGTCCTTCTCGGCGTCATTGGCGGCGTCGCCACTGATGACCACGCGGCCTTCGGTCGTATTGACCTTGGTCTTCAGCGCGCTCGTGGCGCGGTGGGAGAAGAGCTCATACTTCACCTGTGCGGTGATCGAGCTGTCGTCGATCTTGTCACCGATGGTGTAGTTATCGTGGCGATCCATGTTGGTGTTATCGCGGCGATCCATGTTGGTGTTATCGCGGCGATCCTTGTTGTTGTCATTGGCCGCCATGTGGCTGCTGTTGTCTTTGTCCATCTTCTCGACGACCTGGATGTCGTTCTTCACGTTGCGCACGCCGTCGATGTCCTTGACGTATTCCTCGGTCAACGCCTTCTGCGCGACGCTGTCTGCCGTGCCGGTCAGATAGACGGTGCCATTGCGCACATCGACCTTCGTGCTGGCGAAGCTGACGTTCGCCTTGACGAGCAAACGGCTGCGGATCTTCAGGGCGGTCCACTCGTCAGAACCCTCCTTCATGTTGTTGGACACCGTGAGTTTGTTGACGACCTGATTGACCCCGCTGGAAGCGGCGGCGGTGTCTTCAGCGATGCGGCTCTCTTCGTCGGTGCGGACCTTGCCCGTGAGCGTGGCCACGCCGTTGTCGACGTCGACCTTCACATTGTTGTCCAGCGTATTGCGATAAGTGTAGGAGGCCTTGATGGCCTTCTCGGCGTCATTGTCCATGGACGAAGCGGCGAGAGCGGCGACAGGCGCAGCGAGGAGGCCGGCCGAGAGTAAAACGGTGAGGAGGGAAGTTTTCATATTAACTAGGGTTGGGTTGATTAAGCTATCTTACCCCTCCCCCTAGCTGAGTGCGTGCCAACGGCCAAAAATTTATCTTAACTAGTTGGTCATACACGATATAGGTAAATAAGCGTCATGATACGGTGTCGCAATTCCAATGCAAAATGCACAGGGTGCGTCAATGCGTGAGGCAAGTTGCATGATTTTCTCAGCCGAGGACCCGGAAACCGGTTTAAAATCGCGGTGGCCTGACAAACCGCGCCGCGTTTGCACAAGATCGTGCATTTAACTCACCACGCCAGTTTGCCTCAGCTTTTTTTGTCGGATCCTTGGGCCTAGCGACCTTCCAAGATCGCGTGCTCCAGCCGGGAGATCACGAGGGGCTTGGTAAGGTGGGCGTGAAATCCCGCGGCCCGGGATTTCTCGATATCCGCCTCCGTGCCATCGCCGCTCGTGGCGATGCCCTCCATTCCATACTTCTGCCGCAGCGTGCGCATCAACTCGGCATCGTCACCATCCGGCAGGCCAAGGTCCGAGATGATGAGGTCGAATTTCCCTTGCTCCGTCGCCGCGAGCGCCGAGGCCACGCCGTCGGCGGTCGCCACCCGACACCCGCGCTTGCGTAAAATGTCCTCCTGCGGGGTCCGCGTGGCTTCGTCGTCCTCGCAAGCTTTTGACTTCCGGGTCCGCGGGACGATCTCGGTAATCCCCCGAAATCCATGCGGATTGCACATCCCCGCTTGGGTTCAACAGCTTCGCGGTGCGGAATTTTTTCCGACGTCCCGGCGGGGTATTTAGCAGGTGGAAATTCTCCGTCCGGGGGCTTGTGCCGTCCAAAAATGCGCGGGCCATTGCGAACCACTCGCGGGGCCATGTGTCTAGCCCCCCTGCAACACATGTTTCCATTCCCGCTGCTCCCCGCCGGCGATTCCTCAATCCTCAACTCCTCAATAATATGAACAAGCCCATCTCCATCGCTCTCGTCGTCGGCGGCATCGTTCTCATGATCTATGGGATCAGCGCCTCCGATTCTGTCGGCTCCAGTTTCTCCCGCCTGTTTACGGGCGCGCCGACTGACCGCACCATCTGGCTCCTCTTGGGCGGCATCGCCGCCATCGTCATCGGCGGCTTCGGCCTGCTCCGCGGCGGTCCTCGCTCCAACCTCTAACACTTAAACCACCACTCCCATGCTCGGTTACTCCATCACATTCCTCCTCATCGCTATCGTCGCGGCTATCCTCGGCTTTGGCGTCATTGCCGGCACCGCTGCGACCATCGCCAAGGTGCTGTTCCTCGTCTTCCTCGTGCTCTTCATCGTGTCGCTGTTCAATCGGCGTTCACCCCGCGTCTAGTCTACTAGGAAACGGGAGCGCTCACCGCTCCCGGTCCCCCTCCGCAACCCAATTAACCCTCCTGCCTTTATGAAAAATTCCCGCCACACCGCTGCCCAGGATCCCAAGGAACTTCTCAGCGAACTCCAAGCCCTCGTCGTTGACGCCGAGAAAATGATCGGCGAATCCGCCGGCGAAGCGACCGAAGGCGTCATGGACGCCCTTCGCTCCCGCTATGAGAACGTCTCGGAGCGCCTCACCGACGTCTATGCGAACACGAAGAAGAAGGTTGCCGCCGGCGCCAAGTACACTGACACGACCATCCGCGACAATCCCTACCAGTCGCTCGCCGTCGCCGCGGGTCTCGGTCTCGTCATCGGCCTCCTTCTCGGCCGCCGCGGCAGCAACGACTGAGGCGTTACCCTTCACCTAGTCGCGTTGCGCGTTCCGCTCAGCGGGACTACGACGACGGCGCCCCAACAAAAAGCCGGCTCAATCGAGCCGGCTTTTTAATGCCAAAATTTGTCAGGCCGGTTTCTGCGGCCAGTCCTTGGGGTTCCGCAACCGGATGCCACTGGCGTGCACCGACGAGACGTGTTGCCACGGGAGCAGCGATTCCACCACGCGAAGCTCGGTGCCGGATTCGGCGAGTTGGGCCGGCAGGTTTGTCAACGTGCCCTTGTCCAGCGGGTTTACCGCCGTGCGCGACACCCGCATGCCGGCATCCTGGGTGTCCGTGAACATCGCCACCGGCATTTCAAAGCGGGTGATTTTGGCGAGTTGCAGACGCTCGAGCCACGCGCGCTCGATGATCGCGAGCGGTTGCCGGGGATTGCCCTCCAGCCACTGCGCCGCATCCGCCGCGGTGGTTTTTGGCGTGGCCCAGAGCAGCATGCGCGGACACTCCCGCGGGAAAAGGTAGAGCCGCTGGTGTGATTCCTCGATGGCCCTCACCAGCGGGGAGTTCAGCCATTCGCGACCCACCGGACGGTCGGACGCGACCTGCAGCGGCCGCGGGATGAACTGGGCGATACCAGGATCCTCGGAGAAATTAAAAAGGGTATGCTGGGCCCATCCTTGAATCCCGCCGTGGATGAGGCGATTTGAAAGCAGGTGGGCGGGCACGTCCCGTGCCCGCATTCGGCCGCCGCCCCTCAAGCCGCTTGCCGTGCGCTGCCCGACGAGCCAATTTGCCGGGTCCTCCCTTCACCCTAGTCCTTCCCGCTCCCCATGTCTTCCCCCGCTCCCACCGCCCACCCTGTCAGCCGCGAAGCCTTTCGCGCCCACCTGCTTCGCGCCCTCGAGGCCAAGCTCCCCGGCATCCTGGCGACCTCCCGGCCCACCGGCCAGTTCGGCACCGAGCCCTGGATCGTGCGGGACCAGGATGCCATTCTCATTCTGGCACTGCTTTATCACTGCGAGGGCGGCCCGCATTACCGCGACCCGTCGTTCCTCGAGCGCATCGCGGCCGGCGGACGTTACCTCCGCGCCCGGCAGGACGCGAAGGGCATGTGGCCGTTCGACAAGAAGGATGGATCCAACTGGGGCCCCATCTACATGCCGTGGACTTATCTGCGCTGGATCATCACCTACCAGCTCATCGCCGCGGACTTGGCACCCGCCGACCGCGCCATCTGGGCGGAGGGCCTGCAACTCGGCTACGGCGGCATCGCTGCGACCGAGCTCACTTCGCTCAGCAACATCTATCCTGGCCCGCTGACCGGCGCCCCGCCGCTGCAGCCGGGGGAAGTCCGCCCTTGGATTCACAACATTCCCTGCCATCACGCCGCCGGGCTCTTCATCGCCGGGCGCCAATTCGGGCGGCCCGAGTGGATGCAGCAGGCCCGTGACTTCATGTCGCTCGTCGTCGCCGCTCAGTCGCCATATGGCTGGTGGACCGAGCATCGCGGCCCGGTGGTGCTCTACAACCGGGTCTACCTCGAGGCGCTCGGCGTTTACCACGCACTCAGCGGCGACAACACCGTCCTTCCCGCCTTGGAACGCGGCGATGTCTTTCACCTCAACTATATCTATCCCAACGGCGCGATGATTGAGACCGTGGACGAACGGAATCCCTACCCGCTCCTCAAGCGGGTCCCGGGCCCCGACGGCCAGCTCCGCTATCTCCCCGCGGGCGTGGCCATCCATCCCGGACTCTATTTCACCGATGCCGGCCGCGCCCTCCTTGCCCACCAATGGCCACTCGTGGCCGAACGTGACCCGGCCGAGTTCGACTCCGCGGAACTGCTTTATTTGTTCCTCCCAAAAACCGACGCCGATTTTGCGTTCACCAGCGCCCCGGCCCGCCGCTTCCGCATGGGGAACGACTCGCTCATCGCCCGCGAAGATCCGTGGCTGCTCAGTTTTTCCGCCTACTGCTGCCCGCGCACACCCAACCGTTTCATCCAGGACCGGCAAAACCTGCTCAGCATCTATCACCGCGACTCCGGCCTCATCGTCGGCGGCGGCAACTCCAAGCTGCAGCCGCTGTGGAGCACCCTGACCGTCGGCGACACCCGCATCCTCACGCCCATCGGCGCCCAGCGCGACACGAACCTCGCCCCCGATGTGCCGCTGGCCTACACGCCCGATAGCTGCGGCATCACCGAGCCCACCCCGAACCACTGGACGCAGCGCATCTCCGCGGGCGGCGCGATTGCCGAACTCTCCTGCGAGATCCTGTCCCCCACCACGCTTCGCCTCCACGCGACCCTCGTGCAGCCCGCACCCGATAGCCGGCCGGCCGCCGTGCACCTCACGTTCATTCCCTATCCGGAGAGTCCCGTCGCCTTCTCCGACGGTACCCGCGCCGACATCGCCGCCACCACGCAATGGGAGAAATCCGGCGTCACAAGCGTGGGGCATCACAACTGGCAGCTCACCCTCCCCGCCGGCGCCCGCATCACCTGCCCCGTCCTGCCGCACAATCCCTACACCGCAGATGGGCATGCGGCCGTCACCGAGGGCCGCCTCGTCGTGACGCTGCCGCTGGATGCCGTTGGCCCGGACCACAGCCTGACGCTGTCCATCCGCGGTGAGTCCTGACCGAGAGGGAGGGTTGGCCGCGAAGAGGCACGAAAAAAGCACGAAAGCCGATTCTCCGGATTTTCTCCCACGGATAACACCAGTCGACACGGAACAATCCACCACCTCTGAAGAGTACTCGGAGGATTGATCTGTGTCCTCCGTGTTACCGGTGGTCAAAATGGTTCGAATGGTTTTCTCGTGCCTCTTCGTGGCCAATCCGATTAACCGAGCCAGCGATCAAACCACCCAAACGCTTCCGTCTGCATCGCGCGGTTGAACTGGTGGTGGCCGTCATACCAGGAGCCGTGGTAGTTCTCCGCCGAGCCGCTCGCGGCATAGACTTTGCCCAACATGCCATCGGCGCGCTCCATTTCGTTGCGAGTAAAGAACGGGTCGTCACGCGTGTTGATCACCAGCGTCGGCAGCGGCGCGCGCAGGCCGAGGATTTCCGGGTAGTCCAGGTCGCGCGGCAACAACGGCACATAACACATCCAGGTGTGCGTCCAGCTCTTGCTCAGCAGGTAGTCGCGCCAGGTCGTCATCATGCCCACGCACACCGCGCAGCGGATGCGGTCGTCAAGCCCGGCGAGAAACACGGTGCGCAACCCGCCGCCCGAAAGTCCGCCGCAGCCGACCCGCGCCGAATCCACATCCGGCCGTGCGCACAACACGTCCAGCGCCACGCGATCTTCCACTGCGAAAACTCCCGGCCACGTCGTGCCGGCACTGAACAGTGATTTGGCCATGATATGCTCATGGTCCGCCGCCCAGTCATTATAGGCGGCCACCCCCGCGGCCGAGTCATCGCTGTCATTCTTCATGCTCCCGCGGATCTCCGGCAGCACGTCCGCCAACCGCACCTTCCGGCTGCCGAACGCAAACGCGTCGTGCACCATCACCACATAACCGCGGTGCGCCAGCTCGTTGGCCCACGCGAGTCCTTCGTAAGCGTCGCGGCGGTGCGCCACGACCAGCGGGTGGATGGCGTCCGTGGTCTGCGCGATCTTTTCTTTCCCGAAAAACTTGAACCGCCCGTGGTCGTGCAGCGCGAGCACCGCGGGCAGCCGCCCTTTCGCTCCGGCGGGTTTCAGGACCAGCGCCGTCGTCGGAGGCCCATACGGCATTTGCCAGGTGACTTCCTCCACGGCGAGTCCGTCGAAAACAAAACTCCGCGTGGTCGTCGCCGAGATCCCTTCGGGCTTCGCCGGCGGGGCCATGCAGCTCGTCGCGCGGGCGCGGGCGGCCACCTTGCGCGCGGCGAATTCCCCTGGCGGGCAATTCTGCAACGACAGCGGTCCCGGCGGCTCCGGCACGAGCGAGGCTGCCCACTCGCCGTACGCTCCGATCGTCGTTAGGTTGGATGGCTTCATGGTATTTGGGGCGCGTCAGCGTTGGGGCCGCGGCACCCTCGCCGCGGAAGTCCCGAACGCGGCGGAGGCGCCGCGTCTCCATCTGATTTTATGATCCGTGTTCATCCGCGTAATCCGTGGTTAAAAAATCCGGTCACCCCGCCCAGACCACTTGGCGCATCGGTTCACCGGTAAAGTGAATCTCAATCCGAGTTTCTTTCCCCTCCGCCCGCATCAGGCAGAAATCCGCCGGCGCCCCGGCCACCAGCGCCTCTGGCAGCCCAACAAACTTCGCCGGCTGGGTGGAGAAAAAATCCCACACACCCTGCGGCGGCTTCCGCAGCATTTCCGCCGCGCGGCGCACGCCCTCGAGCGGGGCGAGGCTGGAGCCCGCATAGTTGACCTTGCCCGGCTGGCGTACGATGCCATCCGCGCCGACTTCCACCTTCATGCCCGCGAGCGGAAATACCCCCGGACCCGCCCCACCCGCCGAAATGGCGTCGGTCGTGTAGCAGATGCGCGCCGGATCGAGCACCCGGTGAAACAGGCGGAAGAGCAGCGGCGAAACATGGATCCGATCCGGGATGATGCTCGCGCGCAGACCCGCGTCATCGAGCACGCGAAATACGATGTTGTCGTGCCGGTGCAGTTGTGGGGGACAGCCATTGCCGAGGTGCGTGTAACCTTCCGCTCCCGCCGCGACCGCCGCCGCCAGTTGCTCCACCGTGGCATCCGTGTGGCCGAGCCAGACATGAAAGCCCAACTCCCGCGCACATCGGATCGCCTCCGGCGCCTCCGCCCACTCCGGCGCCAAGGTGAGCAGCACGGCATCGTCACCCGTCACCGCCTTCAGCTCGCACAGCCGCGCCGGCGTCGGCGCGACCATGAACTCGGGCGGATGCGCCCCATGGAACCCCGGCGTCGCACTCATGAACGGCCCTTCCAGGTGCCAGCCGGCGATCCGACGGGTGAGCAGGGGCGATGACGCCCGCAGCGCTCGGTAATTCTTCAACCGCGCGAGCATCCGATCCCATTGATCCGTGATCAATGTGAGCAAAAACCGGCTGCACGCCGCCGCCGCGAGCCCGTTCGCCGCCTTTTCCAAATCCGCGCGCGTGCAGGTGTCGTTCTGAAAATCCACGCCGGCAAACCCGTTGATCTGGATGTCCACCAGCGGGGGCAACAGCACCGGTAGCCCGCCGGCCGCGACGCCCTTCCACGGTTCGAGTGAGGTGATTTTGCCGTTGGCGCACGTCAGCCGGACCACCTGTCCCGTGCCGTGGTCGATCGCGTCCACGGTGTTCATGGACTGCAGGTAGGGGCGCAGACTTGCTGCGCCCGCGTCCGTCCGCGATTGGCGTCAAAAAACATCCCAACCCGGGCGCAGCAAGACTGCGCCCCTACACCCGACCGCTTCCACAGGCTTCCTCTCACTACATTCGCGTTCATTCGCGTGATTCGCGGGGAGAATCCGAATCCTCAACGCTTGAGTAGCGACGACGAGTCGGCGTCGAGGTACAGCACCGCATGCGCCTGCTGACGCAGGAAACTGCCGGGACAGGCCGTCGCGATCGGCCCTTCAAGCGAGCCTTTGACCGCCTCCGCTTTGCGTTTCTCCGGCACAACCGCGATCATCCGGCCCACGCGGCAGAGCGTGGGGATGGTCAGCGTGATCGCGTAGGCGGGCACGGCATCGAGATTCGGAAAATGTCCCTCGCCCACCTGCTGCCGGCGGCATTTCTCGTCGAGTTTCACGAGCTTGATGGCTTCCGGGTCGGCAAACTCCGCCACCGGCGGGTCGTTAAACGCGAGATGTCCGTTCTCCCCGATGCCCAGGCAGCACAGGTCGACCGGCGCCGAGGCGAGTGCGGCCGCGTAAGCGCGCATGGCTTTGAGCGGCTCGAGCGCATCGCCCTCGAGAAAGTGCGCGGACTCCGGTTTCACCCGGTCGAACACGCGCTGCTTCAGGTAGCGGCGGAAAGACGCTGGGTGCGTGATTGGCATCCCGAGGTATTCGTCCATGTGAAACAGCTCGACCTTCGACCAGTCGATGCCCGGCCGCTGCACCAACTGGTCGAGAAATTGATCCTGCGAATTGCCCGTCGCGATGATCGCCCGCGCGTGTCCGCGCGCCGCAATCGCCGCGATCAACACCGCCGCCGCGTCGTCAGCCGCCGCCGCCGCGAGGTCGGCGATCGTGGGAAAGATGCGGACCGGCAGCCGGTCCACAGAAAAAGATTTTGCGGGGGAGAGTGGCATGGTGGCTTCAGGTCTAAGCAGGCCCATGTGGGGCAAGCGATTCAGAAACTTTACGCAGACGTTTATCCGGGCCAACTTGATTTTGAGCGGGAAGCTAGGAAACCCGAAAATAGGCCTCTACATTGGGCGCCGGTCCCCGACCGCCACTAATCGTCGAAGAGGAAGTCGACGACCAACACCACAGAGGGAAACTCGTTCCTGGCTTCTTGGCTTCCCCCTTAAACCAGTCTGAACTCCAGCGTCTCCAGCTCGTCCATGTTGAAGGGGGCACTGGAAAGCACTTCCTGCAGCTTCACCAGCGCCGCCGCCAAATCCGGCGCCTCAAACACCGCGGCGCCGTCGTCGCTGTCGTGCACGTTGATCGCCCAAGGCGTGGCCGCGTGGCCGGTTTCATAGAGCGAACCGTAGAGGTAGTTGCCCGGCAGCCCCGGATGCGGTCCCGCGCCCGGCACGAGGAACAGGCTGTGCACCAGGTCATGGATCGGCGTCCCGTCGTGCTTGCGGTGATGCACCGGTTTGCCCGCGACCACCAGCCGGCACGCCTCGGCTTTCGCACGGCGGTCCGCCGGCAGCGACTGCACGTAGCGGTCAAAAATCCCGGCATTGCGCTCAAGGTGCTCCGGGTTGAGCCGGCCTTCGATCACTTCGGTCAGGTTCGAGGCGTGAAACGACGGCAGCTTTGCCAGCGAGCGCGCCGTGACGTGCCCGTCCTTGTGGTCCGCATCCGCATACGCCTGGTGCGTGGCGTAGAGCCGTTTCAAGGCATCCTGGTAGGCCGGCGTGCCCGGCACTGCGCCGATCGGGCTCTGCTCGATTTTGTCCAATACGGCATGATCAAACTGTTCGTGGGGGTCGTGGGGCATGGGGAGAGGACAAACTTAAGGGAACCCGGAGACAAAAGTCGCCAAACTAATTTTTACAGGAGGAAACGGAGAGAACAGAGCTGGGTTTGATATCCGAAGCCTCCGTTCTCTCCGTTTCCTCCTGTAAATCATTCCCAATACGCGGTCATTCGCGGGCCCAATGCTCATGAACCCTGGAACGACAGGCGCGCCAGCTGTCCTCCGTCGATCACGATCGTCTGGCCGGTGAGAAAATCTGCCTGCCCCGAAAGCAGGAACGCTACCATCCCGGCGATATCCGGCGGAAATCCCACCCGGCCGATCGGCACCTGCCGCGCCGCTTCCTCGCGCCGGTAATCGGGGTAGTCGCGAAAATACGATTCCACCTCCACCACTCCTGGCGCCACGCAGTTCACCGTAATCTGGCGCGGACCCAGGTCGAGGGCCAGTTGCCGGGTGAGCCCTTCCAAGCCGGCCTTCGCCGCCGCATACGCCCCGTGCTGCGGCATCGTGGCCCGGCCATGCACCGAGCCGATGAAGATGACCCGGCCGCCGCCGGACTTCGGCATCGCGCGCACCGCCGCCTGCGCACAGAAAAACGCGGTCTTCAGGTGAATGTTATGGATGCGATCCCAAATCTCCGGGGTCATCTCCAAAAACGGCCGCGCAATCGTCGGGCCCGCGTTGCACACCAGCGCATCCACGCCGCCCATCTTTTTCACCGCCTGCTTCACCATGGCCACCCCTTCCGCCAGGCTTTCGAGATTGGCCGCGAAACCATGCGCCTTCCCGCCCGCCTTTTCAATCCGGCTCAGCGTCTCCTTGGCCCCTTGGCCGCTGGCATGATAGCTGAAACAGACGTGCGCCCCTTCGGCGGCGAGCTGGACGGCGATGCCCTGCCCGATGCCCGTGCCGCCGCCCGTGACGATGATGCGTTTCCCGGTTAACGAAGACATAGGGTTCCTTTCATTTTCGCCAAGACGTCCTCCAGCACATTCAAAACCTCGCCAATGTCCTGCAACGTATGCTGGACGGAAAAGCCATGATGCGCGGGACCGCCGCCGTAGTCGTGAAAGTAAACACCGCGGTCATAGCAGCCCTTGACCAGCTGCAGCATCAGCGCGCGGTCGTGGCAAAACGTGTCCTCGTAACGCACCGCCGGCGTCTTCCGTCCAAGCAGGATGTTAAAGCGCGCGCCGTGATGCGGGACCACCAGGTTCAAGTCGTGCTGCCGGATGATCCGGTCCATTCCGTCGTGAAACGCCTTTTCCAGCTTACGAAGCCGGGGGTAGAATCCCGGCCTGGCGGCTTCCGCGAGAAAACCGAGCCCGGCCAGGACCGGCACCAGGTGCGCATTGAAGGTGCCGCTGTGCTGCACTCGGCCGACAGGTTGAAACAGGTCCATGATCTCGGCCCGCCCGCAGAACGCCGAGAGCGGCAGCCCACCGCCGATCGCTTTGCCAATGGTGCAGACATCCGGGGTCACGCCCCACTCCGTCTGCGCCCCACCCGGCGATTTCTTAAACGCCGACTGAATCTCGTCGAAGAACAGCACGACGCCGGCCTCTTGGGTCATTTTGCGCACCGCCGCCAGATACCCCGGCTGCGGCATGATTCCGCCGGAGTTAAAGTTAATCGGTTCCAGGATCACCAGGGCCGTCTCATGCCCGTGCTCGGCAATCGCGCGCGTCATGGCTGCGACATCGTTGAACGGGACCGGAATAATAAAATCAGCCAGCGCCGCCGGCATCCCCGGCGACTCGAGATACGGCTGGGTGCGATTCTGCGCGAAAGCCGATGCCGGGGGCTGGCCGCCGATGTAGATAAGTTCGTGATAGCCGTGGAAATGGCCTTCCACGCGGATGATCTTGTCCCGCCCCGTAAACGCCCGGCAGGCCCGGATCAGGTGCAACGTGGCCTCGGTGCCGGAAGAGCAAAAGCGAATGCGTTCCGCGCAGGGAATGAGGTCGCACAACTGGTGGGCGAGCTGCTCATGGTATTCCGTTTCGAAAGAGTGCGCGTAGCCGAGCTTTGCGGCTTTCCTGAGCGCCCGGTCCACCGCCGGATGGCCATGGCCCAACAGGGCCGCGCCATGCGCACAGCTCATGTCAATGAAGCGCCGCCCCTCCAGACTCCACACGTGCGCGCCTTTCGCGCGCGACGCATAGAACGGCGTGCCGATCGCGTGGTTGAGCCGCACGGAGGAGTTCACTCCGCCCGGCAGAACCTTCCGGGCCTTGGCATATTGGCGCTTGAGCGTGTTCACGCGGGGTTGCTCCGTTTGATCCAATCGACCTCGCGCCAATCGCCAATCTTGTCGAGCGGCCAGAGCGGCCGGTTAATCCGCCGGTAAGGCAGACTCGAAAACCGCGACGAGGCGCAACCTGGGCAATCCGACAGGATGATGTCCGCCGCAAAGGGCCCAAACTCCGCCCGGAATCCGGCCGGCGACTTCACGATCACGATCTTGAAGTCCTTCGGTTCCAGCCCGACGCAGCGATACATCAGCGGCGTGCTGCCGGGGCCGGGCTTCTCCACCAGCAACAGCGTGACGTCCGCCACGCGCACCACCGCCGCGCGGCCCATGTTGATCTTGAGATTGGCGCCCCCATGGCCCGTCAGGGTGTAACCAGCCTTCCGGTGCAGCGAGACGACCCGGCCCCGGATTTTCATCGGCCGGGAGAAAATGTGGTCCCGCTTGCCTCCGACCGCGAAATGGAAGGCCGCCTCCGCGCCCACCTTATACGCACGGGCCACGGCCGCAGGGTCCACCATGATGGTCAGCGCCCCGCCCGGCACCTTCCTGCCAATCAACTCTTTCAACAGGTGAATGCTGTCCCCGCCTCCGCCGGAATTCGTCGCATCGGCCCCGTCGGCAATGACCGCCGGCTGCCCCTTGCACTTGAGCGCCCGGGTGACACAGGCCGGGGCCTGCAAAAACTTCATCACGAGCTTCCGCCGGACCGGCCAGCACTGCGCCGCCAGCTCCTCCGCCTTCCGCCGGCCGAGGTCTGCCTGGCCGTCCGTCACAATCAGCACGGTCCATCCGAGTTCCGGCACATCCAAATAGGCCTGGGTCATCAGGATCGCGGTGCTCAGCACGCCCTTCCGGCCTTCCAGCGCCACGAGTTTTTTGAAGATGGACTTCAACGGCGGCACAAACGTGCTCTGCAGCTCCCCGCCCGTGATCATCGGCAACCGCACCAGCGCGGAGACCGGACACGCGCCGCGAAATAATTTCCTAAGCACCCCGGCGGCGCGCATGCCGGTCTGCGGCTGATCCACATGCGGAAAGGTGTGATAGCCCACAATCGCGCTCGCGTGCCGGACCATGCGCGCGGTGACGTGCGCGTGCAGGTCAATCGTCGCCACCACGGGCAACTCTGGGCCGACGATGCCGCGGATTTTCTCCAGCAACCAGCCATCCAAGTCCGGTTCATCCACGCCCATCATCGCCCCGTGCAGCGCGACCAGCAGACCATTCAGCCGCCCGGCCTTCGCCAGCTCCTGCCGCAGCAGCGCGGCAAACCAGTTTTGCGTGTTCCGGGCCGCGGGACCGCCCGACCACGCCTGCAGACGCAACACACCCACCGCTTGCACGGGCTCGCGCCATTGCTTCAGCCCCTGCACAAACCCGCCGATTTCCCCCACGTCGCCGTAACGCGTGAGCACCTGGCGCCCCCTGCCGACGCCGAAGTTCTCAAAATCCGTCCGGAGAGTCAGAACCGGGTTAAACCAATTCGTCTCCTGCAAAATCTGGATCAGACCAATGCGTTTCATGCGTGCGCCTCTGCCACTCAACCGCCGCCCCTCCCGCTGGCGACACCGAAAGCGCCCGCCGAGTACGCTGGTCCGGGCCCAGGCCGTAGGGGCGCAGTCTTGCTGCGCCTTTCCGCTCATTCGCCGGGCGTTCCGCCGTCGTCCTGCCGAGGCGGACTATGGCGGACAAGAAAGCCCGACCTACGTGATGCTCTGGCCTCCTACGTAGGTCGGGGTTTATCCCCGATATCAGGCGTCTGATATCGGGCGTAAAGCCCGACCTACACTAGCTCCCCGGTTTTGTTTTTGCGCAATCCCGCGCCAACTGCACTGTCCCGCCATGCCCGCCCCTACGCGCATTGTTGATTCCCACCAACACGTCCGCTGGCACCAGCGCGACGAGCATGGGCTCGTCGCCGACCTCGACGCCCACGCCATCAGCTATGCGTGGCTGCTCACCTGGCAGCTCGGCCCCGTTGAACAATCACCCGAGCACGCCTCCTACCTGAACCCCGCCCTCACCTTGCCCGACGGCTCGCACCCGGGCATCCCGCTGTCGGAGCTCCTGCAGGTCCGGGAAAAATTCCCCCGGCGCTTCGTCGTCGGCTATTGCCCGCATCCGCTCTGGCCCAGCGCCCCCCAGCTCCTTGAGGCCGCGTTTCACATGCACGACGTGCGCGTGTGCGGCGAATGGAAGTTCCGTGTGCCCTTCGACGACCCGCGCTGCCTCGCCCTCTTTCAAATGGCGGGAAAATTAAAACTCCCCGTCGTGCTCCACCTCGACGTCCAGTGGCTGCCCGATCCCGTCACCGCCGCCCCCGTTTACCAACGCGCCTGGTATGGCGGCAATGTCGGCGCCCTCGACCGCGCGCTCTCCGCGTGCCCGGAGACGATCTTCATCGGCCACGCCCCCGGCTTCTGGCGCGAGATCAGCGGCGATGCCGACGCGAGTGCCAATCCCTACCCGCATACGCCCGTGACCCCCGGCGGACGCCTGCAGCCGCTCTTCGACCGCCATCCGAATCTCTACGCCGACCTCTCCGCCGGCTCCGGCCGCAACGCCCTCGCGCGCGACCCCGCCCACGCGCTGCAGTTTCTCACGCGTTACGCGGACCGGCTCCTCTTCGGCCGCGATTATTACGGCAAGGAGCTGCACGATTTTCTCCAAACCCAACCGCTCAGCGCCGACGTCGTGGAGAAAATCTACTGGCGCAACGCCGAGCGCCTGGTCGCGCCACCGCGCTGATTTCGGATTTTTTAACCACGGATGACACGGATCAGAATTTCGGATCCTGAATTTTTACAGAAGGTAACAGAGGAAACAAAGGGAGGAATTCTCCGTTCTCTCCGTTCCCTCCTGTTAAAAATGATTGGATGGTTTGATCCATGTAATCCGTGGTTAAATTCCGAAACTCGGAGCTTCGCGTGAATTCGCGTCCATTCGCGGTAACCCCCCCCCCCCCTTTTTTCTCCCCCTCCATGAAAAAAACCGTCGTCCACGTCATCCCCAACGCCCATCTCGATCCCGTCTGGCTCTGGGATACTCGCGAGGGCCTCAACGAGGGCGTAGCCACGTGCCGGGCGATGCTCAACCTAATGGACGCCGAGCCCGACGTAACCTTTATCCGCGGCGAGGCCGCAATTTACGAGCATGTGCGCCGGACCGATCCCACGACATATGCGCGCATCAAAAAAATGATCCGCGCCGGCCGCTGGGAGGTCGTCGGCGGCACCTGGATCCAGCCCGACACCAACCTGCTCGAGAGCGAGGTCCTCTGCCGGCACTATGAGGTTGGCCTGCGCTATTTCCGCGAAACCCTCGGCGTCCAAGTGAAGAGCGGCTGGCAGGCCGACTCCTTTGGCCACACCGCCGGCCTGCCCGACGTGCTCGCCGCGGGCGGACTCGAGAATTTCGCGTTCACCCGCCCCAACCGGGAGGATTTCATCCTGAAGACCCCCGCCTTTTGGTGGCACGGCCGCGGCGGCGCGAAGATCCTGGGCTATCGGGCGCCCATCGGCTGGTACGGTTGCGAGCGTGACGAGGTGAAACGCCGCTTCGATGAGCTGGTGCCATTCGCCAAGACCTCGACCCTTCGCAACATCGGGATGTTTGTCGGCCTCGGCAATCATGGCGGCGGACCGAGCCGCCAGATCATCGCCGACATCAAGCAATGGGCCGCCGCACACCCTGACTTCGAGGTGCGCTTCGGCGGCCTGAACAGTTTCTTCGCCGCCCTCCGCCGCGAAGTCTCCGCCCCCGGCGGACCAAAGATCGACGCCGTGCACGGCGAGATGAATTACTGCCAGCGCGGCTGTTACTCTTCCGTCATGCGGTTCAAGCACCCCTACCGCCGCGCCGAGCACGAACTGCTGCGCGCCGAGCGCACCACTGCGCTGCTGGTGAATGCCGGGATCGCTCCGGCCACGGATCTGTCCAAACCATGGGAGTCGGTCCTCTTTAACTCGTTCCACGACATCCTGCCGGGCTCCAGCATCGAGCGCGCCTTTGACGAGCAGATCGATGAAATCGGCGGCGTGCGGCACAGCGTGCGCGACCAAACGTTCCGCGCGCTCAACCATCTCGTCGGCCGCGTGAAGATCACCCTGCCCGCCGTCGGCCACGACCATCCGAAAGCCGTGCCGTTTCTCGTGTGGAACCCGCACCTGCGCCCCGTGCAGACCTTCGTCGAGATCGAGGCCTGCCTCGATCACCGGCCGATCTGGCAATACAAGGATCGCGCCAAAGACGTGCCCCTCGAAGTGCGCATCGGCGGCAAACGCGCCGCGTTTCAGATCATCGCAACCGAGCACGAGTGCTTTCCCGAACTCGCCTGGCGCAAACGCGTCGTCGTACCCATCACGCTCCCCGCCGCGGGCTGGAACCTGGCGACGGTCGCGTGGGTCGAGGGCTCCCAGTCGCCCGCCCATCCCCGCTCCGCCACCGGACGCGGCACGTCCATCCGCAACGACTTCTACCAGGTTTCCGCCGAACCCGGCGCCAGCGGCATCCAGGTGCGCCACCGCGGCCGTTCCCTCTTCGGCGCGCGCGGGCTGCAGCTGGACACCCTTGCCGACAACTGGGGCTCATGGGGCTCGATGAACGAGTCCGCCCCGGGCGTCCGTCTCACCGAAAAAATCGGCCGCTGGAAAATCGCCCGCGTCGCCGTGACCGAGAGCGGTCCGTTGCGCGCCGCCCTCGTCGTCCGGCTCACCACCCTTCGCGCGCATGTGGACCTGACCTTCCAGCTCACCGCTGGTGTCGAGGAGGTTGCGATCGACGCCCGCGTCTTCACCGACCTCGAGGCCGCGCGCATCAAACTGATCCTGCCCGGCGCCCGCACCGTCGAGTGCGAGGTCCCCGTCGAGCGCGTGAAGCGCTCGAGCGAGGGTGAGATTCCCGTGCTGCGCTGGATCCGTGTCCTTCGAAGCCCTGGCGTAGGAGAGCGGGCGCGCGATGGCCGCAGTGGATTCGCGGTCGTGAGCGATGTGCTCGCCAACTACGACCTCGAGGGCGGCGACCTGCGCGTCACTCTCGCCCGCGCCACCCGTTACGCCCACGCCGAAAACCTCGACCAATCCAAGACGTGGTGGCGCCCAGCGACCGACCGCGGCGAACTCCGCGAGAAGCTCACGCTCCTCCCACTCTCCGCTCCCGTCGAGGATGCCGCGGAGCTGTTCAGCCAGCCGCCGCTCATCACGATGGCCTGGGAAAACCGCACGGGCACGCTGCCCGCCACGGGTTCACTCGCCACGCTCACGTCCCCCGACGTGCAACTGCTCGCCCTCAAATCCGGCCCCGGCGGCCGCGGCCTCGAACTGCGCGTGAAAAGCTACGCCCCCTCCCCCCGCCGCCCCGTCCTGCGCCTCGGCCAGAAAACCATCCGACTCGGCCCGGTCTCACCAGGCGAGGTCGCCACCTTCCGCGTCGCCGGCGCTTCCGCCCGCCGAATCAGGCTCGGTCAATAGCCATGTCCAACCCTCCTCCCCCCCTCCGTCAGTCCCTACGTCAAAACCAAGAACCTCGTCTGGTTCGCGCGCATGCTGCAGAAAGCGCGGCTGCACGCCGCCGGCCAGCTCGGACCGGACTACCTGCCGTGGGTTGGCAAGGGCTTCGACGGACGCTGCCTGCGCCTTCTCAGGATTGAGTATGCCGCCCTCCTCGCGCGTCTGCCCCATGGAGGCACTGACGAGGAAATCCTCGAATGGTGTTTCGCCCACGGACGCCAGCCCACGGACGAGGAGATTTTCATGTTCAACGAATATATGGTGAAGCGCGGCATCCGCGACACCGACAACCCCGGGCAGATCGAGGATTACAAGGCGAAGTATGGCTTCGGCGGCCGCGCCGACCTCCAGACCTACTTCGACGTCATCGAGGCGGATGAAGGCCGCTTCGGGAAGCCTCCGGGCTAAGCGCCCCCCCCTGCCGCCATGCCCCGCATCGAACTCACCACGGTCATTGCGGCTCCGATCGGGCGGGTTTTCGACCTCGCGCGCAATATCGACATCCACGCCGCCAGTCAGTCCAGCCATGGGGAGAAAGCCGTGGCTGGTCGAACCTCAGGGCTGATTGAGGAAGGCGAGGAAGTCACTTGGGAGGCGGTGCACCTGGGTGTGCGCCAGCGGTTGACCAGTCGGATCGTGACCATGCAGCAACCCACCTATTTTCGGGACAGCATGCTGCGTGGCGCGTTCAAGCGCATGGATCACGACCACTATTTTGAGGCGGGGCCGGCCGGTACGGTGAAGAAGGACGTCTTCGACTGTGCTTCGCCGCCGGGGCCGCTCGGCCGGTTGGTCGACTGGCTTTTTCTCGAGCGCTACCTACGCCGGTTGCTCGAGGAGCGGAATCAGATGCTGAAGGATCTGGCGGAACGGCGGATTGAGGGTGGAACGCGTTGCCCCTAACGCGTTGATCGATCCCGCGAACCTTTTTTACCACGGATTTCACGGAATGACACGGATCAGGAATCGGATCCTGCAAGAAGATCGAGTGGTTTTCCCATCCGTGTTTCTGCGTGAAATCCGTGGTCAAAAAATGAAAGATCCGAATCCTTAGCAAAGGTGGGCCGGGCGCTCCGTGCCGGCTGCATGCCTTGCAAGCCCTGGCGTCTTGAAGCCGTAGGGGCGCAGGCTTGCGTCCCTACATCGCCGCCCCGTACGGAGCGGCGGTCAGATCAATCGCCTGGCCGGTGCGGATCGACTCGATCGCGGCCAGCACCACCGCCGACGTGCGGCGGGCGGATTGGACCGAAACCGGCGAAGGTTTGCCCTCGGCCACCGACGCGATGAACGGCGCGTCAATCACCGCCGCTCCCTCCTCAGGATGCGCCGGGGACTCGGTGATTTTCTTGTCTTCGCGGGTCATGAGTGAGTTGAGCCGGTTGTAGAGACTGAAGCTGCGCGCGCCGTCGGACTGCTGCAGCGCGAACTTCGAAGAATGCGGCGGCACGCCGCAGTCGCCGACCGCAATATTGGCCACCGCGCCGTCAGCGAACGTCAGCGTGATCGCCGCCGTGTCCACAATCTCGCGTGTCGGATGATGCCGGTTGCCGCCGGCTGCATAGACCCGCACTGGAGGCGTCGGATGCAGGTGCAGGACGGTGTCCACCATGTGACACCCCTGCGACAGTACGTTGCCGCCGCCTTGGATCGGATCATTCGCCCAGAAATCGGACGGCCAGTGGTCATCAATGACCTGCGCGATGGTCAGCGTGGGCTTGGACAGAAACGCTTTGGCCGCCACCACCGCCGGGAAAAACCGCAGCTTGTAGCCCGACGCCGCGATGACGCCCGTCCGCTCCACCGCCGTGACGATGCGATTGCAGTCCGCTAGGGTGAGTGCGAGCGGCTTCTCGAGGAAGAAATGCTTGCCGGCCGTCGCCGCCGCCTCGGCCAGCGGCGCGTGGGTGTGGTGCTGCGTGCAGATCCACACCGCATCGATGTCCTTGTCCGCCCAGATCTGGGCGACATCGCCCGTGGCATAGCCGGCGCCGTATTTCTGCTTAAATTCCTCGGCCCGCGGCGCGGCGATGTCAGCCACGGCGGCCAGTTTCACGCCGGGATAGGTGGAGAGGAACTTGGCGTGCTCGGCGCCATAACTGCCGCAACCAATGATGGCCGCGCGAATGATCCGGGATGTGCTCATGGGGTGCTGGCAGCAAAGTCCCGGCCGCGGACGCGAACAAGCTTTTTGGCCGCCCTCCTGCGGACCGGTGCAAAATGGGGTTGAGTCCGGGGGCCGCCGGCTCTGGCTAGCCATTGCATGCGCCTCGCGAAAGCCACCGGGCCCTGGTTCGCCCTGCTGATCTGCGGATTGCTGCGCGCGGAATACCCCGCCACTGTGACCGCCACCGCTCCCTCCGCCCCGCCCTGGCGCGATTCACCCCCGATGGCCACGTCCCTCACCGAGCCCCGTGTGCTGGGCGTCCCGATCCAGGACGCCAACCTAATCTCGTACCGTCTCTGCGCAGGGTATGGGACGGCCGGGCACGACCTGCTATGCTGGACGACCACTGCGGAGTCCGGTGGATATTTCTGCGCGCTCGACCTCACGACTTGGCAGCTCGACCTCAGGCCGCTGCACCACCTCGAGGCCTATCCGATCACATCCGCGAGTGATGGCGCCATCTACACCGGCAGCACGAGCGGCGAGATCTGGCGTTACCGGGCGGCGGGCAGTACCTGGGAGGTGCTCGCCCGCCCGTGGGACAACTCCGGCGGTCGCGACTTGCATCACATCCGCGTGCTCGGCGAGGGTCGCGATGGCTGGCTCTACTGCGGGGGGGTCTACGGCGAACGGGCGCGCGTCAGCAAGACGACCGGTGAGGTGCAGCTGCTGCCGGCCATCAAGGAAGCGGGCAACTGGTACGTCTGCTCCGTGGCGCCGCTGCCCGACGGGCGGATCGCCTTCGGGCTCGGTTATGTGGCGCGCATCCTCATCTACGACCCGGTCTTGGGCCGCGATGTGGCCGACTGGACGCCGGAGTCGTGGCGCCCGGACGGTTTCGTCATCACGATGATCGCCGGTCCGACCGTGCTGTACGCGAACCATTTTCCGAGCGGGAAGCGCGGGGCGTTCGACCTCGCCACGGGAAAATTCCTCGGCGAGGCGCCGTGGCCCGACGTGAAGATGTTCCCGAAGTGGTCGGAGTGGACCCACAGTTCCGGCGAGGGCAACACCTTCGACTATTACCTGCTGCCGGGCACCGACACGATCGCCGCGGGCGCGGGCGGTCTGGTCCATCTCTGGAATCCGCGCGAGGCGGCGCGCACGGTGCCGCTGGCGGAGTTTTCGCCGGCCCCGGCGCTGGTCCGGGCGATGCAATTTTCGGTGACGTCGGACTTGCGCGTGCTCGAGCATGATGCCCGCCGCACGCACGTCGTGCGGGAGCGCGAGTTCGCCCAGCCGCGCGTGCAACGCAGACTCTTCGGCCTCGGGCTCGGACCTGACGGTTGCATCTACGGCGGCGCCTTTCAAAGCACGCACCTGTTCCGGTCCGACCCGCGGAGCGGTGAGCTGCGCGACCTCGGCGACCACCACCCCGGCTGGGGCGGGGAAACTTACAGCTTCTGCCTCCGCGGTGGCGAACTCGTCTGCGCGAGCTACGTCAATGGCGCCATCGTGCTCTACGATCCGGTCAAAGCCTGGGACTGCACCTACGAAAACCAGAAAAATCCGCGCTTCGCCGGCTACTTCGGCTCGTACACCTACCGGCCCTTCGCCTGCACGGCCGACAGTCGCGGTCACGTCTGGGGTGTCGGCCAAGCCGGCTGGGGGATCACGGGCGGCGGCATCAGCTGGATTGATCCGGCCACGGGCCAGCAGGGCACGGCGCGGCTCCCCGGTGCGCCCTATTTTGTCAGCGAGGTCACGCCCGGGACGCTGCTCCTGGGTGACGAGGACACGCTACGCTGGTGGGACGCCGCCACCAACACCGAGCTGGCCCACTGCGCCTGGCCCAACGGTAAAACCCCGGCCGCCGTTGTGATGACCGACGGCGCAGAGGTCCGCCTCGCGTTTTGCGATGCCCAGGGACTGCACATCGCGCGATTGCCCGCGCCGGGAAAGCTGGAGATCGAGCGGAGCTTTCCCCTGCCCGTGGACACCACTCGGCTGCTTTGGGACGGCCGCCGTCTCATCGCCGGTGGCACCGGCATGGCCGAGTTGGATCCCGCCACCGGGAAGTGGATAAAATTTTGCGCGCTCGGCCCCGACTTGGCCTTTGCCTTCGTCGCGACCGCCGAGGCGGTGTACTTCTCGCGCAAGGCGGAACTGCTCACGGTGGCTCGCCCAGGCAAATAGGGTGCGGCTCACCCCAAATGGGAGACGTCTCCCCACGTTTCCAATGCCCAGCCCTTCTCGTCCCACGGATGGAATGTTTTTCGATCAAGCAAATGCCCTTAAGATTGATCCGTGTTCATCCGTGTTATCCGTGGTAAAAAAAGCCCGGCGGTTTTGCCCATTCCCGTCGGCCCTCAAGCCTTACCTCGCTGGCTGCACGCTTCCCAGTGCGGCTAGTTCCTTCCGCACGGGAAATTGCCGGGCGTCGCGAGGGTACTCGGCCAGGAACGTCCGGTAATAGTCCGCCGCCTGCGCCGGATTGCCAGCCAGCCGCGACAGCTCGCCGACCTGCACGAGCACATCCGCCCGCGTGGTGGGGTCGAGCGCGCCGGTCTGCCCGGCCGCGAGCAGGTGGGGCAGCGCCAGCCGGTCGGGCAGCCGGTAATGGAAGATGGCGTCGGCGATCACGAGGTGCAGCTCCGCGGCCGCCAGCGGTTGGCGGGCCGACGCCAGCAGTTGCTCCGCCGCGACCACCCGCGCGGCGGGTTCAGCCGGGCCCGCGGAGGTGTACAACAGCAGGATCGCGAGCCGCGAGACCGCCACCTGAGCCCAGCGCGAGTCCGGATGCTCCGCGACCAGCCGCCGAAATTCCGCGGCCGCGAGGGCCGGATCGGGCGGCTCCGCCTGGAACTCCGCCAACCGCGCGAGGTAAAACCGCGCCCCGAGCGCGAGGTCGTCCGTGCCGGCCGCCGCCAGCGCCGTCAACAGCGCCCGCGCCCGTCCGACGCGATCCGGCTGGGGGCTGGGCTGGGCCAGCAGGCTGAGCGCCAGGCCGAAGCGCGCCGTTCGCGCGTCCCGCGCCCCGGGCGAGGCCAGCTCCTCAAACCGCGCCTGCGCCAGATCGGAACGGTAGTTGGCCAGCAGCGACCAGGCCTCCGCGGACGGATCCGACGAGGCGGGCGCCGTCACCCCCGCGACCGGCAGGAGCACGAGTAAAATAAATGCCCCCGGTTTCATGGGTGGGGCAGCCCGTTCGTGCGCTGGGCCTCGCGCATGATGTCCATCATCTGGAACGTCCGCCCTTCCAGGCGCGCGGGCAGCAACGGCAGGGCGGGCGTCGCGCCGGGCGCCGCCAGCGCCTGCTGGGCGAAGGCCGCGGCGTCCTCGCGGGTGATCGTCTGCAGCTGCACCTTGGTCTCGCGGGTGAGATCCGAGATAATCCTTGGCCTCATGCCGGCATCCATCGCCGTGGCGTAGCGCTCCGGGCCGCCGTTCGGCCCCCACAGCAGGTAATAGCTGCTGCGCAACAACGCGACCGCGTCGGTGCCGGTGAGTCCGAAAAATCCGCCGTCCAAATTCCAGACATAGCCGTCGTAGAACGGCAGGAACTGGCGGGAATAGGCCGAGGCCTTCACCCCGACCGTCCCCGGCAGCCAGGTGCTGACGTCGGTGAAGATCTGGTTGCCCGGCACGCTCGTGATGAAGTGCAGGAAATCCAGCGCCTCGCGGCGGTGGGGCGTGGCCCGGTTGACATACATGGCCATCAGGGTCGCGAGCCGGCCGTCGGCATACGGTCCGAGCATGAGCGGGCCATACACCGGGTCGTCCTGCAGCGGCACCGGGTAGCGGAATGCGCCCAGCTCGAAATCGCACAGTTCCTTGAGGCTGCTCGCCTCCCACGTCGGCGCCACGATCATTACCGTGCGCTGGCGCACGAAATCCATCAGGGGCGATTCGCGCGTCAGCTGCAGGAACCCCGGCACGCTGTTGTCCCCGAGGTCCTTGAGCAGCTCAAAACCCGGCCGCAACAAAGGCGAGCGATAGTTCCACTCGCCGCGCAGGTACATCAGCCCCAGCTCCTGGCTCGTGAAGCCAAAGGTGTGGCGGTGGTCGAGTTGCGCTGACTGGGCGCTGCCCGCCGACTCGAAGATGTAGCCAATGAGGCCAATGACGGATTCTCCCGAGTTGGCGAGCGGGGCAAGGTCTAGGTGGTGCTCGCGGGCGTACGCTTGGATCTGCGCGCACAGGGCGAGGAACTCCCGGTAATTGCGCGGCGGCTCCTCCGTGCCGGTGATCGTGCGCAGCAGCGGGCGGTTGAAGATCAGCCGCATGCTGTGCTGCGTGAGCGTGGCGGCATAATATTGGTTGAGCTCCGTGTTGAACCCGTCGGGGTTCATCATCGCGTCGAGGAAAGTGTCACGCCAGGGCACGTGCTCCAGCGGTGTGCCCCGGTTGTAGGGGTTGGGCCGCATGACCTCCTCGGTGATCGGGGAGAAGAAGCGCTCCACCCCGGTGAAGTCCCGGCCATACTCGATGATGTCGGGCGCGGTGCCGCCGACCAGCTGCGTCCGCGCCCACTGCCGGTAGATGGTGTCGGGGACCGAGATCGGAATGACGTGCACCCGGGGGTTCAGCTCCTCGTAGCGGCGGATCATCGCCGTGAAAGCCTGGCGCACGCCCCCCTCGAGCTGCCACTGGGACACCCGGATGGTCACGCGGTCCGTCCGCTCTTCCTCCGCGGTATGCCGCACCATCAGCCCGATCGCGACCAAGTAGCCCGTCCCCAGCACGAGGAGGCCCATGAGTTTACCGGAAATCTTCATGGCTGTGTCCGAGCTGTAGACGAAGGCTGCGCATTCGCCAAGCGGACGCTGCAGGATTTTTCATCTGAATTTCCAATCTTTTTCTACCACGGATTACCACTGCTGTCCGGAACACGGAGCAATAAAATTCTATAACTTTCATAATATGAGTTTGATCAGCCAGTTTAGGGGTGTGACGCATTTTGAGTGTGGAGCGGTGTTTGGATCGTTCTGCGGCCGGCTAAACTGGAGCCATGGCCAATTCCACTGTGTTTGCGCAAGTCATGTCGCTGGGACATCGGGAGGTGTTTCGTCGCTGCGTCGAGCGCTATGGTGGCGACACGCAGAGCAAAAGTTTTTCGTGCCCCGACCAGTGGCTGGCCATGGCGTTTGCGCAGCTGACGCATCGGGAGAGCTTGCGGGATTTGGCCTCGGCCTTGGGCTCGCGGACCGAGTTGCTTTATCAAATGGGATTTCGCAGTCGGGTGCTGCGCAGCACGCTGGCCGACGCCAACGAACAACGGGACTGGCGGATTTATGCCGACTGGGCTCAAGCGTTGATCCGCCGGGCCCGGCAACTCTACGTCAACAATCCGTTCGCGGTGGAACTCGACCAGACCATTTATGCGTTCGATGCGACGGTCATCGACTTGAGCCTGACGTTGTTTCCGTGGGCTCATTTCCGGCTGCGCGAGTCGGCCATCAAGCTGCACACCTTGCTGGACCTGCGCGGCTCGATTCCCACTTTTCTCGCTCTGACGAAGGCCACGGTGAACGAGATGCTGCTCCTGGATACTCTGCCCATCGAGGCGGGCGCCATCTACGTCCTCGATCGCGGCTACACCGACTTCAAACGCCTGATGCGCTTCACCACGGCGGGCGCTTTCTTCGTCATCCGCGGCAAACGGACGCTCGATTATTCCGTGGCGGAGCGTCGCGCGATCCCTGGCGCGACGGGCCTGCGCTGCGATCAGACCATCCTGCTGCGCCACCCTTCCTCGCGGTTGCGTTACCCGGTCCCACTGCGCCGGATCGCTTACCGCGATCCCACGCACGCCCGCTCGCTGGTCTTTCTCCCCAATTTGTTCACCGTCCCGGCCTTCCAGGTCACCGAGCTGTATCGCGCCCGCTGGCAAATCGAACTGTTCTTTCGCTGGATCAAGCAGCACCTCTGCATCCGCCATTTTATCGGCAATTCCGCCAACGCGGTGCGGATTCAAATCTGGACGGCCGTAAGCACCTACCTGCTCGTCGCCATTTTGAAAAAAACTTGGAAGCTGGAACCGAGTTTGCACGAAATCCTTCAGGTCATCAGTGTCACGCCATTCGAGAAAACACCTCTGCCAGAACTCTTTGCCAAACAATCCACGGGTATCGAGCCAACCATTCTTAATGATGAGGTTCCTGACCTCTTCTCTTGAAGGATCATGCTGCCGGACAGTAGTGACGGATTACACGGATGAAAACGGATCAATCTTCCGGATTACTGTTTCAATCCGAAAGGCCTCCCATCCGTGTCAATCGGTGTAATCCGTGGTAAAATTTCCGACAGTTCGGCTCAAGTCCACCTCCTCGCTCAGACGAACCGGCTTGCGGCCCGCACGTCCCGGGCAAAATCTACTCTCCCACCCCTCCCCCATGACCCCCAACCTCTACCTCGGCATCGACGTCGGCACCGGCAGCGCGCGGGCCGGCGTGTTCACCGCCACTGGGCGCATGCTCGGCCACGCCACCCAGCCCATCAAGCTCTGGCGGCCCGCGCCCGACTTCGCTGAGCACTCGTCCGACGACATCTGGGCCGCCTGCGGCCGCGCCGTGCGCGGGGCGCTGAAGGTTGCCGGGGCCAAAGCCGCCGACATCGCCGGGATCGGCTTCGACGCCACCTGCTCGCTCGTCGTGCTCGACGCGAAGGACCGCCCCGTCTCCGTGAGCCGCGCCGGCCGCGCCGCGCAGAACGTGATTGTCTGGATGGACCACCGGGCCATCCCCCAGGCCACGCTCATCAACCGCACGCGCCATCCGGTGCTGCGCTATGTCGGCGGCGTGATCTCGCCCGAGATGCAGACACCGAAACTCCTCTGGCTGAAGCAAAACCTGCCGGCTACCTGGAAACGCGCCGAGCGTTTCCTCGATTTGCCGGACTTCCTCACCTACCGCGCCACGGGTGATGACACCCGCTCGCTCTGCACCACCGTCTGCAAGTGGACCTACCTCAGCCACCGGCGCGGCGGCGGCTGGGACGCCAGCTACTTCAAGCGTATCGGCCTCGGCGATCTCGCCGCGGAAAAATTCCGTCGCATCGGCACGCGCATCGCGCCGATGGGCCAGCCCGTCGGCCGCGGGCTCACCGCCAGGGCCGCGCGCGAACTCGGCCTGTGCCCCGGCATCCCCGTCGGCGTGGCCATCATCGACGCACACGCCGGCGGACTCGGCGTGCTGGGCGCCGGCCTGCGGAGCAGCTCCATCGGCGCCGCCACGCTGGAGCGCCGCGTCGCGCTCATCGGCGGCACATCGTCGTGCCACATGGCGGTGTCGGCCAAGCCGCGCTTCATCCCCGGCATCTGGGGCCCGTATTTTTCCGCGATGGTTCCCGGCCTCTGGCTCACGGAAGGCGGCCAATCCGCCACCGGCGCGCTGATCGACCACGTCATCTTCTCCCACGCCGCCGCCGCCCCGCTCGCCGCGCAGGCGAAGAAGTCCGGCCGCACGATTTACGAACTGCTCAATGACCGGCTCGCGGCACTCGCGAAGTCTCCAGGCGTCGCGTTTCCCGCCGAACTCACCCGCGACCTGCACATCCAGCCGGATTTTCACGGCAACCGCTCCCCCCGCGCCAACCCGACGCTGCGCGGCGCGGTGAGCGGGCTCGCGCTCTCCGCCACCGCGGACGATCTCGCGTTGCAGTATCTCGCCGCGATCCAAGCCGTGGCGCACGGCACGCGTCACATCATCGATGCGATGAACGCCCGCGGCTACCGCATCGCCACGCTGTCCGCGTGCGGCGGCGGCACGAAAAATCCCGTCTTCCTCCGTGAACACGCCGACATCACCGGCTGCGCGATCGTGCTTCCCCGGGAACCGGAGGCCGTCCTGCTCGGCGCCGCCATGCTTGGCGCCGTGGCGGCGGGACGTCATGCCAGCGTCGCAGCTGCGATGGCGGCCATGAGTTCCGCCGGTCGAACGATCCAGCCCACCGGCGGAAAGGTGCGGGCCTTCCACGCGCGCAAGCATGCGGTCTTCCACCGGTTGCATGCCGACTTCCTCGCTTATCGTGCGGTGATGAACGGCTAGTGGCTCCGGACGTTAGTGGCGAAGCGCGCGCCTCGCGACCCGTGGAATCGGACGAAGCTCACATCGGCGGTTGCCGAGGTCATTCCCGTGGAACGTGTTCCATCATGGTTCCTCCAACGGCATCCAAGTTTACCCTCCAGTGACGACGTCGGAAATCTGCGCTGTTGCAGGGGGGCGGGTTATATCCAATAACCACCGGCCAGCCCTCCCGGAAGACTCGGTGTTCCCCTTCAAGTTTCTGCCCCTTGATCGCCGAGTGATTTCGCAGGCGGACTGGCGTCGACATGCCCCAATCGCTGAAAGTCCTCATCGTTGAGGACAACCACGCCGAGGCGGAGCGCTTGGTGGAGGAATTGCGACGCGCGGGCTTCGAGCCGGACTGGGAGCGCGTGGAAACGGAGGAAGAATACCTCAAACGCCTTCAACATGGCCTCAATATTGTGCTTTCGAGCCATCAGTTGCCCCAGTTCAGCGGGCTGCGGGCCTTGGAGCTGCTAAAACTCGGTGGATTGGAGATACCGCTGATTGTCGTGTCAGACGCGGATGGCGAGGACCACGCGGTGGCCGCGATCAAACAGGGTGCGCACGACTACTTCAGAAAGACCCGCCTGGATCGCCTCGGGCAGTCGGTTTCCCAAGCGCTTGAATCCAGCCGCGACCGGGCCGATCGCAAATGCATGGAGGAGCGGTTGCTCCTCAAAGGCACTGCGCTGGCCACGATCGCGAACGCCGTTTTCATCACCGATGGCGCGGGCGTCATCCAGTGGGTGAACCGGGCCTTCACCACGCTCACCGGCTACACGGAGCGTGAGGTGGCGGGCCAGACGCCCCGCCTGCTGAACTCCGGCCAGCATGCCCGCGAATTTTTCGGCGACCTGTGGGCCACGATCCTAGCGGGCAAAACGTGGCGCGGCTGCGTCACCAACCGCCGCAAGGACGGCAGCTTCTATCACGACGAGCAAACCATCACGCCGGTCCGGTCGGAAGCGGGGATCGTCACTCATTTCGTGGTCGTCACGCATGATGTGACGGAGCGCCAGTCCGCCGAGGAAGCCGTGCGCCGGCAACGCGCGGAGTTCCGGGTGCTGTTCGACCTGATGCCGGCGATGATCTGGTTCAAGGACACCGAGAACCGGATCCTACGCGTCAACAAGCACGTCGCCGACGCCGCCGGGAAATCGGTCGACGAGATCGAGGGAAAGCCCTCGCTCGAGATTTACCCGGAGGAGTCCGCCAAGTTTTACGCCGATGACCAGATCGTGATCCAGTCGGGCCGGCCACGACTGGGGATCGTGGAGAGCATCCGCAGCCCCTCGGGCGTCGAGGTATGGGTGCAGACCGACAAAGTCCCGGTCTGCGACAAGGAGGGGAAAGTGACGGGCCTCGTCGTCATGGCGCAGGACATCACCGCGCGAAAACAAACCGACGAAGCCCTGCGGGACAAGGACACCCTGATTCGCATCACCAACCGGATCACCCGCACCGGCGGATGGGCCTACGAAATTTCCAGTCAACGGTCCATTTGGGCCGACGAGCTCTTCGACATTCTTGAGTTTCCGCCGGGTCACCCGCCGTCCTTGGCGGACGCGCTGGCACTTTATCCCGAACCCGGACGGAGCAAAATCGCCGCGGCGATGGAGGCCTGCGGCCAGCAGGGTACGCCTTTTGACGTCGAGCTCGAAATCTTCACCGCCAAACAGCGGAAAATCTGGGTGCGCGTCTACGGCGAAGCGGACCGGCGGGCGGACGGCACCATCAGAGGCGTCCAAGGGGCCATCAAGGATATTACCAAAGGGAAGCAGGTGGCGGATTCACTGCAGCGTTTCCGCGCACTGGTGGATCAGTCCGAGGACACCCTCGAGATCATCGACCCGGAAACCGGCCGCTACCTGGATGTCAACGACCGGGGTTGCGCCGCGCATGGCTACACCCGCGACGAATTTCTCCGGCTCAACGTGTCAAATATCAACCAAGGCATTCGCGCCGCCGACTGGCCGGCGGTCCGCGACAAGATTCGTCTCGAAGGTTCCCGCAGCGGCGATGGCTATCACCATCGGAAGGATGGCACCGCCTTTCCGGTGGAATTCAGTTCCAAATGGGTGCGGCTGGACCGCGACTATATCGTGTCCGTGGTGCGCGATATCACGGAGCGAAAACGCACGGAGGAGCAGGCGCTGCATTCGCAACGCATCGAGAATGTCGGCCTGCTCGCCGCCGGCGTGGCCCACGATCTCAACAACATCCTCGCCCCGATGCTCATGGCCTCCTCGATGCTGCAGAGCCACGTCACGGACAAGAACGACTTGAAATTGCTCGTGATGGTGGAGAAGAGCGCGCAGCGCGGCGCCTCACTCGTGCGCCAGATCCTGGGGTTCGCCCATGGCGTCGGGGGCGAACAGCAACTGTTGCAGGTCAAACATGTCCTGCACGACATCGCCTCCATCATTGTTCAGACTTTTCCGAAGCTGATCGTCTTTGAGGAACAGCTATCCGGCAACCTCCGGACCATTAACGCCAATCCGACTCAAATTCACCAAGTCCTGCTCAATCTGTGCATCAACGCCCGCGACGCCATGCCTGCGGGCGGTAAACTCATCCTCCGGGCGGAAAACTGCTCGCTCGATGCCGACGCCGCCCGCGCCATCAAAGGCAGTTCCCCGGGCGACTGGCTCAAGCTGGAGGTCAGCGACACCGGCACGGGGATCCCCCCCGAAGTTTTGGCGCGAATCTGGGAGCCGTTCTTCACGACCAAGGAACCCGGCAAGGGCACGGGGCTGGGCCTCAGCACGGTGCTCGGCATCGTGGAACGACATCAAGGTTTCATTACGGCCCAGAGCGATCCCGGACATGGCACCACGTTCTCCGTCTACTTCCCGGCCGCGGAAGGAGTCTTGGATACCAGCGCGCCCATGCCCCGCGCCGCCCGCGGCCGGGGCGAACTGATCCTCGTGGTGGACGATGAGGAATCCATGCGCGCCATCACCACGGATATCCTCACCCAGCACAATTACCGCGTGCTGGTGGCGGGGGACGGGATCGATGGCGTCGCCCTCGTCGCCAAGCACACGCTCGAGCTCCGCCTCGTCATCACCGACTTCAACATGCCCGGGCTCAACGGGGAGAACTTCGCCCGCGTGGTTCGTTCGCTCAACCCCGCGATCAAGATCATCGGGATGAGCGGCGGCAACGAGGGCCGGCTCGCCGCTAACTCACCGGAGCCGTTTGCCGACGTTTTCCTGGTCAAACCCTTCAAGGCCGAAACGCTCCTAGCCAATATTGAGACGTTGCTGCAGCCCGCGATGCCCGGCCCTTGAACTTGAACTCCGGCGAATATTCCACAGGATTTAACCCCATAACGCCTCTTTCCGCGAACCGCGATATGCCCGCCCCGACGCGATGAACCGCGCCGCCGAAACCCTGCCCGACGCACCCCTTCTCCACCCACCAGAGATCAAAAATGAGCGCCAAAAAAAATCCAGCCCCCCGCCCGAAGAAGGCCCGCACGGGCATTGATGGTTTCGATGATATCACCCGCGGCGGCTTGCCCAGTGGCCGGTCGACCTTGCTCGTTGGCGGGCCCGGCTCGGGCAAGACCCTGTTTGCGCTGCGCTTCCTCGCGTATGGCGCAGCACATGGCGATGAACCAGGTATCTTTATCGCCTTCGAGGAAACCCAGAAGCGCATCATCGCCAATGCGGGGGCCTTCGGCTGGCAGCTCCCGGAGTTGGTCCGGCAGAAGAAGCTTTATTTTGTCGATACCCAGCCGAGCTCCGACCTCATCCAGTCCGGGAATTTTGACCTCAGCGGCCTGCTGGCCGCCCTCGGAGCCGAGTCCGACAAGATCGGCGCGCGCCGGATTGTGTTCGATGCCCTGGATATCGTCCTGGCGCTCCTCCCGGACGACCTAGCCCGGCGGCGCGAAGTTTACCGGCTGCACGAATGGCTCATTTCGAACGGCCTCACCGCGCTCATCACGGCGAAGGCCGGCGGCGACGAGGCGAGTTCCTTCGGCCCGCAATCCTTCGGCCCGCAATCCTTCGGCTTCATGCAGTTCATGGTGGACTGCGCCGTGCTCCTCAACCACCGCGTGGCGCTGGGCGTGTCGCAGCGCAACCTGCGGGTGCTGAAATATCGCGGCTCCAGCTTTGACGAAAACGAGTCCCCCTTCGTGATTGGCAAAGGCGGCTTCGACGTAGCCCTCGCGTGCACCCCCGTCCGCAAGGAAGCCAAGGTTTCGGCGGAACGCGTCTCCAGTGGCGTCGGTCGCCTCGATACCATGCTGGGCGGCGGTTACTATCGCGGTGCCACCGTTCTGATCACCGGCTTTCCGGGCACCGCCAAGACCACCTTGAGCGGGGCCTTTGCCGAGGCCGCCTGCGCCCGGGGCGAACGCACCATGTTTTTCAGCTTTGATTCGGACGGCACCGAGGTGATCCGCAATCTACTCTCGGTCGGCATCCGCTTGGAACGGTATGTGAAAAGCGGACTCCTGCAGATGATTTCCGCCCGCACCATCAGCGGCAGCGCCGAGTCCCTGCTGGTTCGGATCAAGACTCTCGCCCGCGACCACCGGGCGCGCTGCCTCGTAATCGACCCGGTGTCCACGCTCGCGAAGGTCGGCAATGAACTGACCGCCCACGGTGTGGCGGAACGGCTGATCGACTGGTCGAAGGCGGCCGGCCTGACCCTCGTCTGCACCAGCCTGCTCGACGATATGAACGGCCAGCTGGAAGGCGGCACGCCGCTCCAGATCTCCACCATCGCCGATACTTGGATCCATCTCAACTACCTCGTTCAAGCGGGTGAACGCAACCGGGGCCTGTCCATTATCAAGTCCCGCGGCACCGCGCATTCGAACCAAGTCCGCGAGCTGATCCTGAGCGACACGGGGGTGACACTGGCCGACATCTATACCGCCGGCGGCGAGGTCCTGATGGGCACGATGCGTTACGAGAAGGAAAACGCCGAGCGGGTGGCCAGGGAGGTCGCCGAAGTATCCGCCAAGCTCAAGCGCGTGAGCCTCGATGCGGAGCAAGCGGTGCTGCAAGTCCGGGCGAAGTCGTTGCAAACCGAGCTGGTGGCCAAGCAGGTCGGGAAAACGCTCCTGGCGCACACCACCCAAAGCCACAAAGGCGAGATGTCGCGCGGTCGCGTCCGGATGCGGCAACTGCGCGGCGCCGATGCCGCCACCCAAGGCAAAGGAGGGCACCGATGAGCGCGCGCGCCCCCCACTTCAAATTCCGGCTCTATGTCGCAGCTGACACCCCGAATTCCTCGCTCGCGCACGCCAATCTGACCGCGCTCTGCCAGGCGCATCTGCCGGGCCGGCATGAAATCGAGATCGTTGATGTCCTCCGCGAACCAACGCGGGCTCTCGCTGACGGCATCTTCATGACACCCATGCTCATCAAACTCGCCCCGTCGCCGATCCGGAAAATCCTCGGCACGCTCAACCAGACCGAGAAGGTCCTGCAGGCATTGGGGCTGGAATCCGCCGCCGCATGAAGCCACCGGCTGCACCGCCCTTGGGAGACGAACACGACGAAATCCCCGCCCTGATCGAGACGCTGCTGGCCGCGGAGGAACGCCTCGAACAACTCACGGCGGGCGAAGTTGACACCGTCGCAGGACGGGATGGCCGCACCTTCCTGCTGCGGCGCGCGCAGGAACAGCTACACCGCGGCCAAGCCGGCAAGCAGGCCGCCATCCTCAACGCCCTGCCCGTCCACATCGCCCTGCTCGATACCCAAGGCGTGATCGTCTCGGTGAACGATACCTGGCGGCACTTCACCGGCGCGCATGTGTTGCAGGGCCCGGGCTACGCCATCGGTTTCAACTACCTTGCGGCCTGTGATCAGGCTGGCGGTGTCAGTGCATTGGAAGCCCAGCAGGTTGCCTCCGGCATCCGCGCAGTACTGGCCGGCACGAGCAGGATGTTTTCGCTCGAGTACGCCTGCGCGATGCCGACCGGGCGGCTCTGGTTCCTGCTGACCGTAACTCCGATGCACGCGGATCGGCTGCGGGGTGCCGTGGTCCGGCAGCTGGACATCACGGATCGAAAACGCGCCGAGTCGGAGCGCGAGCGCTTCTTCACCCTCTCGGTGGACCTCCTGTGCATCGCCGGCTTTGACGGCCACTTCCAGCGGGTGAATCCCGCGTTCACCCGCATGCTCGGCTACACCGAGGCGGAGCTGCACGCGCAACCGCTGGTGGAGTTCATCCACCCGGATGACCGCGCCCCCACATTGGCGGAGTTCGGGCGCCTGGAATCCGGCGCGCTGACGCTCAACTTTGAAAACCGCTACCGCTGCAAGGATGGCACCTACCGATGGATCCTGTGGAACGCCGTGCCCTTCGCCGCGGACAGCGCGCTCTATGCGGTCGGCCACGATATCACCGGGCGGAAGCTCGCGCAGGAAGCGCTCGAGCGGCAACAAACCGAACTCCGGGTCCTGTTCGACCTCGTGCCGGCGCTGATCTTGCTCAAGGACACCCAGAACCGCCTTCTGCGGGTCAACCAGCGGGTCGCGGATGCCGTGGGACGGACGGTCGAAGAAATGGAAGGCCGGCCCACGAGCGAGTTCTTTCCGGATCTCGCCGCCCGGTATCACACCGAGGATTTGACGGTGATCAATTCGGGCGTCCCGGAACTCGGCGTCGTGCAAGCGACGCTCACTCCGGCCGGCAACCCCCAGTGGGTCCAGACCGACAAAGTCCCGCTCCGCGATCCGTCGGGCAAGGTCGTCGGCATCCTGGTCATGGCCCAGGACATCACCGAGCGCATGCAGAACGAGGAGTCGCTGAGGGAAAAAAACGCCCTCATCCGGATCGCCAGCCGAATCACGCGGACAGGCGGCTGGGCGCTAGAGCTTCCCAGCCAGCGCGTATTTTGGGCGGACGAGGTTTTCGACATTTTCGAATATCCCCTGGGCGATGAACTCTCGCTCGACATGGCACTCGCAATGTACCCCGACCACTCTCGGCCCAGAATCAGCGCCCTCATCGAGGAATGCGCGCGGAACGGTACCCCGTTTGACATCGAGATTGAAGCCGTCACCGCCCTGCGACGCCCTATCTGGGCGCGGGTCCGCGGCGAAGCGGAACGCCGCACCGATGGCTCCATCCTGCGGGTGCACGGGGCGTTCCAGGATATTACAGAACGCAGGCGCTCCGAGGAAATCCTGCATCTGCTCCGCTCCGCCGTGGAGCAGTCCACGGAATCCATCCTGATCACGGACGCCCAGCTCGACCTGCCCGGCCCCCGGATCGTTTTCGTGAATCCCGCTTTCACCCGCATGACCGGCTACACCGCGGCAGACGTCATCGGGCTAACCCCGCGCATCCTGCAGGGTCCGCATACGGACCGCGCGGTCATGCAACGTCTGCGGGATAATCTCCAGCATGGCCAGGTGTTCCGGGGGCAAGCCATCAACTACCGCAAGGACGGGGAGGAATTTCCTCTGGAATGGGAGGTCGCGCCCATTCGTGATGCGCAGGGGGTCGTCACGCACTTCGTCGCCCTCCAGCGCGACATCGCCGAGCGCAAGACCAGCGAGATGGCGCTCCAACGCTTCCGGGCGCTGCTCGATCAGTCGAATGACACCCTCGAGGTCGTCGATCCCGAAACCGGTCGCTTTATCGACGTCAATGACCGGGGGTGTACCACGCATGGCTACACCCGCGAGGAATTCCTCAAGCTCACGGTGTCGGATATCAACCCGGCGATTTCCCCGGCGGAATGGCTGCGGGTCCGTGATGGTATCCAGCTCCGGGGATTTCGGAGTGCCGAG
>Ga0105047_10000343_pt1 | contig 75724 bp, 92 predicted proteins | sample MAT04_FD_78384 | JGI IMG/M metagenome (GOLD analysis project Ga0105047, IMG submission 78384) | Freshwater microbial communities from Lake Fryxell liftoff mats and glacier meltwater in Antarctica - MAT-04 (megahit assembly) | ecosystem: Environmental > Aquatic > Freshwater > Ice > Liftoff... | reverse complement strand
GGAGCCGGGCCGATCGGCTTGCATTGCGCGGGTTTCATAGGCAGATTGCACAGTCCTTCAATTGACTGTTCGGCCGAAACCGCCGGGCATCCTCCACGCCATGAAATCCAATCCAGAATCTGCTGCTCTCGGCTTCGCCACTCGCGCCATTCATCTGGGCTACGACCCGATGCAATGCGAAGGTGCGCTGGTGCCACCGGTGTATCTGACCTCCACTTTTGCTTTCGAGAGCACGCAAGTCGGCATGCAACGCTTCGCCGGCGAGAACCCGGGCTACATCTATTCGCGCGTCGGCAATCCCACCGTCGCTTTGCTGGAGGGGCGACTGGCCAGTCTGGAAGGTGGTGAGGCGGCGCTGTGCACGTCTTCCGGCATGGGGGCGATTACTTCGGCGATCTACAGCCTGGTGCAGGCTGGCGATGAAATTGTCGCCGACCAGACCTTGTATGGCTGCACCTTCGGTTTCTTTCGGCATGGTCTGGCCGCTTTGGGCATCCAAGTCCGGCATGTCGACATGACGCAACCTGAGTCGGTGGTTGCCGCCATCACGCCGCGCACCAAACTGCTGTATTGCGAATCGCCGTCGAATCCGAACATGCGACTGATCGATCTGCGCGCCATCGCCGACCTGGGCAACACGCATGGCGTACCGTTGATGGTCGACAACACTTATTGCACGCCGTATCTGCAACGCCCGCTGGAGCATGGCGCGACCTATGTCGTGCATTCGGCAACCAAGTATCTGGGTGGCCATGGCGATTTGCTGGCTGGCGCGGTGATCGGTCCGGCAGAGGCAATCCAGCGCATGCGTTTCTTCGGGGTGAAGGAAATGACCGGCGCGACGATGTCGGCGTTTGATGCTTTCCTGGTGCTGCGCGGCCTGAAAACGCTGGCCTTGCGGATGCGTGCGCACTGCGCCAGCGCGCAGGTGTTGGCCGAGTTCCTCTCTACGCATCCGGCGGTGGCGCGAGTGGATTACCCTGGCTTGCCGAGCTTCCCGCAACATGAACTCGCGCAACGCCAGATGGCGTTGCCGGGCGGCATGATTGCGCTGGAACTGAAAGGCGGTTTCGATGCCGGCTGCCGCTTCATGGATGCGTTGCAGTTGTGCACCCGGGCGGTCAGTCTCGGCGATGCCGAAACCTTGGTGCAGCATCCGGCTTCGATGACCCATTCGACCTACACACCTGAAGAGCAGGCGGCGCACGGCATCAGCCCGGGGCTGGTGCGACTATCGGTGGGGCTGGAAGAGGTCGAGGATATTCGTGCCGACCTGTTGCAAGCGCTGAACGCGCTCGCTTGAGCGGCAATTCAGCCTGGAGTTCAGCCGGCGATGCCGTAGCCGCCGTCTTCGATGGCGGCACGGATGGCGGCGGCATCGGATTGCGTCGGGTCGTGCTCAACCTCGACCCTGCCGCTGGCGAGATCGATGTCGATTTTTGCCACGCCGGGCAGGGCGGAGACCAGGTTTTTCACGCTGTTGACACAGCCCATGCAGCTCATGCCGGTTACGTTGAGAGTCAGGGTATTCATGCGCTGTCGATGCTCCGGGTGGTGTTGAGAAGGTCGTTCATGCGGCCATCCGCGCCATAGAGTCCGCGGCTGGAGGCGCTTTGCAGCACTTGCATGGCCGCCTGGGTACGGCGCATCTGTTCTTCGATCAGGCGGCCGTTGACGCGGTTGAGGCGAGCCGCTTCGTGGGTCCGTTTTTCCAGGCGCTGCCAGTTGGCTGTCGGCAGGCTGTCGCTGAATGCGCGCAGGCGTAATGCCGGCAGACCGGAGTTGGCTGGCAGGCCGAGTTGTTCGGCCAGCCGGCGCCAGTCTTCGGCCAGTTGCAGGCTGACATTCAGGCGTTGTTGGGTGAGCGTTTCGAGTTGTTCGGAATTGCCGTTTGCCAGGGCAAGGGCTTCTTCTTCGAGCAACGCAAGAAAATGTTCCAGTTGCTGGTTCAGGACGGTGAGGTTGGCATCGAGCGGCATCATCGCGCTAGTTTAGTCGTCAACCTGTCCGGCGCGGCGGCTGATGTTGGCGATGCTTTCTCGCACCAGGCTGTCGGCAACCGCTTCTTCATCGATCTTGAAGCGGCCTTCGGCGATTTCCTGGCGAATCGATTCGATCTTGGCGTTATCGCTGATGCTGACGCCGCGCAGCTCTTCCTCCAGTTGGCTCAACTTTTCTGCGGTTGAAGTGAGTTTCACGTCGTCGCTGATGGCGACATTTTCCGGCGATGGGGTAAGGCGCGTCGCAGCGGAACGGGAATCCTTGCTCCGCGTGATTGGCGGGCTTTTGATCAGGTTATCTATTTTCACCAGCGTCTCCTTGGTTTGGGCAGCCAGGCTTGAGTCGTCGGGCTGGTTGGGTTTGTTCGCATCAAGCACGGGCCTGGCTCACGGTCAATTTTCAGGTTGAATGACTTCGATGAAGGCCTGGACTTCGGCATGCATACGCAACGCCAACTCGGTACAGGCTGCCACATCGGCCGCCTTGGCGCTGTGTTCCATTTGTTGTGCCAGGTGTTCGCCGCGCTGTGCCGAGAAGGTGGCAAAGATGCCTTTCAGTGTGTGGCCAGCGCGATGCAGGCGAGGCCAGTCCTGGCTGCTCAGCGCATTGTCGATCTCGGCCAGGTAGTTCGGGGCGTCAGCCAAAAACATGTCGAGCAGGATAGCTAGGAGATCTTCATCGCCATCGATTCGTGAAAGCGCATCCGCACGGTCAAAGATGGGCGATTGATCCGGTGTTTTTGCCGTGGCTGCGGCTGCTCGGCCGGGGCTGGTCGGGGTGCTCTGGGCGGGGTTTCTGGCATCGCCTTGCAACACCCGTTTTATTTCCATGAACAGCGCTTCCGGTTTGACCGGCTTCGAGACGTATCCATCCATGCCGGCTTCCAGGCAGCGCTCGCGGTCTCCCGTCATCGCATTCGCGGTCATCGCGATGATCGGAATACGGCGGTTCTGGCCTGCGCTGAGCTCGATTCCCCGGATGCGGCGGGTGGCTTCCAGGCCATCCATCTCCGGCATCATCATGTCCATCAAAATCAGATCGAAATCGCCGGCTTGCCATGCTTCTACCGCAAGTTGTCCGTTCTCCGCGACGCTGGTCGTGTGACCCTGTTTTTCCAGTTGTTTGATGGCGAGTTTCTGATTCACCGGGTTGTCTTCAGCCAGCAGGATTCGGTGTTTTGCTTCGACAGCTGGTTGGTTTGATCGGGCGGCCAGGGGATCTGTCTGGCCGCCTGCGCCGAGTGCGGTTTCCATCGCCTGGCGCAGGTCGCTCAAGGCGATGGGTGGGTTGAGACAGGAAAGAACGCTGGATGAAGCAGCCGACGTATCGCCAGCAGCAACGCCGAGTTGCTGGTAGCGGTCGGCGTCATCACGCTGTTGGGTGGCGTTGAGCATGATCAATCGTGTGGGTGGGCGGGAATTTTGCTGCGCGTCGTTGAGCAGGGTCTGCGCCAGCTCGAAGCTGTCGATATCCGGCATTTGGGTATCGAGCAGGACAAATCGGTACGGGTCGCCGTCAATCCGCGCCTGATCCAGTCGGGTCAGCACGGAGGTGCCTTGGGCCAGGCTTTCCGGGCGCATCTGCATGCGCTCAAGCAGCAGCGACAGCAGGCGTAGATGGGCGGCATTTTTGTCTACCACCAGTACCCGCTGGTTGTTCAGTTCAGCTTCCTGACGCTGGATGTCTTCCGGGCACGCGGCTTTGCCGAGCCAGACCTGAAAAATGAAACCCGAACCTTGGCCGGACTCGCTTTCCACCCGAATGCGGCCCCCCATCATTTCAACCAGTTGCTTGGTGATCGTGAGGCCCAGGCCGGTGCCGCCATATTTGCGGGTGACCTGACCATCGGCTTGCGAGAAGGCGGAGAAGATCGTGCTCTGGTGTTCTGCCGCAATTCCGATGCCCGTGTCATGCACCGTGAATTCGAGGCAGTGATGGGCTTGCTCGCCGGACTGTTGGCAATTCGTGATGGCCAGACCGACCGAACCTCGCTCGGTGAATTTGACGGCGTTGCCGAGCAGGTTGATGAATATCTGGCGCAGCCGCACCGGATCGCCGACGACAAAGCGCGGCGTATCCAGACTCAGGTCGCAGGTGAGCTCCAGATGTTTCAACGCGATACGCGGCGTCAACGATTTCAGGGTGTCGCCGATCAGGTCGAGCAGGTCGAACTCGACTTCTTCGATATCCAGCTTGCCGGCTTCGATCTTGGAGAAATCGAGGATGTCGTTGATCACCCTGAGCAGGTGGTTGGCCGAGGTTTTCACCAGTTCGAGATATTCGCGTTGCTCACGCGTGAGCTCGGTTTCCAGGGTCAGGTCGACCATGCCCATGATGCCGTTCATCGGCGTGCGAATTTCATGGCTCATATTGGCCAGGAATTCACCCTTCAGGCGGTTGGCGGATTCGGCGGCTTGGCGCGCAGCGAAGAGTTCCTGATTCAGGCTGCTGAGCTGGTGTTGTTGTTGTTCGGCTTCATTCAGCGCGCGGGTTAGTTCGGCGGTACGACTTTTGATCATCAGATCCAGCTCGGAGGCGAGCTGGCGCAGATTCTGGTTGCGTTGGAAGAGATCTTGCGTTTTGTCTTCCAGGATGCGCTCGGCTTGTTTGCGCGCACTGCGTTCGCGCTCAAAACGCCGCTGCCAGACGGATTCGCTCATGACTTGCTGCTCGTGGGTAGATGACCGGTGCGCAGCGGTTGGTCAGCGGGTTGGCCAGTGGTTTGGGCTAACGCGTTGCGCTGTGGCTGAACGGGGTTCATCAAGATTTCCTCATGCCGGTCGGGTGAGGACGAAGCGCGCTTTGGCACCGGCCAGGTTGGGTTCTGGTTCGGGAGCCAGTTCATGTTGCAGGGCTTCTCCACCGCCAAAATGTGCGATGCAGCCTTCGATCAGGCCCTCGGCCAGATGGCTGAAGGGGGTTTCAGAAAAGCCGGTCAGGCTGAGGCGGCCGGGTGACTGCTCGACGATGATCGTTGGCGGGTCGGCATCCGGAAAATGCTTGCGAACAATGCTGTGAACGATTTCGTCGATGCCGGCGAGAAACCGGAAGCTGTCGCGGATGCCGCTGAAATGTTGCGGGTATTCAAGCGCAAAACGGCGGAACAAGTACTGGCCAAAGGCGCGCTCGATCTGGTCGGTCGGGGTTTGGGTTTCTTCCGCCAGAGCCTTGACCAGGGCAACCATTTCTTCATGCGGGTAACTGCCGACAGCGGTGTAGATGCCGCCTGAACGGACCTGGGAACGGTCGATCAGGGTGTCAACCATGTCGAACGACCAGGTTGTCTCGACCATTTCCATGAATTCGGTAAATAACAGGCCGTTCATCACCTTGTTCCAGCTAAAGAAGTGTTGCTGTTAACGGCTGCGTTGATCGCCAACTTGAGTGCTGAAAACTGGATCGGCTTGCGGATATGACCATTCGCGCCGGCTGGCGGCGCGCCGTCGGATTCGTTCTCGATAGCGTGGGTGATCAGGACGATGATCGGCGTTGCTGCCGAGCGGCCGGCTTCCCGCTCACGGATGTGCTGGATGCTGTCTTCCACCTTGCCACCCGGCAGCGTCAAGTCGAGCAGAATCAGATCGAACCGACCCGGCGCGAATCTGGCCAGGAATGCGTCGGTATCTTCGGCCAGGGTGACTTGATGGCCCAGCTTGTCGAGCAGCGCGAGGGTGAGCTTGCGATTGACCGGATTGTGCTCAGCCAGCAGCACGGTGAGCCCGGCGATATCCAGATCAAGTTCTGCAATTTCAGTGCTGGCCTTGGTCTCGCCGCGGAATTCAGCCTCGACTTCAGCAGGGTGATAGGGGATTTGCAGGTGAAAACGGCTGCCCTGGCCGAGCTCGCTTTCCACCCACATGTGGCCGCCCATCAAGTCGATCAATTTGTTCGAAATGGTGAGGCCGAGTCCGGTGCCGCCGAAATTACGGGTAATCGAGCCGTCGGCCTGGGTGAACGCATCAAAGATTGCGGCCAGTTTGTCCTGCGCGATGCCGATGCCGCTGTCGCTGACGCAGACATGCAGATAGTGCGCTTGCAGGTCGCTCGCAAGGTCGAGGTTCGGGTTGCCATCAACCCTGATCTCGATACCGCCGGTACGGGTGAATTTGATCGCGTTGCCGATCAGGTTGATCAGCACCTGGCGCAACCGTCCCGAGTCGGATGCGATGCTGGCGGGTAAACCGGGGGCCATTTTCAGGTTCAGCGACAGGTTTTTTTCCTGCGCCCGCACCGCCATGCTGCGCACGACGCCCTGGAGCAGATCGTTCAACTGGAAGGATTCGATATCGATGTCGAGTTTGCCGGCTTCGATTTTCGAGAAGTCGAGGATGTCGTTGATGATCGTCAGCAAATGTTGCGCCGAGTTGTGCGCCATACCGAGATATTCGCGCTGGTCGTCGGTCAGGTCGGTTTCCAGCGCCAGATCGGTCATGCCGATGATGCCGTTCATCGGGGTGCGGATTTCATGGCTCATATTGGCGAGAAACTCGCTTTTCATCCGATTGGCGTTTTCCGCCACGTCGCGCGCTTGCCGCATGGCGGCTTCCACCTGCTTGCGCTGGGTGATGTCGCGCACCACCAGAATGCGATACGGCAAGCCGTGCAGATAGAAGCGGGAGAGGGTGATGTCGGCCGGGAAGACGCTGTTGTCGCGAAGGTTGGCCACGGTTTCGAGGCGTTGCTTGCCGGGATGGTCAACGCCGGTCATGTCACCCCATTCCGGCAACAACATCGATGCCGACAATCCGACCAGTTCATGCTCCTGCCAGCCGAACAGTTCACACGCTGCGCTGTTGGCGCTTTCCACCGCATCATCGTAATTGACCGTCAGCAGGGCGTCGGAAATGTTGCTGAACACGGCTTCCAGGCGTTGCTGGGCAGCGGTGACCGACATCTCCTTGGTGTATAGCCAGAGCGAGGTTTCATTCAGCGCGTCGACCAGCGATTCGATTTCTTGCGGCCCTTCGAAGTCAGGCATTTTCTCGCCCAGATTGCTGGTCAGTTCGCCGGCAAAACGAGAGGAAGCACGAATCGCGGCGACCGGACGCCGCAGATACATGAGCAACAACGCCACACTCAACGTACTGGAAAGAATGATCGCCAATAGGCCATTGATGACAATTTGCGAAAGGTTCTGCTTGAGTGCCTGGGTATTCACTTCGGCTTGCAAACTGCCGGCATAGCCGAGTTGATCCAGCGCATGCCAGATCACCAGGCTTTCAGCCTGCCAGGTGAAATCTTGCTCCGGCAATTTGTTGCCGGCGGCGTCGATCCAGAAGAACTGGGTGGTGGCGCCTTGCGGCGGCGTCAGGGTGATCAGGTCGAATACGGCTTCGGCGGGTTTGCCTGGCGCATGGATGACCTGGCTGATCATTTGCCCGTTACGATTGAAAATCCTGATCGAACGCAGTTCATCGTTGTCCGCCGCCAGCAGCAGCATGCGTTCAACCGCGCCGTAGTCGCGGGTCAGCAGCAAATTTGCCGAGGAGGTGGCGAGGTTGGTCAACAGATCTTCACTCCGCTTGATCAACCGATTCTGTTCGCCTCGGGTCTGTTCCAGAATCGTGTAAAGCGTATGTGCAGAGATGCTGACAACCAGCATCGCGGCCATGAACAGACTGAGCTGAAGCGTGAACTGTCGCGGCAACAGGCGCGAAAAGACGCGACGGTAGAGGTTGCCGATCAGGTTTGGCAGCCGTTGGCGAAAGCTGGGATGGTCCATTGCCTGTGGATTGCCTATTTGCTGACGGTGTAATGTTTGAGTTTGAGCTTGGCCAGCGGCAGGTAGTCGTGCGCGAAATCGGCGCTGATGACTTTATCCAGATCGACATCGGCCAATATTTTTCGTCCGCCGGGTGTGCTGTCGAGTTTGAGCAATGCGGCGCGAATTTTTTCGCGTGCAGCTTGCGTCACTCTCGGGTGGGCGGCTAACGGATGCGGCGCGACCCCGGGTGTGGTGTACAAAACGCGCAGGTGATTCTGAATTGCCACGGATTCCTTTTCCAGCGTGGCATGAATGCCGCCGCCAGCAGCGGCTTCACCGATCAGGACATGGCGATAAACGTTTTGATGTGTGCCGACAAAATCGCTGCTGAAACGCAGACCTTCCTTTTCAGTCAGCAACGCGCGCAGGTAAAGCGAGGCGCCGAATGCATTGGGTGCCGGAAAGGCGAGCCGTTTTCCGTCCAGGTCTTGCAACGTTTTTATCGGGCCGTTCTGCTCGGTAACCAGGATTCCAAGCAGCGGATCTGATCCGCGCACCAGCGGGATATAGCCCTGCGCATCGGCGGCCATCAGCATGTGATACGGATTCAGGTAAACCAGATCAGGGATACCGGCCAGAAAATCGGTTTCAAATCTGGGGATTTTGTCGAGCAGGCGAAGTTGGAAGCCATACCCTGTTTCAGCTTCCAGATGGCGCAGCAAAGGCGTCCAGCGCAGGCCAATATCGACCGGGGTGAATTGCGGCACGACGGATAGCGTGAAGGTTTGCCGGCTTGTCTGGGCATTTGCCGACAAGGGCGCGAGCAGGCAGAGCATAAGAAGTGCGCGCAACAGCATGGTGTTGATCGTCATTCAGGGTTGTCATTCAGTCGACGAGGTGTGCCGGGTGGGGTCCTGCATCCTGGTAACTGGCTCGAATGACCAAGGCATCCTCGAGGCGGGAGAGGAAGGCGGCGACGCAGAGCGGGTCGAAATGCGAACCCGCGCCGGTTTGCAGGAAATCTACCGCGCGCTCCACTTCCCAGGCTTTTTTGTAGGGCCGTTCGGTGGTGAGCGCATCGAATACGTCAGCCACCGCGACGATCCGGCCATGCAGCGGAATTTCCTCACCCTTGAGGCCGAGCGGGTAGCCGCTGCCATCAAATTTCTCATGGTGCGAACGAGCGATGATGGCGGCGATATCCAACAGGTGTGACTGGCTGCCGCGCAGGATTTCCCAGCCTTTCTCGGCGTGCGTTTTCATGATGGTGAACTCGGCTTCGTCGAGTTTTCCCGGCTTCAGCAGAATGTTGTCCGGGATGGCGATCTTGCCGACATCGTGCATTGGTGCGGCACGCAGGATGAGTTCCTGTTCTTCCGGCGGCAATCTCAATTGCCGAGCGATGAGGTGCGAGTAGTTCGACATGCGTTGGATATGGGCGCCCGTCTCGGGATCGCGAAACTCGGCCGCGCGCGACAGGCGCGTAATCATTTCGTGTTCGCGATCGAGGATGACCTTGGTCGCCTCGGCGACCTTTTCCGCCAGCCAGGCGGCGCGGTCGGCCAGGGCTCGTTGGCTGCGACGCAGGGAGACCATATTGCGCAGGCGGGCGCGAAACTCGGGGTTGTCGATCGGTTTGGTGAGAAAGTCGTTGGCACCTGATTCAAGTGCCGCGTAGCGGGTTTCCTTTTCGTGATCGGCCGTGATCATCAACACCGGGATGTCGGCATTTTCAGGCGGCTCGCGATAGCGCCGGATAAATTCCAGCCCATCTGGCGTCGGCATCATGTAGTCGACGATCAACAAGTCGACGACATTGCTCAAGCACCAGGCCAAACCCTCGGCCGAGTCCTGAAAAGTGAGTGGTTGATATTCCGGGTTGGCGCGCCTGACCAAGCTCTCCATGAGCTTCAGGTTAACCGGGTTGTCGTCAACAATTACGATCCGCATAAGGCGAGACTCCAGCAAGCAAGAGCCCTTATCGGATGGCTAACTCATAACTTGAGGCGCGGTTGCTGTCGTTGCCAAAAAATACGCTGAGTCGATCGGGGGTTATTCCTGAACGTCTCGCTGCATCGGCGGACGTTTTTCAACGGTGACCGGAAGTTGCATTTCTTTCTGCGCGCGGATCAGGTTGAGCGGCACGGCTTTATTCGGCGGCAACGCGGCGATCAAGTTGAGCAGTGACGAGGATTCCTTCACTGGTTTGCCATCCACGGCAATCAGAACGTCGCCCGGACGAATGCCGGCGCGATCCGCCGGCCCGTTGCGCAAAACGCCGGCGATCAGCGCGCCATTGGTCGATTTGAGGCCGAAGGATTCGGCGATTTCAGGCGTGATTTCCTGCACTTCGATGCCGACCCAGCCGCGCGTCACCGCGCCGTGGGCAATGATGTCTCGCATCACCTGGCGGACGATTGAAATGGGAATCGCGAAGCCGATGCCGAGATTGCCGCCAGAGCGGGAAAAAATCGCCGTGTTGACGCCAACCAGATTGCCCGCCACATCGACCAGGGCGCCGCCAGAGTTGCCCGGATTGATCGCGGCGTCGGTCTGAATGTAGTTTTCAAAAGTATTGATGCCGAGATGGCTGCGTCCGAGCGCGGAAATGATCCCCATCGTGACCGTCTGGCCTACCCCGAACGGGTTGCCTATCGCCAGCACGACATCGCCAACGCGCTGCATATCACTCTTGGCGAAGGTGATCGCCGGCATCTTGTCGCGCTTGACCTTGAGCACGGCGAGATCGGTTTCCGGGTCGGTGCCGACGACTTTCGCTTCCAGGGTCAAGCCATCGGAGAGCGCCACCTGGATTTCGTCGGCGGCTTCGACCACATGATGATTGGTCAGAATGAAGCCATCTTCGCTGACAATGACGCCCGAACCCAGATTGGACACCCGCTGAGGCCGATTGTCGGTCGGAAAACGGTCGCCAAAGAAACGCCGAAACAGCGGGTCATCCATCAAAGGATTGCGCTGGCTGCGAACCTCTTTGCTGGTAAAGATATTGACCACCGAAGGCTGTGATTTGCTGGCCGCATCGGCATAGGAAGGCACCTGCCGGGCACCGCCGGATTGGGCGACTTCATTGGCCACTTCATTGGCCACTTCACGAATAGTGACGGCGGCGCCATCGAAAGGCAGTAGTCCGGGCGCGATTCGATCCAGCCCAAACAGGGCTGCCACGACGACCGCGATGGCGGCAACAAATTGAGAAAACAACAGCCAGAACCTGTGCATTGACGGACTTGAGCAAGATCATTCGAGACTCCGCGATTCTAGCGCACGCCCCCAACCTGGAAATTCTGCGTGCACACTTCGCTCCCGAGCGAGCCACTCAAACGATTGGTTTTCGTGTGAGTTATGGGGTTCTCCGGGCTGTCTGCAGCGGTTCCCCCAGCTTGCGACGGCATGTTGATTCATTCTTTCAAGGTTTAATGACCTGTCAGGCTTTAAGTCTGTTGCCTTTTATCTGTAAAATGCCGGCTTTTGTTTAACTGGCTAAGTTGTTTACTCGACCGGAATGTCTGAATTACTGGGCATTCAGGGTATGCATCTGGCGCTGGTACATGAATTCAATCGAACAGGCAGGACAGATGTTATGAGCAGCTTAAGTGTTGACCCTTCCAAACGCCGATTTTTGGTGACGATGACTTCCGCAGTCGGGGGTGTGGCTGCGCTAGGCGTTGCAACACCTTTTGTGATGAGCATGCTGCCCAGCGCCCGGGCAAAAGCCGCGGGCGCCCCGATCGAGGTAGATCTGAGCAAGGTCGAGCCGGGCATGCAATTGGCCGTCGAATGGCGCGGCAAGCCAGTCTGGGTGGTTAATCGCACCAAGGAGATGCTGGATATGCTTTCCAAGCATGATGCCAAGCTGATTGATGCCGCTTCTGAAAATGCAAGCCAGCAACCACGCTACTGCCAGAATCCAACGCGTTCGATCAAGCCCCAATATTTGATCGTGGTCGGCATTTGCACGCATCTTGGGTGTTCGCCGACTTATCGCGCGGAAGTCGCTCCTGCCGACCTCGGCCCGGATTGGGTGGGCGGCTGGTTCTGTCCTTGTCACGGTTCCCGCTTCGATCTCGCGGCGCGTGTTTTCAACGGTTCTCCGGCTCCGACCAACCTGGTTATCCCGCCCCACAAGTATCTGTCTGATACCCGTGTGTTGATAGGTGATGACCAGGGCGCAGCCGCCTGATAGCGACGGGAGAGTTAAGTCATGCAAAAGTTACTTAATTGGGTTGATGAGCGTTTCCCGCTCACGGCCTCGTACAAGGCGCATCTGTCCGAGTATTTCGCGCCGAAGAATTTCAACTTCTGGTATTTCTTCGGCTCGCTGGCCTTGCTGATGCTGGTGGTGCAGATTGTTACCGGCATTTTCCTGACCATGCATTACAAGCCGGATGCGAACCTGGCTTTTGCCTCGGTCGAGTACATCATGCGCGATGTCGATTACGGTTGGCTGATCCGCTACATCCACTCCACCGGCGCCTCGATGTTCTTCGTCGTGGTTTATCTGCACATGTTCCGCGGCCTGATCTACGGTTCTTATCGCCAGCCGCGTGAATTGATCTGGATTTTCGGCGTCATCATCTATCTGGTGCTGATGGGCGAAGCGTTCATGGGCTATCTGCTGCCCTGGGGCCAGATGTCCTACTGGGGTGCGCAGGTCATCATCAACCTGTTCGCCGCCGTGCCCTTTATTGGCAATGATCTGTCAGAGTGGATTCGGGGTGACTATGTCATTGGCGACGCCACGTTGAACCGCTTCTTTGCCTTCCATGTCATTGCGTTGCCGCTGGTTCTGCTCGGCCTGGTCGCGGCTCACCTGGTGGCGTTGCATGAAGTCGGCTCCAACAACCCGGACGGCGTCGAAATCAAGAAGTTGAAGGGTGCCGACGGTCATCCGCTGGATGGCATTCCGTTCCATCCGTATTACACGGTGAAGGACATCCTTGGCGTGGTGGTTTTCCTGATGGTGTTCGCCGCGATCGTGTTCTTCGCCCCGGAAATGGGCGGCTATTTCCTGGAAGCCAACAACTTCATCCCGGCCGACTCCTTGAAGACTCCTGCGCATATCGCCCCGGTCTGGTATTTCACGCCCTACTACGCCATTCTGCGGGCTATCCCTCCTTTGTTCGGCTCCCAGTTCCCGGGCGTGGCGGCGATGGGGGTGGCGGTGCTGATCTTCTTCGCCTTGCCGTGGCTGGACCGCTCGCCGGTCAAGTCGATTCGCTATCGCGGCCCGAAGTTCAAGATCGCACTGACGCTGTTCGTGATCGCCTTCATCGGCCTCGGCATCCTCGGCGTTCTGCCCGCGACGCCGCTCTACACCTTGATCTCGCAAATTCTGTCCGCCGTCTATTTCGCGTTCTTCCTGTTGATGCCTTGGTACACCAAAAATGACACGACCAAGCCGGTTCCGGAAAGGGTGACCCAATGAAAAAGCTGTTTTTTCTGATCTTGGCGCTGCCCTCACTGGCCATCGCTTCTGGTGCGGGCGTCCATCTGGATACCGCCCCGATCAACCTGAACGATCATGGATCGCTGCAGCGTGGTGCTCGGGTCTTCGTCAACTACTGTCTCAATTGTCACAGTGCCGCCTACATGCGCTACAACCGCATGCAGGATATCGGCCTGACTGAAGCGCAGATCAAGGACAACCTGCTGTTCGCCGCCGACAAACCGGGTGCAACCATGACGGTGGCGATGCGCACCACCGATGCCAAGGCCTGGTTCGGCGCGCCGCCGCCGGATTTGTCGGTGATTACCCGTTCACGCGGCCCGGATTGGGTTTATACCTATCTGCGCAGTTTCTACCGCGACGATACGCGTACCACCGGCTGGAACAATACCGTCTTCGACAAAGTCGGCATGCCGCACGTGTTGCAGGAATTGCAAGGTCACCTGGCGCCAGTGTATCGGATGGAAAAGAGTGTAGACGGCAAAGAACATCACGTCATCGAACGTTTTGAACTGGTTAAGCCAGGCAAACTCACCCAAGCCGAATACGATGCGTTGGTAGGTGATCTGACTAACTATCTGAGCTGGATGGGAGAACCTGCAAAAGGCGATCGCATGCGGATTGGCCTCGTGGTACTCCTGTTTCTCGGCGTATTTTATGTAATTGCCTTCTATCTCAAGAAGGAATTCTGGAAGGACGTGCATTAAGCACGCGGTACCCATCATGATGCTTCTCTATTCAGGCGCCGCCTGCCCCTTCAGCCAGCGTTGCCGCATTGTCCTGCATGAAAAGGGCATGGACTTCGAGATCAGAGATATCGATCCGAGCGAGAAGGCGGATGAAATTGCCGCGATGAATCCGTACAGCCAGTTGCCCATCCTGGTGGAGCGGGAACTGACGCTGTATGAATCCAATATCATCAACGAGTACATCGACGAGCGCTTCCCGCATCCGCAACTGATGCCGGCTGATCCGGTAATGCGCGCGCGTGCGCGGTTGTTCCTGCACAACTTCGAACGCGATCTTTTTTCGCATTTGAATGACGTCGTGAATGGCACACCGAAGGCGGCTGAAAAGGCCCGCATGATCGTGCGCGACAACCTGACCCAGATCGCGCCCATCTTCAACAAGCAGAAGTACATGCTGGGCGATGAGTATTCGATGCTCGATGTCGCCATCGCGCCCCTGTTGTGGCGGCTTGACCATTACGGCATTCAGATGCCCAAGCAAGCCACGCCGTTGTTGAAATATGCCGAACGTCTGTTTACTCGGCCGGCTTTCATCGAAGCGCTGACACCGATCGAAAAGGCCATGCGCAAGTGAGTGTTTGAGAGCGTTTGAACGTGCATACCCTGTCGCAACAGCCCTACTTTCTGCGCGCCCTTTACGATTGGTGCGTCGATAGCGGCCACACGCCTTATCTGACCATCCGCGTCGACAAGCAGACCCGAGTCCCGCAAGCCTTTGTCAAAGAGGGGCAGATCGTTCTGAATGTCGGGCCGAGTGCAGTGCGCAATATTCATATGGATAATGATTGGGTCACGTTTTCAGCTCGATTCGGTGGCATGTCGCATTCGATCGAAATCCCGGTCGGCAACGTGATTGCGATCCATGCCCGCGAAACCGGCGAAGGCATGGCATTTGAAAGCCGGGAACCGGCGAGTCTGAACGGCGATGCAACTGAGCAGGAATCGGAGGTATTGGATCAAGAAACCGATACGACTGCTTCACCCACCCAGGCCAAGGGCAGGCCGCATCTGACGGTAGTGAAGTAACTATTTTGTAATGTGAAGCACCTTATAGCCGACATAGCTCAGTTGGTAGAGCAACCGCCTTGTAAGCGGTAGGTCACCAGTTCGAATCCGGTTGTCGGCACCAGTAAAAACCAAACGGCTTGCAGTAATGCAGGCCGTTTGTCATTTTGGTTTCATTCTTTGTATGGGATTTCAGTAATTCAATTTGATTGAGTATTTCTCAAATCAGGGGAAAAGGCGCAGGTTTCTCCTTGCGATACTGAAGTGTGCTGATTAACATGCAGGCCGCTGTAAACCGTTTGTCACACTAATCACACCGTTTTCGAGGGGAAACACTCCATGCGCAAGACCCAACTATTGCTCGCCCTGACTGCAATCGGCTTTGTAGCTTCCGCTTACGCCACCAATGGTATGAATCTGGAAGGATACGGACCGATCGCTGCTGCCATGGGTGGTGCCTCCATGGCATATGACAATGGCAACGCAGCTGTGATGAACAACCCGGCTACCTTGGGGTTGGCTGCGGATGGTTCGCGTCTGGACGTCGCGGTTGGTATGCTTGGCCCCGACGTCAAGGTCGTGAATGGTCTGGAGTCGGGTGGTGACTCCTATTACATGCCCGCCCTGGGTTGGACTCGCAAGAACAACGGACTCACCTACGGCGTTGCCTTGTTTGCACAGGGTGGTATGGGTACCGAGTTTTCGATGGGTATCGATGGCTCGCCTGAGCGTTCCGAACTTGGAGTCGGCCGCTTGATTTTCCCGATTGCCTACAACGTAAACCAGGAATTGGTGGTTGGTGGGTCTATCGATTACGTGTGGGCGATGCTGGACATGAAGATGGCGATGCCGCTTGCCAGTATGGCTGGACTGATTACGCCGACGGGTGGCGGCAATGGAACGCTGGGTGGAGCCCTGAACAATCTGGCCATGGGTGGGTACGACAATGCTAGGCTCGATTTCAGTGATGGCAGCGATTACACCGGCAAAGCCAAGGGCGCTGGTTTTGCTGGCAAACTGGGCTTTACCTACAAGGTGAGTCCAACTGTCACGCTTGGCGGTACCTATCATTCCAAGACTTCGTTGGGCGATATGAAAACCGCTGACACAAGTGCTTTGCTGATTGCCACCGATACTGGCGGTTTTCCCGCTCAGACGGTACCCGGAAAAATTACTGTGCGTGATTTCCAGTGGCCAGAAACCTATGGTTTCGGCGTTGCTGTTCAGGCAATGCCCAATCTGATGCTTGCTGCGGACGTGAAGCACATTGGTTGGAGCGATGTGATGAAGAACTTCACCATGACCTATTCCGCGATGGGGGATTCCGTTACCTTTGCGTTACCGCAGAACTGGGATGACCAGACTGTGTTCCAGATTGGTGCTGCCTACAAGGTCAACGACAAATTGACCTTGCGCGCCGGCGCCAACCTTTCGGACAACCCGATTCCGTCGAGCTATCTGAACCACTTGTTCCCGGCTATCGTGGAAGATCATTACACTGTGGGCTTGGGCTATGCGTTCGACCCAACTTCTGATATCAATTTTTCTTTGCAATTTGCGCCTGAAGTAGAGCAAACCAATCCAATGGTTGGCTATACCGTCAGCCACAGCCAAACCAGTTGGCAGTTCATGTACAGCAAGCGTTTCTAAGCTGAAAGGCTTAAAATGCTGGGCCGGCGGGCGCAAGCCTCCGGCCCTTTTTTCTTGTAGTCACAATGGAGTGCAACATGCGGAATTTCCTCCTCGCTCTGGTTTTGATCGGCTTCGCGCCTTTGTCTTGGGCGGTGTCCCCCTACTTCTACGGTAAAAAGATGCAGGCTGGTGAGGTTCAGGCGGTTCTTGCTCAAGTGGAAGGCAAGCTGAGCAAGGCAGGATTTAATGTGGTGGGTAAATACATGCCCGCAGGTCTAGCCGGCACCGGGGTGGTGGTAGTGACCGACAAGGCGCTACTCGATGCAGTGCGCAAACTGGGGGGCAACAATATCGTCGGCGCACCGATCCGGATTGGCGTAAAAGCCGATGGCACGGTGTCGTACATGAATATGGAATATTGGTCGCGGGCTTACTTTCGCAAGCAATTCCTTTTGGCAGAAAAAACAGTCAAAGCGACGCAAGTCAAGCTGAGCAAGACATTGGGTGCCGGCAAGCCGTTTGGCGGCGATGTCGATGCCAAGGATTTGGCCGATTACCAGTATATGTTTGGCATGGAAGGCTTTGAATCCGACAAGAACGTGCTGGTCGAGAATGTGTCTTTTGACGATGCGGTCAAGACGATTCAGGACAACTTGGCGCGCGGTGTGGCCAAGACCAGCAAGGTGTACGAGATCATCATGCCGGACAAACAAATTGCGGTATTCGGCGTAGCGATGAATGACCCGAAAGAAGGTGAGGGATGGTGGGTGAAGACGGCTGGCGTGGATAACATTGCGGCGTTGCCTTATGAGATTTATGTGGTGAACAACAAAGCCGGCCATCTTTTTGCACGTTTTCGTATTGCTTTGGGCTGGCCTGCAGTCGGCATGGGCAGCTTCATGCGTATTGTTGAAGCGCCCAGCATTATCCATGGCACCCTGACCGAAGTCGCTGGCGGCAGCCGTTGATTCTCTGTTGAAGCCGGATCAATAGCCCCTCTTGCGGGGGCTTTTTCAATAGGGGCTTCTTGAAGGTTCAATCTCGCGTTTCATCATCATGCTGCGCTATGCCCAGCCTACGTTTGCTTCTGCAAGTAAGCACTAGTCACAACCACTAGTAGGAGCGTCCGCTTGCGGCGCGAACGTGGGCGGATCGGCCCGCAAGCGGTGCCTCTACAGCTTTGCTATCTCACCCGATGGGTGCATGGAAAAACCGGCCACTCGCCTGTATTTACGCGGCTTACCAGAGATGATTCAATGGTCAACTGAGGTTTTCAGGTTGAAGCCTGCTGTATTGGCCTGGTTTGTCTGGTTTGTTGCGGTAGCACCCGTACTTGCAGCGCCGGTTTTTGAAAAGTCAGGTGCGCTGCAGTTGAAGTTGTCTGGATTCCTCGGTCAGCGAATGACCGAAATTCTTTATGCCGATAGCGAGCCGGAACAATCCCGCATGACCAGCCGAATCCTGATTCTGGGTGACCGGATGCGGATGGATTTTGGCCAGGATGATCAGGGTTTTGTGCTATTTGATCGAGCCGCCAGGACAGTCTGGCATGTGTCGCCGCAGGATCAGAAGGTGACCGGTATTGTGGCTGGCGAGCTGGGGTCGCTTGTGCCAGAGCTGGGACCAAAACCTGGACCAAAACATGGGCAAAAAAGCTGGCCGAAAGACTGGGTGCTCAGCCAGGATGAAATGCCGAGCGAACAGAATCTGCTGACTCGGCTCAGGTTGAACGAGACCTTGTGCGTTGAGTTCAAATCTGCCCCGATGCTTGCCTGGCAGGCGCAGTTGCTGGCTGAGTTTAGGCAAACCCTGGCGGCGAATCAGGCCAGGCTTTGGCTGGCGTTGCCGGAAACGGAGCGCCAGCCATGCGCCCTTGCGGTAGACGTGGAAAGGGCGGGGATCGAATATCGACGCGGCTTGCCGTTGGCGATTCGTTATTGGGATGGTCGTAGTCGGGTCTATCTGGCGCATCAATATCTGCCGCCAAGGCCGGAACTGTTCGATTTACCGAAGCAGTTCAGGCAAGTGCTGATTGGTGCGACGGATCAGGCAAAGGAAAGCAGGCGGCAACCGCGTTCATCGCAGGCTAGATAGCCGCCGGTTTCATACCAGTCTGGCAAGACCCAGCGTTCCAGCGTTTGGCCGTTCAGGGTGGTTTTGTGGCATGCGGGCCGATGCGTGTGGCCGTGAATGATGCGGCTGACCGGGTAGGTTTCTACCGCCGCGCGAATGGCTGTGGCGTTGACATCCATGATTTCAGGTTTCTTGTCGGCCTTGGCATGTTCGCTGCGTTCGCGCAGGGCCGCGGCCAGCGCCAGACGCTGCGGCAGGGGTTGGGCAAGAAACTGCTGTTGCCAGGCGGGATCGCGGACTAGTCGACGAAACGCCTGATAGGTGTTGTCGTCGGTGCAGAATTGATCGCCGTGGGCAAGCAGGGTCGCGATGCCGTACAAATCAATTGGTGTTGGATCAGGCAGCAACGTCAGCCCGGCGGCTTTGGCAAAGGCGGGACCAACCAGAAAGTCCCGATTGCCGGGCAGAAAAAATACTTCCACGCGCCGAGCTGCAAGCGAATTCAGGGCATTGGCAATGTCTTGATTGAATGGTTCGGCCAAGTTGTCATCACCGACCCAGGCTTCAAAAAAATCGCCCAGAATGTAGAGCGATTGCGCATTCTGGGCGACTTCGTTGATGAACCGCTGGAACAACTGCACCGGCAGCGGGCGCTCCGGCGTCAGATGCAGATCAGAAATGAAAAGTGAACCGGTTGGATTGGACATGGCGCTGTGTGGCGCAGCGTCCAGGTTCAGCCTTCAGTGACTTCGGCGCGTTCGATGATGACGTTTTCGACCGGCACATCCTGGTGGCCGGCCTTTGAACCGGTGCGCACCTTGCGAATCCGATCGACCACATCCTGGCCTTCGGTCACTTTGCCGAACACGCAGTAACCGAAGCCTTGTGAATTGGTGGCGCGGAAGTCCAGAAAGGCGTTGTCGGCGATGTTGATGAAGAACTGGCTGCTGGCGGAATGCGGGTCCGGCGTGCGCGCCATGGCGATGCTGTAGGCCACATTCTTGAGGCCGTTCTGGGCTTCGTTCTGGATCGTTGCGCGGGTCGGTTTCTGGTCCATGTCGGGGGTGAAGCCACCGCCCTGAATCATGAATCCATCAATGACGCGGTGAAAAATCGTGCCGTCATAGTGGCCATCTTTGGCGTACTGAATGAAGTTGGTGACGGTTTCCGGTGCGGCTTTGGCGTCGAGTTCGAGCGTGACGGGACCGAAATTGGTGTGCAGGGTGACCATTTTGACCTTTCGTTTGGCGGGGGTGTTTGCGGGTTTGTTGGCAGCGGCGCTGGCGAGACCGGCGCAAGGGGCGAGCAATGCGAGCAACAACAGATTACGGCGAGATGAATTCATCATGTCTGGTTAACGCTGTGCAAGTTGGTTGGAGGTGGGGATGTCCTGAGCTTTTTCCAGAGCGACACGCCAAGCGCCTTGTTGCATTTGCCAATACAGACGTTTGCTGGACATGCTGGATAAAGTGTTGCTGCTGTAGCTCTGGGTGAATTCGGCGTAGGCCATGTCGCCGTTGCCATACAGGAACAGGCTGATATTGCTCAGGTTGATGCGTATCCATTCCTTGCCCTGGATGTTCCGGCGCTTGTCTTTCGCCCAGCCGGCGCCTTTGCCGCTGGTCATGTTGCTGCTGTAGTGAAGCAGGAAACGATCCGGATCACGCGCTTCCCAATCATTTTTCCAGCGATTCAGTTGGGTCAGAAGGTCATCGCGGCTCCGTTCCCACTCCTCCTGGCTAATCCAATCGGTGCGGTCAGTGATGATCACCGGCGTCGAGCCCACCTTGATCCAGCGTGACAGTTCTTTCAGATCGGGATTGGCAACCACCACGCAGCCATCGCTGGAGCGGGGCGGGCGGCTGTAGGTGTTGGATGGCACGCCATGCAACCAGATGCCATGGCCGCCGTGGCCTTGCAGCCGATCCCATTCATTCGGGTAGTTGAGCGGATAGGCGCCATCCCCGTAAAGGTCGGCCAGCCCGGCGCGCGGCAATTGCTCGATAATCTGATAAACCCCCATCGGCGTCCGCTTGTCGCCTTCAACCCGTTTGTCGGTGCCGTTCTTGCCGATGGTCATATAGAAATCGGATTTCAGTCGCGGCAAGCCATCGATGTTCTCGAACAGATACAAACGTGCACGCGAGGTGTCCGCAAGCAGGGCGTATTTCTGGTGAGGTGCAAGCTGGAGTATCTGGCGCGGCAATAAATCGGCAGCGGGTTGGTCGATGTAACGCAGCAGACGCACCCGGGCTTCATCACGCAGGTCGTCGAGCGATGCGCTGGGTACTTTCGAGGCGGCGCCCAGGCCAGCCAGTGGCCGCATGCGGGCGGTCAACAGGTCGCCGCGAATCAGATGCGCCAGTTTGAAGTCCGGCCGCAAGGCGATGGCGCGATTCACTTCTCTTAGCGCATCGTCCATGCGACTGGCGCGGATGTCTTGCAGCGCTTTCGAGATCAGTGCGTCGGGCGAGGCAATGCTGGTCAGGGGCAGCAGACGGCTGGTGTCGGCGGAGGCGAGCAGGATCGGCGCGGCCGGAACAGTGTCATTTGCCGAAAGCAGGCTGGCTGGGGTGGTCGCCAAGACAATAATGGCGGCGCACGCAGCCGGATTGGCAACCGATTTGGCAACCGATTTGGCAATTTTCCTGATTCGATGCAGCAGGTGGTTGAATGCGGTTTTCATCGCTCGTCGAGAATTTTCCAGTTGCTGCCTTCACGCGCCAGTTGCATGGTCTTTTTGCCGGAGTCCTTGACGATATTCGATTCATATTGCTGGGTAAAACTGGCCTGAGCGGTGTTCCCTTTGAGGCTGATCTTCAACCGGTCAATGCTCACTTTTATGAACTCGGGCCGGGTGACCCTGGCTTTGCGTTCTTCCGACCAGGCGGCAAATTCCTGATTGCCGGGCGTCTTGAACTCGGGGCTGTAGAAGCTCAGGTAGGCATCCGCATCGCGTGCGCTCCAGGCTGCGGCCCAGGCGCGCAAAGTGCGTTCGACCTGCGCCTTCGGATCAATCACTTCAGCCACCGGTTTGATCGGTTCCTTGACCTGTTCCTTGCCCTGTTGCTTGACCTGTTTCGCGGCGGCAACCACGGCGGCTTTTTCTTCCGGTTTGCTTTCTGCGGCGGCGGTATCTTCGGCGGCGGGCTTGGCTGCGGGCTTTTGTTTGCCTTTGCCGGTATCGGCGACTTTGATCGGTTCCTGCGGGCGTGGCGTCGGGCTGAACAGGTCACGAATCAAGGCCAACTTGGTTTGTGCGGAGATGTTCGATTTGTCGAGCTGCATCGCCTTGTCATAGGCTTGGGAAGCCATCTTGGCGTAGATGTCACCCAGATTTTCATGCGCGGTGGCATAGCTCGGGTGTGTCCTTATCGCCATTTCGAGGCTGTTCTTGGCGCGCTCATAATCGGCTTGAGCGGCATAAAGAACGGCAAGGTTGTTATACGGCTCCGGCAGTTCGGGGAAGTCTTCGGTCAGCCCGGAGAAAATCTTGATCGCATCCGAAAAGCGATTCATTTCAGTCAACACCAGACCCTTCAGAAAACGCCCTTGGGCATCCTTCGGGTTGGCAGTCAGGAAACTGTCCACTTTATCCAGGGCGGCTTTGTTGTTGCCTTGCCGGAATGCCTGGTTGGCTTCTTGCACACTGGAAACAGCGGCATCTGCAAGGGTGGGATAAGCGAGCGCGGGTAAAAGCGCAGCGAGGAGGGCGAGGGAGAAACGGCTAATATTCATGTGTGCTATTCTTTTCGGCGTTTTGCGTAGGTTCGTGGCAGAAGTGCCGGGACCGGCGGATTCTAGCCTTCGTGCGACGCAACTCAAAATAATCACTGACCAGTTCACTCACCTCATAACCCGCCTGTTTCAGCCCAGCCGCTCGTTTCTTCTCGCTTTTTTCTCTTTCTCGATCGACCTTCCGTGCCATGAACGACCAAGCCTCAGTTTCCAACGCGCCGGTGCAGCATTTCATCCGTTCCATCATTGAAGCCGATCTCGCCAGCGGCAAGCATGCCGGCATCGTGACGCGATTTCCGCCAGAGCCGAATGGTTACCTGCATATCGGACATGCGAAGTCGATTTGCCTGAATTTTGGTTTGGCGAAAGATTTCGATGGCGCCTGCAATTTGCGCTTCGATGACACCAATCCGGAGAAGGAAAACGAGGAATTCGCGCTGGCCATTCAGGAAGATGTGCATTGGCTGGGATTTGAATGGAATGGTTCCGTCCGCTGGGCTTCGGATTATTTCCAGGCGCTGTATGACTTTGCCGAAACCCTGATCGAAAAAGGCTTGGCCTATGTCGATGATCTGACACCAGAGGAGATGCGCGACTATCGCGGCACGTTGACTCAGGCGGGACGCGCCAGCCCTTATCGTGAGCGCACGGTGGCGGAAAATCTGGATCTGTTCCGGCGCATGAAGGCGGGCGAATTTGCCGATGGCGCGAAAACCTTGCGCGCCAGGATCGATATGGCCTCGCCCAACATCAATCTGCGCGATCCGGTGATTTACCGGATCAAACGCGCGCACCATATTCGGACCGGCGATGCCTGGCTGATCTACCCGATGTACGACTACACGCATTGCATTTCGGATGCGCTGGAAAACATCACCCACTCGCTGTGCACGCTTGAGTTCGAGGACCATCGGCCGCTTTACGATTGGGTGCTGAACCAGTTGCCGGTGCCTTCGCATCCGCGGCAGATCGAGTTTTCCCGGCTTGAGTTGCATTTCACCGTCACCAGCAAGCGCAAATTGAACCAGCTGGTCACGCAAGGTCTGGTGTTCGGCTGGGATGACCCACGCATGCCGACCATTCATGGCATGCGTCGGCGCGGCTATACGCCAGAGGGGATACGCGAGTTTGCCCGCCGCATCGGTATTTCCAAATCCGAAAACGTCATCGATATGGCGGTGCTGGAAGGCTGTATTCGCGAAGACCTGGAAACCAAGGCGCCGCGCGTGATGGCGGTGATCAATCCGGTCAAAGTGGTACTGACCAACTTTCAGGATGGTGTGACTACCAGCCGTAGCGCGGGTTTTCATCCGAATCATCCCGAGTTTGGCGAACGGGATGTGCCGATCAGCCGCGAAATCTGGATTGAGCAGGACGATTTTTCTACCGCGCCGCCCGCCGGATGGCAACGTCTGGCGCCGGGCGGCGAAGTGCGCTTGCGTTATTCCTATGTCATCAAGTGCGAGGAAGTGATTCAGGATGCGGCCGGCAACGTCACCGAATTGCGTTGCAGCATCGACCACGACACGCTGGGCAAGAATCCGCAGGGTCGCAAAGTCAAAGGGGTGATTCACTGGTTATCCGTGACGCATGCGAAGCCGATCGAGATTCGGTTGTATGAGCGCCTGTTCACCGATTCGGAACCCGATGGCCACAAGGACCGCGACTTCCTGACCTTTCTCAACCCGGCTTCCCTGCAAATCGTGCAGGGCTGGGTCGAGCCCGCGATCCAGAACGCGGCGGTGGAATCGCGCTTCCAGTTTGAACGTCTAGGCTATTTTTGTGCCGACCGCTGTGACCACAAACCGGGCGAGACGCTGGTGTTCAATCGGACCGTCGGCCTGAAAGATGCCTGGACCGCCGGACAAGGGAAAAAGGGCGCCAGCTGATGCTTTCGCTCTACAACTCGTTAAGTCGCAAGAAAGAGGTTTTCACGCCGATCATTCCCGGCCAGGTGCGCATGTACGTCTGCGGCATGACCGTTTATGACTACTGCCATCTCGGCCATGCGCGCGTGCTGGTGGTGTTCGACATGGTGACGCGCTGGCTGCGCCGCTCGGGGTATCAAGTCACTTATGTCCGCAACATTACCGATATCGACGACAAGATCATCAAGCGGGCGCAGGACAATGGCGAGCCATTTACCGCGTTGACCGATCGTTTCATTTCTGCGATGCACGAAGACAGTGCCGCGCTGGGCGTTCTGCCGCCCGACCATGAGCCGCGTGCGACCGAGTATGTCGGCAATATGCTGAACATGATTCAGCGCCTGATCGAGCGCGGCCATGCCTATGCCGCACCGAATGGCGACGTGTATTACGCAGTGCAGAGCTTCGCCAATTACGGCCAGTTATCCGGCAAGGCGCTGGAAGATTTACGCGCCGGCGAACGGGTCGAGGTAGATCCGAACAAGCGCGATCCGATGGATTTCGTGCTCTGGAAAGCCGCCAAACCGGGCGAACCATCCTGGCCTTCGCCCTGGGGTGCGGGGCGGCCGGGCTGGCATATCGAATGTTCCGCGATGGGGTCCGACTTGCTCGGCCAGCATTTTGATATTCATGGCGGTGGTCAGGATCTGCAGTTTCCGCACCATGAAAACGAGATCGCCCAATCCGAGGGCGCGCATAACTGCAAATTCGTCAATTACTGGCTGCATAACGGTTTTGTCCGCGTCGATGACGAGAAGATGTCGAAGAGCCTGGGCAATTTCTTCACGATTCGCGAAGTACTGCAAGAATACGATGCCGAAGTGGTGCGCTTTTTTATCCTGCGCGCGCATTACCGCAGTCCGCTGAACTATTCGGATCAGCATCTGGATGATGCTAAAGCCGCATTGACCCGTCTTTACACGGCATTACGGGGGATTGATTCCGGCGCTGAGGTGGCGCTGAGTCCGACTTTGGCGCCGACGTTGGATTGGAACAATCCGTTTGCGATGCGGTTCAAGTCCGCCATGGATGATGACTTCAATACGCCGGAAGCGTTGGCGGTGTTGTTTGACCTGGCGGCGGAATTGAATCGGCTGCGCTTGCTCGATTTCGCCAGTGCGGTGCAGATGGCCGCCTTGTTGAAATCGCTGGCGGGTATCTTGGGTTTGCTCGGGCGCGATCCGGAACAATTCATGCAAGCCGGGCTCGCCAATGCGGCTGAGGGGGGATTTACTGCCGAACAGATTGATGCGCTGATTGACGAGCGATTGGCGGCGCGCAAGGCGAAAGACTTCAAGCGTTCGGATGCCATCCGTGATGAACTCAAGGCGGCCGGGGTGATTCTGGAAGATGGGCCGCAAGGAACGCTTTGGCGGCGTGAATGACCCTTGCCTGATCTTTTGTCTCGGTCAGAAAACGCAGGGACGAAGAATGTCGGGACGAAAAAACGGCTGCCGAAGCAGCCGTTTTTTATTGCTACGAACCTGATTACTTGGCAACCGGAGCGGTCGGCATCGGGAACGGGAAAGCGAAAGGCTGACCCGCAGCCGGAGCCGGCATCTGGAACATCTGGGTCAATGCGTTCAGATCAAACGGGTTGACCATCGGTGCTGCGCCAGCAGGAGCGGCCCAGGGGGTAGCAGCGGCAGTCGGCATGGCGGGCATGGCGGGCAAGTTGTAGCCAGCCGGGTTCAGGAAGCCTTTCCACATGTCACCATAAGAACCGGGGTTCATGGAAGCGCCGAGCCAGCCCATGTACAGGTTGGGGTTGACCGGAGCGGTCATCAACTGCAGAGCACGCGGGTCAAGGGGAGACATCATCCACCTCATGTACACGTTCGGATCGATGGTCTTCATCAGCATCTGCAGGGCTTTCGGGTCAGCCGGAGCCATCGCCCAACGCATCAGCTTGCCCGGATCAGACAACTGGGTCAGCATCGCGGTGTAGAAGTTGGGGTCCAGGGAAGCGGCCAGCCACTTCATGTAGATGTTGGGGTCGGCGAAGGCGGCGACGTTGGAGTAAGCACCAGGCTGGGTCATGGAATTGGCCATGTTCAACCAGCTACCGGGTTCCATCATGTTGCTGCCCATGGCAGTGTAGAAGCTGGGTTCGGTAACGGCGTTCATGAAGGGAACGAAAACCTTCGGGTCTTTGTAAGCGGACATGTTTTTGGTCATGTCGGTCATACGGGCCAGCCAGGCTTCCGGGGATTGGGGAACTTGGGCTGCGGCGGCGGGAGCGGCTTCTTGGGCAAAAGCGACGGGGGCGGCGCAAACCAGCAAGGCGGCAACAAGTGATTTCACTTTCATATCGATCTCCTTAGGGGGTTGGGTGGAACAGGTCAGAGCAGACAGCCGAATCAATGACGTGCAGAATATTCAGAAAATCTTATTTAGGCAAAAACTAACTCATCCCAAGCGGATTAACCTCTGCATGCTGTTGCAATCTCGCCACCTTCGACACTCAGGAAAACATGACCTCATTCGATGAACCTCTGATCGTGCGTATGGGCGCGCTGGACTGGCGTTTTCCTGCTTGGCGAGGGGCTTTTTACCCGGCCGATATGCCGGAGGAATGGCAGCTGACCTTTTTCAATACCCAGTACAACTGCACGTTTCTGGAACAGGCGGTTTGGCAGCAGGCAAGTACGGCAGAGCTGACGCAGTGGCATGCCGACACGCATGAGCGCTTTCGCTTTCTGCTGGAGGCGGATGCAACCCAAACGCTTCCGCCCGAGTTGGCGGACAAGGCGCTGCTGATCAGTCGGTCGGACGCACGTATCGTCTGGTTCAATTGCGACACTTCGCTGAAGGAGCTGGCTGCAAAATTGTCGCCAGATTTGGCGTCGCCAGATAGGGGGTTGCCAGATACGGTTTCGCCCGAGACGGCTGGTTCAGTGCAATACCTGGTCAGTCTGGATGGCAATCTGGAGCAGCTTGAACGAGTCGCGACGCTGCTCGAGGTCATGGGACTGGCGACGTGATTTCTGACCGCCCTGCTAGAATGCGCCAGCTTGTTCACAAAACCTCTGTCCTTCGTGTCTGACAATCTCATCGAAATCCGCGATCTTTCGTTTGCCTATGGCCAGCGTCTGGTGCTGAAAGGCATCAATCTGACGGCGCGTCGCGGCCAAGTAATTGCCATCATGGGAAATTCCGGCTGCGGCAAGACCACTTTGTTGCGTTTGATCGGAGGGGCAATGAAGCCGACCAGCGGCAGTTTGAAGGTCGATGGCATCGAAATGGGGCAGATTGATCAAGATGCCTTGTACCAAATGCGTCGCCGCATGGGGATGTTGTTCCAGTTTGGTGCGTTGTTCACTGACATGACGGTATTCGAAAACGTGGCGTTTCAGTTGCGTGAGCATACCGACCTGCCGGAAGCGATGATTCATGACCTGGTGTTCATGAAGTTGAACGCGGTCGGTTTGCGCGGCGCCCATGATTTGATGCCTTCCGAATTGTCTGGCGGTATGGCGCGGCGGGTGGCGTTGGCGCGTTCGATCGCGCTTGACCCGATGCTGATCCTGTATGACGAACCATTTGCCGGACTTGATCCGATTTCGCTGGGGGTGACGGGCAATTTGATTCGGCGCCTGACCGATACTCTGGGCATGACTTCAATCGTTGTCACACATGATGTGCAGGAATCACTGAAGATGGTTGACTATGTGTACTTCGTTTCCGAAGGGGTGATCGAGGCGGAAGGAACGCCGGCCGAGATCAAGGCTTCGCAGTTGCCCTATGTGCATCAATTTGTGCATGGCGAAGAAAACGGGCCGGTGCCGTTCCATTATCCGGCGCCTGACTACGCGGCCGACCTGGGATTGGCAGCATGATGCAGACGCTGATTGGACATATCCGCGGCATTGGCCGACGTAGCGTGGACCGGGTTTGGCGAATGGGCGTGGCGGCGCGTTTCTTTCTCCTGGTTCTGCTGCATTCTGGTACCTGCTTCCGCCGTTTTCACCTGATCATCCGCGAGATTTTCACCGCTGGCGTGCTGTCTCTGATCATTATTCTGGTCTCGGGCCTGTTTGTTGGCATGGTGCTGGGTCTGCAAGGTTATGAGACGTTGCAGACTTATGGCGCTGAGGAATCGCTCGGGGTTCTTGTGTCGCTGTCGCTGGTGCGCGAACTCGGGCCGGTGGTGGCCGCATTGTTGTTCGCCAGTCGGGCGGGTTCGGCCATCACGGCCGAAATCGGGCTGATGAAGGCGACCGAGCAGATCGCCGCGATGGAAATGATGGCGGTGGACCCGATTGCCCGTGTGGTTGCACCAAAGTTCTGGGGTGCAGTGATTTCCATGCCATTGCTGGCAGCGTTGTTCTCGGCGATGGGCGTACTGGGCGGCTATCTGGTCGGCGTCGTGCTGATCGGCGTCGATGCGGGATCGTTCTGGTCGCAGATGCAGGCTGCTGTCGATTTCAAGGAAGACATTCTCAACGGCGTCATCAAGAGCGTGGTGTTCGGCATTGCCGTCACCATCATCGCGCTGTTCGAGGGCTACGATGCCCCGCCCACAGCGGAAGGCGTTTCACGCGCCACCACCCGTACCGTGGTGACTTCGTCCCTGGCCATTCTCGGCCTGGATTTTGTTCTGACCGCATTCATGTTCCGTGGAGTTTGATCCATGCAGCGCGCAACACTTGATCTTTGGGTAGGCCTGTTTGTCATGGCCGGTATCGTCGCCATCCTGTTTCTGGCGTTGAAGGTGGGCAATTTGGGCAGTTACGACAATGGCGAAACTTATACCGTTAAAGCTTCGTTCGAAAATATCGGCGGCCTGAAGCCGCGGGCGCCGGTGAAAAGCGCGGGCGTGGTGGTGGGTCGGGTTGCGGAAATCGGATTTGACCCCAAAAACTACGAAGCGCTTGTAACCCTTTCGCTGGCTGCGCGTTATTCATTTCCGCAAGATAGCAGCGCAGCGATCATGACTTCGGGTCTGCTGGGCGAGCAGTACATCTCGCTGGAAGCGGGGGGCGATGAAAAAATGCTGGCCAACGGTGATGCGCTGAAGATTACTCAAGGCGCGGTGGTGCTGGAAAACCTCATCGGCCAGTTTTTATACAACAAGGACGATAGTCAGGCGGAACCGGCCGCACCTTGATGCTGTCGGAAGACCCGGTTTGATCGGCATGCCGGGTTCCTTTGTCGAAGAGATTGAATTCATTTACAAAAGAGGTAGATAACGATGACAGGTTTAAAGCAATGGTTGATGTCAGGCTTGATCGTGGTTTATTCGCTGGCTGCGCTGGCGGATATTGTTCCGCCGGATGTCCTGGCCAAAAATACGACCAACGAGGTGATGCGTATCGTCAAGCAGGACCGGGATATCAAGTCTGGCAACAACAAGAAGATCCTCGATCTGGTGGAAGAGAAAATTCTGCCCAACTTCGATTTTCCCCAGATGACCCGACTTGCCGTCGGCAAAAACTGGAACAAAGCGACACAGGCGCAACAGGATGAGTTGGTGAATGAGTTCCGCACCATGCTGGTAAGGACGTATTCCGCGTCCTTGAGCAGCGTGGCCGACTACAAGATCGACTTCAAGCCGTTCCGATTGGCGCCAGGCGAGACCGACGTCACGGTCAACACCGAAGTCAGCAAGCCGGGTGCGCCGCCGATTCCAATCAATTACCGAATGGAAAAACAAGGTGATGGCTGGAAGGTCTATGACGTGCTGGTGGATAACGTCAGCATGGTGACGGTGTATCGCAGTTCCTTCTCTTCCGAAGTACGTAAAGGCGGCATTGATGGTTTGCTGGCGACGCTGTCGCGCCGCAATCAGCCTGCGGCAGCCTCCGGGTCGAAAAAATAATGCGCATTGAAGCGGGCGTCGCTGTGTTGGAGGGTGATCTTGTCCTCGAAAATGCAACGCGCATGTTGGCTGAGGGTGAGCAGGCAATCCAGGCCGGCACGCGTGTTTTCGACCTGTCCGGCGTGGCGAAGATGGATTCTTCCGCACTCAGCCTGCTGTTGTCGCTTCGGCGTAGCGGTCTCAATAATGCAGCCGGCGATGCCTTGCAGTTCCGTAACGTGCCGGAAAGTTTGACCAGCCTGGCACGGCTGTACGGCCTCGCCGATATGTTCTGCGATCTGCCCTGATTTCCCCATTTGATGCGTGCCGCCGTTCGCTTGCGCGGTCTGGAGAAACGTTTTGCCCGCGTGCATGCGCTGCGTGGCATCGATCTGGACATTGAGGAAGGCGAGTTTTTCGCGTTGCTCGGTCCGAATGGCGCCGGCAAAACTACACTGATCAGCATTCTTGCCGGCCTGACGCGGGCTTCCGCTGGTTCGGTCGAGATCATGGGTTTCGACGTCACTGCGCAATACCGTGATGCACGTCGCGCCCTTGGAGTCGTGCCGCAAGAGTTGGTGTATGACCCGTTCTTCACCGTGCGCGAGACCTTGCGCTTGCAATCGGGGTATTTTGGATTGCGCCGCAACGATGACTGGATCGATGAACTGCTGGCTAATCTTGGCCTCACCGACAAGGCGGAAAGTTACACCCGCCTGCTTTCCGGCGGCATGAAGCGGCGAGTGCTGGTGGCGCAGGCACTGGTGCACAAACCGCCGGTCATCGTGCTGGATGAGCCGACCGCCGGGGTCGATGTCGAATTGCGCCAGTCGTTATGGCAATTCATCCGACGCCTCAATCGCCAGGGCCACACCATTGTGTTGACGACGCATTATCTGGATGAAGCGGAAATGCTCTGCGAACGCGTCGCGATGCTGCGCGAGGGCCGCATCGTGGCGCTTGATCGCACCGCCAATCTGCTGCAGGCGGGCGCGGAACGGCGTTTGTTGCTGGATCTCGATACGCCTGATTTGCCGGATTTTCTGCGTCCTCGCTTGAAAGGCTGCGACGGCAATCACTACGTCCTGGATCTTCCCGACTACGCTGATCTGGAAGGCATCCTGGCCCAATTGCGCGCTGCCGGCATCGGGATTCGCGATCTGGCGTTGCGCCAGCCTGATCTGGAAGAGGTGTTTCTCAAAATCATGCATGCGGGCCAGGCATGAGCGGCTTTCGCACCTTGCTTTACAAGGAAGTGCTGCGCTTCTGGAAGGTGCTGGTGCAGACCGTCGGCGCGCCGGTGCTGACCGCTTTGCTCTATCTGCTGATCTTCTCGCATGTGCTGGAAGACCACGTTCAGGTTTATCCCGGCGTGTCTTACACGGCGTTCTTGATGCCTGGCCTGATCATGATGTCGTTGTTGCAGAACGCGTTCGCCAATTCATCCTCGTCCCTGATTCAATCCAAGATCACCGGCAATATCGTGTTCGTCCTGTTGCCGCCGCTGTCGTATCTGGAATTCTTCCTGGCGTATCTGCTGGCCGCGCTGATTCGGGGATTTACTGTCGGGCTGGGCGTCTTGTTGGTGGGCTTGTTTTTTGCGGATATCGAAATGCGTTATCCGATCTGGATTCTGGTTTTTGCGCTCGCTTCCGGCGCGGTTTTTGCCTGCATGGGGATCATTGCCGGCATCTGGGCAAACCAATATGACAATCTCGCCGCCGTGCAGAATTTCATCATCATGCCGCTCACTTTCCTGTCCGGCGTTTTCTATTCGATTCACTCGCTGCCGTCGTTCTGGCAGAGCGTGTCGCACTTCAATCCGGTTTTCTACATGATCGATGGTTTCCGCGCTGGTTTCTTCGGTCATTCAGATGTTGATCCGTGGCTCAGCTTGGCGGTGGTGTTGCCGTTTGTGATTTTGTTGGGCGGCATCACGTTGAGGTTGTTGAAGTCGGGCTATAAACTCCGCCACTAATTTTCCCCAAGGTTTTCAAATGATTACTTCACAACAATTGCAAGATTGGATTCAAGCTGGCCTGGCTTGCGATCATATTCAGGTGCGCGGCGACGACGGCCAGCATTTCGAGGCGCTGGTAGTCAGTCCGGAGTTTCGCGGCAAGATGCTCGTCGCCCGTCAACAGATGGTCTACAAGACCTTGGGCGACAAGATGCGGGCCGAAATTCATGCCTTGTCGATGAAGACGCTGACCCCGGAAGAATGGCAGACAAGCAATGGATAAACTCGTCGTCACCGGCGGCGGTCGTCTGACCGGCGAGGTCGTGATTTCCGGCGCCAAGAATGCGGCGCTACCGATTCTGTGCGCCTGCCTGCTCAGCGCGGAGCCGCTCAAACTCACCAACGTGCCGGAGTTGAACGACATCGGCACGATGCTGAAATTGCTCGCCCAGATGGGCGTCAAGGTCGAGCGCGAGGGCGAGAACGTGACGCTGGATGCCAGCGGTCTGAATAACCCGCTGGCGCCATATGACTTGGTCAAGACCATGCGGGCATCGATCCTGGTGCTTGGCCCATTGGTTGCGCGTTGTGGCGAGGCCAGGGTTTCCCTGCCGGGCGGTTGCGCGATTGGTGCGCGCCCGGTCGACCAGCACATCAAAGGGCTGCAATCGATGGGCGCAGAGGTTGGCGTCGAACACGGTTATGTCGTGGCCAAGGTCAGCAGGTTGAAAGGTGCGCGTCTGTTCACCGATATGGTGACGGTCACCGGTACCGAAAACCTGATGATGGCGGCGTGCCTGGCCGACGGTGAAACAGTGATCGAAAATGCTGCGCGCGAGCCGGAAGTGGTTGATCTGGCGCAGTGCTTGATCAGCATGGGGGCTCAGATCAGCGGCGCCGGCACTGATTTGATCCGCATCCGTGGTGTGGACAAACTGCATGGCTCCAGCCATCGCATCATGCCGGACCGGATCGAGACCGGCACTTTCCTCTGCGCGGCGGCGATCACCGGTGGCGACATCCGCTTGCTCGGCACGTCCACCGGCTACCTTGATGCCGTGGTTGATAAACTACTGGATGCCGGTTGCGAAATCTTCGGCGAGAAGACCGCGAAACACGAATCCATCCACATCATCGCGCCGCCGCGCCTGAAAGCGGTTTCCATCCGCACCGCGCCGTACCCGGCGTTCCCGACCGACATGCAGGCGCAGTTCATGGCAATCAACGCGGTCGCTGACGGCACCGCGATCATTCGTGAAACGATTTTCGAGAACCGCTTCATGCACGCCGTCGAAATGCAGCGCCTCGGCGCCGACATCAAGATTGACGGCAACACGGCGGTGATGAAAGGCGTTGAAAAACTGCAAGGTGCGACGGTGATGGCGACCGACCTGCGCGCTTCGGCTTCTTTGGTCGTTGCCGGCCTGGTCGCTGAAGGCGAGACGAACATCGAGCGGATTTATCACCTCGATCGCGGCTACGCCAATATCGAAGCCAAACTGAATGCACTCGGCGCGAATATCAGGCGGGAGAAGGCATAGCGCGCCAACGGCGAGAATGTGAAGCCAAGACTCAAGTGACGCAAGGACTCAAATGACGGAAAAACTCAAGTGACACCATCGCTGTCTGGCATGCTCCCGGTTGGTGCTTCTTCAATCGTCATTCTGTAAACGGTGAAATCATGGATATCAAGGTACTCGGCACTGGCTGTGCCAACTGCAAGAACACGTTGAAATTGATCGAGGAAGTTGCGATCGAGAAGGGCGTTGCGGTGCAACTCGAAAAAGTCGAAGACATTCAGTCGATCATGGGTTACGGGGTTTTATCCACGCCCGGGGTGGTGATCGACGGCAAGGTGGTACATGCTGGCGGCGTGCCCAGCCGTGACAAGGTCGTCGCTTGGCTGGCTGCCCCGGTTGTGTCTTCAGGCAGTGGCTGTTGCGGCGGCTGCGGCTCCTGAGCGGTCATTCATTCGGTCCGCAAGCGGGTCGCCTTCGGGGTGGCGGTGGCTTCAGGTCAATCAAGTATCGAAACAGGATTGTTTTTTTATGTCTCAAATCACCCTCGCCCTTTCCAAGGGCCGCATCTTCGAAGAAACCCTGCCGCTTCTCGCGGCGGCCGGCATTGTGCCGAGCGAGAGTCCGGAGTCGTCGCGCAAGCTGATCATCGAGACCAATCGACCAAATGTCCGACTGATCATCGTGCGTGCCAGCGATGTGCCGACGTATGTCCAGCATGGCGCCGCCGATCTCGGTATTGCCGGCAAGGATGTGCTGATCGAACACGGCGGCGAAGGGCTGTATCAGCCGGTCGATCTGAACATCGCCAAATGCCGCATGATGGTGGCGACGCCGGTCGGTTTCGATTACCCGGCGGCCGTGCGGCGTGGTGCGCGTTTAAGGGTGGCGACCAAGTATGTGAATACGGCGCGGCTGCATTTCGCTGAAAAAGGCGTCCATATCAACCTGATCAAACTTTACGGCTCGATGGAATTGGCGCCGCTGGTCGGGCTGTCGGATGTCATCGTCGATCTGGTTTCTACCGGTGGCACCTTGAAGGCGAACAATCTGATTGCGGTGGAAGAAATCATGCAGATCAGTTCGCGACTGGTGGTGAATCAGGCGGCGCTGAAATTGAAGCACGACATCATTCAGCCGATCATCGAGACTTTCCGGACTGCGGCAGGCGGTTAATCCGTCCGGTCGTGGCTATAATTCTTTCGGTCAACTTCGTAACAACTCCGTAACCCAAGCAATCCTCGATCATGACTGGTCTCCCCGCCGCAATTTCCATCACCCGACTGGATGCTTCCAGCGCGGATTTTCGTGCACGGCTGGCTGAATTGCTGGCGTTCAACGATGCCACCGACAGTGCGGTGCAAAACGCGGTTTCAGAGATTCTGGCCGGTGTGCGAGCTCGAGGCGACGCGGCGGTACTCGAATACACCGCGCGTTTTGACCGGCTGGAGGCGCCCGATATGGCCGCGCTGGAGCTTTCCCAGGCCGATCTGCAAGCCGCGTTGGGCAAGCTGCCGTTGCGGCTGGAGCAGGCTGTGCGCGCGGCGGCCGAACGGGTGCGGGTGTATCACGAAAAACAGCGACAGGAATCCTGGACCTACACCGAGCCGGATGGCACCGTGTTGGGCCAGCAGGTGACCGCATTGGATCGCGTCGGCCTGTATGTGCCGGGCGGCAAGGCGGCGTATCCGTCTTCTGTGTTGATGAATGCGATTCCGGCCAAGGTGGCCGGCGTCAAGGAATTGATCATGGTGGTGCCGACGCCGGATGGCGTGCGCAACGACCTGGTGTTGGCGGCGGCGGCGGTGGCTGGCGTCGATCGCGTGTTCTGTATTGGTGGCGCACAAGCCGTGGCAGCGCTGGCTTATGGCACACAAACCATTCCGCAAGTCGACAAGATTGTCGGTCCCGGCAACGCCTATGTGGCGGAAGCCAAGCGCCGGGTGTTCGGCATCGTCGGTATCGACATGATTGCCGGACCGTCGGAAATTCTGGTCATTTGCGACGGCAAGACCGATCCAGACTGGATCGCGATGGATCTGTTCTCGCAGGCCGAGCACGACGAACTGGCGCAATCCATCCTGATCAGTCCGGATGCCGCTTACCTTGACGCGGTGCAGGCCAGTATCAACAAACTGCTGCCAACGATGCCGCGAAAGGATGTGATTTCCGCTTCGATCGGCAATCGGGCGGGATTGATTCTGTGTCGCGATCTGGATGAAGCCGCCGAAATTGCCAATTTCATCGCGCCGGAGCACCTTGAACTGTCGATCGAAGACCCGGATGCAATGCTGCCGAAAATCCGCCATGCCGGCGCCATCTTCATGGGTCGCAATACCTGCGAAGCATTGGGCGATTACTGCGCCGGCCCGAATCATGTCTTGCCGACCTCGCGCACCGCGCGTTTTTCCTCCCCGCTCGGGGTGTACGACTTCCAGAAGCGTTCCAGCCTGATCCACGTTTCAGATGCAGGCGCCACAACGCTGGGCGAAATTGCTGCCGCACTCGCCTATGGCGAAGGTTTGCAGGCGCACGCGCGTTCGGCGGAATTCCGAATGGGGCGATAGCCGAAAATCGCAAGCAGCGACTTGCTTGATCGCTAGCGGCTCGCCGCGACACGTCTCTGGCCAGCAGCGCATTCAATGACTCCCGACCAACTCATCCGCCCGGAAATCCAGCGTTTATCGGCTTATCACGTTGCCGATGCGACCGGCATGGTCAAGCTGGACGCAATGGAAAACCCGTATTCGTTGCCGGACAATTTGCGCGCCGAATTGGCGGAAAAGTTGGGCGAAGCGGCGATCAATCGTTATCCGGACCCGCACGCGGCGACGGTTCAGAATGCGTTGCGGCAGGCTTTTTCGATCGATGCCGGCTACGCCATCATGCTCGGCAATGGCTCCGATGAACTGATCCAGATTGTCGCCAGCGCATTGGCCAAGCCGGGGGCTGCGTTGCTGTCGGTGGAACCTTCCTTCGTCATGTACCGGATGATTGCCGAGTTCACCGGCCTGCGTTATGTCGGTGTGCCGCTGCGGCCGGATTTCTCGCTCGATGAAGCTGCCATGCTGGATGCCATCGAACGCGAGCAACCTGAACTGGTGTTCCTGGCTTATCCGAACAATCCGACCGGCAATGTCTTTGACCGCGCTGCGATTGAACGCATTCTTGCCGCCGCGCCCGGTCTGGTGGTGATCGACGAGGCCTACCATGCGTTTGCCGGCGGCATGAGTTTTATCGCCGATCTGGCGCGCTTCGATAACCTGGTCCTGCTGCGCACGGTGTCGAAACTTGGTCTGGCTGGACTTCGGCTTGGCTATATGGTCGGCAAGCCGGGATGGATCAAGGAATTCGACAAAATCCGCCTGCCCTACAACATCAACGTGTTGACCCAGGTGGCGGCAAAGTTTGCGCTTGATCACGTCGCCGTGCTGGAGCGCCAAGCCGATTTGCTGGTCGAAGAACGTGGTCGCCTGATGCGTGCCTTGTCGGCCCTGAAAGGGGTGCAAGCCTTCCCCAGCGACGCCAATTTCATCCTGTTCCGCTTGCCGGATGCGGCGAAGGTGTTCACTGGCCTCAAGCGGCGGGGTATCCTGATCAAAAACCTGCATGGCGGTCACCCGCTGCTCGACAATTGCTTGCGCGTCACGGTCGGCGCGCCGCTTGAAAATGACGCGTTCCTTGCCGCTTTGCGGAATGAATTAGAGTTGGATAACTGATATGAACCGTAGCTGATATGAACCGTAGCGCCGAAGTCACTCGCAACACGCTGGAAACCCAGATCACGGTTCGCGTCAATCTGGATGGTTCCGGCAAGGCCCTGTTTCAGACCGGCCTGCCGTTTCTCGATCACATGCTGGATCAGGTGGCGCGGCATGGTCTGATTGATCTGGAGATCAACGCCAAGGGCGATCTGCACATCGATGCGCACCACACCGCCGAAGATATCGGCATCACCCTCGGCCAGGCGGTGGCCAAAGCGGTGGGCGACAAGAAAGGCCTGCGTCGTTATGGCCACGCTTATGTGCCCCTCGACGAAGCGCTGTCGCGCGTGGTGATCGACCTGTCCGGCCGGCCCGGGCTGGAATACCACATCGAATTTACCCGGGCGCGAATCGGCGATTTCGACGTTGATCTGTTCCGCGAGTTTTTCCAGGGTTTCGTCAATCATGCCGGCGTCACGCTGCATATCGACAACCTGCGCGGCATCAACGCGCACCACCAGGCAGAAACCGTGTTCAAGGCCTTTGGCCGGGCGCTGCGCATGGCGCTGGAAGTTGATCCGCGCATGGGCGATGCCATGCCCTCGACCAAGGGTTCGCTGTAATGGCTGATGTCGCCATCATCGATTACGGTATGGGCAACCTGCTGTCCGTGTCGAAAGCGTTCGAGCACGTCGCGCCGTTGGCCGACATCGTGGTCACCGCCGATCCGGCGGTTATCGCAGCGGCGACGCGGGTGGTGTTTCCCGGTGTCGGTGCGATGCCGGACTGCATGAGAGAACTGGCGGCACGCGGATTGACCGAGTCGATCAAGCAAGCCGCTGCGAACAAGCCTTTTCTGGGGATTTGCCTCGGTATGCAAGCCTTGTTCGCGCACAGCGAAGAGGGCGATTGCGCCGGTCTTGGCCTGTTGCCCGGCAATGTGCGTTTGTTCCCCGCTGATGCCATGAAAGACGCGGATGGCGGCAAACTGAAAGTGCCGCACATCGGCTGGAACCAGGTGCATCAAGGCATGGCACATCCGATGTGGGCAGGCATCGAAGACGGCGCCCGTTTCTATTTTGTCCACAGCTACTATGCCGAGCCGGCCGATCCTGCGATGGTGGCCGGGTTCACCCATTACCCGTTTGCATTTACCTGTACGGTGGCGCGTGACAATGTGTTCGCCGTGCAGTTTCACCCCGAGAAGAGTCAGGCTGCGGGTCTGCGTCTCCTCGCCAATTTCATAACTTGGGAAGGCAATCAAAGGTAAGGCCATGCTCATCATTCCGGCGATCGATCTCAAAGATGGTCAATGTGTTCGTCTTAAACAAGGCGAAATGGACAGCGCAACCGTGTTTTCCGCCAATCCGGCGGAAATGGCCGGCAAGTGGCTGGCGAACGGCGCTCGACGCCTGCATTTGGTCGACTTGAACGGCGCTTTTGCCGGCAAGCCGGTCAACGAGAAGGCGATCAAGGCGATCACCGATGAACTCGGCGATGAAATTCCGGTGCAACTCGGTGGCGGCATCCGTGATCTGGATACCATCGAGCGTTACCTCGATGACGGCATCACCTATGTCATCATTGGTAGTGCGGCAGTCAAGAATCCGGGCTTTCTGCGCGACGCCTGCACCGCCTTCCCGGGCCGCATCATCGTCGGTCTCGATGCGAAAGATGGCAAGGTGGCGGTCGAAGGCTGGTCGAAAGTCACCGGCCATGATGTCATCGATCTGGCCAAGCGGTTCCAGGATTACGGTGTTGAATCCATCGTTTATACCGATATCGGTCGCGACGGCATGCTGTCCGGCGTCAACATCGAAGCCACGGTGCGTTTGGCACAAGCGCTGAACATTCCGGTCATCGCCAGCGGCGGCGTGACCAATCTGGACGATGTGCGCAACCTTTGCGCCGTCGAAGGTGAGGGCATCATGGGGGCCATTACCGGCCGCGCGATCTACGAAGGCACGCTGGATTTCACCGCCGCGCAAGCGTTGGCGGATGATTTGAGCGGGGCATGACTAGACGTAACCTAATCAACCTAACCGAAAAGAACAGTGCCGCTCGCCAAACGCATCATTCCCTGCCTTGACGTCACCAATGGCCGTGTCGTCAAGGGCGTCAACTTCGTCAACCTGCGCGATGCCGGCGACCCGGTCGAGATCGCCAAGCGTTATGACGAACAGGGTGCCGACGAGTTGACTTTTCTCGACATCACCGCGACCTCCGACAACCGCGACCTGATCCTGCACATCATCGAGGCGGTGGCGGCGCAGGTATTCATTCCGCTGACCGTCGGCGGGGGTGTGCGGGCGGTGGAAGATGTACGGCGGTTGTTGCACGCCGGCGCCGACAAGGTGTCGATCAACACGGCGGCGGTGTTCAATCCGCAACTGGTCAAAGACTGCTCGGATCGTTTCGGCTCGCAGTGCATCGTGGTGGCTATCGACGCCAAACAAACCGTCTGGGGTGCGGCGCCGAAATGGGAAATCTTTACCCATGGCGGCCGCAAGCCGACCGGGCTGGATGCGGTCGTGTGGGCAAAGAAAATGCAGTATCTGGGCGCAGGCGAAATCCTGTTGACCAGCATGGACCGCGACGGCGCCAAGATCGGTTTCGACCTGAATTTGACGCGCGCGATCTCCGATGCGTTGAATATTCCGGTCATCGCCAGCGGCGGTGTCGGCAATCTGCAGCATCTGGCGGATGGCGTGAAAATGGGCGGCGCCGATGCGGTGCTGGCGGCGAGCATCTTTCACTTCGGCGAGTACACCGTCGAACAAGCAAAAAAACATATGCAGGAACAGGGAATCGAGGTGCGCTTGTGAGCAATGATGCATGGTTGAACAAGGTCAACTGGTCGGAGGATGGGCTGGTGCCGGCCATCGCTCAGGATGCGGAAAACGGTGACATCCTGATGGTCGCCTGGATGAATCGCGATGCACTGAAACAAACCGTGCAGCTGGGCGAGGCGGTCTACTGGTCGCGTTCACGCAAGAAGCTGTGGCACAAGGGCGAAGAATCCGGCCATACGCAGAAGGTCAAGGAAATCCGCCTCGATTGTGATGAAGATGTGGTCTTGCTGAAAATTGAACAGGTGGGGGGAATTGCCTGTCATACCGGCAGGCGCAGTTGCTTTTTTCAACGCTTGGACGAGGGCCAATGGGTCGCGGTTGATCCGGTCTTGAAAGACCCGCACGAGATTTACAAAAAATGAGTGGCTCAGCAGTGAACAACGACATTCTCGACCGTCTTGCGCAGACATTGGAAGCGCGCAAGCAGGCGGATCCGCAGAGTTCTTATGTGGCGAAGCTCTACCACAAGGGGTTGGATGCGATCCTGAAGAAAGTCGCCGAGGAAGCGGCGGAAACTATCATGGCCGCGAAAGATGGCATACGCGAAAAAATCATCTACGAAACTGCTGACCTGTGGTTTCATTCGATGGTTTTGTTGGCCCAACAAGGCATCCATCCGGATGAAATCCTGAATGAGCTGGCGCGGCGAGAAGGCTTGTCCGGCATCGTCGAAAAAGCCAGTCGCGGCAAGGAAACGAAATGAGCGAAGACTGTATTTTCTGCAAGATCGTGGCGGGCGAGATTCCCGCCAAAAAGATTTATGAAGACAACGATCTGATTGCGTTTCACGACATTCATCCAGTTGCTCCGGTGCATTTCATGATCGTGCCGAAGGAACACATCGGCTCGTTGGCCGACGCGCACGCGCGGCATGAAATGCTGTTGGGCCGTATTCTGCTGTTGGCGCCGGTGCTGGCGAGGGAGCAGGGGCTGCATGATGGTTTTCGGACCATCATCAACACGGGCAAGGGTGGCGGCCAGGAAGTCATGCATTTGCACGTTCACATCATTGGCGGCGGCAGTCAGCGCGCCATGTGATTTTCAGGTCCGTCTCGACAGGGATGGCCGTTTTTTATTGAGGAGTTGAGTTATGGGTTCATTCAGCATCTGGCATTGGCTGATCGTTTTGGCTGTGGTTCTGGTGGTTTTCGGCACCAAGAAGTTGCGTAACGTGGGCAGCGATCTGGGCGGAGCGGTGAAAGGATTCAAAGACGCGATGGCCGAAGAAAAGAACAAGCCTTCGGAACTGCCGCGTCAGGACAACGAATCCAGCGGCACGACGATCGAAGGTGAGGTCAAGGACAAGCAGCATCACTGATGTTTTATTGGTCATACCCTGCGTCGACACGCTTGTTTTTCAACCTGAATTCGGTGCACCGACATGTTTGATCTAGGTTTCAGCGAATTGATGCTGATCGGTATCGTCGCGCTGGTGGTCATCGGCCCCGAACGACTGCCCAAGGTCGCGCGTACGGCGGGCCAGTGGCTGGGCAAACTCAACCGCTATGTGTCGCAGGTCAAGCAGGACATCGACCGCGACATGAAGCTGGAAGAGTTGCGCAAGATGCAGCAGGAGATGAAAGATACTGCTCAGCGTTACGAAATCATGGCTGGCGAGACCAAACGTGAGATCGAAACCGTCGTCGAGCAGGAAACCGGCCAGATCAGCCGTGTCATGCAGGCGATGAGTGCCACCGACGGCGGCTTGTCGATGCAGGAATGGGACAAGATCAAGGCCGAGGAAGCCGCCGCAGCGGCTACGGCGCAGCCGGCGTTGGTCAGCGAGGCGAGCAAGGCGAACGAAAGCGTTGCTCAAGCAGCCGCAAGCGTGGAAATCCAAGCAGGGCCTGAAGCACAAGCCTCCGCTCCTCCTACAGACACTAAAATCGCTGGCTGAACCGCATGAGCATGGATGGTACGGAAACCTTTATTTCGCATTTGATCGAACTGCGCGATCGCCTGTTGAAGGCGGTCATTGCCTGGATTGTGTTGTTCATCTGCTTGTTTCCATTCGCCGGCGATCTCTATGCGTTGTTGGCGCAGCCGTTGCTGGACAAGTTGCCGCAAGGCGGCCAGATGATCGCGACCGAAGTGGTGACGCCATTCTTCGTGCCGATCAAGGTGGCGATGATGACCGCCTTTCTCGGTGCGCTCCCGGTAATCCTGTAACAGATCTGGGCATTCATCGCCCCCGGCTTGTATGCACATGAACGCAAGCTGATCGTGCCCATGGTTTTTGCCAGTCTGGTGCTGTTTGTCTGCGGTATGGCGTTCGCTTACTTCCTGGTTTTCCCGGTGGTATTCGGCTTCATTGTCGGCATCGCGCCAGTGGGCGTGGCGGTAATGACCGATATCGGCAAATACCTGGATTTCGTCATCACCATGTTCCTGGCCTTCGGCATCACCTTCGAAGTGCCCATCGTGGTGGTTGCGCTGGCAATCACCGGCATGGTCGAAATCGCCAAGTTCAAGGAAGCGCGGCCTTACGTCATCGTCGGCGCTTTTGTCATCGGCGCCATCTTCACGCCACCGGATGTGATTTCCCAGATCATGCTGGCGGTGCCGTTGTGGCTGCTTTATGAGTTGGGCATCATTATCGCGGGCTGGATGGTCAAGAGCCGTGCGGCGGCGCCCCAGGCGGAGGACGAGCCTTACTCACCGATGTCCGAGGCTGACCTGGATGGCGAATTGGACCGCATTGAAGAAGAGCAGAAAAAGCTGACTTGATGCGCTGATCTAGTGCATGCCAAACAATAACGCCCCATCCAGGGGCGTTATTGTTTTCAGGTGAGATGCCGCCGTTGCAACCGAATGCGCATGTTGACCCAGGCAAGAGCCGGTCTGGAGAAATAAATCATTCTGAAGTAGAGGTAAGCCATTGTTCTATATGAACGGAAAGCGCACTTATTCAGTTAATGTGCATCGCGCCCCAACATAAGGCACGGCTCTTGCTTTGACTGTCCGGTTTCACCAATTCAGACCATTCAGGAGAGTCATTCATGCTGGACGCATCCAAATCCGGGGCAGACGTCCTGTTCATCTTGCTGGGCGCAATCATGGTGCTGGCCATGCACGCTGGTTTTGCCTTTCTGGAGTTGGGCACCGTACGCAAGAAAAACCAGGTCAATGCGCTGGTCAAAATCCTGACCGATTTTTCCGTCTCCACGATTGCCTATTTTTTCATCGGATACAGCATCGCCTACGGGGTCAATTTCCTGAGCGGGGCCGAGCATCTGATTCAGAAAAACGGTTATGACCTGGTCAAATTTTTCTTCCTTTTGACCTTCGCCGCCGCGATTCCGGCCATCGTCTCGGGCGGTATCGCCGAACGCGCCCGCTTCAATCCGCAACTGGCGGCGACCTTCATCCTGGTCGGATTTCTCTATCCGTTCTTTGAAGGCATGGCGTGGAACAACAACTATGGTTTCCAAGACTGGATCGAAGCCAGCTTCGGCGCCAAATTCCACGACTTTGCCGGTTCGGTCGTCGTGCATGCGATGGGCGGCTGGATTGCCTTGCCAGCGGTGATCCTGCTTGGCGCGCGCAGTGGGCGCTATCGCCATGATGGCGGGGTGGCTGCGCATCCGCCGTCGAGCATTCCTTTCCTGGCCTTGGGCGCCTGGATTCTGACGGTGGGTTGGTTCGGCTTCAACGTGATGTCGGCGCAGACGCTGGAAGCCGTGTCTGGCTTGGTCGCGGTGAATTCATTGATGGCCATGGTCGGCGGCACGTTGGCTGCGTTGTTGGTTGGCAAGAATGACCCCGGCTTCATTCACAACGGCCCGCTCGCCGGGCTGGTCGCCGTCTGCGCGGGTTCCGATCTGATGCATCCTCTCGGTGCGCTGACTACCGGCGTAATTGCCGGCGGCCTGTTCGTGATCATGTTCACCATCACGCAAAACAAATGGAAGATCGACGACGTGCTCGGTGTTTGGCCGTTGCATGGCCTGTGCGGCGCCTGGGGCGGCATCGCGGCGGGCATCTTCGGTTTGCAGAGCTTCGGCGGCCTCGGCGGCGTCAGCTTCGGCGCGCAACTGGTGGGCACACTGACCGGTGTTCTGATCGCGCTGATCGGTGGTGCAGTGGTCTATGGCGCGTTGAAACTGGCGATCGGCCTGCGTCTGGATGCCGAAGAAGAGTTCAACGGCGCGGACCTATCGATACATAAAATTTCAGCGACGGCGGAACGAGAAACCAACTGGTAACCCGCTCCTGCCGGCTTTTGGTTGCCTATTGTTTTCTGCTTACCGAAAACTAGGCGTAGACCGGCGCGAACGCCTTTTCCGGTTCCGCCGCCGGGCCGCCATCGGGTGTTCCGTTATCGCCCCAGTAGGGCGACATTTTGCGCAGTTGCGCGATGATCTCCGGGGTGACTTCGATGACCCGGTCGATTTCGGCTTCGGTGGTGTAGCGCGACAGCGAGAAACGGGTGGTACCGTGCGCGGCGGTGTAGGGAATGCCCATCGCGCGCATCACGTGCGACGGCTCCAGGCTGCCCGAGGTGCAGGCCGAACCGGAACTGGCGGCGATGCCGAACTTGTTCAGCAGCAGCAGGATCGCTTCGCCCTCGATGAACTCGAACGCGATGTTGCTGGTGTTGGGCAGGCGGTTGGTGACATCGCCGGTGGGAAAGGCGCGCGGCACCTTGGCCAGAATGCCGGCTTCGAGTTTGTCGCGCAGGCGGCGCACTTCGGTGTTTTCATGGTGCATCGCCGCCAGCGCCAGTTCGCAGGCTTTGCCGAGTCCGACGATGGAAGCGGTGTTCTCGGTGCCGGCGCGCCGGCCGCGTTCCTGATGGCCGCCGCGCAGCATCGGACGGAAACGCACGCCGCGCTTCAAAAACAGCACGCCAACGCCTTTCGGCGCATGCAGCTTGTGGCCGGAGACCGAAAGCATGTCGATCTTGCTGCTCTTCAGGTCGATCGGAATCTTGCCCACCGCCTGCACCGCGTCGGTATGGAACAGGACGCCGGCGGCATGCGCCATGTCGGCCATTTCCAGCACCGGGAAATAACTGCCGGTTTCATTGTTCGCCCACATCACCGATACCACCGCGACCTTGTTGCTGAGCAACTTGGCGTATTCATTCAGATCCAGACGGCCTTCTGCGTCCACCTTGAGGTAGTGAACCTTGTAGCCTTCCTTTTCCAGATGACTGCACAGATTCAGCACGGCGGGATGTTCCAGCACCGTGGTGATGATTTCCTTCTTGCCCGGATTCGCCTTGGTCGCCGACAGGATCGCTGTGGAATCGGACTCGGTGCCGCAGGAGGTGAAGATGATTTCCGAATCATGTTCGGCGCCAAGCAATTCCTGCACCTGCAAGCGCGCTTTCTTGATCGCCAGGCCGACCTTGTTGCCGAAGCTGTGCATCGAAGAAGGGTTGCCGAACTGCTCGGTGAAATAAGGCAGCATGACTTCCAGCACCGCGTCATCGACGCGGGTAGTGGCGTTGTTGTCGAGGTAAATGCCGTCCATGGCGATGTCCTTTTTTCGTAGGTCGGGTTAGGCGCGGGGTTTGCGCCGTAACCCGACATTGAGCGTTGAGGTATCGGGTTACGCTGCGCTAACCCGACCTACGCACTACGCACGGTGCGAATGAATTCGCACCTACAGGTCGGTGTGCATGCGTAGGTGCGAATTCATTCGCACAGCAAATAGGGTTTACGGGTGACTGGCGGCGCGCGACAGCGAACCGGCGCGGCTGGGCACGATCTTGACGAACTCGCCGAGGTCTTCCATCAGCTTTTGCTGGATGCCTTGCAACGTCAGCGCTTCCATCTGGCAGCCGGCACAGGCGCCGGTCATGTTGACGTAGATGGTTTTGCCATCGACGTCGACCAGTTCGATGTCGCCGTGGTCGCGTTGCAATTGCGGCCGCACCGAATCGAGCACCCATTCAATCCGCTTGATGCGCTGCAGATTGGTCAGCTTGCCGGGCTTGGGTTCTTCCGGAATTTCGACGTTGTGCGGGCTGAACGTCTCGCCGCGCTCGGCCATCACCTTGACCAGAATTTCCTCGATGCCTTCATGGCAGGATGAACAGCCGCCGCCAGCCTTGGTGTAGTTGATCACGTCTTCCACCGTGGACAGCTTGTTCGCGCGCACGGTGTCCTCGATCAGCACCGCTTCGATCGCGAAACATTTGCAGATCAGCGCGCCTTCCTCGTGGTCATCGCTCCAGACCTCACCGCGATAGTTGGCGATGGCGGCTTGCAGGGCTTCGCGGCCCATCACAGAGCAGTGCATCTTTTCCGGCGGCAGGCCGTCGAGGTAATCGGCGATGTCCTGATTGCTGACTTTCAGCGCGTCATCCAGCTTCATGCCTTTGATGATCTCGGTCAGCGCCGAGCTGGACGCAATCGCGGAGCCGCAACCGAAAGTCTGGAAGCTGGCGTCCTGGATGGTTTCCGTCTCCGGATCGACCTTCAGCATCAGGCGCAGCGCGTCGCCGCAATTGAGCGAACCGACATCGCCGACTGCGTTCGCATCATCCAGCGCGCCGGCATTGCGCGGGCTGAAGAAGTGTTCCTTGACCTTTTCCGAGTAGTCCCACATGGCCGTTCCTTAAACAAAAAATCAAGCAGAAAACGAAGAACCACAGGCGCAACTATTTGTTGCGTTCGGGTTGACGAACTTGAAGCCGGAGCCGTTCAGGCTATCGACGAAATCTACCGTTACCCCGGTGAGCAGGGGCGCGGAGAAAGGGTCAACCAGCAAAGTGACACCGCTCATCGCCACCACCACGTCGTCCTCGGCTTTGTCTTCTTCCAGCTTCATGCCGTACTGGAAGCCGGAACAGCCGCCGCCGGAAATGGCGATGCGCAGACCGGCGACCGGCGTGGCCGAGCCTTTGATGAATTTATCGATGGCGGAAAGGGCGGTCGGGGTAAGCGTGATCATGTCGGGCTCCTGTCGGGTGTCGCGGGGTGACGATAGAAAGTCAATCGCAAGCCCTGTGCCAGCCGGCGGGATGTTTGTAAGTTGTTGTTAATAAAGGATCAGCCGGCTGGCTGTGGTTCAACCCAGGTGTTTGGAGTCGTACCGCCGCGGGGGCTTGTCGGGTTTGCGACAGGCGTCAAACCCGTCGGGTGCGCCGTGCGCACCGCTTCACGCGCGAGTGCGCATGGCGCACCCTGCATGGCAACGCCGCGACGCCCTTCTGGCCCGCCCCTTGCTTGAGCATGGAAATCACCCACCACCAAGGAAACCACCATGTCCCGCATCGGCCTGTTTTTTGGCAGTAGTTCCGGCAACACCCGCCGTATCGCCAAGATGATCAAGAAACGTTACGACGACGCCACCATGGCCGAAGCGCTCAACGTCAACAAGGCGACGCCGGAACTGCTCGCCAGTTACGATTTTCTGATTCTCGGCACGCCGACCTTGGGCGAAGGTGCCTTGCCCGGCCTGGAAGCCGATTGCCAGCAGTCGAGTTGGGCGGAATTCCTGCCGCAGTTGCAGGACATCGATTTCACCGGCAAGACGGTGGCGCTGTATGGCCTTGGCGATCAGGAGAAATATCCGGAAAACTTCGTCGACGCGCTTGGCGCTCTGTATGACATGGTCACCGCGCGCGGCGCTCGCGTCGTCGGCTTCTGGCCCAGCGAGGGTTACGACTTCATCACCTCGAAGGCGGAAGAGGACGGCGAATTTGTCGGCCTGGTGCTTGATCAGGACAACCAGAAACAACTCACCGATGACCGTCTGGCCACTTGGCTGCGCTTGATCGCCAAAGATTTTGGTCTGTAATCATGCCGACCGCCTCCATGCCGAGCTTGATGCCATGAACTCCAGCCCGCAGCGGTTTCCCTTCTGTACCAGCGAGGCGCTCGCCGAGGGGCGCCATCGCAAGCTGAAAATGACATTCGAGGGGCGTGAAGAGGCGTGTCTGTTGGTTCGCTTCAACGGCCTCTGCTACGCCTACATCAATCGCTGCGTGCACATGCCGCGCCCGCTGGACTGCGAAAAAGACCTGGTATTTGACCAAGCCGGCCTGTCTCTGCGTTGTTCGATGCACGGCATTGTTTACAAGCCGGAAACCGGCGCGTCAGTCAGCACGATGTGTGAAGGCGAGCGACTCAAGTCGGTCCGAATCTACGAGGCGGATGGCCAAGTCGGCGTTGCCGATTACCGCGTCAGCGCGATTCTCTAGTTTTATCGCGCCTGGCGCACTTGCTGCCCAAGCATTTCCGGTGTGATCAGCGTAACGCCCTGCTCGGTGACGTGAAAATTCTGCTGATCCTGTGCCGCATCGAATCCTGCGCTGAAACCGTCCGGGATGACGCAGAGCTTGTCGACGATGACGCGTTTCAACCTGACGTGTCGACCCAGCACGACGTTCGGCAGAATGACCGAGTCCTGAATCAGGCAGTGTTCGTTTACCCGTACTTTCAGCATCAGCAAGGAGCGTTCAATGGTTGCGCCGCTGATGATGCAACCGCTCGAAATCATCGAATCCATGGCATGGCCGCGAAAGCCGTCATCGTTGAAGATGAATTTTGCCGGCGGCAGTTGCGCCTGGTTGGTCCGGATCGGCCAGTTGTCGTCGTAAAGATTCAGGTCCGGTGTCACCTGCACCAGATCCATGTTGGCTTCCCAATAGGCGTCCACCGTGCCGACATCGCGCCAGTAGGGCAGGTTGCCGACCATGTTGACGCAGCTATTGGCAAAACAATGGGCATACAGCGCGTGGCTGTTCACCAGTTTGGGAATGATGTCGTTGCCAAAGTCATGGCCGGAGTCGGGATCGTTGCTGTCGAGCTGGAGTTGCTCATAGAGAAAACGTGCGTTGAACACGTAAATGCCCATGCTTACCAAGGCGTGATCCGGTTTGCCGGGGATCGGCACCGGATGTTCCGGCTTCTCCTGAAAACCGGTGACTCGCCAGGTTTTATCCACCGTCATCACTCCGAAATGTGACGCGCTCTCCAGCGGCACATCGATGCAGGCGATGGTCAGGTCGGCGCCTTTCGCTACATGGTCGGCGAGCAGGATGCTGTAGTCCATTTTGTAGATATGGTCGCCACCGAGGACCAGCACGAATTCCGGCTCGCTGATCTGGATCAGCTCCAGGTTCTGCAACACCGCATTTGCGGTTCCTCTATAGCCGCCTTCCTGGCCATAGCGTCCAGCCGGCAAGATATCGACGAATTCATCAAACTGGTCATCGAGAAAATTCCAGCCGCGCTGGATATGGTGGATCAGTCCGTGCGACATGTACTGCGTCGCCACGCCGATGCGCCGCACGCCCGAGTTGATGCAATTGCTGAGCGGGAAATCGATGATGCGAAGTTTGCCGCCGAACGGAACGGCGGGCTTTGCGCGCCAATCCGTCAGTTGCATCAACCGGCTGCCGCGCCCACCGGCCAGAATCATGGCGTAAGCGCTCTTCGCCAGCACCGCATTGAAGCGGGGAGCCAAGACTGACCTGAACGGGCAGTGCTCAATGTGTGTACAGGTCAATGCGTCGTGCTCAGCCATAGCCCTAACCTCCTTCGCAACCCCTCCGCGTCGATTTGATTCGGTCTGGCACCCGTCTGACTTGCTGCGGCAAGCTCGAACCTGGTGCTGGAAGACCTGGGCAAGCCCCTGAAAATCAAGGCAATGCCGCGAAATCCATAGCGAGGAATCTGACGGCAGACTTTATGCCCATGCGGCTAGACCTGCAATTCACGTCGCTTCAGCGCGGCGGTGCCTGACCTTCTTTACCACCTTGTCCGCCACGTAAGCGGCGAACGTCTCGACGTTGTCATAGCCTTGATTCACCATCAGATCCGCCAGCGCGTCGATGAGGCTGCGGGTGTGTTCGATTTCAGCCAGGCTGCGGCCGCAGGTGAGGCAGGTTTCGCCGTCATCGCGACAGATGGTCTGGCCTCGGCAGGGGGTGAACATGGTCATAGCGAGATCGCACTACCGTATTCGGGGTCGTTCAGCATGCTGATTTCTCCGTAACCAGTTTTTCGAAGCCGGGCTGTAGGTGCGAATTTATTCGCACCTACAGGGGGCGGTTATATTTGTTTCACCTTGATGTTGAGGGTCTGGATGCGATAGGCGATCTGCCGCGGCGTCATGTCGAGAAGACGCGCCGCCTTGGCCTGTACCCAGCCGGCTTGTTCCAGCGCGGCGATGACGCGTTCGCGGTCGTCCAGGTTGGGGTCGTCGAGATCGACCGCCTGCATGCTGCCACGACTCAGGCTGACCTGTTCCTCGATGCCGGTGAGCAGGATGGCGTCGCGGTCGATGATTTCAGCTTCGGTCAGCACGGCGGCGCGTTGCAGGCAGTTTTCCAGTTCGCGCACATTGCCCGGCCAGGCGTGGTGCATCAACACACGCAGCGCGGCGTCGGTCAGGCTGAGCGGACGCGACTGCTGGCCGGCGATCTTTTCGACCAGGAAGCGGGCAATGTCGGGGATGTCTTCCATGCGTTCGCGCAAGCTGGGCAGGTAGATCGGCATCACATTGAGGCGGTAGTAAAGGTCTTCGCGAAAGCGGCCGGTGGCGACTTCGCCTTCCAGATCACGGTGGGTGGCGGCGATGACGCGCACGTCGATCTTGATGGTGTGGTTGCCGCCGACCCGTTCCAGTTCGCCCTCCTGCAACACGCGCAGCAGCTTGGACTGGAACGCGGCCGACACCTCGCCGACTTCATCGAGAAACAGCGTGCCGCCATCGGCCTGCTCGAAGCGGCCTTTGCGCTGCACCATGGCGCCGGTAAACGCACCTTTTTCGTGACCGAACAGTTCGGACTCCAGCAGGTTTTCCGGCAGCGCCGCGCAGTTGAGTTTGATGAACGGCGCTTTGGCGCGCGGTGAGTTGTAGTGAATGGCGTTGGCGATGAGTTCCTTGCCGGTGCCGGTTTCACCGCGGATCAACACCGTGGTGTTCCACTTGGCAACCAGACGCGCCTGTTCGAACACGCGCCGCATCGGCTGGGTGTGGCCGATGATGTTGTCGAAGCCGAACTGGCCGCGCACGGTGCGGCGCAGGGTGTCACGCTCTTCGGTCAGCGCCTGGCGTTCCTTCTGCACGTCGGCGGTCAGGCGCACGGTCTGGCCGATCAGATTGGCTACCATTTCCATGAACTGGGTGTATTCGTCGAGCAGCATTTCGGTGCCGGCGGCAGTCTGCGCGACCAGTACGCCGACCACTTGCCGGCCGAGTCGGATCGGTACGCCAACAAAGCCGCGCTCCGGATCGTAGAGGCCGAGCTTGCCGAGAAAGCGCGGTTCATCGGCAATCCGTTCAACGACGATCGGCTCGCCTTCGGCAAGGATCAGGCCGACCACGCCTTCGCCTGGCCGATAGCGAATTTCCTCGATGAATACGTCGGCCAGGCCATGTGCGACGGAAACCTGCAATTCGCCGGTTTCCGGTTCAACCAGGCTGACCATGCCGCGCTCCAGGCCGACACCGTCATGCAGCACACGCAACACCGCGGTCAGCGTTTCTTTCAGGTCGAGCGAGCGCGACAGCACCTGGCTGACCTGATACAGCGTCTCCAGTTCGCTGCGCAGGAGTGCCTGTTCAAGTTCGAGGTCGAGCGTCATTTCGACTCTCCGGCGGCCGTGGCCAGTGGCAGTTGCACCCGTACCCTGCAGCCGTCGTGGAAAGCTGGATCGATGTCGATCAGGCCGTCATGCCGCGCGACGGTGTCCTGCGCCATGCTGAGCCCCATGCCGAGATGGCCGCGCGCCGCGCCCTTGGTGGTGAAGAACGGTTCGAACACCTTGTAGCGCCATTCCGCCGGAATCACCGGACCGGTGTTTTCCAGGATGACTTCGACATGGTCGGCAAACGCCTGGGTGAACAGGCGCACCACCCGCTCCTGTGCCTGCTTGCCTGGTCGGCGTTCATTCAGCGCTTCGATGGCGTTGGCGAGCAGATGCCGGAACATCGCCGCCAGCTGGGTCGCGCCGCCATTGACTGCGGGCAATTCCAGCGCCGGATACCATTCGACGACGGCGCCGGCGGCGAGCAGATTCGGCGTGCTCATCTTCAGCACGTCGCGCAGCACTTCATTCAGGTTCAGCGGCTGGATCGCCTCGCTCTGTTGTGCCGGAATGCTGGCGCGCAAGGTGTCGAGCGCTGCGCGACTGTTGCGCAACGCGGTGTCGATGGCGCTATCGAAGGCTGCATCCGCCTGGCATTCGCTCTGGTCTTCGCCTTTGTCGCGCCGCCGGTCAAGCAGCCGCACTGCGGCGGTCAGCGTGTTGAGCGGACCTTCCAGTTGATACACCGCACCGGCCAGCATCTCGCGCAGGCTCTGGATGTGCTCCTGTTCCGCTAGCAGCGCCGCCAGACTGTTGATGCGGATCGCCTCCTGCTGGCGTTTGAGTTCGCTGATGTCCTGCACGGTGAGCAGCAGGTAATGCCGTTGGGTCGGTTCATAGAACGCATCCGCGCTCGGGTCTTGCTCTTCGAACCAGGAAATCGCACAGGCAAACCAGCGCACCGGCTGACCGCGTTGTTCCACTTTCACTTCTCTATGCCGGATCACTTGTCGGCGTTTGTGCGCCAGTTCGAAGTCGGCGCCCATCTGTTCGCGCAGGTTGGTCAACAGCAGCGAGGCGGGTTCGTGGCCGAGATCACCAATCAGCTTTTTGTATTCCTGGTTGTCGAGCACGACATGGTCGCTTTCGTCGAGCAGGCAGATCGCTACCTGCGCCGCATCGACCACCGATTCGATCATCGCCTTCTGGTTCTGCACCTGGCGTTCCAGGTGATGTACTTCGGTGACATCGCGGTGCATGCCGAGGTAATGGCTGGTCTTGCCAGCGGCATCGACCACCGGGGTAATCGTCAGGTCGGCCAGATAACGGTTGCCGTCGCGGCGGCGATTCACCAGCATGCCGTTCCAGGCGCGCTGCCGGCGCAACTGCGCCCACAGGGTTTCATAGACCAGGCCGGGGGTGACCTTGTACGACAGGATCGATTGGTTGCACCCGACCACATCCGACGCGTAATAGCCGGTGACCCGCTCGAACGCCGGGTTGGCGTAGAGGATGTTGGCATCGGCATCGGTGATCGAAATCGCCAGCGCGGCTTGTTCGACAGCCTGGCGAAACACTTGTGGCGGAAGGTCGGGCGGAGCAGACATGGCGGTCTTTTAAGCGTGGATTCATTACATGCCACGCAATATCCATGCCGGGAGCGTGGGCAGCGAAACATTCTGCAGGTGCAAATGAATTCGCACCTAGAGGGCGTCTCCACCTTGTCGCATTCCTCACACACATTCTGCCTCGGCCCCAACTGCGACAAGGGAAATCCGCACCATCAGGGTGCGGCAATGCGCAAAACCTTGATTCGGCGTGCATTACTGGCGGTTGTTGGTCTGGCACAACCCTTGCGAGATAGCGATCAGGAGAACGAATCCATGAGTGAATACCTGTTACTGCTGGTCGGAACTGCCCTGGTCAACAACGTGGTCCTGGTCAAATTCCTCGGCCTCTGCCCGTTCATGGGTGTGTCGAAGAAGATGGACAGCGCATTGGGCATGGGCATGGCCACCACCTTTGTGCTGACCTTCGCGTCGGCGGCGTCCTGGATGCTGGAACACTGGATGTTGCAGCCGCTGGGCATCGAATACCTGCGCATCCTGGCGTTCATTCTGGTCATCGCCAGTACCGTGCAGTTCACCGAAATGGTCATCCGCAAGACCAGCCCTGGCTTGTATCAGGTGCTCGGCATCTACCTGCCGCTGATCACCACCAACTGCGCTGTGCTGGGTGTGGCGCTGCTGAATGTGCAGGAGAAACTCGATTTCGTGCACAGCCTGCTGTACGGCTTTGGTTCGGCGCTCGGCTTCACGCTGGTGCTGCTGTTGTTCGCCGGCCTGCGCGAGCGCCTGGCGCTGGCGCAAACCCCGGCTGCATTCGCCGGCGCGCCAATTGGTTTCGTCGTCGCCGGCCTGCTGTCTCTGGCGTTCATGGGTTTTGCGGGGTTGGTGTGATGCGAACCGCCTCCGGAAATGTAGGGTGCGCCATGCGCACCATTCCTCGCTCAAAGGTGCGCATGGCGCACCCTACCGGGAGATAGCGATGATCGCCGCCCTGCTCAGTCTCACGCTGCTTGGCCTCGCCCTCGGCTTTGGCCTCGGTTACGCCGCCATTCACCTGAAAGTGGAAGGCAATCCGCTGGTGGAAGAGCTGGAGGCCATGCTGCCCGGTTCGCAATGCGGTCAGTGTGGCTACCCGGGTTGCACCGGCGCGGCGATGGCGCTGGCTGAAGGCAGTGCACCGATCACGTTGTGCCCGCCCGGCGGGCGTCCGCTGGTCGAGGTGCTGGCTGCCAAACTAGGCGTGGAAGTCGACCTTGCCGGCATGGCGGACAGCGGCCCGCAGGTCGCGGAAGTGCAGGAAGATCTCTGTATCGGTTGCACCAAGTGCTACAAGGTCTGCCCCACCGACGCGATCCTTGGCGCGGCGAAGCAGATTCATGCGGTGTTCAGGGAGGCCTGTACCGCCTGCGGCAAATGCGTTGACGTCTGTCCCACCGAGGCCACCCGCATGATTCCGCTGCCGGCGACCTTGCAGACCTGGTACTGGAGCAAGCCGGAGGTGGCGGCATGAACCCGAACCATGTAGGTGCGAATTCATTCGCACGTCTAGCAAACCGCGTGCGAATGAATTCGCACCTACGCGGCGTGCATCCGGAAAGTCATAAGGCTCTTTCGGCGGAACCGCCGATCCGGGTTCTGCCGCTGCCAGAACGCTTGTTCGTGCCGTTGCAGCAACATATCGGCGCGCCGGCGCGGCATCTGGTCAGCGTTGGCGAGAAAGTCAAAAAAGGCCAGTTGCTGGCGGCCAGCGTGGGGCTGGTGTCGGCACCGGTGCATGCGCCGACTTCCGGCCGCATCATCGCCATCGGCGACTTCCCCGGCTCGCATCCGTCCGGCCTCGAGATGCCGACGCTGACCATCGAGCCCGATGGCGATGAACGCTGGATCGAGTCCGAGCCTCCCTCAAACCCGTTTGCGTTGTCGCCGGAAGAAGTCGCGCTGCGAGTCGGCGCGGCCGGCATCGTCGGCCTCGGCGGCGCGGCGTTTCCGGCGGCGGTGAAGCTGAACCTGTCGCGCCGCAGCGAGGTGCATACGCTGATCATGAATGGCGGCGAGTGCGAGCCTTACCTGACCTGCGATGACCGTCTGATGCGCGAACGTGCGTCTCAGATCGTCGAGGGCATCCGCCTGATTGCGCATGCCACCGGTGCCAGCGAGATTCTGGTCGGCATCGAAGACAACAAGCCGGAAGCCATTGCTGCGATGCGGACCGCCAGCTTCGCGAGCCCGGTCAGGGTGGTCCAGGTGCCAGCGATGTATCCGATGGGTTCCGAGAAACAGATGATCCAGGTGCTCACCGGCCAGGAAGTGCCGGCCGGCGGCCGTGCGGCGGACATCGGCGTGCTGGTCCACAACGTCGGTACCGCCTTTGCCGTGCAACAGGCGCTGCGCCTGGGCCGGCCGCTGGTGTCGCGCATCGTCACCGTCAGCGGCGGCGCGATCATGGCGCCGTGCAATCTGGAAGCGCCGATCGGCGCTCTCGCCGCCGATCTGGTGCGCGCCTGCGGCGGTTTGCGCAGCGATGCCGCGCGCCTGGTGCTGGGCGGGCCGATGATGGGAACGCAACTGAGCAGTCTGGATGTGCCGCTGGTCAAAGGCAGCAGCGGCGTGCTGGCGCTGACTAGCGCGGAAGTGGAACAAACCCGGCCCGGCCCGTGCATCCGCTGTTCCAGTTGCGTGAGCGCCTGTCCGATGGGCTTGCTGCCGCTGGAAATGGCCGCCCGCATACGCGCCGGCGACCCCGCCAGCGCGGTCGACTGGGGCCTGAAGGACTGCATCGCCTGCGGTTCCTGTTCCTGGGTCTGCCCGTCGCACATTCCGCTGGTGCACTGGTTCAACCATGCCAAGGGCGATCTTGCTGCGCGCGAACGCCTGAAGATGAAGAACGAAGCCACCAAGAAACTGGCCGACGAACGCAGCGAGCGGATGGCGCGCATCGTGCGGGAACGCGAGGAAGCGGCGCGGCTGCGAGCGGCGAAAAAGGCGGCAGCGGATGCCGCCAAGAAAGCGGCGGCCGAGGCAGCAGCGGCCGCCAAGGCGGTGGAGAAGGCCGCTGAAAAGGCGAAGGAAGAGGTGGCGCCATGACGACACTGACTCATTCCCCGCATGCGCACGCGCAAACCAGCGTCAGCCAGGTGATGGTCACCGTGATGCTGGCCCTGACCCCGGCGACGCTGTTCGGTTTCTGGCTGTATGGCTGGCCGGCGATCAATCTCTGGGTTGTTGCCCTGTCGGTTGCGCTGGCCTCGGAAGCGGTCACCTTGAAGATCATGGGCCGTCCGGTACGCGGCGCGCTGCTTGATGGCTCCGGCCTGCTCACTGCCTGGCTGCTCGCCCTGTCGTTGCCGCCTTGGGCACCGTGGTGGCTGGCTGCGGTGGGTTCGCTGTTCGCCGTGGTCATCGGCAAACAGATCTTCGGCGGCCTCGGCCAGAACCTGTTCAACCCGGCAATGGCGGCGCGGGTCATGCTGCTGATCTCGTTCCCGCTGGAAATGACTTCCTGGATTGCGCCGCTGCCGATCACTTCCGCCGCCGCCCCCGGTTTTCTCGAAGGTCTGGCGATCACCTTTGCCGGCATGCCGCCGGCCGATGGCGTCTCCAGCGCCACCCTGCTCGGCCATGTCAAAACCGAACTGGGCCGCGAAATCAGTTGGGTGCAGGCGCTGAGCGGATTCTTCGATCCGGCCGGCTTCGCGCTGGGCCAGCGTGCCGGCAGTCTGGGTGAAACCTCGGCTGTGCTGCTGTTGATCGGCGGCCTGGCGTTGATCGCGCGCCGCATCATCACCTGGCACATCCCGGTTGCAATGCTGGCCGGCGTCGCCATACCCGCGCTGCTGTTCAACCTGATCGCACCGGAACGCTACCCCGGCCTGGACTACCACCTGCTTTCCGGCGCGTTGATCCTGGGGGCATTCTTCATCGCCACCGATCCGGTATCCAGCCCCAACTCGGCCAGCGGCCAACTGGTGTTCGGCCTGGGCTGCGGTCTGTTGACCTGGATCATCCGCACCTGGGGCGGCTATCCGGAAGGCGTGGCGTTTGCGGTGATGCTGATGAATGCCGGTACACCGGTGATCGATCGCTACTTCAAGCCGCGCATCTACGGGCGCGACCGCAAGGGTGTGGCACTGAATCCTGGGGTAGGTGCGAATTTATTCGCACGGGTCGCTGTGCGAATAAGTTCGCGCCTACCGGGAGGAAAAGAAAAATGAACCTCGACAGCCTGCGCGACAAACTCGGCTACCAGGGCGCGCTGCTCGCCAGCGTCGTGTTGATCAGCACCGCCGCGCTGGCGCTCGCCTCGAAGGCGACCGGGCCGGCGATTGCGGCGGCGGAAGCGCGCGATCTGCAACAGTCGCTGAGCCAGGTGCTGCCCGGCCAGTACGACAACGATCTGCTGCAAGACACGCTGGTCATGCCCGGGCCGGATGGCGAAGTCACGGTCTACCGCGCCCGCCGCGCCGGCAAGGTCGAGGCGGTGGTGTTCCAGGTGGTCGGCAAGGGTTACGCGGGCCGCATCGTCTGCATGATGGGCGTCGACAAAGCCGGCCATCTGCTCGGTGTGCGGGTCATCAAACATGCGGAAACCCCCGGCCTGGGCGACAAGATCGAACCGGCCAAGGCGGACTGGATTCATGCCTTCGTCGGCAAATTCCTCGGTGACCCGGCGCCGGAAAAATTCACTGTGAAAAAGGATGGCGGTGTGTTCGACCAGTTTGCCGGCGCCACCATCACGCCTCGCGGCGTGGTCAAGGCTGTTAAAGGCGGACTGGAATTCTTCGGCCACGAAAAATCCCGGCTGCTGGATGAAACTGGAGGTAAGTCATGACCACCTATACCCGCATCACCCGAGATGGTCTTTGGGACAACAACGTCGTCTTCGCCCAGATGCTGGCCTTGTGTCCGACGCTGGCGGTGACCGGCAGTGCCACCAACGGCCTCGGCATGGGGCTGGCCAGCACCGCCGTGCTGGTCACTTCGAATGTGTTGATTTCGGCGCTACGCCAGTTCATCAGCGCCGAGGTGCGGATTCCGGTCTACGTGGTCTTCATCGCCACGCTGGTGACGCTGGTGGACATGATCTTGAACGCCTTCGCACACGATCTGTACAAAGTGCTAGGCCTGTTCATCGCGCTGATCGTGGTCAACTGCGCCATTCTTGGCCGGGCCGAATCGTTCGCCGCGAAGAACGCCGTGCTGCCCTCTGCCGTCGATGGCCTGATGATGGGCCTGGGCTTCACCTTCGCGCTGGTGCTGATCGGCGGCGTTCGGGAAGCGATGGGCAGCGGCACCTTGTTCGCGCAAGCGCATCTGCTGCTGGGCGAGTCCTTTGCCTTTCTGGAAACCACGCTGATCCCGAATTACAAAGGCTATCTGCTGATGATCCTGCCACCCGGCGGCTTCCTCGTCGTCGGATTTCTGCTGGCCGGCAAGCGCGTGCTCGACCGCCGTCTGGCGGAACGCGCCGTAGGTGCGAATTTATTCGCACAGCATCCGTCGCAAACCGGATGAGGGGCGTGCGAAAAAATTTGCGCCTACCGTTAAACAAGGAGATTCCATGCAAGTCGCCGTCGCCTACGCCGATATTGCCCAGCAAGTCTGGCTGCGCATCGAAGTGCCGGAAGATGCCACGCTGGAACAGGCCATCATCCAGTCCGGCCTGTTGCGCCAGTTTCCGGAAATTGATCTGACTGAACGCCAGGTCGGCATTTTCGGCAAGCTGGCCAAGCTGGACGCATCACTGAAACCCGGTGACCGTGTCGAAATCTACCGCGCCATCACTGCCGATCCGGCCACCGTGCCGAGACGCGTGATGGAGGATGACGACGATGACGATTGAGTCGAGGCCGCACTAATTGATGATCAATTGGTGATTTGCAACTGTTTCAGCCAGGCCTGTTGGCAAATGCGTTTGCGGCGTTTTTCCAGTATTTCGCGGATCGGCGTGCGGGCCTGATTCAGGCTGAGGATGCGCTCTGGTGTGACGCTTTCGCACAGCAGCAGGTGATAGCCCAGCGGTGACTCCAGCACGCCACTGAGTTGGCCGGCCTGCATGCTGAACAGGGCGGCGTCGAGTTCAAGGTAAAGCTGACCCTGCGGCACGTCGCCGAGCACGCCGGCCTGCATGGCGGTGGGACATTCGGAATGCTTCAGCGCTTGTTCGTCGAACCGCTTCAGGTTCTTGTTCAGGCGCGCGGCGACGGCTTCGATGCGGGCGCGAGCGGCTTCGGCGGTGTTGTCCGGCATGGCCGGATTGATGGTGACCAATATGTGGCGCGCGCGGCGGGTTTCCGGGCGGCGGAACTGGTCCGGGTGGTAGTGGTAATACAGGTCGACATCGATTTCGGCGACCTGCGTGGCGCGCGTGCCGACCTTCTCCAGAATCGCCTCGACGCGCAGTTCGCGTTCCAGCGCGGCGATGAAACTGGCATGGTCGAGACCGTTGCGGGCGAGGTCGGCGCTGAACTCGTCGGCATCGGCATAGCGTTGGTGAATTTCCTCGAAAGCAGCTTGCAGGCTGACCGGTGGCACCATGGCGTCGCGCGCTTCCGGCGCATGCAGCACGCGTGCTTCGAGGCTGTATTGGCGATCGGCCTGCTCCCGCACCTGGGCGCGTTCTTCCGCAGCCAATTCGGCCGGTGATTTGCTGAACAGGCTTTGCGCAGTTTTCAACTCCAGGTAGGCGAGGGCGGCGGTTTCAGACATGAACTTCCTCCGGGCTGTCGAGCAGGTTTTCCGGCACCTGCAACAGGTGGCCGCCGGGGAAATGGACGTGGTATTGCACGCCCGTCTCGCCATCGCGCAGCACCTTGAAGATTTCTCCGCTGCTGCCGGCGGGCGCCACCACTTCGCCGCGAATCGACAAGGCCAACCGTGAGATGACTTTCTCACGGGTTTCGAATCGACTTTCCACCCAGGCTTCGTCGGCATCGATCAGCTCTTCGTCGCGGCAACCGACGACACGACCCTGATCAAGAAAGTTGACGGTGTAGATGATCTGATCCTGCAGGAAGGTGCCGACGTTCATGACGTAGCCGACGCTGCCGCGCTTGATCAGCAGATTGCCGACATCGAGACCGGGGAAAGTGCCGTCATTGCGGACGTTGCGCGTCAACCGCACGGCGACGCCGAAGTCGAAACGTTGTTGCATGGCTCAGCCCCGCAGCGCGTTCTCGGAACTGCGGCAGGAACCGGTGTTGCCGCAGCCACAGTCACCCTTGGCAGGCGTGATCACCGGCGTTGCGAGGGTGATCGACGACAGCGGCACGAAGCTGGTTTGCGGCTCGTGCATGTGGAACACCTTGAATACCTTTTCGGTCAGCGCGTCGGAAGTGACGAAGTCCTGATAGGCGCGTGTCAGCAACTCGGTGTAAACCGCGCGCCGGCTGTCTTCGGCGTCCGGCAATGCGCCGGCTTGGGCCAGGTAGTTGTGGTAGCGCTGCAGGATGTGCAGCCGGTTGACATGCACCACGGCGGCGTCGAAAACGACGCCGAAATAGTTGAGAAAGTCCTCGGCGGATTCGAGTTCTTCCAGCGCTTCATCCAGGGTCAGTTCGTCCATGATGTTTCCTTTAAGTAGGGTGCGCCATACGCACCATTGGGGAGGTGCGCATGGCGCACCCTACGGTTTGCTTTCATGCGGCTTCCTTGATGCGGGCGGCGACCTCGGCTACCAGTACATCCAGCAGCACCTTGCCACCGAGGCGGTCGTGGCTGTCGAGTTCGACCAGTTTTTCCAGCATGGCTTGCCCTGTTGTTGCGTTGCCCATGCGCAGGTGGATGTAACCGGTGGCTTTCAGCACCATCAGATAGAAGCGCAGCAGGCCCATCGAGCGCTGCACGGCATGGTCGATGTGGTCTGGATGCAGGTGTTGCCATTTCGCCGGCAGATCAAGCCGCTGGGAGGCGAGGGCCAAGGTGCGGTCGGCAACGATCAGAGCGTCTTCCAGCCGGTGCTGATAGAAGTAATAGCGGTACAGCGCGACCAGCACGACGAGTTGTTCCGGCGCCAGAAAATAGGCGCGCAGCAGCAGCGCTTCCGCGACATCCTCGCCGTAGCTGGCGGCGGCGTCGTTCAACAGCGGCTCGATGCCGTCCGGCAAGGGGTCGTCGAAGTAGAGCGAGGTCTGGTCGAATAGCAGCAAATCCATGTCGGTCTCCCGTTTTCTTATGCGTTTTCTTATGCCTGGCGTTTCATTACATGCGCCACTTGCGCGCCGCACAGGTCGTCGGCTTCGCAGGTGCTGCATTGGCTGTTCACCGCTTCGCCGCACGATCGCAAAGCCTTTTCCAGCACTTCGATACGTTCCATCAGACAGGCGATGGCGCGGCCAACCGGGTCGGGAATCAGGTGATGATCGAGGTTTATCCCCAGCGCGCCGGGACCGTCCTCGTCCGAGCGCAGCACCACCTTGCCGGGAATGCCGACCACGGTGCGATGCGCCGGCACGTTCTTCACCACCACGGAATTGGCGCCGACACGGACCTGATCGCCCAGCGTGATGGCGCCGAGTATCTTGGCGCCGGCGCCGATGACGACGCCGTTGCCCAGCGTTGGATGCCGCTTGCCCTTGTTCCAGGTAGTGCCGCCCAGCGTGACGCCGTGATACAGCGTGACGTCGTCGCCGACTTCAGCGGTCTCGCCGATCACCACGCCGGCGCCGTGGTCGATGAAGAAACGGCGGCCCAGCGTCGCGCCGGGATGGATGTCGATATTGGTCAACAAACGTGCGAACCAGGACAGCAGGCGCGCCGGATAGCGCAGTCCCGCGTTCCACAATCGATGCGCCAGGCGTTGCAGCAGGATGGCATGCACGCCGGGATAAGTGGTCAGCACCTCGAAGCGGGAACGCGCGGCGGGATCGCGCTGGAACACGCAGGCGACGTCTTCTTTGAGCAAGGTAAGCAGGCCAACATGTAGCCCGGATGCAGCTTTAGCGGAATCCGGGGCAGCGGCATCCCGGATTCCGCTGTGCTGCATCCGGGCCACGGGATGGCTCTTGTTCATCACCATCGCCTCAATGCACCGCAGCCGCCAGCAGCGGGCCGATGCGACGTTGATACAGGTTGACCAGTTCGTGTTCGGCCGGCGAGCGTTTGGCGCGTTCGGCGAAGGCACGGATGTCCGGCAGCAGTTCGCACGCTTGCGCCGGGCTGACCTGCAAGCCGATGCCGGCATAGGCGGCGATGATGCCGTGCGCGCCGGAATGCTTGCCGACCACCAGGCTGTGCTGGCGGCCGACTTCGACCGGGTCGAACGATTGATAGGTGTCCGGATCCTTCAGCAGGCCATCGACATGGATGCCGGCTTCGTGCGTGAAAACGCCGCCGCCGACCACGCTTTTCTGCCAGTGCACCGGCCGCCCGGAGGCTTCCGCGACGGCGCTGGAGACGGCGGGGAAGAGGCTGAGATCAATGCCGGTGTGCATCTGGTAGAGCTTGGCCAGGCCGAGCGCGACTTCTTCCAGCGGCGCATTGCCGGCGCGCTCGCCGAGACCGTTGACCGTAGTGTTGACGTGCGTCGCACCGGCGCGGCAGGCGGCCAGCGTGTTGGCGGTGGCGAGGCCGAGATCGTCATGCGCGTGCATCTCGATTTCCAGGTCGCTGATCGCGCGCAGGCTGGCGATCGCGGTATGCACGCCGAACGGTTCCATCACGCCCAGCGTATCGGCGAAGCGCAAGCGGCGCGCGCCGGCCAGTTCGGCGGCTTCCGCGACGTGCATCAGAAAATCGAGATCGGCGCGTGAGGCATCCTCGCAGCCGACGATGACCTCAAGCCCGAGATCGAGTGCGCGCGGCGTCAACTCGCGGATGCCGTTGAGCACCCAGGCGCGGTCCTTGCGCAGTTTTTTGTCGATATGGATGTCCGACACCGAAATCGAGATGTCGATCAGGTGCGCATTCAGGTTGCGGCAGGCCTCGATGTCGGCCGCGTGCATGCGGCTCCAGACCACCAGTTTGGTATCCAGCTTGCGCGCCTGGATCAGGCTGGCCACCGCGCGGATGCTGTCGCATTCGCGCGCCCCCATCGCCGGGATGCCGACTTCCAGTTCCGGCACGCCCATTTCGCCCAGGCGGCGAGCGATGTCGAGCTTCTCTTTCAATGTGAAAGCGACGCCGGCGGATTGTTCGCCATCACGCAATGTGGTGTCGTCGATGATGATTCGGCGGGCGGTCGAGAGGGCGGTTGAGCGCTCCGTATTGCGGCAATAGGCAGACTGCATGGTCGTGGCCTCGGGCTGGCGGTACAGGAGTCATCGCAAGCTGCATGCCAGGCAGCGGTGTTTTTCTATCTTGCTGAATTAAAAAGATAAAACGGTCATGTCTTGAATTGGCCCGCGTCGACAACGGGACTTGTGCCCCGGCTTGGTCGGGTTTGCGACAAAACGTGGTTTACGCCTGCTGGCTGTAACTGATTTCTTCCGCCAGGCAGCCAATCGGCTCAGCCAGCGTGCTGTCAGGCCCGGTTTCGAAGCGGACCAGATAGATGTCCTGCGTCGGGTCGGCTTCGGCATGGCCGACATTGACCACCACGCCGCGCGTGCCGGTGGCGGCCAGTAATTCGTTGGCGGCGATGTCGGGCACGCCGCCTTCGCCGGTTTCTTCCAGCGGATCGTTGTGCAGATCCATGCTGGCAAAAACCAGGTCGCCGAGGTTGTATTGGTTCATTGCATTCTCCGGAAGGAAGTGAAGTTCAGCCCATCAACACCGTGTAGGCCTGGCGCAGCAGCTCCATTTCGGCCGGCGATGTTTTGTTCAAATCGCTGCGCGCTTCGGTGATCGCGATGAATCTGCCACCCAGGCGTTCGGCGATTTCGAATGGCGGATCGATGCTGGTGAAGGTCGCCAGCCGCACCTGGATCGGGCCATCCGGGGTATCGACGCTGGCGCTGAATTCGGCTTCCAGCGCGAGGCCGCCGTTTTCCAGGCCAAGCAGGGCTTCGGTGCCGCGCAGGTAAACGCCGGGATGCAGTTCGACCCGATTCGAGGGCGGTCCTTCGATTACTGAAGACCACACCGGCAACGCTTCAAAAGCGCTCAGTCCGTGCGGGAAGCGCAGGAAACGCACGCGCGCGCTGATTTTCTGCTTGTGCGCCAGCAACCAGCGCATGTCGGCGGGGAAAACGCTGCTCATACCGCCGCCAGCAATCTCGGTTCCGCCTTCATCACGCCATCGCGGCCCCAGACCGTGACGGCTTCAATGAACCAACCGGATTTGCGCGGATGCAATACAAGCAAGTCGTATTCGCCGTGAAAACTGCCGTCGCTGTTGATGATCAGGCTGCCGCGCTTCTGGCCCCGCGCGTCGCGCCAGACGCCTTCATAGCCGGGCAAACCGTTGGTGCGGTCGATGACGCGGATAAAGGCAGCCTCCTCCAGGCGGATGGGTGGCGCGTTGTCCATGGCATATAGCCGCGCTTCTTCACTCAGCACAGCGCAGAGCTTGATACCGAGTTCAACCAGTTCGTCGGGGAGGGCGGAATCGACCATTACCAGAGATCGGCCGCGACCTTCAGGCGTTCGACTGGCTGATCGCCGAGCAGGTGTTCGTCGAAGATGGCGCTGACGTCGTCCTTGGTGACCGGGCCATACAGGATGCCTTCCGGGTAGACCAGCACGTTGGTGCCGGTACTGCATGGGCCGAGACAGCCGGTGGTCGTGATGGCGACCTTGTCGAAACACTGGCGTTGCTGAAACTGGAACAGGAATTCGTCGAGCACTTCGCGGCAGCCTTTCTCGGCGCAGGAACCGCGCGGATGGCCGGGGGGACGGGTCTGGCCGCAGATGAAGACGTGTTTGGAGGGACGGGGCATGGTGTTGTAGGCGCGAATTCCTTCGCACATTTGAATGCCTGCATGTGCGAAGGAATTCGCACCTACGGCGGGGTTGACGGGGTTGATATTCGACGATGTCATGCGCTTATGCCCACCGGCAACGCCTGATGCGTGTGACAGCCTTTCGGGCAGACGCGCGCGCAGGAGCCGCAGCCGATGCAGTCGAGCATGTTCTTCAGCGACATCACGCTCATCTGATCGTCGTCCATGTCGTCGTCGATCTCGTCCTCGTCGCGTTCAACCAGTTCGAACACATCGCGCGGGCAAACCTTGTAGCAGCGGCCGCAGCCGATGCAGGTTTTCTGATTGAGATCGGTGACGAAAGTCGGCGTGTAGGGCGCGCCGCCCCGGGTGAGTGCGGTATAGGCGTCCATTACGCGACCTCCTTTTGCGCGGCTTGCAGACGCGAGTTGGCGTCGGCCCATGTTTTGCAGGCGTCGAAGGTCGATTGCGCAATGCCGGGAATTTCCAGATAGCCGGCGGGCAGTTTGTCTTCCACCAGATCATGCAATTGGGACGCCCATTCGCTGGCAATCCGCTTCAGCTTCTTGACCTCGCGGTCGAGGCTCTTCAGTTCGTCGTCGGTCATTTGCCAACTCCTGCAGCGTAGGGTGCGCCAATCGCACCGATTCACTCGTGCTGGTGCGCATGGCGCACCCTACTTGGCACAGCTTCCTTACAGTCCCGCCACTTCCGGGTATTTGCCGATGATTTCCAGCGCCACCGACAGGTATTTGTCGGCCTCGTCCTTCATCTTCGAAAAATTTTCGTAACCGTAGCGGTGGACGTCGCGCACGGTGCGGTCCATCACCACCAGCTTGCCGACGGTAATCAAGGCGCGGCCAAAGCCTTCATGGGTGATGTTGACCATCGGCGTGGCCATCAGGCGGCATTCCTTTTCGATCAGCGTCGAGATGCCGTTGTAGAAGGCTTTCACGCGCGACAAGGTCTGTTCGTCCGGGTCGCCGATCACCGGAATCTGGCGGCGCATTTCCTTGGTCACGATGTAGGGCGCCAGGATGCGTTCGACGGTCCAGCCGTCGTAGGTGCCGTAGCTGTCCAGCGCGCGCATCTGCTTGACCATTTCCTTGATGAAATCGGTCTCCATGATGGGATCGTGCAGGGTGTCAAGGACGGGTGTTTCGCTCATGAGGGTTCTCCAGAAATGACGGTGATAGGGGCAGTGTGGATGCGCGGGGTGGGCGCGAGAAAACGGGCGGCGATCAGGCCGCTGATGAAGCCGAGCAGGGCGGCGAAAACAGCTGCCAGATCGCCGGCGCCGAGCGCATCGGCCAGTGCGGCGGCGATGACTGCGAGCACGGCGGGTAGCAGGTAAGCAAAGGCGCCGGCGCGCAGCAGTTCGGATTCGTCGACACAGACTTTCAGCTCATCGCCCACGCACGCGCCTGGGTGCTGAATCGGTAACGCCGCACGCCGGCGCGACAGATATTTTCCGAGGCCAGAAATGCCACAACTGCTTTGCGACTGGCAGGCGGAACAACCGGACGACTCGCTGGAGGTGACCCAGACCATGCCGTCGGCGGCGGAAACAACGCGGACGCGGGCTTCAACGCTCATCGGAACCTCCGTAGGTGCGAATTTATTCGCACATTGGCGCGAGACGATGCGAATAAATTCGCACCTACATGGCTGCGGCTCATTCCGACCAGCCTTCCGCTTCCATCGCGCTGAAGCGGTCGGCGTCCTTGTTTTGCAAACGCTTCGCCAGCCAGGCCGGCGGTTCGTTTTTCAGCCTTTGATTCAGACTGCACAGCAGTTCGTCGACCGGCGTGCCTTCCTCGACCTTCATCGGCTGGATGCCGGCGGCCAGCAACTGCTTGATCGCCGACGCGCCGACGGCGTTGCAGTACACCGCCGCGCAGCCTTCGAGCAGCGCGATCTTGCCGGCCAGCTTGCCTTCGTGGCCATCCATGGCGACATCGCTGTCATGGAATTCGGCGACTTCGATCAAACGCGCGTCGTCTTCCGCCAGGCTGTAGATGCAGAACGCCTCGGCAGCGCCGAAGTGCTGATCGACGACGCGCCGGTCGGAACTGGCAAAGGCGATTTTGACGCTGCTTTTGTCTCGCATGGCGGCGGCCTGTTCAGTGCAGTGGACGAGTTTCAGGTGTCGCATGCGCGGCATCCCCCGGGCGGCTGGCATAGACGGAGCGGTAGGCCGGCACTTCGTGATGGCCGTGTTCCACCAGCAGGTTGGCAAGGTCGAACAGCGTCTGGCGCGTGCCGCGATAGCCGACCCACAATTTCTGATAGCCGCCGATCAGGTCGTATTGAGGAAATCCGGCGCGCAACAGCGGCACGCCCAGACGTCTGGCGGTCTCGCCGGCATGCGAATTGCAGATCACCAGATCGACGCCGTTGGCGCGCGCGGTCTGCTCCAGGTCTTCCAGATCGCCCAGCTTGACCTGCGCGGCGGGCACTTTTTCCAGAATGGCCGCTTTCGCGGGTGCCACGGCGGCGGTGACTTCGCAACCCATGCTGGCGACCAGGTCGGCCAGCGCAAACAGCAGATCGGGATCGCCGGCAATCGCCACGCGGGCGAAACCGAGCTTGAAATGGGTGTCCACCATCGCGTCCTGCAACTGCGCGCGCTGGCGTTCGATTTTTTCCGGCACCGGCTGTCCGCTGATCTCGGCCAGTGCGGCGATGAAGCCATCGACGGCTTCAATGCCCATCAGCGTGTCGAAGCGATAGTCGGACACGCCGGTGCGCGTTTTCAGCAGGTCGGCGGCGGGGTTGAGCGAAGCGCCGATGATCAGCGTCGCAGCGGCTTCGCCCAGCGTCCGAATTTCAGAAACCGAGGTGCCGCCGACGGTGAGCGGGCTGGATTCCTGGTCGGTCACGCGGTAAGCCAAATGGCCGTCGAGCGAATCCGACAGATCCGGCAACAGCACTGGACGCAGGCCGAATGCTTCAACGAGTTCCTTGATGTGCTCCAGATCGCCCGGTGTCAGCAGCGAACCGGCCAGCACGTTGACCTGTTTTGTGGGAGCGGCTTTAGCTGAGATTGCGCTGTCGATAGCGCCCACATTCGCGGCTGAAGCCGCTCCTACAACAGGCACCAGTACGTCGATCATCGCCTTCACCGCCAGCGCATAACCGTATTCCATGCAGCCGGTGAAATCCGGCGTGTTCACCGCGATGACCGGAATAGCGTCGAATTCGGGATGGCTGACGCGGAACTGGCGCACCAAGCCATGAATATCGGTGCCCTGGATTTCCGACAGGCCGGTGGTCGGCAGCCCGATCAGCGCCGGCTGGTTCTTCTCGGCGATGGTCGCGAGGCCCTGGATGACGTTGTCGTCGGCGTTCATCACCGTGGAAACCTGATCCATCGCCGTGGTCTGCAAAGGTATCGGCTCGCGGAAGTGGCGCACAAAGAACACCTTGCCGAACGCCGTGCAACCCTGCGAGCCATGCAACATCGGCACCGCCCGGTTGATACCCAGGAAGGCCAGCGACGCGCCCACCGGTTGACTGACTTTCAGTGGATTGACGGCGAGCGCCTTGTTGCGTTTGATGATCTCGGCCATGAGCGTGAGGACGACGTTTGTGGAGGATGTGTTCTCCTTCGCAAGCCGCATGCCAAGGGTAAAGCGCTGTTATTTCAGTGGCTTGGCGGTGTGCAGTGTTGTCGCAAAGCCGACAAGCCCGAGTCGGGATGAGGATGACTGACAATCCGGCAGTTCGGCTTCCGAACTTCGCCCGACGACATGAATGCGGTTCTGCCGCGCGTCATCGCCGCCCCGCTGACCAGCAAAGGCCAGGCCCTGGGTTGTCGGCCGGAAGTGAAATTCGCCGGCAAGAAGTCTCGCATCCTGCGCGATCAGATTCGTTGCGTGGACAAAGCCCGGCTGGCAGGAAAGATGGGGGAAATCGATGCCGTGTTATGGCATCCGGTGTTGCTGGAGATGCTGGGGTAACGCCGGCGGGAAGATTCGTCAGGCTGAAACTGCCAAGCGCAGTCAGTCTGGAAGTCGTTGACACGTTCCGTGCTACATATGCCTGCCGACTTTGGAATCGTCGGCGGCAAAGCGTCCGCGATGGCCAGCATTCATGAAATATCCGGGTTAAATTACGAAGCAAAAAACCAAGCAAAAAACCAAGCAAAAAACCAAGGCTGTGTTCGCAAATGCTGTTGATTGGAATGATGAAGTCTCAATTTCCGTTCGGGCTGAGCCTGTCGAAGCTCTTCGACAAGCTCAGGGTGAACGGTTCACACACTCCCCACTGGATAGCCACCGGCAAGCCTCAACAACACAGTTTGCGAACACAGCCACAACCAAACAAGGACTTGCCATGATTGCAGTCTTAACAAGCGCTGACAGAGAGCCAGTCCCCTTCCACGCTTTGGTGCCTTTTTTGCTGGCTGCTTTTGGCTTGGCGTGGGGAATTCTGGCGCTATTCATTTTTCTTCCGGCGCAGATGACGCCACTGTTTGGCGAATTGACCGGTCAACATCCGTTGTTTTTCCTGGCAGTGTATGCGCCGGCGATCGCTGCTTTCAGTGTGGTCGCCTACTTCGGCGGCGCGGGTGATTTGCGGCGTTTTCTTTCCCGGTTGCTGCTCTGGCGCTGCTCACCAGCCTGGTTTGCCTTTTTGCTTTTCGGTATCCCGCTGGTTTTTATCGGTGGATCGGCATGGAAGGGAAACCTTTTCGCCGAACCGTTTCCGTTTTCATCGGTTCAGTCGCTGGCCGCTGCATTGTTTTTCATGGTCATCAAAGGCCCGATCGAGGAGCTTGGCTGGCGCGGGCTGGCCCTGCCTCTGCTGCAACGGAAATTCGCGCCGATCTGGGCCGGGCTGATACTTGGCGTCATTTGGGGCTTATGGCACTTTCCAGCATTCCTGTTGAGCGGGACGCCGCAAAGTGCCTGGTCATTCACGCCGTTTTTCGTTGGTTCGGTGGCAATCAGCGTGATCGTGACACCGCTGTTCAACGCCTCGCGCGGCAGCATCCTGCTGCCAGCCTTGTTCCATTTCCAGCTTATCAACCCGATCTGGCCCGACGCGCAACCTTATGACACCTACTTGCTTATCGGTATTGCGGTTCTGGTGGTCTGGTTCAATCGAAAAATGATGTTCAGCAGGGAAGCAGGCGTCACCGAGGTGATTCCCCAACGGCAGGGCCGAACCCGGCCTGGCGATGACGGCAGCGTGAAAGGGGCGGGTTCTTGATGCTTCAGATCGGGAATTACAAACCCATCTCCACCCCAGACGCCTCACTCTTCCTCCACGGCGCCGGCTTTCGCACCGACTCCCACACCGGGCTTTGGATGGTCAGCGCCAGTTGCCGCGCCAGTTCCAGCATGCCGGTGTAGCCCTCGTAGCCGAATTCGCGTTCCTGATTGATGTCCAGGAACGGGATGCGCGCCTTCAAGGCGGTGTACATGTTGCGGCCGCCGGCGATCAGGATATCGGCCTGGTATTCCGCGACCACGCCGAGTAAAGCCTTCGGGCTGCCATCAGTGATCATCTTGGTCTTCTCGCCCATGATCTCGCGGATGCGTGCCTTGTCCTCTTCCGTCGATTTATTGGTGCCGGTGGCCACTACGTCCATGCCCATATCCTGCAAGGCGGAGACGATGGACCAGGATTTGACGCCGCCGGTGTAGAGCAGCACGCGCTTGCCGCGCAAGCGCTGGCGCCAGGGTTCAAGGGCTGCGTTTATCTTGGCTTCTTCGCGGGCGATCAGGGCTTCGGTACGCTCGCTCAATGCGGAATCGTTGATGACGCGGGCGAAGTCGCGAAACGCCTGGGAGGTGTCGGTAACGCCGTAGAAACTGCCTTCGAAGAACGGCACCTTGTACTGGGTTTCCAGCTTGCGTGCCACATTCAGCAAGGCCTTGGCGCAGACCACCATGCTGACTTCGGCGCGGTGCATGGTCTGCACTTCATGGAAACGCGCATCGCCGGACAGAGAGCCGAGGATGCGCAGGCCGAGTTCGTCGAACAGCGGCAGTACATGCCAGAACTCGCCGGCGATGTTGTATTCGCCGATCAGGTTGACGTCATGCACGGTGATGCCGGGACGCTGGGATTCGGGCGGCACCGGGTCCGGTTCGCGGGTTCCGATGACGTACTTGAACATCGACTCGCCGGCGATGCGGTTGCCCAGGTTCTTGGTGCCGTAGAAACCGGCGCAATCGACCGGCACCACCGGCGTACCCCAGCGTTCGGCGGCGGATTTGCATACCGATTCCACGTCGTCTCCGGTCAACGCCGGCACGCAGGTGTTGTAGACGAACACGGCGGCGGGGGAATAGCTGTCGATGGCCTGCTTGATGGCGTGGAACAGGCGTTTTTCGCTGCGTCCCATGATCACGTCCTGCTCGGTCAGATCGGTGGTCATGCCGATCTTGTACAGCGTCGGGCCACTGGAACGAGTGCCGCGGTTGTCCCACGACGAACCGGCACAGGCGATCGGGCCGTGCACGATATGCGCGACATCGGCGATCGGCAGCAGCGCAATCTGTGCGCCGTCGAAGGAGCAGCCGCCCGCCGTGGCGCCGGGTTTGGGCCGGGCGCAACCGGATTTGGCCTTGGCGTTGTGCGTACAGGCGGGTTCGTTGAGCAGTTCGGCGATTTGCTTGGCTTGCATGGCGTGGGTTCCTGATAGCGGTAATAAACGCGATGCAAGCGCTGTGCCAGCCATAACGCCTTGTTTTTATGGGCTGGTTAGCCTGTCTTGTAGCAAAGCCGACAGGCGGGATGTCGCATCTGTCTTGACCGTGGTGAATGGGTACCCATTCATCGAGCCGTTCATAGCGTGTATGGCTTGCGCAGCCAGCCATACAGCAGTGCAGTATCCAAATCACCCAGATAGCCGAATCCGGATTCGATATCGTGCAAGGCGGTGAAGGCGATGTTGCGTGGGGTCAGGCCACTGGTGATGAGGTGAAAATACCAGGCTCCGCCATAACCGGCGACGCGGTCGAAGGCTTGCAACTGGCGCCCGGCTTCGAGGCCGGTCAGCGCTTCGTTCCAGTGGAACGATTTGAGTTGGCGCGTATGTCGGGAAACCGGCGAGGCGTTCATCAAGAGGTTGTTGTAGCGGTCGTGATGCTCACGCAGGGCAATGATCCAGTGTTCGCTGAAATGTTGGCCGCTGCTGCCGCGAGTTCCATCCCCAACTTCAATTCCCACGCGGCTGTGGCACCATTCCTGCATGAAACGGACGAGCGGATGGATATCGCCGATAGGTGCGGGCAGGCGGGAAATCACCTGCCTGATATCGGTCAGGCGGCGAAAGAGGTAATACGGATTGCCGACCACTTGCGCCGGCGCCAGCAGCGGCTTGATCGGCTCGCTCAACTCCTCCGCGTCGCTCGGCGGCGAGTCTGGATCCCAGAGCTTGCGATCAAGCACTTCCTGCAACTCTTCAACCTCCAGTTGCAGAAACTCGGCCGGTTCCGGGCCATAGGGCACCACAAAATAATGCGTGCGCCCGGTATGCCGGGTGACCAGAAGTTCCTCGTCGGCATGGCGGTCGTAAAACTCGCCCAGGTCATCGCCGCAGGCATCCAGTTCATGCGTCAACCAGTCGTCCAGATTGTCCGCCACACGTTCGCCGTCGGCGCGGATCAGACCACCGGCGCGATACCAGCCGCCGCGCGTCAACGCAAAACGACAGGGGCAATCCGGAATCAGGCGTTCTCCCACCGCCAGCAGTCCAGTTTGATGCGGGCGCGGCGTGCTGGCCTCGATTTCGGCGATCAGCCGTTGCACGGTGGATTCGTCGGGGGCGCAGCTGTTCATGGCAATTCCTTGGTAGGTGCGAATTCATTCGCACAGGCACAGGCACGGCGTTGTGCGAGTAAATTCGCACCTACGCGGGTTCATGGCGATTCTTCCTGTTTCAAATACGCTTCCAGGCGACTCCGCACCAGTGCCTGCACATCCGGTTCGGGGTCATCGATCAGTTCGGCGATGGCTTCTTCTGGCGCCCGGCGCGCCGCTTCCAGCCGCACCAGCCAGTCGGCATCGTGCAGCAGGCTGGCGACTTCTTCCGGCAACAAGCGGGTGGCAACAATGCGGCGCACTTCCGCCTCCGGGTCGGCGGCCATGCGATTCAGTGCAAACGGCGGCAGGCGACGCGCCACCGCCTTGCGCACTTCACGGTCCGGATCGTGCGCCAGGCGCGGCAAACGACCATGCGGCAAGCGTTCGGCGACATGCTGGCGGACCAGATAATCGGCGTCATCCAGCATGCGTTCGAGCTGATCCATTGGCAGACGGGCAGCGACCGTGATGCGCACCTCGCGATCCGGGTCGTGGCACAGCATGCTCAGTTGTGGCGGCGGCAGCCGGATCGCCACCGCGCGGCGGACGACCTCATCCGCGTCTTGCGCCAGCTCGGCGACGCGTTCCAGCGCGACATAGCGCACCGCGATGGCGCGTCGTTCCCAGAATGGGTCTTTCAGGCAGCTCACGGCATATTCGGGATTGCGGCTCAGAAAACGGTCGATCTGCCGCCCGCTATGCGCGATCAGGCAGATATCGCCCGGCACGCAACGCCCCGCAGCCAGCAGGGTTTCCCGCTGCGGGCAGGTGGCGCAATCAGGCGGCGCGGTGGCAGTGGCAACCAGATGCAGACTGGGTCGATGTCCCTGCTCAGGCATGGCTGCAAGCCGTGGGATGGGTAACGGTAAACATGGCTCCTGTGGCACGGACTCGATATCCGCTGCGGTTCGCCAATTTGAATGCAATCGCCATGCCAACACTAACAGGGTGTCGAAGAACGCGAAAATCTTGACATAACCGTCACCCCGGCGAAGGCCGGGGTCCAGAAGCTGTTGATTTTATTAAGCCTATTTCACTGGACCCCGGCCTTCGCCGGGGTGACGGAGTGTTTTCGACATCCTGGCTAAGCGCCTGGTCTTTCGTGCCAGCGGATCAATTTCCATAAAAACCCGACAAATTAGAGCGGAAATTGTTGGGTTTGCGACAAATCACTCAATCTGGCGAGGGCAAAAATCTCCGGTAAAACTCGCCGGCAGCGGTATTCAAGCCGTGGATGATTTCCCCTCTGGATTGGTATCTGAAGCGGCCGGGAACAGAACGTCGGTGTAGCCGAGCCGGCTCAAGTCGCGCATGCGCATCGGGTACAACATGCCGATCAGATGGTCGCATTCGTGCTGGACGACCCGTGCGTGAAAGCCCTCGACCGTCCGGTCGACGGGGTGGCCCAGAGGATCGAAACCCAGGTAGCGGATGCGCCGCAAGCGCGGCACCTCGCCGCGCAGGCCGGGCACAGAAAGACAGCCTTCAAAGCCCAGTTCCTCTGCGTCGGACAAAGGCGTGATGACCGGATTGAGCAGGATCGTCATGGGCACCGGTTCAGCATCCGGGTAACGCTCGCTCTGTTCGAAACCGAAGATCACCACCTGCAGCCCAACCCCGATCTGCGGCGCCGCCAGGCCCACCCCCCCGGCATCGGCCATGGTGTCGAACATGTCCCGGATCAGCTCATCCAGTTCGGTCGTGCCGAATTCGACCACCGGCCGGGCGGCTTCAAGCAGGCGTGGATCGCCCATGCGGAGGAGGGTTCTGATGGTCATGGTGATTTGATTTCGGCTGGATGGGGGCTGATAGGGATGGTACTTTGTCGGCCTCCCCGCCCGCTATGCAACAGCCATTCGGATTCCGAACATGAACAACCTGAACGGTGTCAGTCCCCAGGACCTGCTCCTGCTGCTAAGCCGGGAAATGCCGTTCGGCAAATACCAGGGCCGACTCATCGCCGACCTGCCTGGCTACTATCTCAACTGGTTCGCCCGCAAAGGCTTCCCGCCCGGCGAGATCGGCCGCTTGCTGGCGTTGATGCATGAAATCGATCACAACGGGTTGAAAGAGATTCTTGAGCCGTTACGGCGGCGGGGTGGGTGAGCGACTTGATTTCTCTGGGGGATAAGACTGCTAACGGCCATCAGCGGCCGGACACATATTCGTCAGACCAGATTCCTGATTGGCTGCTTCACTCAGAAACCTGCCGGAAGGTCTACGCGTGCTCCTCGGCCTTTCCGGCCGTTCGCGCCGGCCTGATACCTGCCATTCATGAATGACCGCTTCCTTCGGTTAAGGATGGTGCAATGCTGACCATGAATTGCCGATGGTGGCTTTCATCACAGCAACAAAGTTCAGTGCTCAAATATTTTCAATCCACTTCGGTTGATCTGCACGATAGAACCTGAACTGACAATTAATTCCCCGCCTTAAATTCTATGGAATTCGAATGCCAAAATGGTAGGGGGCGGCATGGCGGCATGGCGGTATCAGGCTTCAGACACATTCCCTGCGGGGCGTCAGTCAATGAGAGGGAAACGCTCGCCATCGAAAAACTCAAGAGCAAGCTGCAAGGCATACCCGGTCCCTGGGTACTGCTCTCCAATCTCAGCCATTCCAGCCACGCAGCGCGGCTTTCGGATGAAATCGACCAAGTCATCATCGGCCCTCAAGGCGTGTTCGTGGTCGAGGTCAAGCATTGGGACTCGGCTTGGCTTAACCGGTCTTTAACAACACCCATAAAAACCCTTTAATAATCATAAGATTAGCGCGTGTCGCGCGCACCCTCACCGTCGCTGCCAGCCTGAAGAGCGTGCGGATACTCGATGGCCAAAGCGTCATTGCGACGCACCCGCGCTGTTTCGACCGCCGCCAGCAGGTCGAACGTGCCGAGC